>JAABUS010000368.1_pt1 | contig 115449 bp, 106 predicted proteins | sample 5560161 | NCBI WGS metagenome assembly JAABUS01 (sample SAMN10711885, study PRJNA513376) | rock metagenome | isolation source: Antarctica rocks | place: Antarctica: Victoria Land, Trio Nunatak nord | collected 2016-01-04
GGCGCCTGTTCGCCCGGTTCGACGAGGCGATTGACTCCCTTGTGCTGATGCCGGTAGCCGAGGACGACTTCTCGCTCTCCCTCAACGGGCGCCTCGTGCATTCACAGCGGCAGTCGGGTAGCGCACCACGCGCCGCAGATATCGTCGCTGCCTGCGGCGGATAAGGGTCGCGTGCTCTGCCGCCCCATGCGGCGTGTGGTAATCGATTCCGTCGGCTCTGGGCACGTACGCGATGGGGTGAGGGTATGCCGGACTGCGGATTGGGGCCGCCAGGAGGGCGGTGATGGCGGATTCCTCTCTCCGAGCGGTATCGCTATCAACGGGCACGATGAGATCATCGTCGGGGACGCGGACCATGGCCGCATTCAAATATTCGATCCGTCGGGGCGAGCGCGAAGAAGTTACGCAGGACGGTCGCTCCGTCCGGCTGGGCGGCACTGTAGCGCTCGGGATGGAACTGCACGCCGAACACCGGCCGGTCCAGCCGCTCGATCGCCTGGACCGGCGACCACGGCGAGCGAGCACGCGCGGTGAACCCCCGGGGCACGCCCTCTAACTGCCAGTAATGCGACTGAAAGAAGGCGGCGGTCGAGTCCAAGCCCTGGAAGAGCGGGCAGTGCGGATCCACCTCGACGGGCAGGAAGCCGCGTTCCTTCCGCCGTCCGGGGGCGAAACGTGGGTCGGGGTCGGCCTCCCCTGCTTGCAATGGGTCGAGCGGGCCCCACGGCGCGCCGTGGGCAAACCCGATCAGCTGGTGCCCGGCGCAGATGCCCAGGATCGGCACGAGCGCGGCGCGGATGGTGGCCAGGAGCCCTGCCAGGGACGAGAAATCGTACTCCGCCCAGTCGGTGGTGCTGCCGCTGATCACCAGCGCCGCCGGTCCAACGCGCGCGACCTGCGCGGGGGTAATCTCGGGGAAGCGCAGCGACAGGCACGGCATCCCGGCCGCCGCCGCAAGGCGGGACTGCGTCGCTTCGACCTTCACCCGGTGGGCCGGGCCGAACTCGGGATGCGCGAGCATCCGGTCGTGCTCGGTGTCGATGTACAAGACGGTCATCGGTGTTGCTACCCCTGGTTACGCCGCGTCGGCCTGATGGGAGATGCGATGAGGGCAGATCGCCATGCCCACATCAGAGTTTCTTCGCGTACTCCCAGTTTTCTTCCTTCAGGCTCGGATTCGTACCGAGATAGGCGTGGTTGGACATGTCGGCGGTGTAGCGGCTGGCCGGCGGCGTCCGGCCGAGTGCTTCGGCCATGCCCCGGATATGGTGCGGGCCGGCGCCGCAGCAGACGCCGAGGTAGCGGATGCCCAACTCCCACGCCTCCCGGGCAAAATCCGCGATCTCATACCGGGTGCAGGTGAAGGGATCAAGCGCCGTGGGGAACGGCCGTCCGCCCGGGGCAGCTGGAGTGGCGGGGTCACGAAGCGACTGGAATGAGGGCTCCCGTTCATCCGTCCGGTACGGCACCGGAAGCGCCGCGACGTGCCCGGAGACCGCCGCCCGGATCTCCTTGAGCAACGGGAGCATCGTCTGCGGCCCGCGACTACAGTTCAATCCGACGACATCCGCGCCCCGCTCCTCCAATCGTCGGCACGCCTCCGCCGGGGACCACCCTTCGCGGGTCTCCGGCTCTTGGTGGGCGGCGAGGGTGATCACGGCCGGTTTCCCGGCCTGTGTGATGACATCGAGCGCGATGAGCGCTTCCTCGCCCCACGAGAATGTCTCGCCGATGATGTAATCGACCCCCGCATCGACCGCCCAGCCGACCTGCTCCTCGAACATCGCCCGCACGGTCCGCCGCGAGGTCTCGTCCCCGACGAAGACGTTGGTGTTGCAGATGTCGCCGGCGAAGAGCGCGCCGCTCTCCTGCGCGACCGCCTTGGCGATCGCGAGCGCCTGCCGGTTCATCTCCTCGAGTAGGTGTTCCTTGCCGATTAACCGGAGTTTCTCCCGATGCGCGTAGTAGGTGAAGGCCTCGACCACGTCCGAACCAGCGTGGACGAACTCGCGATGGAGCTGCGCGACGAGGTCCGGGTGCTCAAGGACCACCTCGGGGACGAAGGCCCCCGCTTGCAGGTACCCACGCCGCTCGAACTCGAAGAGATAGCCCTCGGCACAGATCACCGGCCCGGCTTGGAGTCGCTCCAGGAGGCCTATTCTGCTGGTGGAAGCGTCATCGCGCATCTGCAATACTCCTTCAGTAAGAGGTTCGTCGCGGCAACCGACCGCCCACGCGGTCAGCGTTGATGGATCACGGCCTCGTTGCGGAAGACCGGCGGGAACGTCGGATCGGTGAGCGCCGGTCGGTCCGCACGGAACGGCGCAATCGGATACTCCGTGCGGCCATCGAGGGCCAGCTGGCTGAGGATGCGGCCGATGAGTGTGGCGAACTTGAAGGCATGACCGGCGTCGACGGCGACGGTGATCTGCGGATAGCCCGGTGCGGCGTCGATGACGAAGTGCCGGTCGGGGGGCATCGTGTAGAGGCAGGTCTTGGTGTACAGCTCCGGGCCGAGGAATCCCGGAATGTGCGCCTCCAGGAAGCGGACGAGCCGCGCGTGGGTCTGCGGATTCGGCTCGAATGTCCGGGTCTCCGCCGTCACCTCGTCGCCGCCCGCATCCTGTCCCGCCTTCGTGGCGACTTCCCCGTAGATCGGGAACCCGTAGAACTCTTCCGGCGCTCGCCAGATCCAGATCGGGAACCGATCGGGGGTGAAGTCGCGCAGGTGGGGGGTGGCGAAGTAGGTGATTTGCTCCTGTGTGACGGTGAGCGGCCAGTGGATGCCGATGCTGCCGAGGAGGTTGTTCGTCCAGGCTCCGGCGGCGATGACCAGATGCCCGGCAGTGAAGATGCCTTCATCGGTGATCACCTCGACCGCCCCCCCCTGCGGCCGGATCGCGCGCACGGGGAGGCCCTCGCGGATGGTCGCCCCGTGGAGGCGCGCGAGCGCGACGTGGACCGCGTTGGCCTTGCGGGCATCCACCAGGCCGCTGTCGGCCTGGTACAGCCCGCGGGTGGCGTCCGGCAGCCGGAACTGCGGCCACCGATCCATGATCTCTCGGGCGCTCAGCTCGTCGTAGGGAATGTCGTGCGCGGCCATCGTCGCTGCGCAGTGCGACAAATCCTTGGCTCCCGTTGCCCCGATCATCTCCAGGTCCAACCCGCCGGTCTTGAAGAGGACCTGCAGTCCGGCCTCCGCTTCGAGCTGGCCCCACAGCGTGTAGGCGGATTTGGCGAGGGCGGTGTAGTGCGGATCGTGGTATGAAAGCCGGATGATCCGCGAGTGATCCTGAGAGCTGCCGCGATCATGCCCGAGCTGGAATTGCTCGATGGCCAGGACATTGGCGCCGGCCCGTTGCGCCAACCAGTAGGCGGCGGCGCTGCCGATCCCGCCGCAACCGATGACGATGACCTCGTACGTGCGTCGCATCCTGGCGTACCTCCCTGTCCAATCCTTGCCCTCTACCGTATCCGGCTCCCACCGCCAGGACGCACCGGACGAGGCCGTCGCGTGATCCCCGGCGACGTGATGGCTATCGGTGCAGCCGCTCGGGGCGACGCTGCATCGCTTCGCTCGGGAGATGTTGCTGGAACCAGTCAATGATGCGCGGCATCGTCGCCGCATACAATGGGTCACCCGGCTGGATCCAATCCAAGTGCTGGCCGCCCGCGATCTCGATCAATTCCTTCGGTTCCCGGGCGCGCGTGTAGAGGCTGCGCGCTTCGTCGATCGGGTGCAGGGCATTCCGCCCGCCGTGGACGATCAGCAGGGGGCGCGGGCTGATGCGATCGACGACGAGTTCCGGCCGGAACGCATAATACGCCTCTGCCGATTGGAGGGAGACATTCACACCGAAGCGCTCATGGTTGCCGTACATGTCTACGTCGACGTTCGCCCGCGTCGTCGGGTCGAGGAAGACGATTTCCCACGGGCTGACCAGTTGCGAACGACCCGTCAGGACGCGCCCGACGCGGTCGGCGGCGAGCCGATCCTGTATGGCGAGCCACTCGGCATAGGAGTACGAGTCGCGGACGGCCCGGCCCGCATCGCCGACGCCATTGAGGCAGGCGATCGCCCGGGCCCGCAGGTCCTCGGCACCGGCTTGCACCACGATCCCACCCCCCAGCCCCCAGCCGAGCAGGCCAATTCGCTCCGGATCGAGTTCGGGCTGCTGCTGGAGCAGCGTGATGGCGTTCTGCACATCCTCGACCTGTTCGCGGGGCAGGATGCGACCACGCTCGCCGTCACTGGTGCCGAAACCGCGGTAGTCGAAGGCGAAGCAGGCATAGCCCGCCGCAGTGAACGGCATCCATAGCTTCGCCGGGATCAATTCCTTCAGCCCTTGAAAGCCTGAGCAGAGCAGGACGACCGGGAGACGCGGTTGCGGCGGAGACCCGTCCGGCAACTGGAGGAGCCCTTCGAGGCGGACACCATCGCTATAGAATTCGCACCGGCGCGTGTGCATACTTCGCCTCACAGCTTGAGAGAGTGATCCGCGTTGAAACCACCGTGTGCACCTGAGGAACGGCCTCATACTAATGCAAATGCTCCATAGGGTCAAGTAGATGCAACTCAATGATTCATCGGGTGGTAGCGCGTTCGCAGTTGCGGCGGCAGAGTGGCATCTGACGAATCGGTACGCCTGTAACAGGAACCCCGCTACTCCCGGCAGCGATAATGGCAATGTCGATCGGTTACTGCTCCGGGCGATCCGTCTTCATGCGCGGCCGATCAACGCGACCCTCTTGACAGGATCGTAGCCTGACAGTACAGTACGAACCATTGCATAGTAATACAAGGAAGAAACAGATGCTTCATGCTGTCGGCCACGACTTCCTCACGCGCTTGGCGACCGCGCACCCGACGCTGACGCCCAAGATGGCCCAGCTAGCGGCGTTCGTGAGCGATAATTATGTGCGAGTGGCGTTCATGAGCACCCGCGAACTGGCCGCCGCCGTCGGCGTCAGCTTGGCGACCGTGGTGCGATTCCCGGCGGTGCTCGGCTACCGAAACTTCGACGCCCTGCGGACCGCCATCCAGGATCGGGTCAACTTCGACCTGACCGGGGTCGAGCGCCTCCAGCAATTGCCCACGGCCAATCGCTCGCCGGCGGCTCTGCTGCGGCGCATTATCGATGCGGACTGTGAGAGCCTGCGCGCGCTGGCGCAAACGTTCTCCGAGCCGCAGCTCGAGCGTTTCACCAATGCGATGCTCACCGCCGAGCGCGTCACCATCCTCGGCTTCCGTTACGTCAGCCCGCTGGCGACCTTTTTCGGGTATTCGCTCGGCAAGATCAAGCCCAACGTCCAGTCGTACACGCAGGCCGACTCATCGCTGTATGACCGCGTGCGCCTGATGGACGGCGACGACCTCCTCATCGTGATCGCCTTCGCGCGTTACCCGGCGGAGATGGTGGCGCTCGCGCGTTACGCCCACCGTTTGGGGGTCCGGCTGCTCGTGATCACCGATAGTCCCCTCTCGCCGGTGTTGCCCCTTGCCGAGGTGGCGCTCTTCGCCAAGGCCAGCATGATCGACTTCGTCGGTTCCCTGGCCGCGCCCGCCGCGCTGATCAATTGCCTCGTCTCGGAATTCGGCGTGCGACTGGGGGAGCAGGCCCGGGCACGTCTGCAGGTCCTTGAGGATGCCGCCAGCGAGGCCGGCATCTATGTGCCCGGGGGGAATAGTGCGATGCTGCGGGAAGGGACGTTGCTCGCGTGGGAAGATAGCCAGTCCGACGCGGCATCGCCACAGCGAGGGAGCAGTCGATGATCACACTTGAGGGTGTTTCCAAGGCGTTCACCTCCCATGGTCAGACGGTGCGGGCGGTGGATGACGTCAGCTTCGCGGTGGAGGAGGGTGCACTCTGCGTGCTGATCGGTCCGTCCGGCTCGGGCAAGACGACCACGATGCGGCTGATCAACCGCCTGGAGACGCCGACGGCGGGGCGCATCGTCGTCAATGGGCGCGATATTCGCTCCCTGGACGCCGTGGAGTTGCGCCGCGGCATCGGCTACGTGATCCAGCAGAGCGGGCTGTTCCCCCATTTCACCGTCGCCGACAACGTGGCGGTTGTCCCGCGTCTGCTCGGCTGGCCGCGCGAGAAGCGGCGGCGGCGTGCCGACGAGCTGCTGTCGCTCGTCGGCCTCCCCCCGGACCTCTTCGCCGATCGCTACCCGCGCCAGCTCTCCGGTGGTCAGCAGCAGCGGGTCGGTGTGGCGCGGGCGCTGGCCGCCGACCCGCCGATCATCCTGATGGACGAGCCGTTCGGCGCGGTCGATCCGATCACGCGCAAGCAGCTCCAGCGCGAGCTCCGCCGCATCCAGGCGGCGGTGCACAAGACGATCGTCTTCGTCACCCACGACATCAGCGAGGCCTTCCTGCTGGGGGACCGGATCGTCCTGATGGCGGATGGGCATATCGTCCAGAACAGCACACCGGCCGACCTGCTGCGCCGACCGGCCAACGCGTTCGTCACGGCGTTCATTGGCGAGGATCGCGGCCTGCGCGCCTTGCAATTCACCACCCTGGCCGAACTGGCCGCAACGCTGACGGGCGATGTCCCGGCGGATGGCCTCATCCTCCCCGGCACGCTCCCCATCCTCGATGCAGCGCGGCGGCTGGGTACGGGCTGCGCGCGGGGGGACGGCTTCTGGATCGGCGACGACACCGGGCGCCCGACTGGCTATCTCTCCTATCTGCGACTGGTCCAGTTGCTGGGCGAGACGATCGCCGCCGGCGCGACGGACGACGGGGAAGGGGTGGTCGATGCGCTACCTCATTGACCACCCGGACCGCGTGCTGACGTTGACCGTCGAGCATCTAAAGATCGTGCTGATCAGCGTCCTGGTGGCGATGCTGATCGGCATCCCGGCCGGTATCCTGGTGACGCGGTTGCGCTGGCTGGAGGGGCCGGTCAATAACACGACCGGCGTGCTCTATACCGTGCCGAGCCTGGCGCTCTTCGCGATCCTGATCCCCTTCACCGGCCTCGGGTCCTCGACCGCGATCATCGCACTCGTCCTCTACTCCCTACTGGCGATCGTCCGCAACACGGTCGCGGGACTCGACGCCGTCAGCCCCGCGACGCTCGACGCGGCCCGCGGCATGGGCATGACATCCACCCAGCGATTGTTGCTGGTGGAATTGCCGCTCGCGCTGCCGATCATCCTGGCCGGCGTGCGGGTGGCCACCGTCGCGGCGATCGGCATCGCCACCGTCGCCGTGCTGGTGGGCGCGGGTGGCCTCGGCCATCTGATCTTCGACGGAATCCGGACGCTGGACGGTGATCGCATCGTCGCGGGCGCGCTGACAACCTCGCTGCTCGCGCTGGCGGCGGACTGGGGCCTGACGCGGCTCGGCGAGGTTTTGCGCCGCGATGTCGGGCCGGTTGGCGGGAAGGGGTAGCGGCCGCGATGCACGATCCGCTGGGGTTCATCACCTATATCCGCGAGCACCCGGAGACCTTCCTGCGGCTCCTTTCGCAGCATGTCCAGTTAACGCTGCTCTCGGTCCTGCTTGGCATCCTGGTAGGGCTGCCGCTGGCGGTGCTGGCCACGCGCGTCGAAGCGCTAGCCAAGCCGTTGACCTGGCTGGCCGGGGTGGGGCAGACGATCCCGAGCCTGGCCATCCTCGGCCTGACCCTGCCAGTCCTCGGCATCGGGTTCCGGCCGTCCCTCTTCGCGCTGACCATCCGGGCGATCTTGCCGATCTTCCTCAACGCCTACGTGGGGCTGCGCAGCGTCGATCGCGCGGTGGTTGACGCCGCGCGCGGCATGGGGGCCAGCGATGCCCAGCTGCTGCTACAGGTCGAACTCCCGCTCGCCAGCCCCGTGCTCTTCGCCGGGGTGCAGACCGCCACCGTCCAGAATATCGGCATCGCGACCCTCGCGGCGTTCATTGGCGGCGGCGGCCTGGGCGATCTGATCCTGCAGGGGCTCGCGATGGTTGACCCGCCGGTCCTTCTCGCCGGGGCGGTGCCGGTCGCACTGCTCGCGATGGCGGCGGAGGTCGGGATGGGGCGTCTGCGCCGCCTGATCGTGCCGACCGGCCTGCGGGTCGGGGCGGCGCGCTAGCCACTGGGCCGCTTGTCTCGCGGCGGATGGGACCTTGGTATCGCTGGTCACCGGGCGATGTGGGGAAGGGGGAAGACAGAGAATACAACCGACGGCGGCACCGCACTAATTCCCGCTGCGTGCATCACAAAAGGAGTACCCGACCATGGTAAAGAGGCGTAGCATGCTGTTGATGACCGGGGGACGACGTCCGTGGCTATTGATGCTCGCCGCCATCCTGCTGACCCTTGCGACGGCCTGCGGGGGATCGGGATCGGGCGGCGGGAAGTCGAAGGTGATTGTCGGCTCCAAGAACTTCACCGAAAATATCCTCGTCGGCGAGATGACCGCGCTCCTGCTGGAGGACGCGGGCTATCCGGTCGAGCGGAAGCTGAATCTCGGTGGCACCGCCGTCGTGCATCAGGCGCTGACCAGCGGCGACATCAACACCTACATCGAGTACACCGGCACCGGCCTGACGGCCATCCTTAAGCTGCCGGTGCAGACCGACCCGCAGCAGGTGTACACCACGGTCAAGGGGGAGTACGAGAAGCAATTCAAGGTCACCTGGCTCAACCCGTTGGGCTTCAACAACACCTACGCCCTGGCCATGCGCAAGGACCAGGCGACCGAACTCGGCGTGAAGACCATCTCCGACTTGAAGGGGAAGTCCGATTCGCTCACCTTCGGCGCCACCCAGGAGTTCCTCACCCGGCCCGATGGCCTGCCGGGGATGACGAAAGCATACGACCTGAAGTTCAAGGACCCGAAGGGTATGGACGCGGGGATCACCTACCAGGCGCTGGCCTCGAAGCAGGTCGACGTGATCTCTGCCTTTGCGACCGACGGGCGCATCCCGGCGCTGAATCTGGTCATATTGCAGGACGACCAGCACTTCTTCCCGCCCTACTTCGCCGCCTCGGTGGTCCGCCAGGACCTGCTGAGCAAGGACCCGAAGGTCGCCGACGTGCTCAATAAACTGGGGGGCAAGATCAATGACCCGACGATGGCCGGCCTGAATCTGCAGGTCGACCAGGACAAGAAGGAGCCGCGCGACGTGGCTCGGGCCTTCCTCAAGCAGCAGGGGCTGCTCAAGTAGCGCTCGGAACGGTCCATGGGTTCAATCAATGCCCCGTCAAGCCCGGCAGCCGGCCGACGACGGCCGGCTCGTGGAGACGGCGGCCCCTCGATTCATAACAGCGACGCGTATTTCGGGCCTGCCATGCCTTGATCGGCGTCTCCCGCGCCACCCGCTATCGCTATCCCGACCCGGTGTTACGGAATCTGTCACCAGCCACAATGTGACTGCGCCGCAAAATGCGATAGACTTTGCGCGCAGGCGGTCATGAACAGGCGGCGGAGGAGGATCGAGTGCTCAAGGTCGGAATCATCGGCAGCGGTAATATCGCCCGGAATCGCCATGCACCCGCGTGGTCGAAGCTGGACGGGCGAGCACAAATCACCGCGATCTCGGATGTCGTGCGTGCGGCGGCTGAAGGGGGCGCACAGCAGATTACCGCAGCCAGCGGCGAATCTGTCGCCGTCTACGACGATTACCACGCGCTGATCCGCGAGGCGGACATTGACGCGGTCGACATCTGCCTGCCGCATCACCTCCACGCGGACGCGATCCTCACGGCGGTCGCAGCGGGGAAGCACATCCTGTGTGAGAAGCCGATGTGCATCTCGCTCGCCGAGGCGGACGAGATCGTCGCGGCGGTCGAGCGGGCGGGCATCGTCTACATGAGCGGCCACAACGAACTCTTCTACCCGGCCGTCGCGGCGGCGAAGGAGTTCATCGACCGTGGCGGCCTCGGCACCCCGTTCATCCTCCGGTCGCACGAGTTCCCCGGCAGCTACCCGGCCGCGAAGGTGCCGGGCCGCCCGCCGGAGCAGACGAATATGGTGGGCTGGCGGGCGAGCCGCGAAACCATGGGCGGTGGCGTGCTGATCGACAAGGGATACCACCCGACCTACATCCTACTCTACCTGGCGGATTCCGAACCGATCGAAGTGACGGCGATGGCGAACACGTATGTCGCGCAGATGGACGGCGAGGACACCGCGCTCGCCCTCGTCAAGTTCGCGAACGGCGCGATCGGGCAAATCTTCACCGGGGAAGGGTTCGCCCTCCCGGCGAATGATGCCAAATTCCACGCGATCGGCGAACGCGGCGAGGTGTACGGCATGCGCTACGACGTGCACACGAAACCACGCGGCTTCACCGAGCCGTCAAGCAGGGCTTTCCCGCCGGACCCGAACGGCAATCAGCGCACCTTCGACGCGACGATCCTGCACTTCGCCGACAGCATCACGACCGAGCGCCCACCGATCCAGGGTGTGCAAGACGGGCGGCGAGTGCTGGAAGTCATCCAGGCGGCCTACCGCTCCATTGCCGAAAGGCGCACAATTCCATTACCGCTCGAGCGCTGAAACCGGCTTGACATGTCCCATGCGCACGCCGATACTCGACTCGTCGTACACCGAATTTCGCCCGATGCCGTTCTTCCGCAGGGGATGCGGCACTGCCCTCGCAGCGATGATTCGGCATCGGAGCGAATTTCAAGGACTTCCTCCCGTTCAGAGCGAGATGTCTTGGAGGCATAACGATCCACAGAAGGAGCATACGGTGAGCAATGATCGGTCGGTATCCCGTCGCGCGTTCCTGTCCGGTATCGCCGCGAGCAGTGCGGCAGCCATCCTTGCGGCCTGTGGGTCGGGCAGCAAGACCCCAACGGCGGGAGGTGCGCAACCCACGGCGGCTGGAGCGCAACCGACGGCGGCCGGAGCCAGCCCCGCCACGACCGGCGGCTCGCCGACAACCGCGCCGACCATCGCCAACAGCCAGGCGGCGGCATCCGGCAACCTGCCCACGCCGCGTAACCAGACGATGGTCAGCGAAGTCAACAAGATGCAGGTCTTCGACTCCTTCAATCCCTACATCCCGAATGGCGAGCAAAACTGCGGCACGATTCAGGCATGCCGGGAGACCCTCTTCTACTTCAACTCGCAGCAAGGCAAACTGACTCCCTGGCTGGCGACGAAGTACGAGTATAGCCCGGACTTCACGCAACTGACGCTCTCGCTCGACCCCAAAGCGAAGTGGAGCGATGGTCAGCCGTTCACGGCGGACGACGTGACCTTCACCCTTCAGATGCTCAAGAACAACACGAACTTCACGGGATCGAGCATCGTCACAACATTCCTAGACTCCTGGTCCGCCCCGAACCCGAACACCGTCGTCATCAAACAGAAGCAGCCGAACCCGCGCGTCCACTACTACTTCACCTCTGCGGTCTCGCAATCCCAGATCAAGTTCGCACCGAAGCATATCTGGGAGAAGCAGGACCCCGGCACGTTCAAGAACAACCCCCCGATCTACACCGGCCCGTACATGCTGGATCGGGTCATTCCACAGCAATTCCTCTACGTCTGGAAGAAGAACCCGGACTACTGGAACAAGTCCGTCATGGACCCGAAGCCGCAGTATCTCGTCTGGCGGCAGACGCTGCCAGCGGACGCGACCGTGGAGGATTTTAAGCGCGGCAATATCGACGCGGTCCTCGGCGGCTCCGGCTACGTCTTCGACTTCCCACTGCAGGAATCGGTCCGCACGGGCGGCTACAAGAACATGATCCAGGTGCAGTTCCTCGACCCGTGGCCGCGCGCCATCTACTTCAACCAGGAATCGCCGAGCGGCCTCTTCCAAACCGCCGAGGGTCGGCAGGCGATGTCCTACCTGCTCGATCGCGATCAGATCGCCAAGACGATCTGGCAGCCATCATCAAACGCGGCGAAGTATCCATGGGCGAAGTACAAGTCCAATGATCGCTGGGAGAGCGCGGATATCCAGAAGCAGTACGACCTCACGTACGACCAGAAGAAGGCGGAGCAACTGCTCGATGGCCTCGGGGCGACGAAGCAGGGCGACACCCGCCAACTGAATGGCAAACCGCTCGCGCTGACGATCATCGCACCCGTCGCGGTCGGCCTGCCCGAGTACCAGATCGCGCAGACGCTCGCGACCAACGCCAAGAAGGTTGGCATCACCGTGGATGTCAAGAGCCTCGTCGGCACCGCGTATACGGACGCAAATCAACTCGGCCAGTGGGATATGCGATCGGAGTGGATGAGCGCGGACACCGGGCTCGATCCGAACCAACTCTACTCGCAATATGAGGATCGGTATTACAAACCGCTCGGCGAGCGCTCCACGCAAGGCCAGAATACCCGCTCGAAAATCCCCGAACTCAATGCCATCGCGACGAAGCTGGATGGCCTCAGCCCCGATGACGCCAATAATAAGCCGGTCTTCGATCAGGGACTGGCGGCCTTCATGAAAAACCAACCATCCACGCCGAGCATCCAGACGGTCTATCCGATTGTCTACAACACGACGTACTGGACGGGCTGGCCAACACCGGACAATCTCTATAACGTCCCGGCGCAGTGGTGGCAGAATTTCCTCTTCGTGATCGGCAATCTCCAGCCGACGGGGAAATAAGGTGCATCGCGGGTGGCGCGGAGCAATGGTATTGCCGCCCGCCCCGCGCCTCGTGTGGGCGAGAGGTGGGCGGAACGTTCGTCTGCGGAACCATTGCGGCAACGCCGATACACAATGCTACTTGACACGCCTTCATGTAGCCACCATACTCGTTGACATGTTGCACATGTGACGTTTTCTGTTTCCGTGTAGATGTACGAGACACGGCATTCCTGCGGCGAAACTCGTCCGTGATACGGGGCAGGAATGATGGCTGACACACGGCGGAGCCGAACGTATGCCGCTTTGCTGCACGGTTCGCTCCGAAGGAGGGTTCCATGCATAGTGGTCGATCGCTCTCCCGTCGCGCGTTTCTCGGTGGTTTGGCGACGAGCGCTGCCGCAGCAATCCTGGCAGCCTGCGGCGGTTCGAGCAGCAAGGGCACCCCAACGGGCGGCGCGCAACCGACGACCGCCGCTGGAGGTGGCACAACGGCGGGCGCGACGCCGACCACGACCGGGAACCAGCCCGCCGTTGCGCCGAATGTTTCCAGCGGGCAGGGCGGGCAGGGTGCCGCCGGGAATATCCCGACGCCGCGCAGCCAGACCGTCGTCGGCGACCGCCTGAAGTTCCAGATTTTCGACAGCTTCAACCCGTACATCCCGAACGGCGAGCATCAGGACAGCGGCCTGCACCAGGGTTCGCGCGAGTCGATGTTCTACGCGAACTTCCAGAACGGCCAGATCATTCCGTGGCTGGCGACGAAATGGGCATACAACGGCGACTTCACGCAGTTGACGCTCTCCCTCAACCCGACGGCGATGTGGAGCGACGGGCAACCGTACACGGCGGACGATGTGCTCTTCTCGCTCGATCTGCTCGCGAAAAACAGCCAGTTCACCGGATCGAGCCAGGTGACGCAGTACATGGACTCCGCCATGGCGACGGACAAGAGCACGATCGTCATGCAACTGAAGATTCCCAACCCGCGCTTCCACTACAACTTCATCTCCGGCATCTACAACGATGTGGTTAAGGTCGTGCCGAAGCACATCTGGGAGAAGCAGGACGCCAACACCTTCAAGTTTAACCCGCCCGTGTACACCGGGCCGTACATGCTGGACCGGGTGATCCCGGAGCAGTTCATGTTCATCTGGAAGAAGAACCCGAACTACTGGAACAAGGCGAACCTCGACCCGAAGCCGCAATTCATGGTGTGGCGACAAGCCCTGCCACCGGACGCCGAGGTGCAGGAGTTCACGCGCGGCAATGTCGACACCCCCGCGATCGACAACTTCGATTACCTCAACCAGCAGGCGATCAAAGACAGCTACAAGAACATGATCCAACTCAACTTCCTTGACCCCTGCCCGCGCGGGGTCTGGTTCAACATGGATTCCCCCACCGGCCTCTTCCAGAAGGCGGAGGGGCGGCAGGCGCTCTCGTATCTGCTCGACCGCGACCAGATCGGCAAGACGATCTGGCAGCCACCATCCCCGGCGGCGAAGTACCCGTGGGCGTCGTGGGCCGCGAACGATAAATGGAAGAACGACGATATCCAGAAGCAGTACGACCTGACGTACGATCCAAAGAAGGCCGAGCAACTCCTCGATAGCATGGGCGCGACGAAGCAGGGCGACATGCGGTCGCTCAACGGCAAGCCGCTCTCCCTCACGCTCATTACCCCCCTGCCGGTCGGCAAGCCGGAATACCAGATCGCGCAGTCGCTCGCGACGAATGCGAAGAAGGTCGGCATTGACATCCAGGTGAAGAGCCTCGTCGGCACGCCGTTCAATGATGCGTACCAGCTGGGGCAGTTCGACCTCACGTCGCACTGGCTGTGCGGCTCCGCCCTCGACCCGAACCAGCTCTACAACAAGTTCGAGGGGCGGCTCTACAAGCCGGTCGGGACGCGTACCCCTGCGAACGACGACGAGACGCGCACGCGCCTCCCGGAGTTCGACGCCATCGTCGCGAAACTGAACAACGTGGACCCGAGCGACCCCAAGAACAAGCCGCTCTTCGATCAGGGGCTGAACGTCTTCATGAAGAATCTGCCCGCCACACCGAGCATCCAGACGACGTACCCGCTCGCCTTCAACACGACCTACTGGACGGGCTGGCCCACGCAGGACAACATCTACAATGTCCCCGCCAACTGGTGGGCGCAGTTCATATTCGTGATCGGCAAGCTCCAGCCCACCGGAAAGTAGGCGGCAGACAATACGCGGCGGATCGGGTCATTTCCGGTCCGCCGCCTCCGACGAGGGGTGGTGAATGGCGATTCAGGTTCCCGTCGAAGTTGTCGAGGCGTCCGCCATTGACGCGCTCCCACCGCAGGCGGGGCGCACGCGGCTCCCTCCAACCCTGCTGTATGTCGCCCGGCGCTTCGGGCTGTACCTCGTCACGCTCTGGGGCGCGTTCACTGCGTCATTCTTCTTCTTCCGCCTCATCCCCGGTGACCCGATCGGCGCGATCGTTGCCCAGTTGGAGCAGCAGGGGCAGTACGGCGGCCAGGGCGGCTCGCAAGCGATCACGGAGTATTACCGCAAGGTCTTTGGGCTGGACGGCAACCTCTGGACGCAGTACACGCACTACCTGGACCGGATTTTCCTCCACCGCGACTTCGGGCCGTCCATCATCAGCTACCCGGTCCCTGCCGCCACGCTGATCTTCCGCGCCCTGCCGTGGACGCTCGGCCTGCTCGGCAGTGCGACGATCCTCGCGTGGCTCGTCGGCGTGCTCGGCGGCACCTTTGTCGGGTGGGCGCGGCGGTCGCGCTTCGCCGGCTTCATCACCAATTTTGCCCTCCTCATCTCGCATGTCCCCGCGTACTTTGTCGCCCTCTTCCTGCTGTTTTTCTTCGCGTACCGCAACCCGCTCTTCCCACCGAACAGCGCGTACGACGCGAGCCTGAATATCGGCCTGAACGGGCCATTCATCGCCAGCGTCGTCAAGCACGCCATCATCCCCGTCGTCGCGACCGCGCTCGTCGGCGCGTGCAACTGGCTGATCACGACGCGCACGCTCGTCATCAGCATCCTCGGCGAGGACTACCTGACCTTCGCGGGCGCGAAGGGGCTGTCGGCGGGCCGCATCCTCAATCGCTACGTGCTGCGGAATGCGTGGCTGCCGCAGATCACAGCGCTCGGCATCACGCTCGGCGCAGTTATCAACGGGAACGTGCTGGTGGAGCGCCTCTTCCGCTACCCCGGCATCGGCAACCTGCTCGTGGACGCGATCCTCGTCAAGGACGTGAACACGGCGCAGGGGATCATCCTCCTGCTCATCTTCCTCGTGCTGACCCTGAACCTGATCATCGATCTCTGCTTGCCGCTCTTCGATCCGCGCGTCAAGTACGTGCGCTAAGGGGGTATCATGGCGATCGCGCGCCTGTGGACGAGTAGCGGCAAGTTCCGCGCGGGGCTGACCATCACGGTCTTGCTCGTGCTCACGGCGCTCCTGCACGCGCCGCTCATCCACCTGACCATCGGCGGCACGGACCCCTTGCAAACCGGGGCGTTCGCCATCTTCGAAAACCCGAGCCGCGCGCATCCGCTGGGGACGGACCGCTTCGGGCGGGATGTGCTCGGCCTCGTCCTCGTCGGATTGCCGAACTCGCTCACCGTCGCGGCGGTGGCGGGCGTCATCTCGACCATTGTCGGGGTGGTGATCGGGTTCGTTGCGGGGTACAAGGGTGGCAAGGTGGACACGACCCTGCGGACGGTGACAGACATGTTCCTCGTCATCCCAACGTTGCCGCTCATCATCATTCTCGCGGCGTACGTCCGCAAGGTGACGTTCATCCAGATCGCCATCATCCTGGCGATCTTCAGCTGGCCCTACGCGGCACGGGTGATCCGCTCGCAGGTGCTCAGCCTGCGCGAGCGCCCGTACATCGACCTTTCCAAGATGACGAACATGCGCGACTGGGAGATCATCACGCAGGATATCCTGCCGAACATGCTGCCGTACATCGGCATCGGCTTCGCCACCTCCGCCCTCGGCGCGGCCTTCGCCCTCGTCGGGCTGGAACTGATCGGCCTCGGCCCCGGCGACAGCATGGATCTGGGCCTGCTCATCAACTTCGCGCAGCAGTGGGGCGTCCTCAGTCTCGGCAAGTGGACCGTCTTCGCCGCGCCGATCGTCCTGCTCATCCTGCTCTTCTTTGGCGTCGTCCTCATCAATCAGGGCATGGAAGAGTATTACAATCCGCGCCTGCGCGCGGCGGAGGGATAAACATCGATGGAGACGGCGATGCGGCCCGATACGGCCGCCACGCAAAGCGTACGGGCGCCCCTGCTTGAGATCGAGGATTTGCAGATACACTTCCGCACATCGAAGGGAGTGGCGCGGGTCGTGGATGGCGCGAACCTGACGATCCACCCCGGCGAAATCTTCGGCCTCGCCGGGGAGTCAGGGTGCGGCAAGACGACGCTCGTCGAGGCGGTCTTGCAGATCATCCGCTTCCCGAACCGCATCGCGCGCGGTCATGTCCGTTTCTCGCCCGGAGACGGCAGCCCCCCGGCGGACCTGATGGCGCTCTCGCCCGCGCGGCTCCGCCACTTCCGGTGGGAGCACATCTCCTACGTGCCGCAAGGTTCCATGAACTCGCTCAATCCCGTGATGCGGATCGGTGACCAGATTATTGACGGGATGACCGCCCACGGCGTGCACGGCGAGGCGGCCCGCGCGAAAGTGCCGGACCTGCTGGAAAAGGTGGGGCTAGAGGGGCGCGTGGCCCGTCTCTACCCGCACGAACTCTCCGGCGGCATGAAGCAGCGCGCGATCATCGCCGCCGCCATCGCGATGGACCCCGAGCTGATCATCGCGGACGAGCCGACAACCGCCCTCGATGTCAATGTGCAGCGCGTGATCCTCGACACACTCCTGCTCCTCCGCCGCGACCTCGGCGTCGCGATCCTCCTCGTCAGCCACGATCTCCCCGTCCATGCCCAACTCGTTGACCGCATCGGCATCATGTACGCGGGGCAGGTCGTCGAGATCGGGGATGTACGACCGATATTGAAGAATCCATTGCACCCGTACACGCAGGGGCTGATGGACTCGATCCCGGCGATCGGCGGGGAGCGCAAGCGCCTCGGCGGCATTGTGGGCGTCTCGCCAAGCCCCCTCGAACGGCCCGGCGGTTGCCCCTTCCATCCGCGCTGCCCCCATGCCATGGACATTTGCACGCATCTCGTGCCTGCACTCGCCGAGATCGCACCCGGCCCACGGATCGTTGCCGGGGAGGAACGCGCGGTCGAACAGGCGCGATTCACGGCGTGCCATCTCTACCCGGAATCCACCGCTGGGAGCAACGAATGATGGCCGGGCCGATCCTCGAAATGCGGAATGTCACGAAAGTCTTCGGCGGCGATGGCGCGAAGGGCACGGTTGCGACCGACAATGTTTCGCTGACGATCGAGCCGGATCCGCCGCGCGTCCTGAGCATCGTCGGCGAGAGCGGCAGCGGCAAGACGACGGTGGCCCGCGCCCTGCTCGGCCTCAACCCGCCGACCAGCGGGAACGTGCTCTATCGCGGCAAGGATATCTACAAACTGGGCGGGCGCGAGATGACGACGTACCGCAAGGAGGTGCAGGCGATCTTCCAGGACCCGTACGGCATCTACAACCCGTACTACCGCATCGACCGCGTCTTCAACATGACGATCAAGAAGTTCCATCTCGCCTCATCTAAACAGGAACGTACAGCAATCACGGAGGAGGCGTTGCGGGCGGTCAGCCTCCGGCCGGATGATGTCCTCGGGCGCTACCCGCATCAACTGAGCGGCGGCGAACGCCAGCGGGTGATGCTGGCGCGGGCCTACATGCTGCGGCCGAAGGTGATCGTTGCGGATGAGCCAATCTCGATGCTCGATGTCGCGGTGCGGGCAATCTTCATGAACATCCTCCTCGACTTCAAGGAGAAGTACGGGATGTCCACCCTCTTCATCACCCACGACCTTTCGAGCGCGTACTACCTCGGCGGCGACATCATGGTAATGGCGCGCGGGCGCGTCGTCGAGGAAGGGCCGGCGGAAACGGTGATGAAGCAGCCGGCCCACCCGTACACGCAACTGCTGCTCCGTTCCATCCCCTCGCCCGACCCCGACGACCGCGCGACCGGCCCAATCTTCGCCCGGAATGCCGCACCGGAGGGTCGGCTGGTGAGCCGCGACCGGTGCCTCTTCGCCGAACGCTGCCCACATGTCATGGAGTCGTGCTGGCAAAAACGGCCCCCGATGTACGCCGTTGGCTCGCAGCGAGTCGCCTGCTACCTCCACGAACCCGGTCGCCAGCCTTCCGCCGCCTCGGTCGTGGAGAACGCCGCCGCAGGTTCCGCTGCCGAGGAGTGAGATCATCCACTGAAAAAGAGCGGGTTGGTGATCGCGAGCAGATCAATGCCCCGCAACGCGGTCGGGCCGTCCATCACCTGCGCGCGGAGCGTCCACGCCGCGCCGAGGTCGGCGCGAACATCGTACGTCTCGTCATCGTGCTCGACCAGCAATGTCCCGACGATACCGTGTTCCGTAACCAACTGCACCGTCATCCCGGCGGCATCCCGGATATGGACACGCACCGGAACAAGGCCATTTTCCGGCCGCGATAGCGTGTCGCCCGCCAGCGCATCGCCGCTGGTGAGGACAACCTGCGGGCCGCGCGGATCGCGGGAGATGAAGAGGTGCCCCGCGCGCACGGCATCGAGCACATCGGCTGGCCCCATTCCATCCGGCGCGTAGACCCACGTCGTTGGGTGGGCGAGCCGTGGGATGCGCGGCGGGTGGTAGTGGTGCATGTCGCTGCCGCCGACGAAGACGATCTGGCGGCCCGCGCGAAGGATCGCATCGGCATAGGCGAGGGCGGCCGGATTGAACCACGGCCACGGCCCGTTCCAGATTTCGACGCACAAGAACGGCGCGAGCGGCCCGAACTCCCATGATGGCCCGTACGGCTTGGGGTGGTTGATGCTCGCCACTCCGCCCGCCCCCACCGCGTCCGCGAGAGCCGTCGTCATCTCCTCCGGCGTGCGGCAGCGAAACTCGATGAATTGCCCCGGGAGCCCCCAGACATTCGCGTGACCGAAGTAGGTCGTCACCTCGACACCGGGGATGAGGATGAGGCCACCGGGATTGAGGGTGGTGAGGGCGGCGTGATGGCTCGTTGTGTTGTGATCGGTGACGGCGAGGAAGTCGAGGCCGAGCGCCCGCGCCGTCGCCAGAATATCCGGAAGGGATGCGTCGCCGTCGCTGTGTTCGGAATGGCAGTGGAGGTCGCCCCGCAGCCAGCCGGGGATCGTGTCAGGCCGCGCGCCGGATGATCGGTCGAGGGCAACGCCGACGTGGGGCGCAGGCGGCGGTGATTGACCGGCGTCATCGTCCAGCGTCACCGCGACGGTATACCGGCAGCCCCCCGGCGCGATCGCATACAGGCCCAGGACGATGTGCCAGGCGCCCGCCAGAATCGGCCCCGGCGTATATCCCGGTGTCGCATCGCGCTCGGTCAAAACGAACGTGGATCGACGACTCCCGCTCCACCCGCGGAACCCGCGCGCATCCGGGCCGCGCGCGTCGAAGATGCCGATGTCAACGGTGGTGCCGGTCTCCGCACCCGGCGCTTTGGGGGCGCCGCCGTACGCATACGTGACGGCTATGCGGCGCGTCCCCGGCGGCACGGTGAACGGGATCAGCCGGTACGAGCGGGCCTCTTTCGGTTGTGCGGAGCCGGTAATCTCGAATATCGTCATGCTGCCCCACTCCACCGGATGAAGCCGCCATCGCCCCCTCGCCGCCTGACGCTGCCGAGGTTAAATTGCCTCCGGCAGTTGTTCGAGGAGCGCGACAGAGAAGTGGGCACAGACTGCCGCGAGGGGGAGGCCGGGCGTGCCGCCCCGGTCGGCGACGGTCAGTTCTTCGCCGGTGAAGAGGTTGCGGAAGTGGCGGCCCGCGTGCTCCGGGGGCAGCGGGAGCCACGTCTCGCCCCAGACCTGTTCACCGAGCGGCGGTCGCTCCTCGCCATCAGTGAGGCCGACGATCAGGCGGGGCGCGACGGCGATGATCGTCTCGTCCCCGTCGGTGCGGGCGAACGCGCAAACATGATCGGCCTTCGCGCCCGTCGCGTCGAGCGGGACGTAGCCGCCATTCGCGAATAGCGCGTCGTGCGCGCGGCGGAAGTCGAGCATCCGGGCGGTGATGAAGAGCTTCACTCGCCCGTCGTCGCCGGTCGCCAGCAATTCGCGGGCGAGCGCGACGCCGCAATCGGGGCAGTCGGCGCGCTCCCGCAGATCGGCGAGCAGGGCGCGGCGATGCTCGTAGTCCACCGGGCGGCGGTTGTCGGGATCGACGAGGCTGAAGTCCCAGAGTTCCGTGCCCTGATAGATGTCCGGCACGCCAGGCGATGCGAGTTTGAGGAGCGTCTGCGCGAGCGCGTTCTGCTGCCCGTAGAAGGCGACGCGGCATTGCAGCGGCGCGAATTCCGCCAAGAAGGCGTTGCCGTCGCCATCCGCGAGGAGACCGTGCACGAACTCGCGGAGCGCGCGGTCGTACTGCTCATTCGGGTTGATCCAGCTCGTGTGGGCCTTCGCCTCCCTGGTGGCCTTGAGCATGTACGCCGCGATCCGCTCGCGGAACTCTGCGAGTGAATCCGGCGACGGCATCGCCACCGGCCACGCGCCGAGCAGCGTCTGGTACAACAGGTACTCGGCGTTCCGGTCGGGGTATCGCTCACCGCCGATCTCGGTCTTCAGGCGGGCAGTGGTGCGCGTCCAGCGATTGAGGGCGGCGCGCCACTCGTCAGGGATCTCCGAGAGCACATCAATCCGCGCGCGGACGTCCTCGCTTCGCTTCGTGTCGTGCGTGGAGGTCGCGAGCATCGTGTGCGGCCAGTGGCGCGCGCGGGCGCTGTTCCGCCGGTGAAACTCCGCGAGCGGGACGCCGAAGTGGATCGGGTGGCCGCCAACCTCGTTGAGCGAGACGAGGCGGTTGTAGACGTAGAAAGCGGTATCCTCCACCCCCTTCGCCATCACCGGGCCGGTGATCTGCTGGAACTTCATCACGAATTCCAGCAACTTGGGCCGGTCCTCGGGGCGGAAACTCCCGACGTTCCGCAGGAGCAGCGTGTCTTGGATGAAGTCGAAGATCGCGCCCGCCGTGCGCGGGTTGCGCTGCTTCGCCTCCGCCACCGCCGCCTCGACATACTGCTCGTCGTGCCGCGCCACCGCCTCCATCGTGTCCGATGTGTAGGTGCGGTAGACGGGCAGGCAGGCGATCACCTCGCGGATAGCGAAGGTGAGGCTATTCAGCGTGAAGTCGCGGTACGCGCGGCTCCGCTCTGAGATGCGCTCCAACTGATAACTGAGCGCGTTGATCTCGCTGGCGAGGGCGATCAGCATAATCATCTTTTTCGTGCCGTTGACCAGGTTGCGGAATGCCATCGGGTTGCCGGTGAAGCGCGCGTAGACCTCGTCAATTGCCTTGCCGTTGTTGCAGTCGACGAACAGGCCATTCAGGTCGTTGAGGAAGTCGTAGCCCGTCGTCCCCGCGACCATCCAGTCGTCCGGCAGTTCCTCATCCTCGGTGAGAATCTTCTCCGCGACGACGTAGAGCGGCAGCCGCGCCGTGTCCGCGCCATCGGCGGCGTGGACATGCTGCACGAACCAACCCGCGACGGCGTCCCGCACCTCTTCCGCGTCGTCGGCCTCCTGCGCGGGGAGACGGGCGCGGACGCGCGCGAGGACGTATTCCTCCTGCAACTGCCGGAAGTACTCCGGTGGGTTCCAGAGGCCATCGGGGTGGTCGATGCGCAGGCCGGTCACCTTGCCCTCCGCGAGCAGGCGGAAGACGAGTTCGTGCGTCGCGCGGAAGACCTCGGGCAGTTCGACACGAATCGCCGCCAGCCCATTGATGTCGAAGAACCGTCGATAGTTGATCTCCTCCGCCGCGACACGCCAGAACGCGGGGCGGTACGGCTGGGCGTCCAGAAAATCGTCCAGCAGGTCGCTGCCGCGCTCGTCGGTTGCGTTGAAGGCGTCCAGCGCGGCGTGGATCGCGTCGCGAATCTCCGGGCTGGCGTCGTACAGCGCGGCGATACGCCGCTTGATCACTTCCTTCTCGCGGTTGCGCTCCGCCATTCTGTCGGGCGATTGCTCGTCGGAGGCGGGGAGGTAGCCGAGCGCGGTCAGGATGCTCTCAAGTTCCAGCAGTTGCTCGTCCTCGGTGTCCAGTTGCTCCTTGAGCGCGTCGAGTTGGTAGCCGAGGATGCGGTCGTACGTCTGCGGCGCGACGGGCAGGATCGTTTCGTAGTAGTGCAGGAAGAACCCGCCATTCTCGTAGCCGAGGCGGAGCTGCCCGCTTTCGAGCACCGCGCCGTACTGGTCACCAAGAATCGGCAGGAGCACCTTGTTCGCCAGTTCGCGCTTGACGGGGTGCCAGTCGATGTCGAAGTAGCTGGCGTAGAGCGAACTCGGGCCATTTTCGAGCACGTCCATCCACCAGGGATTGTGCGGGTCGCTGATGCCCATGTGGTTCGGTACCATGTCAAACACGAGACCCAGGCCGTGATCGCGGAGATCATCGGCGAGGGCGTCGAACTCGGCCTCGATGCCAATCTCCGGGTTCAGCACGCGGTGGTCACAGATGTCGTAGCCGTGATCGCTGCCCGCGCACGCCCGGAGCAGCGGCGAGGCGTAGCAATCGCTGACGCCGAGATCGGCGAGATACGCGACGAGCGCGCGCGCGTCCTCGAAGCGGAAGTTGCGGTTAAACTGCAATCGATACGTCGCGCGCGGGATGCGCGCCTGGTCAAGCGTCTCCTGCGCGAGATTGGCGACCGATGGCAGGGCGCGAATTTCTTCCAGCGTTGTCTCCCCCACTTGCATATTCAGCCCCTCCCCCAGCGCGATAAAATGCGCCACCCATGTTTGCGCGGCCTCGTCACCCCGCTTCGCGACGCGATAGAACGTGCGGTACTGCGACTGAAGCAGATCGTAGTAGACATTCTGCGCGTGCCAGAAGACGATCGGGAATGGGAACGACCGCGCGAGCGTGACGACGCCCTCCAGCGCGGCGAGTGTCGCGGTGTCAGCGGGGTCCGCGCTGAGGAGCGCCGCGAGCCGTTCCGCGCGCTGCCGGAGGACGTACGAGAACCCGGCGGTGTCGAGTTCCACATGCAACGTCTCCGCGTCCGCGATCAGCGCGTGGATCCGCCCCACATCGAACGTCTCCGCCGCCAGCGCGCGGCGCAAATCCACGTTGAGCAGGAAGGCGGCAGCGGTTTCGAATGCCTTCGGCAGCGGCACATGGAGGTCACGCACGAACCACATCAGCGGCGTCTGGCGGTCGTACAGCTGGCGGTAATTCGCCTCATCCTCCGCGAGCGTCGCATCGAGCACGCGGTCAAGAATATTGCGCTGCTCGTCGCGGAAGAGGGTCTTGAGCGAGTAGGTGGACGCGCCGAAGTAGCGATCCATCGCGCGGATTACGTCCGGGAAATCGACCCGCGCGAACGCCTCGGTCACGTGCGCGGCGAACGTATCGTAGGTCTCGGGGTCGGTCGCGGGGCCGACGCCACAGGAGATCGTGTGGTCGCCGAGCGAGAGCGCGCCGAAGGTCACCACCGCCGACTCGCCCGTGATACGCGAGGTGAACCGCGCCCGCCCAACGACGAGCGCCGCCTTGCCCGCCGTCTGCTTCCGGAACTCCTCGCGCTCGACGGTGTAGCAGTAGATCCACGTATCGTCCGGGTATTCCTCGAAGAGCGCGCTGATGGCGTAGTGCGCGGCGAGTTTCTCCGTGTCCACCACGGCGGGCTTGACGAACTTCTCGTAGATGACGCGACCATCGCGATGCTCGCGCACGTTGCTCTTCGCTTCCTGGAGCAGAGCGAGGAATTGCGGCTCGAACGACGCGCCGGAGAGCGTCTCCGCCAGTTGGATCACCCGCCCGGCGTACTGGATCACCTGCACTGTCTCGATGCCGGAGAGTTCATCGAAGAACCAGCCGCAACTCGTGTACATCAGCATCGCGTGTCGCTGGAGTTCTAGCAGTTCCCAGAGCCGCACGCGCTCCCCCTCCGTCAGGGTATGGAGCGTGTGCGCCCCGAGATACCGCGCGGCGTTCTCCGCCGAGCGATCGAGGATGACGGATATGTAGTCGTCCCGCGCGGCCCACGGGTCGTGCACCAACTCGCGCATCTCCGCCTCGTACACGGGCGCGACGGCGTCCCGCAGCCAATCCAGCGCAATGCGGAGCGGCGCGCGCCATCGCTGGTTCCAATCCGGTCGCCCGCCGGTGTTGCAGCCGCAGTCGCTCCGCCACCGCTCGACGCCGTGCTCGCAACTCCACGCGGTGTTCTCGATAATCTCCGCCTCGTGCGTCGGCGGGTGCCGCTCGCGGTACTCGCCGTAGATCGTCAGCCGCGCGAGGTCGTTCGTCTCGATGTGATGGAGCGCGTAGGCGAGCGCCATGTCACCGTGGGCGTGATGGTGGCCGTAGGTCTCGCCGTCCGTCGCGATGTGAACGAGTTGCGGCTCGGGCCGCTCATCCGGGAACGCGCCGAGCAGGCGATTCGCCAGGTTCTCGCCCCGGTTCAGCACCCCCTCGAAGGCGACCCCGCGCGAAATCGGGCCGTCGTAGAAGAAGAGGTCGATTGTCCGGCCCGACGGCAGCCGCTGCGTGTACGGCATCCGCGGGTCGATCCGCCCCTTGGAGACATCATCCCACTTCTCCGCGTCTATCACGCGCACCCGCCCGGCCTGCGACGGCGCGAGGATCGTGTAGCGGATGCCGAGTTCCGCCATGATGTCCAGCGTTTCCAGATCAACGGCGGTCTCCGCCAGCCACAGCCCCTCCGGCTCGCGACCGAAGCGATGCTTGAAATCTTCAATGCCCCAGAGAATCTGTGTCCATTTGTCGCGCCGGTTCGCCAGCGGCAGAATCATGTGGTTGTACGCCTGCGCGATGCCGGAGCCGTGGCCGGAGAAGCGCCGCTGGCTCTCCCGGTCTGCGTCGATGATCGCCTGGTAGATGTCGGGCGCTTTCGCCTCCAGCCACGCGAGCAGCGTCGGGCCGAAGTTGAAACTGATGCGCGCGTAGTTGTGGACAATCTGTGCGATACGCCCCTCATCATCGAGGATGCGGGACGCCGCGTTTGGCGCGTAGCACTCCGCCGTGATCTGCTCGTTCCAATCGTGGTACGGGTAGGCGGAGTCCTGCAACTCGATCGCTTCGAGCCACGGGTTCTCGCGCGGCGGCTGGTAGAAGTGTCCATGAATGCAGATGGAGCGTTCAGTCATTTAATTCCTTAAATCCCTCTAGCGATCGATTGTAAATCGTGAAGAGTGCGAAGCTCGTCGGTTGCATCGTCACGGACAGATCGCCCCTAACGGGAAGTATAGCGGGAATCGTGCTGCCCGTGCCGCGCCACCGCACGTCGGCGGAATCGAGGGCTTTGGCCCACGCGCCGCTCCCCGCATCCGGTGCATCGACGGCAATCGACCGTGCCACATCGCTGAAGTTGAATAGGGCGAGCGTCCGATGCGCGCCCGCCCACCGCCGCAGCATCAGCGTGCTCGTTGCTTCATCGTACGTAACTGCGAGGGTGTTCAGATCAAGCGACGCGAGCGGCGGCAGCGTGCGGCGCAGGCGCAGGAGTTCGTGGTAGAATTGCCAGAGCGTGCCGTGCGGGCCGTCCTCATGCGCGCGGTGCGACAGTTTCGAGCGGGCGAACGTCGTCGCGTCGTGTGGGTCGGGCACCTCGCCCTGCCAGCGGAACGCGGCGAACTCCGCGCGCCGCCCCCGCCGCACGGCCTCGATCAAATCCACGTCGCCGTGGCTCGTGAAGAACTGGAACGGTGCGGGTTCGCCGTACTCCTCGCCCATGAAGAGGAGTGGGATGTACGGCGAGAGGATCACCGCGCCCGCCGCCAGTTTCAGCGCGTCGTAGGAGAGATGCTGGCTCAGGCGGTCGCCCGCCGCGCGGTTGCCCACCTGGTCGTGGTTCTGCGCGCAGACGACGAACTGCTGCCCGTGCGTCAGCGCCGCGCGGTGCGGGTAGCGCGGGGATGGATGGCCCGTATCGAAGTCGGCGCTGTCCCGGATGGCGCGGGCGAGATCGCCGATGCCCGCGAACGGCGCGTAGTAGCCGCTCCGCTCCCCGGTGAGCAGGACGTGGAGCGCGTGGTGGAAGTCGTCGCTCCACTGCGCATCCATGCCATACCCGCCCTGCTCCGGCGGCAGGATCACCAGCGGGTTCTCCAGCTCGTTCTCCGCAATGAGATAGCGCGGTCGGCCAAGTTCTTCCGCGCGACGGTGCACAGTTTCCGCCAGTTCCCGCAGAAACGGGTACGCGGAGTCGTCCTTGATCGCGTGGACCGCGTCAAGCCGCAGCGCGTCGAAGTGGAAGTCCACGAGCCATTGTAGCGCGTTCTCGATGAAGAAGCGGCGCACCTCGGCGTTGTGCGCGCCGTCGAAGTTCAGCGCCGCGCCCCAGAGCGTCGTGCGGTGATCGGTGAAGTACGGGCCGAACTCCGAGAGATAATTGCCCTCCGGCCCCAGGTGGTTGTAGACCACATCGAGGATCGCCGCCAGCCCGCGCTGGTGGCAGGCGTCCACCAGCCGTTGCAGCCCCGCCGGGCCACCGTAGGAATGCTGCGCCGCGTACAGATCAACGCCGTCATACCCCCAGTTCCGCTCGCCGGGGAACTGCGCCACCGGCATGATCTCCACGGCGGTGATGCCGAGTTCCTTCAGTGTATCGAGGTGCGGGATAACGGCATCGAACGTCCCCTCCTGCGTGAATGTGCCGATGTGCAGTTCGTAGATGACGAACCGCTCTAATGGCGGCGGCGACCATGCGCCGTCCTGCCAGTCGTACGCGCGCGTATCCGTCACCTGTGACGGGCCGTGCACGCCGTCCGGCTGGCAGCGGGAGGCCGGGTCGGGGCGCTGCTTCGTCCCGTCGAGGTGGTACAGGTATCGCGCGCCGGGCGTGACTCCCTCAGCCGTTGCACGATGATAGCCGCGCGCGTCGCGCTCCATCGGGATGGATCGCTCCGTCGGCCCGACCAGCACGACTTCCATCCGTGACACCGCAGGCGCCCAGACAAGGAAATGGCACTGACCGTCACCATGAACGGTCGCGCCGAGTTGCTCGTGTATCTGCATTGACTACCCGTTTTCTCTCGCTAAATTCTCCACGCGCGTGACCCCGGCCCTCGGATACAGCCAACCCGCCCCAGTATAACCCGCCCGCCTCACCGCACGAATGAGACCAACAACGCAGCCAAGGGTTTATCCGTCCTCGGCAGGGAATCCCTTCCCCGGAGCAGAGAGGGAAGCGATATGGGCAATCGCCTTTTGGCGATTGCCCATATCGCTTCCCGCCTCGGGAAGGGGGCCGGAGGGTCAGGCCCTCTGGTACGACACAGCACGCTGAATCCTATACTTTATTTCAACTTCATCCCCCATAACAAACTTGACCTGAAAAACGATTAAGGAGATGGACCACACGACGATCCGGCCCGGCACCCCTCGGCTGGGGTCAAACGTGAGCTGATGCTATGGGAGTCATTATGATGAGGACCGGGCAACGGGCCGCCGGGAATCGCCGTCCGACGACGATCCCCTGCGACGTGTGCATCCTCGCTGGCGTGTTACTCGTGGTGACCGCGCTGCTCCTGCGCGCCACGTTCGTCGGCTGGATTACCGATGGGTCGCTGATGCACAGCGCGCTCCTGCTCTCGCTGGGGGTGCTGCTTGCGGGAGCGCTCGTCTTCTTCATCTGGCGGCGTTGGCGCGAGGCGCGCGACGAGAACCACGCCCGCCAGCGAGTAGAGGAGACCCTGCGCCTCCAGCACGGCTACCTCGCCGCGCTGCACGAGACGAGCCTTGGGCTGATGGACCGCCGCGCGCCCGAGGACGTCCTGACGACAATTGTCACGCGGGCAGGGGAATTACTCGGCACATCCCACGGGTTCGTCGATCTCCTTACGGCGGACAGCGCGGGTCTCGAAGCGGCCGTCTGCACCGGGCTTTTCCGCCACAATACGGGCGTGATGATCCAGCGGGGCATGGGCCTCTCGGGGAAGGTCTGGGAAACCGGCCAACCGGTCGTCGTGGACGACTACTGCGCGTGGTCGGGACGTCTCCGAACTGCGCCCGGCGGTGTGCTGGCGGCGATTGCCGTCCCGCTCGTTTCGGGCGAGCAGTTCCACGGCACCCTCGGCCTCGCGTACACCGACTCCGGCAAACGGTTCGGGGAGCATGAGGTCGCGCTGCTCGTCCGGTTCGCGCATCTCGCCGCCATCGCGCTCGACAACGCCCACCTCTACCGCGCGGCGCAGCACGAATTACGCGAGCGCGAGCGAGCACAGGCGCAACTGCACGAAAGCGAGGCGCAGTATCGCCTGCTGTTCGAGGTCAACCCGCAGCCGATGTGGGTCTTCGACCTGGAGACGCTCGCGTTTCTCGCGGTGAACGACGCGGCGGTGACCAGCTACGGCTACACGCGGGACGAATTCCTGGCGATGACGCTGAAGGAAATCCGCCCGCCCACGGAGGTCGCAGCCCTCGTCACGAGCCTCGCGACGCGCGACCGGGAGCCGGGACAGCGGCACCTGTTCAAACACCGGAAAAAGGATGGCACGATCATCGATGTCGCGGTGCAGCTGAACGACATGACATTCGCGGGCCGTGAGGCGGGCCTCGTGCTCGCGACCGACATCACCGAGCGCATCCGCGCGGAGGTGGAACTGCAAGAAAGCGAGGAGCGCTACCGCCGCCTCGTCGAGCAATCGCCGGAGGCGATCCTCGTACACTGCGACGAGCGCTATGTCTACGCGAACGAGGCGGCGGTGCGGCTGCTGGGTGGGGAGCGACCCGAGGAGATCGTGGGCCGCTCCGTCTTTGACTTCGTGGTCCCGGAGGACGCGGCGCTGGTGCGCGAGCGGGCGCACCAGACGTACACTCAGAGCGGCACGGTGAAGACGATGCTCGAGGTGAAACGCCGCCGGCTCGACGGTGAAATCCGCGTGACGGAGGCATTCGGCATCCCGATCACCTACAACGGCAGAGACGGGGCGCAGGTGATCTACCGCGACATCACCGAGCGCAAACGGGTGGAGGAGCAACTGGTGCACACCGCGCTCCACGACGCGCTGACGGGACTGCCAAACCGCGCCCTGTTCATGGACCGGCTCAAGCAGTCGCTCGAACGCAAGAAGCGGCAGAGCGCGTACCAATTCGCCGTGCTCTTCGTGGATTTCGACCGCTTCAAGAACGTGAACGACAGCCTCGGGCACGTGCAGGGCGACCGCCTGCTCCGCGTGCTCGCGCAGCGGCTGGCGAAGAGCCTCGACCCCGCGTACACAATCGCGCGGCTCGGCGGCGACGAGTTCGCGATCCTGACGAGCGAGATCACGGAGACACAGGACGCGATCCGCATCGCCGAGCAACTCCAGCAGGCGACGGCGTCGCCGGTCGTCCTCCGGGGCAGCGAGGTCTTCATCAGCGCGAGCATTGGCATCGCCGTCAGCGCGCGCGGGTACAGCCGCCCGGAGGAGATGCTGCGGGACGCGGACACGGCGATGTACCGCGCGAAAGCGCGCGGTGCGGGGCGACATGTCGTTTTCGACTCCGCGATGCACGCGCGCGTCGTCGCGCTCCTCCAACTGGAGAGCGACCTGCGCCGGGCAATCGAGCGGGACGAGTTCCAGGTGCTGTATCAGCCAATTGTCTCGCTCACGACGACGGAGACAATCGGGTTCGAGGCGCTTGTGCGCTGGCAACACCCCCGCCTTGGCCTACTCTCCCCCGCCGATTTCATCCCGCTCGCGGAGGAGACGGGGCTGATTATCCCGCTCGATCAATGGATCCTGCGCGAGGCGTGCCGCCAGATGCGCGTCTGGCAGGGGCAGTTCCCGGCGTTGCCGCACCTCTCGGTCAGCGTCAACATCTCCGGCAAGCAGTTCGCCCAGCCGGATTTCCTCGATCACGTCGCGCGCATCCTCGTGGAGACCAGACTGGACACGCACCGGCTGAAGTTGGAAATCACGGAGCGCGCGCTGATCGACCAGGCGGAGACGGCGGAGGCAGTGCTCTGGCGAATGCGTGCGGCGGGCATCCACATGCAACTCGACGACTTCGGCATCGGCTACTCGTCGCTCAGTTACCTGCACCGGTTCCCGATTGACACGCTGAAGATCGACCGCTCGTTCGTCGGCAGCGCGGGCATGCGCAACGAGAACGCGGAGATCATCCGGGCCATCGTCACACTTGCGCACAACCTGAACATCGATGTCACCGCCGAGGGCATTGAGACCGCTGAGCAACGGGCGCATGTGCAGGCGCTAGAGTGCGACCTGGGACAGGGGTACTACTTCTCGCCCCCGCTCCACGCGGGCATGGCGGAACGGCTGCTGACTGAACGCACCACCATCGAAATTGCCGCTGACTAGCGCGTGACACTTGGACCGGGAAAAGCCTGTGACAGCCCCCACTTATGCGAAGGGCGCGAATCCTCCGCTGGCCTGGTCGCAGATAGAACATGGGCGGTTAAGCGACACAAGCAAACTTGCGTTTGTCACATTTTTGTCAGATTGTCTGTTCTTTCTTGCGTAAAGAGATGACGGCGGATACGCTATTCACCGAGACACTGGTATGTACGGGTGGCAGACGCGGAAAGGAAAAGAGAGCGGAATGCATAGAGCGATTGATGCGGTGTGTCGGCGGGCGATGGTTTTCATGCCTGCCGTGATCCTCGGGATGGGCTGCATCGCGGATGTGGCCCTGAATGTGGCGATCACCGATCCGCAGACCGGGCGGTTCCTGCCGGAGGTGTGTGGGCTTGTCGTCGGCGCGCTGACGGTGTTGACGTTCGCGCGGCGGCGGCACGCCTATCTCGCGGCGGGTGCGATATTCGCCCTCGTGGAGATGACCGTGGTGACGGTCGCCGTCCCGTCCGCGCCACGGTTGGGGCTGTGCGCGGCGTCGCTGGCGACGGCATTCGCCTGTCTCCTCGTCTATGCGCGCGGCTCGTGGGCCTCCCCCGACACCCGCATGGCGGAGTGACCGCGTATCCTTTGTGGTTTCGCGCAGGATATCCGCTCCCGATCCTTTTGGACGATCTGAAAACCGGCCACACGGACGGTGCGTTTATGGCATCTCACTTGCTACAGTGGGAGCAACAGAGGCGCACTGGTTGCCTGGGTTCTGCGGGGATCGCGGACGCGGACAATCCATAGCAGCCCATACCGTTCACAGCCTACATCGCTCTCCTCTTCCCCACTCCCCTGTGGCGACGCTCCCCGGCGTCGCCACTATTTCCGCTCCGCTGTTTGCGGTTCATGTTGGTCAGCGATGCTGTCGCGGCATGCCGCAGGGCATATGCGTCCTGGCCATGCCGGGCCATCGATCGAACGACTGCGGGATACGCACCGGCAATCGTTGTATGGTACCCTCGCCAGTAAGGACGGAGGCCGCACCGACAACGAAAGGGACGAACCATGCGCGCAGTTCAGATCACCCCACCCGTCGCACCGGACGACCTGAAACCGATTGAAATTATGGAGCCGGAGGCGGGGCCGGGCGAGGTGCTGGTGCGGCTCCATGCGGCGGCGCTCAATCACCGGGACTTGTACCTGCTGCAAGGGGGGCGGACACCGGAAGGGCAGGCATTCGTCGTCGGCTCCGATGGCGCGGGCACGGTCGAGGCAATTGGCCCCGGCGTGCGCGAGGCGGGCGTCGGCGATCAGGTGCTAGTCTTCCCCTCGATGCGCTGGGGCAACCGGGAGAGCGCGCCCGGCCCCGGCTTCGATGTGCTCGGCGGGGCGGACAACGGCACCTTCGCGGAGTACATCGCGCTGCCGCTGGAGAATGTGCGCCGGAAGCCGGACCACCTCTCGTGGGAGGAGGCGGCGGCGCTCCCCCTCGCCGGCCTGACGGCGTACCGCGCGCTCATCCCCCGCGCCGGGTTGCAGACGGGCGAAACCGTGCTCATCCACGGCATCGGTGGCGCAGTCGCCCTCGCCGCCCTGCAAATCGCCGTCGCGAAGGGCGCGCGTGCCATCGTCACGAGCAGCAGCGACGCCAAGCTCGAACGCGCGCAGGGCCTTGGTGCGGCGGTGACGATCAATTACGCCCGCGCGGACTGGCTCGCCGCCGTCAAGGAGGCGACGGACAGTGAGGGGGTGGACGTGGTACTCGAAAGCGTCGGTGAGGCGACCTTCCCCGGCAGCATCGCGGCGATCAAGCCGGGCGGTCGCATCGCGACGTTCAGCACGACGACGGGCGGCACGCCGACGATCAACCTGCGCGAATTGTTCTGGAAGCAGGCGACCATCCTCGGCACGACGATGGGCAGCGCACTCGACTTCACCGGCCTGCTCGAACTCTACCGCGCCCACAGCCTCCACCCCGTGATCGACCGCGTCTATCCCCTTGCGGAGGTCGCGGACGCCTTCAAGCGACTCGACGCGGCGGAGCAGTTCGGCAAGATCGTCCTCTCCATCGCGTGAGCACGCACGCCAGCCACGCGGATGTGGGCCGCATCTTCCACGCGCCGGACGGCATCGAGATTCTGCCGTTCGACCTCCCCGGCATGGCGCACCTCTCGTTCGTGGAGGGGCGCATCCCGCCGCGCCCGGAGCCGTACCCGATCCACCTGCACGGCGCGCTGGAGCAGGTGACGTACGTGCTTGCGGGCCGCATCGGCGTCACGACGTGGGACAGCGCGAACGGCTCCCCGACAACCTTCGACGCGGCGGCGGGCGATGCCTTCGTGACCCTGTCCCTGCAAACGCTCTCCTTCATCAACACGGGGCTTGAGACGGCGCGCGTGCTCTTCGTCTGCGCGCCCGCCTACCCGCCCGACGATGGTGACACCCGCCTCGTCGAAAATCACCACGCGCCGACGGACGCGGAGCGCGCGTGGTCACGCGAACGGCATCGGGCGGCAATCGCCGCCTTCAGCGCCACCGCCACGGAGCGAGGCCGATGAGGCGCAGTTGGTGCGCTTTTCCCGGTGGCGCAGGCTTGTGATACTCTTTCACGAGTGCGATGGCGTAATGCCCTGCGTAGGGGCGATGCTTGAATCGCCCTCCCCGGATCATCCGAATCTCTCCCGAAGCGCCCCACCACCGCAAGCGGGCGGTTCGAGCACCGCCCCCACGAAACAATGGCAGCATCCTCTGTGACGACACGACTACCGTGAAAGAGTACGACCGCGCCGATTCGTTACGTCGGCAGACCGGCACGCTGGAAATCGAAGGGCTGCTGCGGGACGGCGGGATTGCCGTACTCGAAGGTGATGAGCGTGTGCGACTTCAGGGGGATCGCGCGCAGGTCGCCGGTGTACTCCTTGCCGTCGAGGATGATCCGGTCCGGCCGGTTCGCCGTGATCCGGTCCAGCAGCGTGCGATCAACTGGGGAGATCGACCAGATATCGAGGAACGCGCCGAGGGTGAGCTGATCCTTCACCGGCGCTTCCACATGGATGACGCCGTCCGGCGAATGCGTGTGGAGCCAGTAGAGGCAGGGCGCGTTCGGCGTTTTGCCCGAATCGGAGAAGATGCCGATCAGCGCCGGGAGCGCGGTTTCCTGGCCGTTGACGACCACATTGAAGTGCTGATGGATGTGCTGCGTCTGCCCCTCCGTCGCCCCGCACTGGACGCTGTCGATCGGCTTCCCCGCGACAAACCCGCCCGTATCCGTCGTACCTCCCCGACGCGACACAGCGACCGCGACGATGGCGATGAGTGCGACGAGGATCACGGCGGCTGCGCCCCGGAGCCACCCTTGCCGTTGCCGCCGCACATCGTTGCGCGACCCCCTCCGCGCCGACTGATTGAGCGGCTTTCGCGGACGTTGCGCGCGCGAATCGGGGGTGTGCGACGTGGGCATGGGGCACCTCGGCAATCAGCAGTGGATCTGTGACGTTTGCTCCCTGCAATCGCCGCCCCCATCATAGCCGATCACACGCCGGGGAAGTAGGCAGTAGACAGTAGTCGGTACACAGCGGCCGGGGTAATGGCTTTCGTGTCCTTTTCCGATCGACTACTGACTACCGTCTACTGCCTACTTCTTCTTCGTGGGCGGGTTCTTCGCGAGGGCGAGAACGCGGTCATACTCCGCCTTGAACGCCTTCGCGATGTCGGGGTTATCGACGATCAGCAGATTCTCGTCGTTCCCGTGCGCTGCGTTGTCGGAGAAGTTGAACGAGCCGAAGACCGTAAGGTGATCGTCGATGATGATGACCTTGTGATGCATCACCCACGGGTTCCCGTCCGTGTAGACATCCAGGCCCGCCGCCTTCATCTTGCCGTACTCGCTCGTCGGCACCTGTGAGCCGGTCGTCTCGAAGACGCCGCCGACGGTCAGCCCCGCTTTCTGCTTGTCGATGATCGCCTTGCCGATGTCATCCTGCGTGAAGGAGAAGGCGAGGAAGTAGACGCTCCGCTGCGCGTTGTTCACCGTGCGCACGATGTTGCCGATCGTGTCGTCCTCGGAGGCGAAGTAGTTCTCGATGCGCGTGCCTTCGATGTTCACCACCGGGTTCGGCACGCCCTTCGCCTTGTTCGGGCCGAAGGTCTTCTTCTCGAACATCTTGACAAACTCTGCGGTGTAGTTCTGCGCCAACTGCGGATTGTGGATGATGATCTGGTTATTGTTCAGGTGATACGTGTCCCCATCGGTGTAGTTCCACGAGCCGGTCTCGATCCATTCATTGTCCACGATGGTGAACTTGTTGTGCATGATCGGGCCGCGCTTATCATCGACAATCGGGATGCCGGCCACCTTCAGTTTGTCGAACGCGGACTGGATCTCCTTGTTCTTCGTGTCCGTCAGCGTGTCCGTGTCCGTCACCATGCGGACGACGACGCCGCGCTTCTTCGCCCGCGCCATCGCGTCCGCGACATTGGCGAGGTCGAAGTCGTAATCCGCGACATCGAGCGTCTTCGTCGCCTTGTCCATCAGCGTGACGAGGTGCGTATCGAGGCCGTCCTTGTGGTTTGCGGGGTTGTCGGGGTACATCGGCGCGGTGAAGCGGAGGTCGTACCACGGGCCGCTCGTCGTGCCGCCGCTGCCGATGTTCGTCACCGTCCCGGAGGGCAGCGCGACGGGCGTTACCCGCGAAACGCCCGACTCGCGCTCGTTCGTCGTCGTCTCGCCCTTGCCTCGCCGCGTGAGCGCAAAGACCCCGATGCCGAGCACCAGCACGACGACGAGCGCGATACTGATGATCGCGATGGTACGACGACTCATGACGCGCCTCCGACGCGGAGAAGTGCTGAGTGATTTTCACGCGCCTCGGTGCCGATTGTCATGATGCATCTCCGTTCCCGACTCAGCACTCGTCACTTCGCATTGCCCGTGAGGGCGGCGGCGATGGCTTGGGCGTTCGCGTCCGCGTCTTTGGTCAGGGTCAGGTGATGCAGCGCATCGACGATGGCGGGGGCGTCCTTTTTGAGGACGACGTGCGGCTGCACATGATCGGGGAGGTCACCCAGGTCGCCATTCTCCGCCGCCTGCACAACATCCTTGACGAAAGCGCGAATCTGACCGGTGTAACCGTCCATCGCGGCCTGCGGGTCCGGGTGATGCGTCGCCTCGTGCGCGATGCGCTGGAGGCGGGCGACGGCCCACGACTGAAGCGGCATGTACCCGTCGTCCGTCAGGTCACCCCGCAGCGCCTCATCCTCCGCCAACCGCTCGATTGCCGCGTTCGCGAGGTCGTCCGGCGACACCGTGGCGGTGGGTTGGGGACCGGGCGCGGAAGCAGGTGGCGGTGCAGGCGCAGGCTCCGGTGCGGGTGGTGAGGTTTGCTGCGTTGTTGGAGGGGTCGCACTCCTGCCACGCCAACGCTTGAAGAATCGTCGGACCATTCGTGCCTCTTTTCCGCACTTCACGTCGAGCGCGTTGCATCATTATACCGTGCGCGGCGCAGACCGTCATGGCTCGCGCACCGTGTTGCTGCGGGTCGGATCACTGTGAGCAAAACATGTGCCGGGGACTTGATAACTATCAAGTCCCCGGCACGCTCGATGCTCTCGTCGATGGTATGCGGCCGTTACGGCGTGACCATCTCGACGGCACGGGCAATTGGTCGCGGCCCTGAGGTCGTTGGGTCCGGCGTGAAGCGAACTGGCTGCGCGATCTGGAGTGCGTCGAACGAGCCGTCGCTCACGTCATTGCGGTGGAAGAAGCGCTCGATACCCGCACCGTCACGCAGGAAGCCGAAGCCGCGCTCCTTGACGATCTTCGTGATCACGCCGGTGTCCGCATCCTCTGCGCCTGCGGCATCGGAGGACGGTGCGGCCGCCCCCCGGCCAAAGGTGCGCGCCCGCTCACTCCGGCTTTCCGGGCGGGTCGATGCGGTCGATTCCTCCGCCGCGCCGTGCTCCTCGCGGCGTGTGCGCTGCGGGGCGCGGCGCGTGAGGGGGACATCGACCGGAGTGGCGACAGTGCCCGTCTGCTGGTAGCGCGACAGGAGCGCCTCCACCTGCGTGCTGAGCGCCGGGGGCAGGAGGCCAGGTTCCGTCGTCATCGCCGATTCGTGCGTCATCGGTCTTTCCTGCTCGCGCTCCTGCGGGCGGTTCGCACGCTCATCCTGATCGGAGGCGACAAACCGGAAGCGATCCGGGCTGATGGGCGCGTCACGGCGTGCCGTGATGCGCTCCGGCTGCAATCGCGGGCGATCCATCGTCGCGGCAGCCGGGCGATCCCGGCGATCTGATCGCTCCGGTCGCTCAGGACGTCCGGGCCGTTCCGACCGCTCCCGGCGTTCCGGCGCCCCTGCGGGGAGCGGCGCGCGCTGACGCGACGCGGGCATCGCCAGCGGGGCGGGCCGCTCGACGCGCGTGCGTCGTTCCTCGCGCTTGGGATAGAGCGGGAAGGCGTCAATTGAGGCGGGGACTGCGGGCAGGTCGCCCGTCCACTGCTTGCGCGGGATGCGAACCCGCAGGCTGCGGGAGAGCTGCCGCCACTTCGGCTCATCGCTCGGCACGAGCAGCGTCACGGCGTCACCCTCGCGCCCCATCCGCCCGGTACGCCCGACGCGGTGGGTGAGCAGTTCCGTCGTTTCCGGCAACTCGTAGTTGATGACCATGCCGATGTTCTCGACATCGAGGCCGCGCGCGGCGACATTCGTCGCGAGCAAAATCGGCACGCTGCCATTGCGGAAGTCGGCCATCGCCTTGTCGCGCGCATTCTGCGACAGGTTGCCCTGCAACGCCGCCGCTGGATATCCGAGCGCGACGAGTTGCCGCGCCAACTTCTTGACGCCGTGCTTGGTGCGCCCGAAGACGAGGACGCTCTCGTCGCCCCGCCCGTCGAGAAGCACGCGCAGCACGGATAGTTTCTGGTTCTCCGGCACATCGTAGATGATGTGGTCGATCTTCGGCACATCCTCCGGGCGGGTGTCGATCTGCACCATCGCCGGGTCGCGCAGGTACTTCGCCGCCGTTCCCTGCACCCACTCGGGCACGGTCGCGGAGAAGAGCGCGGTCTGCCGGTCGCGCGGGGCGAAACTGAGGATGCGCTCGACATCGGGCGCGAAGCCACGGTCCAGCATCTCGTCCGCCTCGTCGAGGACGACGTAATTGACGCGGTCGAGTTTCAGCACGCCCTGCTTGAGCAGGTCGAGGACGCGGCCCGGCGTGCCGATGATGACCTGCGGCCCCGCGTTGATCGCGCTGATCTGCGGCCCCATCGCCCGCCCGCCGAAGATGCAGACCGAGCGGACACGGTTCGCGCGACCGAGCGTCTCGACGACCTCGCCGACCTGCTGCGCGAGTTCGCGCGTCGGCACGAGGACGATTGCCTGCACGGCGCGAATCGCGGCATCGACCTTTTCGATCATCGGGATCGCGAATGCGAGGGTCTTACCGGAGCCGGTGCGGGCCTGCCCGACGAGGTCGCGCCCGGCGAGGAGGTAGGGGAGGGACTGTGTCTGAATTGGGGTGGGATCGGTGATCCCCATCGTTTGGAGCACCGCGCGGGTCTCGGGTGCGAGCGGCATGGTGGAAAAAGACAACAAACATTCCTTTCGCGGCCCCGTCTGCGCGTTCACGCCCCGTGCCGCATCGCGCACCGCGAAAAAGTGCGGACGAAGCGAAGCCTCGCCGCAAAGGCGGTGCAAGCAATTGATCGAACCCGCAACCCCGCGGGTTCCCATACTGTGAGGGGAGCGTGCTGCGGCGGAACCGCGCGGTATCTCCCCGCGCGACCAATGAAAGGATACCACACGCTATCGTTTTTCGCAACCGGGCATACCCGCGTGCCGAGAATCTCAGGTTTTCGTGCCCCTACGCCATCGGGAACGTGGCACCAATCAGTGGCGGGGATATGCGCTCCCGCATACGATGTGGGTGAGCCGATGAGCGGCGCATGAGGGCAGGTCATGACACGACGGATCGAGATGCACATCCAACGAGCGTGGGCGCGTCTCTCGCCGCAGACGCGCCGGAGGTTCGTGCGTCTGGTAGCCTCCGCTGCGCTCCGGCACGCACAGTGCGCGCAAGGGGCACGCGCGATCCGTGGCAAAATCAATGGAGGGACGATGCCCGCACGACACACGATCCACGCGCGATCATTCCACAGCGATGCACTCCGGCGCACGATGCCGTACGCGGCGCTCCTGCCGGCTGCGTACGATGCGGCGCCGGAGGCGCGCTATCCCGTGCTTTACCTGCTCCACGGCGCGTGGAGCAGCCACGCCGAGTGGGCGACGAAGACGCACCTCGCGGTGCACGCCGCGCCATTCCCGCTCATCATCGTCTGCCTGGAAGGCGAGAACTCCTGCTACGTCAACGGCGCGAACGGCGAGCGGTGGGAGGATTACCTCGTCGCGGACCTCCCCGCACACATCGACGCGACGTACCGGACGCGCGCCGAACGGAGCGGTCGCGCGGTCGCGGGGCTGTCGATGGGCGGGATGGGCGCTTTCAACGGTGGGATGCGCCATCCCGATCGATACTGCGCGATCGGGTCGCACTCCGGTGCATTCACCCTGCTCGCCCGGGTTGGCACGAACGCGACCGACGATCCGCAGTTCCGCGCCGTCCTCGGCCCGAGGAGCAGCCCGACCCGGCACGAGTATGACCCACACCACGTGATCGAGCAGGCGATCCGCGCCTATGGGGCGGACGCGCTGCCGATGCTCGCGATGGACTGCGGCGTGGAGGACTATCCTGATCTGCTCGCCGCCAACCGCGCGCTCCACCGGACGCTGACGCGCCTCGGCGTCCATCACTTCTACCGCGAGCAGCCCGGCGGTCACACATGGGATTACTGGGATCGCGAGGTGCGGTTCACGCTCCAATTCGTCGCGGCGGCAATGGGCATCGCGCCGGTATCGCGACCCAGCGCAGCCCGGTCGCCTTGACGAAGTGGCTGCGGCTGCTCCGCACCGCATCGCGGTAGACCCCCTTGGCGGCGGCGATCGGTGCGCTGGGCGGGCGCGAGGATCGCCCCGGCGAGCAGCACCTGCACATGGAGCCAGACCCGTTTGGAGAAGAGTGGTCCGAAGGGGCGCAGCAGCAGTATCATCGCGGGCGGCCGGGTATGCATCGGCACCTCCTCTTGGTTGAGTGCTATCGAGCATACCCCGCCGCTTCATCACATGCCAAATGGGGAAAGTCGAGCTCAGAGCCTATGCCACCAGTGGCGGCGGCCTTCAGCCTGCCGAACTGTCATTAACGTAGCAAGCCCTTAATCTTCATCAACCTGCGTCCCTCTGCGGGGTAGAGCCATTTGCAGAATTATAGAGGCGATGCGATGCTGAGGCCATGAAAGCATATTCTGCCGATCTCCGCCAGCGCATCGTCCAAGCAGTCGAGGGCGGCTGCTCCCAACCCGTCGTCGCCGACCGCTACAACGTCAGTCTCAACAGCGTCAAACGGTACGTCGCGCAGTGGCGTGCCACCGGTTCGCTCGCCCCGCAGCCCCGCCCCGGTCGGCCTCGCGCCATCCCGGCCGCCGCCGATGCCGCGCTGATTGCCCAGTTCGCCGCCGACCCCGATGCGACCTTCGCCACGTATTGCGCCCGGTGGGAAGCGGCTGCCGGGGTGCGCGTGAGCGAAAGTACGATGTACCGCGCCCAGCAGCGGGTGGGCTGGACACGAAAAAAAGAGTCTGATTGCCAGTGAACGGGACGAGGCGACGCGGGCGGCCTTCCGGGCGATGAGCGCGCTGTGGGAGGCGACGCGGATCGTCTTTCTCGATGAGAGCGGGACGCAAACGAACATGACGCCGCGCTACAGTCGGGCACCGCGCGGGCAGCGGGCGGTGGGGAGTGCGCCGCGCAATCACGAGAAAAATACGACCTTGGTCGCCGCGCTGTCGCTGACGGGGCTGGCAGCAGCGATGACGCTTGAGGGTGCGCTAGACGGCGATGCGTTCGTCGCCTATCTGCGACACTTCCTTCTGCCGACCTTGGCGCCCGGAGCGATTATTGTGCTGGACAATCTGAGCGTGCATAAAGATAAACGGGTGCGCCCGCTGATCGCGGGAGCGGGTTGCCTGCTCGTCTATCTGCCCGCGTACTCGCCGGACCTGACGCCGATCGAGCAGGCATTCAGCAAGATCAAGGAATATCTCAGGCGGGTCGGCGCGCGCACGCGGGAAGGCTTAGCGGCGGCGATCACGGCAGCGATGGCGACCGTGACCGCGCAAGACGCAAAAGGTTGGTTTACCCATTGTGGCTACACAACGTAATAGGGCCTGTAGTTATGGAAATCGCTCTAGGGAACGCAGACTGAAGCCCACGCCACCACTTCCTCAGACGGGAACTGATCCGGGTAGCGCGCGAAGGTGACGAGCGTTTCCGCCTCCACGCGCAGATACACCCCGTCACCCCAATCGCGCACACTCTGGTCGCTCGCCTCCCGCTGCATCGCCTCGACTACCGCGAAGTCGGGATGCTCGCCGGGGATAATCGTCGCACTCCCATGCGCGATGATCGCGAGGTCATCGCCAACGAAATGCGTCAGGCTCATCGACGGACGCGCCGATACCATCCGCGTCCGCGCCGCCGTCGCGACGGTAGGGATATGGAATCGACTGCGGTAAAAGAGCGAGCCAATGGGCGCGACGCGCGGCTCGCCCTTCGCCGTCACGGTTGCGAGGGCGACATTCTGGATGCCCCGCAAGTAGTGCGCGAGTTGCCCCGCCGAGAGCGAATGCTCCGGCATCTCGAACGAGCGGCGCAGGAACGCGCCCGCCCGCTCGATGCTGCGATCCAGCAGGGCCTGCAACCGTTCCATGTCCTCCGGTGTCTCATGCATCCTCAGTGCTCCTCAGATCGCTGGCGAACCCGATGCGCAGGTTTTATCAGTCGGTACATAGGCGATCAAACGCCCATAGTCTCTCTCCGGACACTCATCGCGCATCGTCACCTTACCAGATTCCGCGTGTTTGCAGCGGCGCCAGACTGAGTGGGGTGCAACAGCCAACCCGCGCGGGTAGCCGATCCCGCCCGGACACGCCAGACGGAGCGATGGCACGGGCGGTGTGCGATGTGCAACAATGTGGGGACCCCGGCGTTTGGGCGACGTTTGGACATGGCGCCCCGAGGCGACATGCCGGGCACATGCAGGAGGGGAACGCCATGATGGTCGCGCCGCTGACGCTCGAATCGCCCGAGGTGGCCGCAGTGAACGCGAACGGGAGCCTCACTGGCGACCAGCGGCGCATGCTTGGCCGCAACCTGTACGGCGAGCGGTGGAAGGAGCTGGCGGCGAGCCTGGGCTGGATTGCCATCAGCCTCGTCATGCTGCGCATCCTGCTCCCGGTGGTGGTGAGCCTCGTCCCGACACTGCTCGACAACGGCCGTCGAGGTGGCACGCCGGTTAAGTTCCGCACCGGCACCGTGACCCTCCCCTTGTGGGCGATGCTGAAATGGTTCCTTGTGCTCGTCGCGCTGGCGTACGTCACGGCATTCTGCGTGCAGGTGAAGCGTCTCGTCTCCTTCCTGCGCGCGCGCCACGGCGTGCTGCACGGGCATATCGAGTCGGTCGTGGGCGAGGTGCGGCACCGCGACGGTCAGCTGATCGCGATCTTCGCCGGTCGGCAGGTGCGTCCGTGGGACACGCGGGCGATGGCGGGGGTCGCACCGGGGGTGTATCGATTCTTTCTCCTGCCCCGCTTCGACTGGCTCCTCTCCGCGCAACGGCTGCGGGACTGGGAGCGCCCGACCGCCGACGAGGAATCCCTCACCACTCGTCACTCACTGGGGGTCGTCAACGGCTTCGACCCCGCCGCCCTCCCGGACAACCGCGCTGGCAGGTTGACGCCGGAGCAGGCCCGGTGGCTGCGGGAGAGCGCGCCCGACATCGGCTGGCGCATGTTCGTCCTGTTCGGCTTCTCCATCGCCCTCGGCCTCGGCGGCGCCGTCGCGTATGTCGGCGCGGCATTGCAGCGGGGGGTCACGCGCGACCGGATCGAGGGCATCGTCGCGGGCCTCGCCTGGGCGGCAATCTGGACGTATCTCCTCGCCAAGCAGTTCATGGACAACACGAAGCAGAAGCGGGACGCCGACGAAGGGCAGGTGCTCGTGCACGAGGGGACGGTCACCAAGTGGGAGGGGTGGCGGTATCACGACCAGGACGGCACGAACACGTGGGTCTACCGCTACGAGTGCGGTGTCGGGCAGTTCGAGGTGTCGCGGGAGGCATTCCGCGCGCTCGCGGACGGCCTCGCCCACCGGGTCTACTACACGCCGCAACGCAAGCAGCTCGTCAACATCGAACTCGTCCCGAGGCGCGCGGACGAGACGTGGCAGGGCGGGTAGGTGACGGTCGCGCGAAGTTGGGAAGGGCATGGAGCCGCATTGGGTGCTTGGGTAATTGTTCGACTATCTGAGCAACCGCTGCTCCGCGCCCGACAGCAGGGCGCGCAATCGGTCGGTGCGAAGATGGTAGTAGAGGCGGTGCTCCTCGCGCCGGATGTCCACGAGGTCAAGTTTCTTCAGGCCGTTGAGGTGGTGCGAGATCGTCGCGATGCTCAGGCCGAGCAGTTCCGCCAATTCCTGCCCGTACCGGGGTGCGGTGACGAGCAATTGGATGAGCGACCACCGCACCGGGTCGGCGAGCAGGCGGTAGACATCCTGATACGTCTCTGGCGGTGCGATCGCCGGTGCAATGTCGGTTGACACGCCGACAACCGGCGCGGGCGCTCGCGGGACGCGCGACGGCTCCTCCGCCCCATACGCGATGAGCGCCATGGGTGGCGCATCAATGGTGATCGTCACGCTCCCGTTGCCGAGGAACGCGGACGGCCAGAAGAGGGCGCGCTCGACCGCACCGGCCCGGACTTCCAGCGGCACGCGCGACGTGGCGAACTCTTCGGGGCTGTGTGCGAAATCCTCACGCAGCCGCGCATCCGCTGCCTTGCTAATGGTGAGAAGTTCGGGGAGGAGTGGTTCAATCACGGTTCCTGTAAGATCGTGGATGAGGTCAACCAATCGATCCCGCGTCTGCGACGGGTGCGCGATGATCGCCAGGAGCCGTTCGGGATCGGCGGGTGCGGGGGCGATGAAGCGCCGCAGATAGTCCCGCGCCCATGCCGCATCGGCCATCAGCGACAACCAGACGCCGAATCCACGGGGCGCATCGACGGTCAGTTCACCCGCCGCGTGCAGCGCGTCCCCCACGATGATGTATTCCGGTAGCGCCTGCAACACTGCGAGCAATGCCGCGACATCACCGCCATCGTGCAGTGCCGCGACGGATTTCAGGAGCATACCGAGGGGAAACGGGTCGCGCAGTTGCTCCGTGACCGCCCGCGTCTGCGACATCGTCAGCCGATCCGCGAGCGCGGCAAGCCGCTCCCCGCCCGTGTCACTCAGGCTCGATTGCCCATTCGCAATCATCCACAGCGCGAGCAAACAATCCGCCAGCGGCAGAGACGCGAACGCGATGCGCTCATCCCATCGCGCATTTTCCTCTGGCGGCGCAATCCGAATCACCGATCCTCAGGACTGAGGACTGAGGACTGAGGACTGAGGACTGAGATCTGCGCTCAGCACTCAGCATTCAGCATTCAGCACTCGCTTATGCGGTGACAAGTTCCGGCACCGCCGCGATCACGTCGGAGATCACATCGTCCGTCGTGACCCGCTCCGCCTCGCCCTCGAAGTTGAGGATGATGCGGTGCCGCAAGGCGGGATACGCCACGGCGCGGACATCCTCGTGCGCGACGTTCAGCCGCTCCGAGAGCAGGGCGCGAATCTTCGCGGCGAGGATCATCGCCTGCGCCCCGCGCGGGCTGGAGCCGTACCGCACGAAGCGGCGGACGCTGTCCGGCGCGCTCGCCTGCTCCGGGTGCGTGGCGAGCAGCAGTTGCACCGCGTAGTCGTTGATGTGGCTCGCGACGGGCACCTCCCGCGCCAGTTCGCCCATGCGGAGGATGTCAATCCCCGTCGCGACGGTGCTCACCTCCGGCGTGAAGCCGCCCGTCGTGCGGCGGAGGATTTCGCTCAGTTCGTTGGCGCGCGGGAAGCCGACGACGAGTTTGAACATGAAGCGATCCAACTGCGCCTCGGGCAGCGGGTACGTCCCCTCCATCTCCAGCGGGTTCTGCGTCGCGAGGACGAAGAAGGGTCGGTTGATCGGGTAGATCGTGTTCGCGACGGTAACGGTGCGCTCCTGCATCGCTTCGAGCAGGGCGGATTGCGTCTTCGGTGTGGCGCGGTTGATCTCGTCCGCGAGGATCATGTTCGCGAAGACCGGGCCGGGCTGGAACTGGAACGTCCGCCGCCCCGCCTCGTTCTCCGCGAGGATGTTCGTGCCCGTGATGTCGGCGGGCATCAGGTCCGGCGTGAACTGGATGCGGCTGAACTGCAAATCGAGCGCGTCCGAGAAGGTGCGGACGAGCATCGTCTTACCCAGACCCGGCACGCCCTCGAGGAGCGCATGGCTCCCCGCGATCATGCACGTCAGGACGGCCCGCACGACCTCCTCCTGCCCGACCATCAGGTTCCCGACCTCGGCTTCGAGCCGGAACGCGATCTCGCGGAACTGCTCCGGGGTGAGCATCGCCGGGGGGTCGGGGTTATAGGGCGTCGGCTGGTTGCTGTAGAAATGTGACACGCGATACCTCGGTTCAACGATTCCGGCGTTCGGGGAGGCCGGGTGATGAGCGATCTGCATCGCAAGTATACCAGCGTCCGGGATTTCATGACGTAGCGCGTAGAGAGAGGAGGGGGGTTAATTCCCCGCCTCCTTCACCATCGTCGCGTAGTCCCTGCAGTGGTAATGATTCTCCAGCACATGCCCGATGCGCCAGCCGTGCCGCTCATAGAAGGGTTGCGCGGGGCCACCGTGCCGCGTGTTGAGCGTCATCTTGTGCGCCCCCTGCTGCACCGCCCATTCCTCGAAGGCTGCGAGTAGCCGCGCGCCGAGGCCGCCGTTCCGCTCGTCCGCCGCCACCATCAACTCGCTCAGGTGCGCCACGCCCGCGTAGATACTCCCCGACGCCACGCCGACGAGCGATCCGTCCCGCTCCGCGCGGATGACGCATCGCCCGGCCATCCACGGCTCCGGATCAAGCGACCGCCACTCGGCATCGAGGAATGGCCGGACGCTCGCCTCCTCCACTCCGTTGTGCATCGTGATCTCCACCATCGTCACGCTCCTTTCCGCCCGGCGAGTATACTGCGCGGCATGGAATCGTTGCGACCGCCAACCGTCTCCGTCGTCGTCCCCGCGTACAACGAGGCGCGGGTGATCGGCCGCTGCCTCGCCACCCTGCTCGACCAGACGCACCCGCCGCACGAAATCCTTATTGTGGACGATGGGTCGACGGACGGCACGCGGGCGCTCGCGCGCCACTTCGGCGGCGTGACGCTGCTCGAACAGTCGCACGAGGGGAGCGGCGCGGCGCGGAACCGGGGCGCGATCGCGGCGACGGGCAATGTGCTCTGCTTCGTCGATGCGGATATGCACTTCGCGCGGGACTTCCTCGCCTGGCTCGTCGCGCCCATCGCGGCGGGCGCGACGGTCGGCACCTTCCACACCATTGAGTATGTCGCCAACCCGCAGGAGCGGTGGGCGCGCCTCTGGAACGTCAACCAGCGCCTGCCGATCACCCGCAAATTGCCGGACGACTACCCCGACCGGCAGGCCGTCTTCCGTGCCATCCGTCGCGACGCCTTCCTCAAGGCGGGCGGCTTCATCGCGGGCGGCTACGACGACGACCTCTCCCTCGCGCAGCGGCTCGGCACACTCGCGGTCGCCGCCCCCGGCGCGGTCGTCTGGCACACGAACCCGTCGCGCCTGCGCGAAGTCTATAGTCAGGCCCGCTGGATCGGCGCGAGCGCCACCGTGCCGCAGACGCTGCACGAATTCTGGCGCTACTGCCCGCTCAACCCGCGCGGCAAGGGGTGGCGCGCCCTCATCCGTCCCGGCGAGCGCGCCCTCCCCCTATTCCGCCTCGTCTACGGCGCGGGCATCTGCGCCGGGATGCTCCGCGCCCGCCGTGGCCGCAGGGTGAAGTGACAGGGCGGGGACGAAAACGGGGATGAACCACAGAGACACAGAGAACGCAGAGGGACGCAGAGAAGGAAGCAGAGAAGAAACGAAAATAGGGGGTTGCAGGGGGGCGATTCGCGAATCGTCCCGTTTCCCGTGAAGGAACATCAGAAGACGAGCGTGCCGACGCAGCGGGTGTCGGCGTCGCAGTACCAGAAAGTGCCCTTGTGGTATGTCAGGCCATGCGGGTCGGGGCCTTCGGCGGGGCCGAAGTCCATCGCGAGGACGCGGCGCGGGGTGCCGTCCAGCGTGTAGCCGGTGATCGTCCGATCGGTCGTCTCCGCGACCCAGAGCAGGTCGCCGTCCCACGCGAGGCCGTGCGGTCGCTTCCCCGGCGCGGGAAATTGCCGGAGGATCGCGCCCGTGGCGGGGTCGAGTTGGTACGTCGTCGCGGCGGGCGGCACGGTCACCCAGAGCGTGCCGTCGATCCATTCCAGCCCGTGCGCGCCGCTCGCGCCCGCGCCGGGGGTCGGGAGGCGGCGCAACTCCGTGCCGTTGAGCGCGTACCGGAAGAGTTCGATGGGCGTGAAGGTCGAGGCGACCCAGAGCGCCTCGCCATCGAAGGTGATACCGCTTGAATGCTCCGTCGCCGTCGGGAATTGACGGAGGACATGCCCATCCACCCAGTCGAGCAGATAAACGTTGAGGTCGTGCTGATCGATCACCCAGAGACCCGCGTCGGTCGCCTGCAAGCCGTTCGGCTGCGGGCAGGGCGTGTACCAGCGTAGCTCGCCGCGCGCCCGCTCCAGCCTGGGTTCCATCGCGTCCCTTTCCCTTCTTTATCTCTTCCCGTCAATGATTTCCGTAGACCTCATCATGGCTGCCAATGTTTAAGAGGATGATCTCGTGTTCGACAAGCTTCAGAGTTACTGTGATGCGATAATTGTAGGTAACGCTGACTGCGTGCTGTCCTGCTAACTCTCCGCCCAGGGGATGGAGGCGCAACGCGGTGGCGTGTGGGTCGCGTGACAGTAGACGGATCACCTCCGCGTGTGCTCGCCTCAGGTCGGGGTGTTTGCGGAGAAAGCGCCGAAGCGCCCGTGCATAAGCCGGGGTCTCAATCAGCGCCCACAACGGGCTACTCATCACCCCTCGCGTCTACAGCAGCAAGGTACGCCTCCGCGTTTTCGTAGCGCACACCGAGTCCGGCGTGATATTCGTCAAGGGCGATCTTTGTCTGGATCGCGGTTGCCTCATTCAACTCATCCATCAGTTCGGCGTATCGCTCCTCGGAGAGGATAACGTATCGGGGGACACTGCGCGCGACGACATGGACGGCACCCCCCCCCTTTACCATCTCGTCGACAATACCGATACCGCGCTGCTTGATCGCTTGCGCGGCGACAATCTGTAGCGTCATACTGGGTTCTCCCGTGTATGCCAAACAGGACAAAATAAGTACCACAGAGAGTATCGTATAGAGGGTCGTTTTTGTCAAACAGGAGACTTGGAGCGGCCCAATGCCAGCCGACCACCGGCGTGGGCCGATCGATGATGATCGCGAACAATAGAGGAGAGGACCCACCGGGAATCGAAAAGCCGTTGCGCATCCGGCGCAATCGCTGGCATGATGAGCAACACAGCACTGGAACACGTTCACGGTGGAATTTTCGTGGGGCGTGGACGCATACAGAAGGAGGGGGCGGGATGAAGATCGTCATTGGCGCGGAGCGGCCGAACCGGATGTTCGAGCCGTTGGTGGGGGAGTTCCCGGAGGTCGAGTTCGTCACCCCGACAAGCAAGGAAGAAGAGCAAGCGGCGATGCGCGACGCCGACGCCTATCTCGGCCGGATCGGCCCGGAGAGTTTCGAGGCGGCGGGGCCGTCGCTGCGGTGGGTGCATTCCAGCGGCGCGGGGATCGAGACGATGGCAGCGATCCGCGATCTCGTTGACAGCGATGTCACTGTGACCAATATGCGCGGCGCACACGGCCGCTGCATCGCCGAGCACGCCTTCGCGATGCTGCTCAGCCTGACACGCCAACTCGTGCCGCTGATGGAGAATCAGCGGCTGCACCGATGGGACGCGAACCGGGGCACGATGCGCGAACTCACCGGCAACACGATGGTCGTCCTCGGCATGGGCACGATCGGCAGCACGATCGCGCGGCGCGGCGCGGCCTTCGAGATGCGCGTGATCGGTGTGGACATGCAACCCATCGAAGCGCCGCAGGGCGTCGAGGCGGTCTGGCCGCTCGACCGCCTCGATGAGGCGCTCGGCATCGCCGATGTCGTCGTCGTCGCCACACCGCAGACGCATCTAACGCGCGGACTGATGGACGCGCGGCGCATCAACCTCATCAAGCAGGACGCCTTTCTGATCGTCATCTCGCGCGGCAAAATCATCGATGAGGCGGCGCTGATCGCCTCACTCAATGAAGGTCGGCTGGCGGGCGCGGGCCTGGACGTGACGTACACCGAGCCGCTCCCGCCGGACGACCCGCTCTGGGACGCGCCGAACCTCATCCTGACGCCGCACTGTTCCGCCGCGTCGAGGCAGACGGGCGAGCGCACGCTGGCAACTGCGCGCGAGAACCTTCGCCGCTTCATCGCGGGGGAACCGCTCACGAACGTCTGCGACAAGACGGCGGGGTTCTAATCGAAACCGGGGAGAACCGCAAAGCCGCAGAGGACGCGGAGAACACAAAGAGGGGAAAAGAATCGCTTCTCTTCCCTCTTTGCGCCTTTGCGGTTCTCCCCGGTTTCGTTACTTATCAGGCGTCGTCTACTTCGATCTGCACCGCATCGCCTTCAACGCGGACGGGATAGGTCGCGACGGGGACGACGGCGGGGAAGGTGCCGCGCCCGGTGCGGAAGTCGAAGACCGCGCCGTGGCGGGTGCATTCAATCGTATGATCCTCGATGAGGCCGTCCGAGAGTTCGTTGCCGTCGTGCGTACACACATCCTCGATAGCGAAGTACTCGCCGCCGATGTTCGTGATGAGCACGTACGTCTCGCCCACCTCGATCACCTTGCGCCCGCCTGCGGGAATCTCCCCGACCTGCGCCACCGTCACATAATTCGCCATCATGCCTCCGAGAAACGCTAACCACATGCTGCCCAAGGGGCACCCGACAGAGGGCACCGCTTGGGCAGCTTGTGGTTCAAATCCCCTTAATACCCCGTGCCCGCGAGTTTCTTGTCGATCGCGACGCGCAGGCGGTCGGCGAGGGCGGGCATCCGAATTTCGTCCTCGACCTGCGCGAAGAAGCCCTCCGCGATCAGCCGCTCGGCGTCCTTGCGCGGGAGGCCGCGCGCCATCAGGTAGAAGACCTGATTGGCATCGACCTGCCCGAGCGTCGCGCCATGCGTGCAGCGGACATCGTTCGCCTCGATCTCCAGTTTCGGGATCGAGTCGGCGCGGGCGCGGTCGGAGAGGAGCAGATTGCCGTTGCGCTGGTACGCATTCGACTTCTGCGCGTGCGGGCGGACGTGGATCAGGCCGCTGTAGACCGTACGCGCTGTGTCCCGCAGGCCGAACTTGAAGAGCAAGTCCGAGATGCTGTCGCCCTTCACATGGTCCTGCAACGTCTCGTAGGAGAAAATCTGCTTCTTATCCGCGAAGGTCAGGTTGAGGATGCGCGCGTGTGTCCGCTCGCCCTGCAGGACGGTGTCGATGTTGTACTTCGAGAGCTGGCCGCCGAGGCCGACGTTGATCGTCTTCGCCGTGCTGTCCGCGTCCTGCAAGAGCCGCTGCGTGTGGAACGAGTAGGTCGTCCGGTTCCACCGCTGGAGATTAGCGTACTCGAGGTGCGCGTGCTCCCGCACGATCAGTTCAACGACCGTCGCGGCGAAGCCCTGCTCGTCGCTCGCGACGGAGGCGTACTCGTCCACGAGGTTGAGCGACGCGCCGACATCGACGACGACCAGGGTGTGCGGGAACGCGCCGAGGCGGGGCGCGGTTGCCCAGTAGACGGAGTGAATCGGCAAATCCACGACGACATTCTTCGGCACGTAGACGAATGTCCCACCACTCCAGAACGCGCCGTGCAGCGCGGTGAACTTGCTCGTCCCCGCCGGGACGGCCTCCGTCATGAAGTGCGGGCGCACGAGGTCCTCGTGCTCGCGCATCGCCGTCGCGAGATCGGTGACGATGACGCCCTGCGACCGCAACCGCTCCGCGACATCCGCATGGATCGTGGTGGCGTCGTGCTGGATGAACAGCCCGCCGCGTTCCTCGGCGTTTTCGAGCACATCCGCGATCTCCGGCGGGATGCCCTGCTCGTCGAGCACGGGGCCGTACGGGACCACCGAATCCATCTTGAGTCCCTTGAGGTCGGTGCGCCGCCACTCCTCGTCGCGCAACGTCGGCATCGGGATGCGCTCGTACGCCTCCCACGCTTCGAGCCGCTTGGCGCGCACCCACTCCGGCTCCTGCCGCGCCGCCGACAGCGCCTCAACCGCCGCGCGCGTGAAGCCCTGTGTCGTCTCATTCATCACCGTTGCCAACTGCGAATCCTCCTCAGATATTGAATGCGTCGCGTGGAGCATTTATGGTCGCGTGGGAATGTTGAAAAGTTCACCGATACGCACTGTGAAACCCGGCAGCACGTCGCCACCGTCCAGTTCATCGTCCATGCCAAATTCCTGTGTTGTCCGATCGCTCGTATGTATGCTCACCGCACGCCGTCTCGGCCACACAACCCAGATTGCCCGCACACCCGATTCCACGTATTCACGCGCTTTGTTGTAGACATCCTCAGCTTGGTCGCTCGGGGAGACAACCTCGACCGCGAGGTCCGGCGGAATCTGCCATGATCCATCAGGGATACCTACCTCGGGCACACGGTCCCAGGCGATGAACGAAACATCGGGGATGCGCACCGTGTCCAGCCCACGACGCAAGACGTACCCCATATTGTCCCCGAACACGAGCCCTAGACGCTGCTCGGAGGCAAAGGCATAGAGAAGATGATGGAGCAAGCCCACGATCAGATTGTGCATCGCACCGGAACTAGGCACCGCGACGATCTCCCCACACACCAATTCGAGTTGCTTGCCAGGAACCTCCGGCATCTCCCAGAATTGTTCGGCGGTCATCAATTCCTGCTTGACAGCCATCGCCACACCTCGTTCGCGCGAACCCGTTTCGTGAGAGGAGGCGACCACGAGGGCCGCCTCCTCTCAGGGGAATCCGAAGAAAATTACCCGACCGAGCCTTCCAGTTGCAACTGGATCAGGCGGTTAAGTTCGAGCGCGTACTCCATCGGCAGTTCCTTGACGATCGGCTCGATGAAGCCGTTGACGATCATCGCGATCGCCTCATCCTCGGAGATGCCGCGGCTCATCAGATAGAAGATCTGCTCGTCGCCGACCTTCGAGACGGTTGCCTCGTGGCCGATGTTGACCTTCTCCTCCTCGATCTCGATGTAGGGGTAGGTGTCCGTCCGGCTCTCCTCGTCCATGAGCAGGGCGTCACAGCGGACATTGCTCTTCGAGTTCTCCGCGCCGGGGTAAACCTTCAGGAGGCCGCGGTACGACGCCCGCCCGCCGTCCTTCGAGATCGACTTCGAGAGGATCGTGCTGGCGGTGTTCGGCGCGACGTGGACAACCTTGCCGCCCGCGTCCTGATGCTGCCCCTTACCCGCGAAGGCGACGGAGAGGATATCCCCACGCGCCCCCGGCTCCATCAGGTAGATAGCGGGGTACTTCATCGTCAGCTTCGAGCCGAGGTTGCCGTCCACCCACTCCATCACTGCGTCCTGGTAGGCGACGGCGCGCTTCGTGACGAGGTTGTAGACGTTGTAGGACCAGTTCTGGATCGTTGTGTAGCGGACGCGCGCGCCCTTCTTGACGATGATCTCCACAACGGCGCTATGCAACGATTCGGTCGCGTAGACCGGCGCGGTGCAGCCCTCGACGTAGTGGACCTGCGAGCCTTCGTCCGCGATGATCAACGTCCGCTCGAACTGCCCGGAGTTCTCCGCGTTGATGCGGAAATACGCCTGCAAGGGCAGATCGACCTTGACACCCTTCGGCACGTAGACGAAGGAGCCGCCGGACCAGACCGCGGTGTTCAGGGAGGCGAACTTGTTGTCGTTCGGCGGGATGATTGTGCCGAAATACTCCTTGACGAGGTCTTCGTGCTCCCGGAGCGCGGTGTCCATGTCGCAGAAGATGACGCCCTTCTCCTCCCAGTCCATCGAGATGTTGTGATAGATGGACTCGGAGTCGTACTGGCCGCCGACGCCCGCGAGGAAGTTCTTCTCCGCCTCAGGGATGCCGAGCTTGTCGAAGGTGTTGCGGATGTAATCCGGCACATCCTCCCACGTGCGTGCGTTCTTGTCGGTCGCGCTCATGTAGTAGTGGATGTTCTGGAAGTCGATCTCGCTCAGATCGCCGCCCCACGTCGGCATGGCGCGCGCCTCGAAGTAGTCGAGGGACTTGTGGCGCAACACGCGCATCCACTCGGGTTCCTTCTTCAATTGGCTGATCCGCTCGACAACATCGTGGTTGAGACCACGGTCGAACTTGACGGCGTAGGTTGCCTCGCTGTCGTGGAAGCCGTACTTCGTCTGGTAGCTGTCGATGCCGAGATCCGCCGCCAGCTCGTCCTGCGGCAACAGTTCGCGGATCTCCTGGGTCGTCTCGTCGCTCATCGTGTTACTCCTTAGACCACTGCCGTGGATGCGGCGGCGATCTCTTCCGGGGTTAGGTCCTCGCCGAGTTCGGCGAGCATCGGGCCGTAGCCCTTCTCTTCGAGTTCGAGCGCCAGTTCCGGGCCACCATCCTTGATGATGCGGCCCCGGGCCAGCACATGAACGAAATCGGGCTTGATGTAGTTGAGCAGCCGCTGATAGTGGGTAATCACCAGCACGCCCATCTTGTCGCCATCCCGCTCAAGGAGCGTATTCACGCCGTCCGCGACGATGCGCAGGGCGTCGATGTCGAGGCCGGAGTCCGTCTCATCGAGCACCGCGATGGTTGGCTGGAGGATCGCCATCTGCACGATCTCGTTCCGCTTTTTCTCACCACCGGAGAAACCCTCGTTGACGTACCGCTTGGCGAACGATGCATCCATCTGCAAGTCACCGAGCGTGTCCCAGAGCTGCATGCGGAACTCGATCGGCGTCAGGTCGGTGCCGTGCGTCGAGTTGTACGCGAGGCGCAGGAAATCCTCCACGCGCACGCCGGGAATCTCCGTCGGGTACTGGAAGGCGAGGAAGAGGCCGAGGCGCGCCCGCTCATCCGTTTCGAGTTCGAGGATGTCCTGCCCCTTCAGCCACGCATGACCGCCATCGACTGCGTAGGCGGGGTTGCCCATCAGCGTGTTCGCGAGGGTGGACTTGCCGGAGCCGTTCGGCCCCATGATCGCGTGGACCTCGCCGGGGCGTATCGTCAGGTCCAGCCCCCGAACGATCTGCCGATCCCCCACGGAGACGCGCAGGTCCTCGATGACCAGGGCATTCGGGTTCGCATTGTGTCCGTTCTGTTGCACATCCGCCATTGCGTCGGTACTCCTCCTTCGAGTTTTCGAGATTCCTGCCGCCCTGCAGACCGGGCGCCTGAGCGCACCGGCTTTTCTCTACTGTTCAGTTTCAAAATATAGCACAATTGCCCTCTCACGGCAAGTGCGGCACGCCTTTCGACGCGCGATTGCGTAGCATGACATACTCGCTGACATGTTATTTTTGGGTTGATACTTGACTATATGATAAGTATGGTATAGAATCAACGCAGAGAGGAGGCTGTGGGTGTAACGTGCATCGGTAAACTGCACTGATGATGCAGCGCTATTCTGCACTCTCGCAGAGCCACATCGTGGACTCAGCGTATGAGTCCACCACATCGCGCCGATCACGAGGCTTTCCCGTGCCGCTTCTGTGCCCCTGCAGCATGGTCGTGTTACGATGCACCCAACGGGATACACTTCGAATCGGGGCGACTGGCTGCGCAGCTCCGCACCCTCTCCTGCGGTCGCCTCAGGCCAATGGCAAGGAGGAACCGATGGACGCATCTCAGACGCGTGATATATGGGCGAGCGGCGACGCCTACGAGCCGTACGTCGGGCGTTGGAGCCGTCGGGTCGCGCGGGACTTCGTCGCGTGGTTGGCGTTGCCGCCGGGTGGACGCTGGCTCGATGTCGGCTGCGGCACGGGCGCTCTCGTGCAGACGATCCTCAACGACGCGGTGCCCGCGAATGTGGAGGGGGTCGACGCCTCGGCAGGGTACGTGGCGTATGCACGCGCGCAGGTCACGGACGCACGCGCCACCTTCTCCGTCGGGGATGCACAGGCGCTCGCCATGGACGCCGGGAGCTTCGAAGCGGCGGTGTCGGGATTGGTGCTCAACTTCGTTCCCGAACCCGCACGGATGGTGGCCGAGATGGCGCGGGTGGTGCGCCCGGGCGGGACGGTGGCGCTCTATGTCTGGGATTACGCGGGCGAGATGCAATTGATGCGCCACTTCTGGGACGCCGCGGTCGGGCTCGACCCCTCGGCCGAGGAGAAGGACGAGGGCGTTCGGTTCCCGATCTGCAAGCCGGAGCCCCTCGCTCACCTGTTCGCGGGGATCGGATTGCGGGACGTGCGGACGCGCGCGATCGACGTGCCGACAGTCTTCCGGGACTTCGACGATTACTGGACGCCATTCCTCGGTGGACAAGGCCCGGCGCCTGGCTATGCGATGTCACTCGGCGAGGATCGTCGTGCCGCGCTGCGGAAGCGTATCCGCTCGACCTTGCCGATCGCGGCGGATGGCTCGGTCGCGTTGATCGCTCGGGCGTGGGCGGTAGGTGGGGTTTGGGGCGGGGCTGAGAGCCGATGATAGGCGAGCGCCTCATCGATCGTAATGCCTTACGACCGTCCCCCCAGAACGTTGAGCCGGTGCATATGGCCAGCACCGGCGATCTCGTCGGATAAGATTCATTCTCTGCACAGTTATCCTTGCAGTTCTGGACGACCGCAGAACGATCCCCTTGCGTGACGGGACGTCGATCATCGCCGTATCCCGCAAGAAACTGTGCAGATAACATGAGAGACACCCGGTCGAGAGGGTGCAAGATAGCGTTGCAGAATTAGTGCAGATTATCGATGCACGTGACACTGTGGGTATGAAAATGGATACACCTATGCACGTTCTCATTATCGGCGCAGGACCAACGATGGCAACCGCCGACAATGTTCGTTGACGTTCAAACAGGAGGCGCGGCAATGCCACTCCCACGCAGGCTTGCACGGATCAATCGCTACGCCACCAACCGTGTGCTTGGCCGCATCGCCGGATGGATGCCGGGGTTTGCGATCGTGCTCCATACCGGACGACGCTCTGGGAAGGCGTATCGAACGCCGGTCAACGCATTTCGCATCGACAGCGGCTACCGTATCGCCCTCACCTACGGCGCAGAGAGCGACTGGGTGCGCAATGTGATGGCCGCAGATGGCTGCGAGATCGTGACCCGACAGAAGTGGATCTCCCTGACGCATCCCCGCATCCTGAGCGATCCCCAGCGGCGTTGGGCGCCGCCCGTCGTACGGCAGGTCCTCGGGGCGGGCGAGGTGTCGCAGTATATGCAACTCACGGAGGCTGACGGGACGCACACCCAATCGTGACAGGTGCGAGGGAGTGGCAATGGAAGACCGGCAACGAGCGATCATCGCGCGCATCCGGCCCCTGATCGAGCAGCGCGGCTACGACGCGGTCTCGGTGGATGCGATGGCGGCGGCGGCCGGCGTCTCGAAGGCGACCTTCTACCGCATCTTCCCCGCGAAGGAGGCGGTGCGCGCGGCGCTGCACAACGCCGGGGTCGCGCCGGAGCAGTTGGATGCGCGGGACGGGCGGGAGGCGCTGCTCGATGCAGCGATGGATATCTTCGCCGCGCAGGGCTATGCGGGCGCGACGGTGGACGAGATCGCGCAGGCGGCGGGGATGAGCAAGGCGGGTTTCTACTGGCATTTCGACAGCAAGGAGGCGATCTTCGCCGCCGTCGTCGCCCGCTACGCGCCCTTCGCCGCCGTGGAGCGGATCATCGCCGACGGCGAGCGCGCGAGCGATGACCCGCATGTCGTCCTCACGCGCATCCTCACGGCGCTCGTTGCCGCCGTTGCCCCGCGCTTCACGCTCTTTCGGACGATCCTGCTCGAGGCGTTCCAGAACCCGGCGATGGGCGCAGTCGTCGCGCACAACGTCCTCGGCGTCGTCCTGCCGATGGTCGGAGGGTATCTGACGAGGCAAATGGCGGCGGATCACCTCCGGCCGATGCATCCGGCGCTCGCTATTCAATCCCTCATCGGCCCACTCTTCATTTATCTGCTCACGCGAGAGCTGTTCGCATCGCAAGTCGCGGTGATGCCACCGATGGACGCCGTCATAGCGCACATCGTGACGACGTTTCTCGACGGCGCGCTCGTCCGTCCGGCAGGAAGTGGAGGAAAGATCGCGCATGGCCACAATGATTGAAGCACAAAACGTCATCCTCCAGTTCGGGGCGCGGGCTTCGGCGGCACCGCGCTCGACCGCGCGGTGCCCTGCGCCGTCGCGGTTCTGTTGCTCGCAATCGGCACACGCGTGTTGGGGCGGAAGATGGCATGACGAAGCCCAGACATCCGCGAGCGATCAATGAACAGCGCGCACTTCAGGCGGCTCATCTTCGGTTTGTTACACTCTCCTCACCGCCACCCGACGTGACCTGTGCGTGATTGAGCGCGGCCACGAGCGAGAGGCCACCAACGATGTTGCCCATGAGTGTCGGCACGAGCCAGCCGCCGATCCCGTGCCCCCACGAGGCCGCGCCCGTCGTGAGCAGGTAGAAGATTTCAACCGAACCGGCGATGATGTGCGCGAACCCGCCGAGGCCCACGAGGAAGGTGAGGATGATGATGACCATCGGGCGTGCGGTCTCCGCGCCGGGGAGTAGCCAGACCATCAGCGCGATCAGCCACCCCGCAAAAATCGCGCGCAGCAGGACCGTCCAAAAACCCCCCTCCAGCGCCGCGCGCCCAATAGCCGCGAACGCCTCCCGGATTTCTGGTTGGAAGACGGCGGTGTGCCCGATCACCCACGCAAAGATGAGCGCGCCGAACAGGTTGGTCGTCAGGACGACGCCCCAGAGGCGTGCCACCCGCCAGAGCGCCGCGCCGCTCGGCTTGTTGAGGAGGGGCAGGATCGGTGTCAGCGTGTTCTCGGTGAAGAGTTGCTGCCGCCCGAGAATGACAATCAGGAAGCCGATGCTGTAGCCGAGGTTGACGACGAGCGGCCGCCAGGGTGCATCGGGGAGCCGCGCGCGGATCAGCCCCATTGCGACGAGCGAGAAGCCCATCGAAAGCCCCGCCGCCAGCCCGGACCACGCGAGCGCGGACCAGGTACGACGCAACTCCTCCTCGCCCTCGCGCCGGATCGTTTCGTAGACGACGATAGGCCGGGGAGCGCCACGCTGCTCGACATCCTCGCGCTCCGGCTCCCGCAAATCCGGCGCTACCCCGGTCTGTCCGTCCCGCTCACGCGCTGTGCTACCCACTAACGTACCCCCCGCATCCAGCGCGCAATCTCCCTCGCACGCACACTCCTGTGCCGATCTCGCCGGGTGATGCATCTTTCATACCAGTGACACAATTTCCCAAGGGATATTGTGGCACCGTATTTGCGTTACTCCACCGCACGAGGGACGGCCCACGCCGAATCGCGCGGACGGATGCCGACTCCCCCATAGCAAGGAGTGATGGAATGGTCACCGGAAGCAACCGACCGATCACGGAACTGATTGAACCGCCCCTGATGGCCGTGGATATGCGTGTCCCCTCGCTCGTCGTCGTGCGGCGGCTGGAGCAGGAGGGGAACCACATGGCGATCATCACGGACGAGGGGAGGCCGATCGGGCAGATCAGTCTTACCGCCGCCCGCGAAGAGGCGCATGAAGAGAAACTCGTCGGCCAACTGACGGTTGAGCCGCTGCCGATGGTCCTCAAGGATACGACGACGGTGGACGAGGCGATCCGCATGCGCACATCCGACGTCGATCGCATCCCCGTCGTTAACGCGGACGGCGTGCTCGTCGGTGAACTGCCGCGCACGAAGATCGCCTCAACCGGTATGAGCGCCAATGACGAAGTGCCAATCGTCGCGGAACACCTCGGCACCGAGGTGCCGATGACCATTAAGGCGGGGCAGTCGGTCGTCGGCAGCGATGGCGGCCACATTGGCATCGTCAAGGATGTCGTCGTCGAGGTGAACACCGGCCGCGTTGGGCACATCATCCTCGAAGAAGGATTGATCTTTAAGAAGGAACGTAAGGTTCCCGTGGACTTGATCGACCCGAGGTCGGACGACAACAATGTGCATCTGAAGGTGGACAAGGCGGACATCGACCGCCTCGGGGATATGAGCGCGCGATAGTGAAATGGAGCAGGGGGCGGGGTGGCCAGAAATGCCACTCCGCCCCCTGCGTTGCTCCCGGCGCCCCTCTCCCCTCTCCGTGTACGTGGAGAGGGGCTGGGGATACGGTCTCTTATCCCGCCGTCATCGCTGACACTTCGTCGCGAATGTCCTGGAAGGCGACGGTGCTCAGGTAGCGCTCTCCGGTGTCCGGCAGAACCACGATGATCAGTTTGCCCGCGTTCTCCGGTCGCGCCGCAACCTTGACGGCGCCAGCGGCGGCCGCGCCGCACGAGATGCCGACGAGCAACCCTTCCTCACGAATGATCCGGCGCATCATCTCAATCGACTCGTCGCTGGAGACATTGAGCACCTCATCGAGGAGGTCCACGCCCAGCACTTCCGGGATGAAGTTCGCGCCGAGGCCCTGAATCTTGTGTCCGGCGGGCGTGATCGGCTCGCCCGCCCGTTGCTGCTCGATGATCGGGGACTCGGTCGGCTCGACGCCGATGATCTGTAACCCCGGCTTGAGTGGCTTGAGCACCTGCGCGACGCCCGTGAGCGTGCCGCCCGTGCCGATGCCACCGACGATAATGTCCACCGCGCCATCGGTATCTTCCCAGATCTCCACGGCGGTCGTCTCGCGGTGAACCTTCGGGTTCGCGGGGTTCTTGAACTGCTGCGGCATCCACGCATTCGCGTTCTCCGCGACAATCTGCTCCGCCCGCGCGACCGCGCCGTTCATCCCCTTCGCTGCCGGGGTGAGCACGAGTTCCGCGCCGTACGCGCGCAGCAGCATCCGCCGTTCGAGGCTCATGCTGTCCGGCATCGTCAGGATGAGGCGGTAGCCGCGCGCCGCCGCCGCCCACGCGAGGCCGATGCCCGTGTTGCCGCTCGTTGGCTCGACGATCAGCGTCTCCTGATTGATGACGCCGCGCTCCTCGGCGTCCGCCAGCATGCTGACCGCGATGCGATCCTTGACGGAAAAGCCCGGCGTGAGCGCCTCCAGTTTCGCGACGACGCGCCCCGGCAGCCCCGCCGCGACCCTGTTCAATTGGACGAGCGGCGTGTTGCCGATCAACTCCCAGGCGTCGCTGGCGATCTTCGGTCGGAGGTGACGATTGAGCGCTGTTTGCGTCATGGTTGCATGGCTCCTTTTGCGATCTGCGATCTGCGATATGCTGTACAGTGCCGCCGAGTCGGCGAACCGGATAGCGTATTCATCGCATCCGCACGCAGGTTTGTCAACAATGATTGCGAGATTTTCCGACTCATGAGGGAGCTTGGGGGTGGGTAGCTGATGAAGAATCTCCTCGTCTTTCAGTCCGGTGGAGTCACGGCGGTCATTAACGCGAGCATGGTTGGCGTGGTGCGCGAGGCGGTGGCACATGACGACGTTGGGGAGATCATCGGGGCGCGATGCGGCATTCGCGGGTTGCTCGACGGCGACCTGATCGACCTGCGCCGCCAATCGGCGATGACGCTCGCCCGCATGCGGAACACGCCCTCCGCCGCGCTCGGCAGCACCCGCCACAAGCCGACGGAGGCAGACATCGCCCACGCGCTCGACGCGCTCCAACGATTGAACATCGGGTACGTTTGCCCAATCGGCGGGAACGATTCGGCGGACACGGCGCACCGCCTCCATCGCGCGGCGGAGGCGGCAGGACTGGCGATCAACCTCGTCACCGTGCCGAAGACGATCGATAACGACCTGCCGCACACCGACCACACGCCGGGGTACGCTTCCGTCGCGCGGGCGGTGGCGCGGATGGCGCGCGAGGCGGCGTACGACACCGAAGCGCTGCCAATCTTCCCTGTCAAACTGCTCGAAGTGATGGGGCGGGACGCGGGCTGGGTCGCCGCCGCGACCGCCCTCGCACAGGAAAGGCCGGATGACGCCCCGCACCTGATCTACCTCCCCGAACGCCCGCCGACGGCCACGCAGATACTCGATGAGATCGCGGCGGTCGTCCGGCGCGTCGGGTGGTGCGTCGCGGTTGTGCCGGAGACGCTGCGCGACCCGGACGGCAAGGCAATCGGCGGGTTGGGCACGTACGTCGATCCCTTCGGCCACGCCTACGCCGCCAGCCCCGTCGCCGCGCTCGCCGCGACGCTCGAACGGGAGCAGGGGTTGCGCGCCCGCTACGACAAGCCGGGCACCCTCGCCCGCATGATGCCCTGCCCCATTGATCTCGACGAGGCGGAGACGTGCGGGCGAGAGGCGGTGCGCCGCGCGCTTGCGGGGGAGAGCGACCGGATGGTGACGATTGAGCGCGTCTCGGACGACCCGTACGCCGTTACCTATGGCGTCACCCCGCTCAGCGGCATCGCCAACATCGTCCGCAACGTGCCGGACGGCTTCATCGCGCCGGACGGCCGTGGCGTCACCGATGCCTTCCGCCGGTACGCCCTCCCATTGCTCGGCCCGGAGCCGTTCCCGCCGTTCGGGCGGTTGGAGCGAACACCCTTCGTCACGTAGCGATTTGCCGCGACGGGAGGCGGCAAAGGCCGCTCTTCCTGTGCTAGAATTATGGCGTGGGTGTGGCCACTGCTATGCCATGGCCCGTAATGTGCTGCATGTGCGGAATCAAGACGGTATGCGACGCGGGGAAGCCCGTTTCCCCGATACATCTCAGGAGGGCAAGATGCAGGTTCACGAGAATGTGACGGGGCTGATGCGCGCGCTCGGCAACGCGGTCACGGTGAACGATAATGGATCGAGCGTCACCGTTGGCGACCGGGGCGCGGTGCAGGGCGAGTTGATGGATACGCTCGCGTGGAACGCCGCCTTTGGGCAGAAGGGCGTCAAGGAAGTGGCGATCTGGCTGATCCGCGCTATCGGCGAGCAGGTCGGCGTCATTCCCGCCTCGATCCACAACTACTACATGGCGGCGGGGCGCGGCGAGTTCTCCGGCGTCACCGTGCCCGCGTGCAACATTCGCGGCCTGACGTATGACTCGTCCCGCGCCGCCCGCCGCGCCGCCCAGTCGCTGGACGCGAAGGCCCTCATCTACGAGATTGCCCGATCCGAACTCGGCTACACCGGGCAGGGGCCGACGGAGTTCGCCGCGCAGGTGATCGCCGCGAGCATCCGTGAGGGGTACGAGGGGCCGGTCTTCATCCAGGGCGACCATGTGCAGGTCAACGCGAAGAATTACGCGAAGGACCCGGACGCGGAGATTGCCGGGATGCACACCCTCATCAAGGACGAGATGGCGGCAGGCTTCTACAACATCGACATCGACACCTCGACGCTCGTGGACCTCACGCACGAGTCGCTGGACGCGCAGCAGAACACGAACTATACCCTCGCCGCATCCTTCACGCACTACATTCGCGGCCTCCAGTTCGCTGACCTCACCGTCTCCGTCGGCGGCGAGATCGGCGAGGTCGGCAAGAAGAACAGTACCATCGAGGAGTTGCACGCCTTCATGCAGGGGTACGAGCGCGCGCTCAAGACGATGAACCCGAATCACGTTGGCATCTCCAAGATCAGCGTGCAGACGGGCACATCGCATGGCGGCGTCGTGCTGCCGGACGGCTCGGTCGCGAAAGTCAATGTGGACTTCGACACCCTCGGCACGCTCTCGCGCGTCGCGCAGGAGGAGTACCACATCGGCGGCGCGGTGCAGCACGGCGCGAGCACACTGCCGAAGGAGGCGTTCAACGAGTTCTCCAAGGCGAACGCGATCGAGGTGCACCTCGCGACGGGTTTCCAGAACCTCATCTTCGACCACCCCGCCCTCCCCGCCGACCTCAAGGAGCAAGTCTACACCTGGCTGCGCGAGAACCGGCAGGTGGAGCGCACACCCGAGATGACGGATGAGCAGTTCTACTACACCACCCGCAAGCGCGGCTTCGGCGCGCCGGGGATCAAAGAGGCGTGGTGGAACATGCCCGCCGACAGCAAGCACGCCATCATGACCGACTTGCAAGAAGAATTCCGCGTTATCTTCGACCGCCTCGGCATCGCCGGAACCGCCGCGAAGATCGACGAGACGGTGCGGCCCGTCAAGTCCGCCCAACCGATGCCGGAGTCGATGCGCACCACGGCATGAAGGGCTGAGGACTGAGGACTGAGCGGGGAACGAGTTGTATCACTGCTCCCCTCCCCTCTCCATCGCCCACAAAACCATAGTCAGGCAAAGTTTCAACGGCGATGGAGAGAGGCTGGGGGCGAGGAATGAAAGCAGCCGACGCTTAACCTCCCGCTGGCTCACTACCGGCGATCCGCGCCCCGTTGAGTAGACCTTCGGCACACGCATGACGCCGCCCGCACCAACCAGCACATCTCGGATCGGGATCAACTCGTGTACGCCACGAATACTGGGCGGGCGATTCTGACCAACAACGTGCGTGACTTCATCCCATTCGATGCGCGCTGGAAACGTCAGGGACGGTCACATGCAGGAATCATGGTATACGCTGGCGTGCCGCCTTTTGAGGATCTATTGCGCCGTGTAGTCCGCCATCTCGATGCTATCGCCCCCGATACGCAGCACGATACTGCACTCTGGCTCCCGCAATAGAGGGCTAATTTCCGGTTCGCTGCACATCAAGATGGAAGGGGACGAAGCAATGCGCGACTGGTTCACGGTGCCGGAGGGCGAGACGGATGAGGCGCATCTGACGCCCGGTAGATTCCTTGCATACCGTCTTCAGCAGCTCGGCAAGATAGCGGAACAAAACATCATCCATCCCACAGTCTTGCTCAGCTTTCAGACGCGTATTGCGGATCAACTCGTCCACGAGACGCATGCCCGTCCCGCCGGTGAGGGTTTTTCGACGGAGACCAGCGCGCCGATGTGGAATGGCACGCTTGGCGGCGCGCCAGTCTCGATCCAGCGCCTCCCCGTTGGCGCGCCAGTGGCGGTGAGTGCAGTGGAAGTGCTCATCGAAGCGGGCGCGCGGACATTCATCGTCGCGGGGATCGCGGGGAGCCTGACGCCGGACGTACCGATTGGCGGCATCGTCATCCCAACAGGCGCGCTACGTGAGGAAGGCACGTCGTATCACTACCTGCCGCCGGACGTGGATCCCGTGCCCGATGCGGAACTGACTGAGGCCCTCGTGGTAGCCGCCGAGGCGCGGGGGATCACGCCAGGTGTCGGGCGCGTCTGGACAACGGATGCCATTTTCCGCGAGATGGGGTGGAAGGTCCGGCAATATGGCGCGGCGGGCATCCTCGCGGTTGAGATGGAACTGTCGGCATTACTTGCCGTTGCGCAGGTGCGCGGCGTGCGCCTTGCCGCCGTCCTCGCCATCTCCGACGAACTCTTCCGTCCCTGGACACCCGGCTGGCACATCGAGGAATTCCTCACTGGCAGCCGCACCGCCGCAAACATTGCCCTCGATGTCGCTGCGGCAGTCAATAGCAACGAGCAATGAGGAGATGCGCCGCTGCGTTCCCCGCTCATTGCTCATTGCTCATTGCTCCGTTACAGCTGCGTCACGTACCCAATGAAGCCGCCGAGGCCGATAGTGCCGCCAATCTCGATGCGCGGCTCGAAGTATGACTTGCTGGCTTCCCAGCTGTTGCCGCCCGTCGCGTTGATGCCACCACGGTAGCCCGCCGCCGCCGCTGCGTTCCAGACGCGCCCATTGGAATCGCCGTACGGGTACGCGACGAACCGCACCGGCCAGCCGAGGCGGCTCTCAAGGTCCGCCTTGCTCCGCTGCATCTCGAATGCGAGCGCGCCGTCGCCGATGCGCGTCAGATATGGGTGGTCCACCGTGTGGCTCTCGACATCGTTCCCCGCGCGGACGAGATTCACGAGTTCGTCGTCGGAGAGATTATGGACGGCGGAGACGATGAAATAGGTCGCTACGAAGCCGCGCGCCTGCAAGATTGGGAAGGCGATGCGCTGGTCGGCGTTGCCATCGTCGAAGGTGATCGCGATGGGGTTGTCGGGGAGCGCACGACCGCCGAACATCGCGTCGTACAGTTGCGTCATCGTGACGGTGTGGTAGCCGTTCTGCTGCAGCCAGTCCATCTCCGCCGTGAAATCGCCGAGCGACGTGAAGTACCGCGAGGGCGCGCCGATGTGGTGGTACATCACGACCGGGACGTGGAACGCGACGGGCGGCGTCGAAACCGAGGTCGCGCGCCCCAACCACTCCGCCGGGTATTTGCGGGCATCGAAACCGGGGCGACCGAGCGGCGCCATCACCACATCATCGGCCTTCGTCGCGTGGTCCGTCCGCCAGATCAACGCGGCGCGCTCGAAGAACTGGATGGCAGCACCATCCTGCCCGAACTCCTCCGAAATTGGCAGGCCGAGCAGTGACGCACCATCGTGCGCCTCCCAGTATCGCCGGAAGGCGTTCCCAATCGTGTGCTTCGTCTCGGTGAAGCCGCGTCGCTCCGGCCCGTCGGGTGGGAGTGCGGCAAGCGGCGCGAACGGCCCGTCCTTGCGGTCACCGCTCGCCTCGCGACCGAACGGGGCGGGCCTCACCGTGCCGTCCTTCAGCAGATCGAGCCGGACGCTCTGGAAGTACTGGACGGTCGTGCCTCCTTCGGGGAATGCCTCCGCCAGCGGCGGGCCGATCACATCGTCGCCGCCGTGCGCGTACCAGTACGAGAGGAACGGCTCGCGGATGTTGTGGCCGGTGATCGTGTCGTATGCGACAGGCGAGACCGGCGCATCGGCAGCGACGGAAACAACCGGAAGCATCGAAGCAATGCTCAAAAGCACAATGATACAGACGTGCCAAACCCAGCGGCGCGCGGCCATCCCCTTGTCCCCTTCCCCAACACGACAGCGTGTACGTCCCCACACCCACGCACCAGCCTCACGATGATAGCAAAGAAAACGTTAGCAGCCAACTTTTGTGACGGTGTAAAATGGTGGAAGTCACACGGAAATTCGCTCCCACGTTCCGCGCCAAAAATGGCGCGTCCACTTGCGAGAACGGCGTGAACACCATGATCGATGGCGTATGGCTCACCTGCTCATCGGCGCGCGTGGGTTCGCTGATCTCTGATCGCCTTCTCTCCGGATGTGGCGCCATCCCGCAATTACGGCAGGCTCGTCGCGCGGACGGCGACGGTATCGGTGGCGATCCAGTGCCGCCGCACCGCGCCGACGAGGTAGAGCGAGCCGGTGATGCAGACCAGGTCGTCCGGCCCCGCCCGGTCGAGGGCGGCGACGACTGCGGCCTCCGGGTCCGGTTCAGCCGCCGCCGGGACGCCCCGCGCGCGGATGTGCGCGGCGAGATCGGCGGCGGGCGTGACGGCGCGGTTGAGAATCGGCGCTTGCGTCGTCACGACCGCGCCGGCGATGGGCGCGAGGATTTCCAGCACCGCCGCCGTGTCCTTGTCCGCCACCATGCCGAGCACGAGCACAACCCGCTTGCCGGGAAAGAGCGCGCGGAGCGCCGCCACAAGCGAGCGCGCCTTGTCCGGGTTGTGCGCACCGTCGATCACGACCGTCGGGATGCCGGTGCCGCGCTGCATCACCTCCAACCGGCCGGGGAAGAAGGCGCGCTCCAGCCCCGCGCGGATCGCGTCGTCCGGCACAGCGATACCGCGCGCATCGAGCACGCGCGCTGCCGCGACGGCGGTCGCGGCGTTCGTCACCTGATGCGCGCCGAGCATCTGGATGCGCGCATCTTCGAGTTGCCAGTCGCCGTGCCGCAGCGTGAATGTCGTGCCGTCCGGCCCCAACGCATGGATCATCGCCCGGAGCGCGTCCGGCGGCGCGTCCGGCGCATCGACGCGCACCAGCGTGAGCGGCGCATCCCACGCGGCGGCCTCGTAGCAGATCACGGCGAGCGCGTCCGGGGCGGTCGTCGCGGTGACGGCGGGCACCCCCGGCTTGATGATTCCTGCCTTCTGGTACGCGATGTCGGGCAGCGTGTGGCCGAGGATGCCGGTGTGGTCGAACCCGACATTCGTGATCACCGAGACGTCCGGCATCAGGACATTGGTGGAATCGTGCCGCCCGCCGATGCCGACCTCCACCACCGCGACATCCATCCCGTGCCGCGTGAAGGCGGTCAGAGCAATGCCGACCGTCGCCTCGAAGTACGACGGCGGGCCGTGCACCCCCTCCGCCTCCATTGCCGCCGCGTGCTCCCGCAGTTCGCCGACGAGCGCGGACAACTCCGGGATCGTCAGGTACGCCTCGTCGAGGCGGATTTTCTCCGTGTACGCCTGCAAATAGGGCGAGGTGTGCAGGCCGACGTGATGCCCCGCCGCCCGCAGGATGCTGGCGAGCATCGTCGAGGTGCTTCCCTTGCCACTCGTCCCGGTGATATGCGCGACGGGGTAGGCGCGCTGCGGGTCACCCCAGCGGCGCAGCAGCATCCGCTCGCGCGAGAGGTGCACCTGCGGGTCGTACCCCGCCGGGCGCGCGGTGTGCCACTTGAGGAGCGAATCGAGGTACGCGACCGCCGCCTCATACTGGGCCAGTAATTCCGCCTCGGAACTGCGTGGTGCACTCATAGCGGCCCCTCCATGAACCGGGTGCGGGAAAATCATCTGAACCACAGAGACATAGGGGGCACAGAGAAAAGGCAGAAGAGAATATGGGGGATGACGTTCTTATTTCTCTCTTCATTCCCCTCTGTGCTCTCTGTGTCTCTGTGGTTCAATCCCATTTTCACCCCCCGATGATGCCGTGATCGCGGAGGAAGGAGAGGACGGCCTCGGAGAAGGCTTCGGTCTGCTGGCCGTGCACGCTGTGGCCGACATCCGGGACGGTCACGACGGAGGCGTGCGGGATCAGTTGCGCGTGCGTCGCGACGGACGCCTCGGAGACGGCGCTGCCGAGGGCCGGGATGCCGCGCACGAGCAGGAACGGGCAGGTGATGCGCGGCAGCAGCGCCTCATATGTCTCGCCGTCGGGCAGCCCAACGCCGTCCGACGCGCCGAGGAAGACCCCGTCCGCCGTGTTGACGACGCGCTGCGCCTTCTCCATCGCCGCCCGGTACGAGAGCGTCGGGTCGCGATCCATCTCCGTCTGGATCAGTTCGGGCAGCGGGCGACGCACGTTCTTCAACCACTCCTGCCCGAACGCGCGCCGCTGCTCGGGCGTCGCTCGCTCCGTGCCCCAGAGGTCGCTATCCTCGACGACCACGGCGGCGAGATCGCCCGCATGCTCCGCCGCGATGCGCCGGGCAATCGCCCCGCCAAGCGAGTGGCCGATTAAGACGGGCGGGCGCTTCAGCCGCATCTTCCCTATCGCCTCCCAGACATCGGTGGCGTAGTTCGTCAGGGTGTAGTCCGCCTCCGGCTTGTCGGAGTCGCCGTGCCCGCGCAGATCGACCGCCGTGGCCGAGAGCGTCGGCCAGAGGTAGGCGAGTGGTGGCAACCACGTCTGCCAGCCACTGGAGAGGCCGTGCACGAGCACCGTCGGGTAGCCATCGGAGGGCCACGCGGCGGTGCGGATGCGCAACCTATTCGCGAGGATGAACCCCGCCTTCGCCTGCGGAACCTCGGTGCGGGTGAGGGGCATTGCGTTCTCGCTTTCGGTCGTGAGTAGTCAGTAGTCAGTAGCCGGTAGGCAATAGAAGCGCGGAATCGCTCTCACTATGCCGCCGAGAGTATACGTGCCCGTCTCGTATGGCACCAACTACGCATCTGCGCCCTGATCCATCCCATTTACTGACTACTGCCTATCGACTACCGACTACTGGCTCGTTCGCACTCATTTTACGCTTTTCGCATCTCCTTTGAATATTCGCGCGGTACGGTGGAGGCAACAGGAAGTGCGGCACGACGCCCTGTTGGATCATTAGGAGGCACGGGTACATGACAAGAAAGGCACAGGCACGGATGAGCACACGGAAGCGCATCGGCATCGGCGTGGCAGTCGCGATTGTCGCGCTGCTCGCACTCGGCACAACCACGTTCGCGGCGGGGCCGGGCGGGATGCGCGGCAACAAGGCCGGGCACAGCGGCAACGACGGGAACGGCTTCGGGCTGTCCACAGTTGTCACCGCCGCCGACGCGGGAAGCCAGACGATCACGCTCGGCGGGCTGCCGCAGCAGATCGCCACGGTGAAGGTCACGAGCGATGTCAAACTCGTCGCGATTCAGCCGGACGGCACGAAAAAGGACGCGGCGTTCGGTGATTTCAAGGTCGGTTCATTGGTCGAGATCAGCATGAAGCGCGGCGGCAAGGGCGGCGCCAGCGGCACGCAGGGGCAGCCGAATGTCGCGATCTCCGAACTCCGTCTCGTTCCTGCCGGTCAGGTGATGACCGAGGGATTGGTCGTCAGCACCGGTGGCACGGTGCAGATCGTCGGCCACGGTGGCCTCAAGCTGAATGTGCAGACGAGCGGCAACCCCAAGGTCACGAAGGGCCAGAACGACGCGGCGGCGAGTGTTGGTGACATCAAGGTCGGTGACCGCGTCGCGGTACGTGGTACGCAGAGCGGCGACACCGTCACGGCGACGACGATTCGCATCTTCGACCTGAGCGCGTTGCAGCGCGGCGGCATGAAGCCGGGCGCTGCCCCCAGCGCGACGCCGAAACCATAATCGCTCTTCTCGTTTCCTTCCCTTCTCGACCGCCCCGGCAGGAGCCGGGGCGGCCTTTTGTTCTTTGTTCTTTGTTCTTTGTTCTTTGTTAAGTTTGCTTTACCCTCTTTTGATGGATGTTGCAGGTACGCGCGCTGCGTCCCCGACCAGCGGCCGATGGAGTTGTAAAGGATTCATCCAGCCGCCGTTTGTGCCTCGATACTCTACGGCGTGAAGACCACCGTCGCGAGGATCGCATCGATTTCCGGGCGGTGCTTGCCGACGTTGACCGCCTCGAAATCGTACTCCCGCCCGCCGTGATTGACGATGAACAGGAGGCCGACGGTCGGTGTCGCGGTGGGCTGATCCTTCCGCGTGAAGGTGTAGGGGAGGAGTTTGCCCGATTCACCGCCGATCTTCGTGTCGGTCACGGTGTTGAAGGTGAAGGCGAACTGCGTCGCTTTCTCGCGTTCGCTCTGCGTCTCCTGCACCTCGTCGGCAGGAGCGCCGGCCTCCTTGTACGCATCGACGTAGAGCGAGACGCCATCCGGCCCGTCGAACTCGACAATGTTGCTCTGCGAGTTCGCCAACTTCGTCGCCGTCCACCCGCGTGGATACTGCATCTTGAAGCGCCCGTTCGGGTCCGTGTACGTTTGTCCGGCGGTCGTCGATGCGGACGCGGTGCCCGTGGATCTCGCGCTGCCAGTGGGCGCTGGCGACAACCCGCCTTGTCCAACGGTCGGGGAGGCGGTGGGGCGGAAGTTCCCGGCCTGGGTCGGCAGCACCGCGCCCGATGGCGAGGCTCCAGGTGTCCCGGACGCGGCAACGGTTGGCGTTGTGCCCAGCGAGACGCGCGTCGGCGCGGCAGTCACGGTCGCGGCAACGGTTGGCGCGGTGGACGGGACGGGGGGCGAGGCGATGCTGCCGGGGCGCGCGGAACCGGTCGCGGCGGCGGCAATCGTCGCGAACACATTGCCGCCACCCTGTGCGTTCACGCTCGCAATTGCGGCGACATTCGTCGCGGCGGGCGTCGCGGTCGCGGTCGGGCTGTCGCTCTTGCGGGTCAAGAAGAAGACGCCACCAACAATCGCCAGCAGCGCGAGCAACCCACCGCTGATGCCGACGATGAGGCCTGTCTTCTTCTTTGGTGGCGGGGTGAACGGCGGGGGATATGATGACGGCGGCGACTCATAACTTCCGGAATAGGGTGGCGCATCGGTCGGGTAGCCACCGTACGCGGGCGGCGACCCGGGCGGCTGCGGTAAGGGTGCGGTGCCCCCGTATGGTGGCGGCGCGCCGTACGCCGATGGTTGACCGGGCGAGGAAGGTGGCGGTGGTGGGGATGAATACTGCGCGGTCGAGCCGGGCGGTGGCGGCGACGACGCGGGCGAGGTGTTCCATACGGCGGGTGGCGGGAGCGGCGGCAGTGGCGGCGGAGTCACCGGTTTCCCAATAGCCGATGGCGGATTTGTGGGCGGCCTGGGTGGGATGATCGTCGCGTCGTCGTCACGCGGTGGTGGGAGCGCGCCACCACCCGGTGGCGCATTCGGGATCCGCGTCCGCTCGTCGTCGTTATTTGCGGGCGTGCCGGGCGGTGCGTGATCGGACATGCGCGTTCCCTTTCTTCATCGGTGGCGGCGCGCGGCATCGCAATCTCTCCGCGCGCTCAATTATCCGTCAGGGGATGATTAGGAGAGAAACCACAGCACGATCAGCACCAGCCCGATGATTGAGGCTGGGCGCCAGGTCATGCGCCGGAAGCGGCCGATTGAGACCGTGGACGACCCATCGCTCACCGACCGCGCGATGAGCGGCGGCGCGCTCAGCACCGGCCCCGCAAGCAGGAGAAAGGCGACCGCGCGCACCAGTTCGATGCCGCGCGACGGGGAGACGGCCCGCACCGCGTCGTACGTCCACCAGAGTGCGAGGACGAGCAGCAGCAGCGCCCCGGCGAACAGCAGCGTTCCCGTCCTGCCGCGCACGGAGAGTGCGGTGCCGTACTCAACCACCACCGCCGCGACGAACAGCACGACAAGGATCATGAAGACCGCGAAAACGGGGTAAAACATATGCCGTTGACTGTCCCTTCCATGCGCCATGTACCCTGCATGCCGCGTGCCCACACCGACGGGCAGTATAGCATGGCGGCTGGAAACCCAAACCAATTAAACCGCAGAGACGGGAAAAGGAGAGAAGAGAAACCGTCTTTCTCTCCGCTCTCTCCACGTGCGCTTGTCTCTGCGGTCCATTCGATTAGCCTTCCCCAGGGGTTCGCCCGTCGAAGCGGTCCGGGCGGAAGAAGTAAGCGTGGCTGCGGGGATCGAGGTCGCGCGAGCGTTTCGGGCGCACGGAGCCGTCGTCGCTCTCGTCCGTCACGAGCCGCGCGACGAGTTCGCCGACGGCGGGGGCGAGCGCGAAGCCGTATCCGCCCATGCCGAGGGCGCAATAGTATCCGTCCACGCCGTCCACCGGGCCGATCATCGGATACCAGTCCGGCGACACGTCGTGCGTCGCCGCCCAGGACGCGCGCACATTCGCCGTCACCAATTCCGGGTAGCGGCGACGCAGCAGGGTCTGGTACTCCGGCGCGCCGGACTGGTCGATCCGGGGGTCGTCCCACCCCGGCGGGGCCTCGTCCTCCGTCACCGCGCCGAGCGGGCCGACGAGCGTGAAGCCGGGGCCGGTTGGCCGCATCACGACGCCGCTGATGAGGTCCAGCGTGATCGCGTGCGCGCCGCCGAAGCCGGGCGGGTGCCGGAACAGGACGCCGAGATAGCGGTACGAGAGGACGGGGAGCCGGACGCCGACCATCTCGCTGATGACCGGCCCCCAGCCGCCCGCATTGACGACGCAGGAGGTATTGACGTACCCACCGTCCGTCAGAACGCCCGTGATACGGCGGTCGCCCGCTTCGCCCGCCGTGTCGATCCGCAGGATGCGGATGCCCTGCCGCATCTGCACACCGAGGTCGCGCGCGCGGATCGCGAACGAGACGGCGGTCCGAACCGGATCGCCGTAGCCCGCCTCCGCCTCGTACGCCGCCGCCGCAACGCCCGTGAGGTCGATGCGCGGCTCCAACGACCGGACGTCCGCGCTCGTCGGCAGGAACCGCACCTTGCTTCCAAGGTGCATGGCGACACCGACGTTCGCCTCCAGCGCCTCCTGCTCCCCCTCCGGCACGAGCACGAGCATGCCCGTGCGCTCGTATGCGGGCGCGCCGCCGATTTCGTCCTCGAACTGGTCGTACAGCCGGCGCGACCGGCGCGCGAACGAGACCATCACGCGGTTTGTGTGATACGTCCGCACGATGCCGAAGGCGCCATGCGCCGTGTTCACGTTCGTCGCGCGTTGCTCGAGAAGCAACACGTTCCGCACGCCGCGCCGCGCGAGCGCGTGCGCGATGGATGTTCCGATAATGCCGCCGCCAACCACGACGACATCCATATGAATACTGGCCATCCCTGCCGGGTTCCCTTCCCCACGCGATCCGTCAACCACCGCCGACGCGCCGCACCCACGACATGGGCGGCGGGTTGATGCGCCGCCATCATATGCCCTGCACGAGGACTTGGGGAGGGGGTTTGCACGCAAATTGCGGATACTGTGCACGCAGTGAGAAGCGGCGCAAAAAAACGGGAAGACAGACCGCCCAAAGAAGCGTTACACAGCGTATGCATCCCGCGCGCCATCCGAGCGGAGGGTCACGTGGTACACTGCCCGGACAGGGAACATGAGGGCGCATCGATTCGACCGAGAGGAGAGACTTCAATGGAAAACGACCCAATGAGCATGGACATGGGCATGGATATGGATATGGAAGGCGCGGAGACGCTAAGTTGGGAGGAACTCGACCGTGCGAATCGGGGCATCCCCATCGCCGCGACGACGCTCCCCGCCTCCCCGATGCAGACGGTGCAGGTCTGGTATGGCCGTGAGGCGAGCGGGCGGGTCGCCGCGCTGGCCATTCAGTTGGCGGTGCTCGAAACGTCGCAGGGGCCGATGCAGAGCGTCATCATCAGCCGCGTGCGTGAGGACGAGGACGGCAAGACGCGCGTCTCCGCCACGCAAGTGACCGCCACGACGGTCGAGACCGCGCAACGCGATATGGAGAATCAGATTCGGAAACTGGAGGACGACGGTTTCGCCCCGGCGGTGCCGCCGAACACCTACGAGCCGGAGCCGTGGGGCGAGGAGCCGAAGCCAAAGCTCTTCATCCCGCCCGCCGGGTTCACGCTGCCGGACCGAAAGCGATAGTTCAGTAACGAGTAACGAGTAACGAGTAACGAGTAACGAGTTGGGATGCCCTCCGCTCGTTACTCGCTACTCGCTACTTCCTAGCCCGCTTGGCCGCGCGGGACGATGCGCCACTGCATGACGGGGCTGGTAGTGAGCGACTTGTCATCCGGCCCCGGATCGGTGCGGATGACGGCGAGGCGGGCATAGCCGGATGAATCGGGCACCGCGCCGACGATCTCGGCGTGCTCCCACCCGCGCAGGCTGCGCCCGCCGGTGATCTCGAACCCACCGTCCGGGTGACGCATGACATGATAGGTCGAGCCGGTCGCCGTGCTCGCCTCGAAGACTTCCCGGTTACTCATCCATCGCAATGCGCGCGTGAGCGCGATGGCGCGTTCTTCTTCCATTTCCATGTACTGGCTACTCCCACAATCGCACCGGCCATTTCCCACAGCCGGAACCCCACGATGACACCCTTAAGGATACCGCGCGCCGCCTGCGGGCGCAACGCTACCTTCGTCGTCGTCCCAAGGCAATCGCACTGCAATGAGGGTTGTCCGCCAGAATGGGTGATCGCACCGAGGAACATCACATGCTCGCCATCCTCGGTGGTGCCGATGGATGGGTGGCGATAGAAGCGTATGGCAACGCCAAACGCGCACGGTTCGGCAGAGTCCGCTCGCTACGGCTTCTTCGGGGGCGGCGGGGGCGGGGTGGTCGCCTTCGCCGCGTCGAAGGGCGCGTCCTTCGGCAGTTCCACCTTCGCCAGTTGCTCCGCCTTCACGTCCTTTCGCTTCGCCACCACCCGGTACAAGAACGTCCCGCTCAGGTCGCTCGCCACCTTCCCCGTGGCGTGGGCGGCAGCGCTCGGCGTGGCCGCGACGGTGAGGAAGACGTGGTACGCGCTCGTGTCGGCGACGGCGGCGAAGTCCGGGTCGATCTTCACCTCCGCCTTGCCGTTCGTCAGCGTCCCCTCCCCGAAGTCCTCGAACCATGACTCCGGCGACTCGACGCAGTAGAGCGCGCGGTGGCTCCCGTCCGGGTGCTTGACATAGGCGCTCTTGTTCCCGCCGATGAAGAGCGAGCCGCTCACCACCACCGTGCCGTCGAACACCCCGGCGAAGGTGTACGGGGCGACCTGCACCGCCGGGTCGATCGAGCCGCGCACGGCGATGCCGCCCTGCTTGTTCGAGAAGCCGAAGACCGCGCCGTGGCCGAGGTCGGAGGTGCCCCGCGCTGACGGCGGAGCCGCTGTTCTGGCCGAAGGCGCCGCTGCGGGGCCGAACGCCTGCCCGAAGACGCCGGTGGCCGCAGCGCCGTCTGCCACTCCGTAGACCCCGTACCCGGCGGACGCATAGCTCACGTCGTAAACGCCGTACGCGGTGGTGGCGCTGCCGCTGTCCGACTCTCCTTCGACGCCAAAGCCAGCTGATCCGTTGCAGGTGCCGACCAGGCCCTCTTGGTCGTTCTGGCCAACGCCGTAGAGCGCAACGCCGGGTGGGGTGACGGTGGTCGGCACGGTGCTCCCCGAGGTGGGGCGCAGGGTGGTGGTGACGCTGTAGGTGTTGGGCGTGTTGCCCGTGTCGCCGTTGGCACCGATGATCAGGGCGACGCCGTTCGTGCCGCCCGCCGTCGCTCCGACCGGCTCGGTGGTGCGCGTGGCGATCAGGCCCGCCGCCAGCGCTGCCGCCCCACCGCCCGCCCGATCTCGGTCGTGCCTTCATGCCGCTCCCGCGATGCTGCCATGCTTCTACCTCGCTATCCATAAATGATTAATGGGGAGATGATAGAACACATCAGGCGAAACAACAACTCCCTCGACGAGCGGATGCGACCGGGCAATGACATCGCATTCGCAACGCCGGAGATGTTCCACTCAGCGGACCATTCGGCCTGAGATCGCGCGCTCATTTCCGTGACAACTGCGATTGCGATTGCGCAACACGAATGTCCCGACAATGGAGGGGAGACGCAACGTAGACAGCTGATTTCCCGAGGGGGTGAGGCATGGCCGGCTACGAACCGAAGGCGGCGATCGCAAAACTTAGATACGACTACCTTGTTCGCCGTCCGGCGTCGCGGCGAGCCGCTGCAACAATGCGAAGAGGAACGCACCCGCGCGCTTGCCCAGTTCGGCTTCGAGGATTCGGAAGGTGCCCGCTTCCCCAAAGGTTGAGAGAGCGTGGAACTCGTTGTTGGAGATGTCCTTTATCGTCAGGAAGGGCAGGTCATAGAGCGCGCACACCTGCGCAATGGCGGCGGCCTCCATATCCTCGCAGAGCGTGGCGTGCTGTGCGTGCAGGGCGCGCAAGGCGTCCGCGTCCTGCGTGAAGCGGTCGGCGGAGCCGACGGGGCCAAAGAAAACGCGCGGCGAACGGTGGGGCTGACCCGCAAGCCAGGTTGCCTCCGGCCACGGCTCCGCCCGCCATTGCCCCCGGCCCGCGATGGATTCCGCCACAGCGAGCAATGCGGCGCCAGTCGGGAACGCGGCGCGCTTCGTCTTCTCATCCGCCCGCAGGCGCACTGGCTTATGCTCGAACGTACCGCCCGGCCGGAGCCGCCCGTGATCGTAGGCGACGCACGCCGTGCCGACGACGACATCACCAAGCATGAGATCATCGCGGTGTGCGCCCGTGCAGCCATAATTGAGGATGGCGCGGGGCGCATAGCGCGCGATCACCGCTTCCGTTGCCGCCGCCGCCGCGACCATGCCAACCCAGCAGGTCGTCAGCACGATCGGCATATCGTCGAACGTGACGCGGTCGAAGCGACGCGGGCCTTGCGCATCCGTCCCCTCCCACCGCGCGCCATGGGCACGCAGCAACCCCTCCAGATGCGTCATCTCCTTCGGCATCGCGACGACGATGGCGATTGGCGGCATGATCCCCCTTGTTCCCCCTCAGTTCGCCTTGATCGCGACCTTGCGGATCGGCTCATCGTCGATGGTGTAGCGGCCACTCATCGCGGCGATGCCGTCCGCGACGCGCTCCAGGGGCAACTGGTGCGAGACGAATCGCTCGAACGGGTACTTCTTGCTCTCGATCAATTGCCGCGCCTGGACGAAATGCGCGTGCGCGGACGCCCAGACGCCGTAAAGCGTGATCTGCTTGAAGGTGAAGTGCGCCCACGGGTTAAGCGGCACGTCGCCGACGTTCGTGAAATGGCCGCAGGTGACGTACTGCCCGCCGCGCCGCAGCAGATCGAACCCTTCGGGCAGCGCGGCGAGCACGCCCGTCGCCTCGATGATGATGTCCGCGCCGTAGCCGTGGCCGGAGGCCTCCCGCACCATCTTTGCGCGCTCGGCGGGGTCGGTGATGTCGGTGATGTCGATCGTCAGGTCCGCGCCGAGTTCGCGGGCGAAGGCGAGGCGGTCGGCGGGCGCGCCGATGACGATGGTCTTGAACGCGCCGCGTTCCTTCGCGCCGATGAGCGCCATCAGCCCAATCGGCCCCGCGCCCTGAATGACGACGGTGTCTCCGATGTGGTAGGTCGCGCGTCCCGCCGCGTGGAAGCCGACGGCGAGCGGTTCGAGGATCGAGGCCGCCTCCGTGCTCACGCCGTCCATGCGGTAGACCTTCGTGCCCGGCATGATCCACTGGTACCCGGCGAACCCGCCCGTCACCTGGAGCGGCAGGTGCTTCATGCTCGCCGCCGCGAAGCCGTACGCGCCGAGGCCGGGCGAGAGCGTCGGCTGCTGCGCGACGGCGCCGAAGAAGTCATCGTTGTTGGCGATGCCCGGCTTAATGCCGATCAGGTCTCCCTCCTTCAGCGGGCGGCCCGTGCCGTCCACCGTGACGCCCTCGCCGAGCGCGACAATCGTGCCGACGATCTCGTGCCCGAGCACGACGGGCATCGGCACCGACGCCATGTGCCCCTGAAAGACGTGCACATCCGTGCCGCAGATGCCGCAGAGTTCCTGCCGAACGATGATGCTCCCCGGCGCGGGGTCCGGCACCACCGCCTCCGTCACCGCGAAGTTCCCCTTCACGCTATCCAGCACCACCGCCCTACTCCTCAGGCCCATCGCTCCCCTCCCTCATTGCATTCAAATCATCTCGTGAATCCGCGAGCAGTATATCGTAAGGACTGAGGACTGAGGACTGAGGGCTGAGCCTGAGAAGTAACAAGTCGAAAGTATAAAGGAACAAGACCGTAGCATACTCCCTTATTACTTTATGCATTTAACTTGTTACTTCGCGCCTCCCGCCGCTCCTGCTCCCAGAGGTAGAGGGCGCGGGCAACTTCGCGCAGGAGGCGGTCGTCGAAGTTGGGGTGGGAGCGCAGTTCAGCGATTGGCACGTTAACGAGATGTTCGGCGGTGTGGTAGCCCCGGCGATGGAGCATCGCGCAGACGCGCTCGCTCACCGCGAGACGATCCACCGGCGTCAGGTGGCGCGTGAGAAAGCGATGGACCGCGACGACGATGCCCTCAACGGCGCAGATCATCAGGATGATGATGCCGAAGACGACGCCCGCCCAGGTGGCAATCGAGAGCGCCATGAACACACCAACAGCGCCCGCGACGACCGGATTGACCTGCAACAGCCAGTCCAGCAACTGCGGGATGAAGGTGAGGACGACGGCGGGCATCCCGACGAGGATGAGACCGACCGCTTTCCGAACGGGATTGGTGGCGAAGGGGTCCGTCGTAGTGCTCACCGGCGCCGCAGTGGCGTAGTATCGACGGGCCAGTGCCGCGCTTGAGGTTCCCATCGCACAGCGCTTTCATCTGCAACAACGAATGGATCGACCCTATGTAACCCTCGATGCACCGTAACGCACGCACGGGGGGATGGCAAGGGGAATGCCATGAATCGCGCGGCGCGCGGGGTTATTTCAGCGTTTCGTAGTTGATATTCATGCGGCGGCGGCGCTCCTCCGCCGCTTTCACAGCGGCGCCCGCCTCCGCCTCGGAGGCGATGTAGGTCACCATCGCGTAGAGGCGCACGCGATCACCGAGCGGGGCGATCATGGAGACAGCGGGGCGCGCGGTGAGCGGGATCGACGCGAGCGCGGCATTCACCGCGCGCTCCAGCGACGACGCATCCGTCCCGCTGATGATCTTGGCGAAGAGCCGCCGCCCGGCGCCCCCCTCCATCGCCATCGGTTCCGCTTCCTGTCCCTGTTCCTGCCCCTCGTTACTCACGCTCCCCCCTCCGCTACACCCTAACACGGCGACGCACAATTGCGCCATTGTATCGCGGCATGTATCGTAGGTAGTAGATAGAAGTCAGTAGACAGTAGTCAGTACACTCGACGCGGGCCGCTCGAACGAGCAACGATTTGGCATCTGCACGCCACTCACCGAATTCCTCGGCGCGTTGTGCACGACATGAGATTGTCACCGTCTACTGACTACCGCCTACTGACGACTGTTACCTGGCTACTGACTACGAGGAAGGCCCCATGCAGCGAGACTGGGACGCGCGCTATTCCCGGCAGGCGGCGCGGATGCACCTCACGGTCGTCTCCGGGCCATCGTACCCGGCGCAGGCGGAGGGGTTCATCTCCCTGCGCAGCGGCGCGCCGCCCGCCGAGTGTATCCCGCGCGAGTGGCTGGAGCGCGGCATGGAGCGCGCGTGGGCGACGACGCAGGACATCTTCGGCTATCAGAGCGCGATGGGTGCGTGGGACCTGCGCGTGGTCGTCGCGGAGCGGATGCGCGCGCGGGGCTGCCTCGACGTGACGCCGAAGAATGTCATGCTGCTGAGCGGCGCGCAGCAGGGGCTGGACTTCCTCGCGCGCCTCTTCGTCAACCCCGGCGACCCCATCGCCATCGAGGACCCGGTCTACCCCGGCGCGATCCAGACCTTCGATCTCTGCGAGCCGCGCTATCTGCCCGTGCCCGTCCATGACGACGGGCTTAACCTCGACGCGCTCGAAGCGACGCTGGCGCGCGAGCGGCCAACGTTCCTCTACACCGTCCCGACGTTCCAGAACCCGACGGGCGCGACGATGCCCCTCGCGCGGCGGGAGCGGCTGATCGACCTCTGCCGCGCGCACGACCTGATCGTCGTGGAGGACGACCCGTACAGCGAGTTGCGGTTCGCGGGCCATTCCGCGCCGCCCCTCCGCGCGCTCGACGCAGAGGTGATCCACCTCGGCACCTTCTCCAAAACTATCGCGCCGGGGATTCGCGTCGGCTGGATGGTCCTGCCGGAGCCGCTCAAGGACAAGTTGTATGCGATGAAGGAGGCGGCGGACATTAACTCCGACCGCGTGATGCAGCAGGCGGTGGCGGAGGCAATCGCCACCGGCTTCTTCCCCGCCCATCTCGACCGCATCCGCGCGATCTACCGCGAGCGGCGTGACGCGATGCTCGCGGCCCTCACGGAGTACATGCCGTCGGGCGTAACGTGGGCCGAGCCAGAGGGCGGGTTCTTCGTCTGGCTGCGGCTGCCGGAGGGGATGGATGTCGCGCACGTCCTCGTGCGCGGGCAGGAGCACGGCGTTGGCATCGTCCCCGGCACCGGCTGCACCGTCGTCCCCGGCGGGCAATCCGGCACGCTTCGCATCTCCTTCTGCGCCATCCCACGCGCGCAGATTACCGAGGGCGTCTGCCGCCTCGCGGAGGCAATTACATCGCTACAAATGTGAACAAATACACAAGGGTTTGTTGCGTCGTTAGGGCTTATTGATGAAGCGACATGCATGCGATACCGTTGCTCAGACGTGCGGTAAGGAGCAAAAGGATGATTATGAAGACTGTAGTATCGATGAACGCACAAGGACGACTTACGATACCGGCAGAGGCACGGAAACTTCTTCTCGTCGAAGGGGAGACGCCGTTCGAACTGGAAGTGACGGAACATCAGTTGATTCTGCGTCCGGCTGTCATCATCCCTCGTGAAGATGCTTGGGCCTACACCCCGGAGCACGTTGCGCGCGTCGAGCGGGCGCAAGCCGAAGGGAGAGCCGGGTTGGCGAAGCGAATGAGCGAGCGCGAACTCGAACAGTTCATCGCTGACCATACGGATGGCTAGCGAATCCGTCTACCAGACGCTCGAACTCACGCCGACCTTCCTTGCAGACCACATCAGTAACGACTTCACCGCGACAGATCGCAAGCGTTTCCTGCAAGCGCTCCGGCTGCTCAACACAAACGAACAGCATCCCTCGCTTCGTGTCCATGCGCTGCAAGGAAAACTCAAAGGTGCCTGGTCTGTCTCCGCATCGGACGAACTGAGGATACCGTTTATCCGCCTGGATGATGGCCGAAAACTCATCCAGTCATGCAGCCGCCATTACCAGCGGTAGTAGCGGTTAGGGAGGCACGATGGCAACGCACCACTTCACACCGACGCGCTACCACACCACCATCGGGTCGCACGAACCCGCGCTCCATGTCGCGGACGGCGACACGGTCGTCACCACGACGGTCGATGCGGGCGGGTGGGACGAGCGCGGGGAACAGGCCGCGCCGGGGGGCAACCCGCAATCCGGGCCGTTTTTCGTGGGGGGCGCGGAGCCGGGCGATACGCTCGTCGTCGAGATCGTCCGCCTGACGCCGAACCGGGGCACGGGCTGGACAGGCACCGTGATCGCGGAGAACGTCGTGGACCCGTCGCATGTGCGTGACCTGCCGCCCGACGCGCTGATCACCTGGCGCATCGACGCGGCGAGCCGCACCGTCTCGCTCGCGGCGGCGTCCGCCAGCGTGCAGGGTGGGTCGCGCGCGGTCGTCGAGCCGCCGGAGGCGCTGAAGGACCTCGTGCTGCCGCTCGCGCCGATGGTCGGCTGCTTCGGCGTCGCACCCGCCGGTGGGGAGGCGATCTCCACCGCGACCTCCGCGAATCACGGCGGCAACATGGATTATCGGGGGTTCACCGAGGGCATGACCGCCTACTTCCCCGTCGCGGTATCCGGCGCGCTCTTCCACATCGGGGACGGCCACGCGACGCAGGGAGACGGCGAGATCGTCGGCACCGGCATCGAGACCTCGTTCGAGATGGAGTTCGTGCTGCGCGTCCTCAAGGGCGAGGCGATCCGCTGGCCGCGCGGCGAGAACGCGGAGTACATCTTTACCGTTGGCAACGCCCGCCCGCTCGATCAGGCCGTCCAGCACGCAACGAGCGAGATGCTCCGCTGGCTGGAATCCGACTTCGGCCTCGACGCCCGCGCCGCGAGCATTCTCATGGGCCAGACGGTGGAGTACGACCTCGGCAATATCTTCGACCCGGCGTACACGATGGTCTGCAAAATGCCCAAGCGCTGGCTGGCCCGGAAACGCTAACCACACCTGCCCAGAAGGCGCCCGACAGAGGACACAGAGAAGAGAAGAAGAAAGGGAGAAGGTGATACGTTTCCATCCGCTCTTCACTCTTCTCTCTTCGTTTCTTCTCCGCGCCCCCTCTGCGTCCTTTGTGCCTCCGTGGTTCAAGAAGTCCCTACAGGAGACGACCGTGATAAAGGGGGGATTTGGCGACGGCGCTGTACGCTGCGAGGGCGGTGGCGGAGGAGTTGACGCGCCAGTCGGTCTCCTTGCTCTCATCGAACCAGACGACGGCGCGCAGGCGGGGGAAGCGCGCGGGCGCCTCCGTCAGCAGGCCGTGCGTGATCCACGCCGCCTTGTCGCCGCCGACCTCCGATGAGGCCGTCTCGCCGATCAGCACGGGCCGGGACGAGAAGCGCGTGATGCTATCGTAGGATGCGCCGAACGTGGTGGTGAAATCCGTCCAGTGGGACCATGATTGGCTCGTGCCGAAGTTGTAGCCGTCCAGCCCGATCCAGTCGACCTGACCGTCGCCGGGGAAGGCTTGCGCGAACGGCGTGCTCCCCCTCGTACGCGACATTCGGCGACCAGACCCAGCGGACACCCCGCACCCTCGGTGCGGAAAATCTCCCGCACATGCTTCCACATGGCGACGTACTGCTTGCCTGTGACCCCCTCGACGCCGACCGCCCACGGACACCAATTGCCGTTCATCTCGTGCGCAAATTTGAGATAGAGCGGCTTGTTCCACCCGGCGGCGGCGCGCGCCCAATCGCGGATAAAGGCGTCGTGCGCGCCCGCGATGATCGTGCTTGAAGCAAAGGCGGGTTGATGCGGGCCACCCGTTGCATCCCATGGCTCCCAGATGATCATCGGCATCGCGCCGTGCGCCACGACCGCGTCCATCTTCATACGGTCAAACGCGCTGGTGCCGGGATGCACCCAGTCCTGATACCACATCACGATGGCCGGTGCGACGCCGACCATCTGCGTGAACCGGTCGATTTTCGTGGGGTCGCCCGGTGCGTCAGCGATGGACGCCCCCAACGCGAGCGTGGTCTGCTGCGCCACCGAAGCCGACGTTATCTGCGCCGTCATGCCGAACAGAACGCATACGAGCGGCACGACCCATAGCGATTGTCGCAATCGAAACAAATAATCTCCCAATTAAGGGTCGTGCAGGGCACATCGCCCACCCGGAGCGGTTCTGGCAACCCGGCGATCTCACAAAGGTCCGTGACTTTGCGTCCCCGCCTCGCGACGAGTTTGCCTTGCACGTTGGTTTCAACGTGCAAGGCACGCGAAAAGGTACGCGCAAGGAGCCATTATGACGCTTCTGTCATCTGCGAGGGCGGTGTGGCATGAGCGGCAGGGGCAGCAGGGGAGTTAGGCATCCCCATCCAGCACCCGCAAGGTCACGGCGACGCCTCGCGCGAGCGCGTCGAGGTCGTAGCCACCTTCGAGCACGGCGACGAGGCGACCGTCGCAGCAGGCATCCGCCCAGCCGATGACACGCTCCGCCATCTGCCGGAAACCGTCGTTCGTCACGAGCATCCCGGCGAGTGGGTCGTCCTGCGCGGCGTCATACCCGGCGGATACGAGGATCAGTTCGGGTTGGTAGGAGAGCACGAGCGGGCCGATCAACTCGTCGAAGGCACACAGATAGTCCGCGTCGCGCGAGCGCATCCGCAGGGGAATGTTGAGGGTGTACCCCTCGCCCGCGCCTCTGCCGCGCTCCGTCGCCAGACCGCTGAGCGGATAGAGCGGGTACTGATGCACCGAGACGAAGAGCACATGCGGGTCGTCGGAGAAGATGTCGTTCGTGCCGTTGCCGTGGTGCACATCCCAGTCGATGATGGCGACGCGAGCCAGCCCGTAGCGGTCACGCGCGTGTTGTGCGGCGATGGCGATGTTGTTGAAGAGGCAGAAGCCCATGCCCATCTCCGCCGTCGCGTGGTGACCGGGCGGGCGGACGAGCGCGAAGGCGCGGCGCGCCTCGCCGCCGAGCACGGCATCGGCGGCGCGGATCGCCCCACCCGCCGCGAGCAGCGCGACCTCAAACGACTCCTCGGAGACGACGGTGCTCGGTTCGAGGGCCCCCCCGCCCGCCGCGCAGAACCGTTCCAGCGCGGCGACGTAGTCCGCGTCATGCACGCGCGTAATTGCCTCACGCGGCGCGGCGATGGGGGCGAGCAGCGGGCGACCTTGAAGCAACCCCTCCGCTTCCAGCCGCTCCATGATCGCCACGAGGCGGCGTTCGGTCTCCGGATGCGGGCCGGTATGATGGTCGAGGTAGCGGTCACTGTAGACAATCGGCGTGCGGTTCATACGCGGAGTCTGACACGGCAGGGATACAGCGTCAATGTCAATCTTTCCGCTCGCGCTACCAGAGCGGCCCCGCGAGATCGACCGGGCCGGTGTACCACGGCGCGAGGTCGGTTTTGCTGGCGCGGAGGGGGAGGAGCAGGATCGGAGAGGTCTCTACCTTCGTCTCGCCGCGATCCTCGTAGGAGACGGGGCCGGGGATGCGCTCCCAGCCGAGCCGCCCGTAGTAGCCGAGCCGGTTCTCGCTCGTGACGAGCAGGCCGAGGTCGTCCCGCCCCTCGGCGCGTAGCGCGTCGTCCGCGAAGGCGAGCAGGCGGGTACCGAGGCCGTGCCCGCGCAATTCCCCCGCGACGCCAACTTTGACGATCCCCGCCACCGCCCATGACTGGCCACCGACCGCGATATCGCGCCGGTACACGCCGACGTGCCCGATGATCGTCTCACCACGCATCAGGAGGAAGTGATACGTCGCCGGCGCCCAGAAGCGGTCGTCCAGCGCGCTGACGCGAAAGGTCGCCGCGAACAGGCGGTCCAGTTCGGCGCGCAGAGCGGGCGTGAGATCGTCCGCCGGGAGGTGAATGATCGTCTCTTCGGGCATAGCGGCTACTCCAGCACGGTCATCGGGCCGGGCGTGAGGATGGCGTAGTGCGTCATCGCCTCCGCCGCCGTCGCGCCGTGCCAGTGCTTCTCGTTCGCCGGGATGAGCACAACGTCGCCGGGCGTGATGGTCCGCTCGCCCGCCACCGTCGCGATGATGCCCCGCCCCGCCGTAACGATCAGCACCTGATCCGCCGCGTGCGCGTGCCACTTGTTACGCGCCCCCGCCGGGAATGTCACCTCCGTCACCCGCAGCAGCGCCGCCATCGCGTCGCCGACGACATCCTGCGTCAGCACGTCACCCACGAACGCGGGATTGTCGCTCCGCGCCCGCTTCTCCTCCGTCACCCGTATCACCTGCATCGAAACCTCCATACTTAACCACCGAGAGAACACAGAGAAACTGCGAAGAGGGAGAGAATGAGGGTCTTCCAATTTCTCCTCTCCCTCACTGTGCTCACTGTGTCTCGGTGATTCAATTCCCCCTATCTCCGGCTGACCCAATCCTGAACGGCGGGGCGGACGACAAGGTCCTCGATGATCGCGCGCTGCGGGAGGGTGGCGGCGAGCGCGACGCACGCTGCGATGTCCTCCGCCTGGAGCATCTTCTCGCGCGCCTCGGGCGGCGGCGGCACGGGGCGGCGGTCGAGGATCGGCGTGTTCACCTCGCCGGGATAGATGGCGGTGGCGCGGATGCCGTGCTGCCGCTCCTCGGCGTTGATCGCCTCTGTCAACCCGCGCAGCCCGAACTTCGCCGCGATGTATGCCACCCCCGCGAAGTTGTTGCCGCGCCAGTCGGAGTCCGAGACGATGTTGACGACCGTCCCGGCCCCCTGCGCCCGCATCGTCGCGAGGAAGCCGCGCGTCAGGTAGAACGCCCCGCTCAGGTCCGCCGCGATCACCGTCTGGTAGTCCTCGATCGAACAATCCGCCAGCGACCGCTTCGGCACGTTGAGGCCCGCCGCGTTGACGAGCACATCCAACCGCCCGAACCGCTCCAGCGTCGCCTTGACCAGCGCATCCACCGACGCTGGGTCGCCGATGTCCGCCGCGTGGACGAGAATGTCGATGCCGCCGAGCGACTTCGCCGTCTCGCGCAATTTCCCCTCGTCGCGCCCGACGACGACCATCGCGCCGCCCTCGCGCGCCAGCCGGACCGCCGACGCCTGCCCGATGCCGCTCCCCGCCCCGGTGACGAGCGTTACTTTCCCCGTCAATGCCCCTGCCATGTTATGCCACCTCCGCGCCGGGCACGTGCACCCACTGCCGGTTCATCGCGGAGAGGATCACCGCGTCCATCACCGCCTGCGCCCGCGAGCCGTCGTGGAAGTCCGGTGAGGCGGGCCGACCCTCGACAATCGCCGCGATGAACTCGAACGACTGGTCGTAGCGGAAGACTTGCAGCGGGTCGCCCTGGTGCGGGTCGCGCGGGGAGCCGGGGACTTTAAGCCATTCCTCCGGCAACTCCACCGTCTCCAGGTTGCCGCCCTTCTTGCCGACCATCAGTTGATACGGCGTGCTGAGGAAGTAGACGAGCGAGGCGTCCGACCCGTTGATCTCGACGTAATCCTGGCTGTAGAGGTAGAAGCCGCGCCCCGCCGCCATCTTGGTGCTCTCGAAGACGCCCGTCGTGCCGTTGACGAAGTCGCCCAGAAATGCCGCCCAGTCGTCCACGTCGGAGGCCTGCGCGGAGCCGTCCGGGTTGTGTCGCTCCGTCAGGTACTGCCGCATCTGCGCGACGACCCGCCCGATCGGGCCGAGCAGGTAGTGGCCATAGTCGATCCGGTGCGAGAGCATGTCGCCCAGTTCGCCCGACCCCGCGAGCGCCTTCACCTGCCGCCAGCCAACCGCGCGGTCGCCCCAATCCTGCAGGCGGTTGACGCGGAAGTGGTACGGCATGCCGATCGTACCCTGATCGACGAGGTGCTTCATGTAGCGCATCGCGGGGACGAAGCGGTACGTGAACGCCGTCATGTTGACGACCCCCGCCGCCTTGACTGCCGCGACCATCGCCTCGGACTCCTCGTAATTGAGGCCGAGCGGCTTCTCGCTCATCACGTGCTTGCCCGACTGCGCCGCCGCGATGGCGATGGGCATGTGCAGGTTGTTCGGCGTCGCGATCACCACCGCGTCGATGTCGTCCCGCGCGATCACCTCGCTCCAGTCGGCGTACGTCCGCGTGACACCCGACGCCTCGCTCGCCTTCGCCAGCGCCTGCGGGTTCGGGTCACAGAGCGCGACGACCTCCCCCTGCGGGTGCGTGCGGATGCCCGGAATATGGTTCTGCACCGCGACGCCACCCGTCCCGATCATTGCAACACGGACCATTGCGCTCTCCCTCCGCGAATTGTCGCTGTTATGGACGCCGTCAGTGCAGCCGAGTGTCGCACGCGGCGCAAACGGGCGTCAATCAGCACAGGGAGAGAAATGGAACCCGCAATGTCCTCGTTGTACGTTGCTCATTCAATTCCAGAAATACGTAGAAATGCTAAAGGTCTATGGTTTACGTGCAGAAACGACAAACTCAAAAAGTTCCTCCGTCGAGCTTCGCTTGCGGATCGTCTTAATTTCGACATCAACGAACCCAACGGACCGGAAGAGGTCTGGAGTTGCCCCGTTTGAGTGGACAGTGAAAGACTACGCGACTAACCCTGCGGCTGTCCATCTCCTTTCATAGGCAAGTGGCGACACATAGTCGAGTGCGGAATGCCGTCGGTGGGTGTTATAGAACCCCTCGATGTAGTCGAAGAGCGCCAGCCGCGCCGCATTTCTCGTCGGGAACGACCGCCGGGCAAGCAACTCGCATTCGAGGGTGGCGAAGAAGCTCTCCGCCATCGCGTTGTCGAAGCAGTCGCCGCGACTGCCCATCGAGGCCGTCATCCCCGCCTCGCGCAGCCGCCTCCCAAACGCGAGGCTCGTGTATTGGCTCCCCTGGTCCGAGTGGTGGATGACCCCAGTGGGCCGTCGCTGCCAGAGCGCCATTTCGACCGCTTCGATGACCAGTTCCGTGCGCATGCTGCTCAGAGGGCGCCCGTCCGCCATGGCCCACCCCACCACGCGACGACTGCATGCATCGAGGACGACCGCGAGGTAGAGGAAGTCGGCCCAGGTCGGGACATACGTGATGTCGGCCACCCAGAGCCGGTCGGGAGCGGATGCCACGAAATCGCGCTTGACGAGGTCAGGCGCGGGCGCCATCTCCGGGCTGCGGCGCGTCGTCCGGGGCCCTTTACGCCGATGGCATCCCTGCAATCCGGCGTGGCGGAGCAGGCGCGCCACCCGCTTGCGCGAGCAGGGGACGCCGTCGTAGCGCAGTTCGGCATAGATGCGCGGTGCGCCGTACGTGCCTCGGCTCCGTTCATCGATCGTCCGGATCCGCTCGGTGAGTACGAGATTGCTGCGGGTACGCGCCGATGCCGGTCGCTCCCGCCAAGCGTAATAGCCACTGCGCGAGACGCCGAGCAGCCGGCAGAGCACCGTGACCGGATAGTTGGCCTTCTCCGCCTCGATGAACCCGAACGCCGCTACCGGATCGGGTCGCTCTCCCTGGCGAAGAAGGCCGCCGCTTTTTTTAGGATGTCCCGTTCCTGCTTGAGGACGCGCACCTCGCGGCGCAGTTGGACCAACTCGATCCGCTCGCTCGTCGTCAGCCCGTCACGGGTGCCCGCGTCGATCTCCGCTTGCCGCACCCAACTGCGGAGTGTCGGATCGGAGATGCCCAAGTCGAGGGCGATCGCGGCGATGGATTTATCGCCACTCTGGACGAGGCGGACGGCTTCGGCCTTGAAGGCGGGGGGATACGGAGCGTGAGGATTCGGCATCGGGACACCTCCTTGGATTCGCACAGATGCAAATCATCGAGTGTCCACCGAACCGACGCAACTCCACCCGACCGCCCCGACGACCCGGAGTACATCGTCCGCCTCATCGGCCAGGTCGTCACCGTGAGCGTCGAGACGGTGCGCGTCGTGGCGGCGCTCCCCGCTTTGTCCGCGACATTCGGTGAGGGGGCGATGTGAGTTTCCTGCCCCTGTCTGATGCGACAAGCGCTTTAGAGTCCTTTAGCGCACGTGACGTACGTATTGGCTTGCCGCCTTTAGCGTTGTCGTATGGGCATACTATGTCGCGAGCGATGGCAGTGCCATTGTCCCGTAGGGGCGGTGCTCGAACCGCCCTTCGTCGATCGCCACGGCACGACGACGGGATGTTCGGGCGCTGCTGCGAGGACGGGGAGGGCGGTTCGAGCACCGCCCCTACGCAGGCATCGCGACATGGTGATCGAGAGAGATCGGAGGAACTCTCGAGCCGCTGTGCCCCGCTGACAACAAAAGGCCGGAGGTGCATGCACACCTCCGGCGAAGGGAACGGGACGAGGATCAGTCGCGCGAGTCGCGCCCGGTCGATTCGACGGCGGGCGTCGTCGCGGTCGGGGCGCTGAGAATCTTCACGCCCGACATGCTGGCCGGTGCGGCGGCGGGCACTGCGGCCGGTGCATTCAGGGCCGTGGCAAAGTTCGCGGGCGCTGCGGGTGCGGCTTCCACGATCGGGGCTGCGACCTGGACGGGCGCTGCGGCGGGTGCCGCGATCTGGGCGGGCGCTGCGACGGGCGCTGCGGCCTGCGGCGCGCTGCTCGTGGCGGCCGTAACGGGCGCCGCTTCCTTCACGCGGAAGGGAGGACCGACGTTCAGGCGGTTCCCGCTCGGCGCGACAACGGTCGTATTGCCGCTGAAGACGCCGGTGGAGCCGAAGAAGAAGGAGTTACCGAAGAAGGGGTACGTCCCGAAGCAGGAGAAGTTCCCCAGCGCGCAGCCATTGTTCGCGAAGACGTAACTCGGGCCACCGACAAAGGGGAACGTCCCAAGGCAGGCGTAGTTCCCGACCGGGCAGCCGTTGTTCGTGAAGACCGCATTGGGCACCCCACCGTACAGGCCGGGGTTGTACACGACGCCGGTGTTGAAGCCGCCGCAGTTGAAGCCGCCGACCCCGCAGCCGTAGTTGTAAGTGAGATTGTACTGTGTCGTGAAGCAGTAGTTGTTGCTCGCGTCGCAGGCGAAGGTGGAGTAGACCACATCATTGCCACTCGTCGCGGTGGGTGCTGCCGCCTCGGCGGTCGTACTCTGGCTGACAAACAGCGTCAGCAGCACGAACACCCCCACGGCGGTCATCAGCCAGCGCGCAATGCGCCAGGCGTTGCCCACGGCTCGTTCGCGTTCCTGCTCTTGCTCCTCCGGTGCCCTGTGCTCCATCTGGGATACCTCCTGCGATGAGACCGACCAACCCCACAATTGGGTCCGCGTAATGAAGCCGCTCCCGCATGATCGCGCGGGGAGCAGGGGGATGACTCGTGAGAAACCGCGCTCGTCCTCTGTTCTGTTTCGACATCGCGTCTCGCAGATACGCGTTATACCGAAACTAGCGAAAAAATCCATGCCTCGTTCAGACCAGAATGGATGCCGCCAACCAGGATAGACGAGCCTCCCGTTGTACCAATCGCCGGGGCATCGCGCATCGACGCCCCGCTTCGGCGCCACCTCATACGGTACAACGCACGCAGAGGCATGATGGTTCTTCACTCCCCTCCCCATCCGGCACGGGGCCGGGTGCCCGCTATGCGAAATGGGAGTGAGCCTTCCTAGCCCTGCGTCTTCTCCGCCGCCTCGCGCAAGCCGGTCATGTAGCCGGTGGCGAAGAGGCGACCGAGGGCCTCGTAGCCGGGGGTGGTGTTGTCCTCTCCCTCCATCGTCGGGGCATGGTCGAGGCGCATCGGGCCGTTAAAGCCGACGTTCAGGTACGTCCGCATCGCTGCGAACATGTCGGTCTGCCCGTCGTCGTGGAAGGTCTCGGCAAATTTCTCCGCCGTGCCGCGCACATCGCGGAAGTGGACGAAGTGGATCGCGTCGCGCCCCGCGAAGTGCCGGATCGTCGCGGGGACATCCGCGCCCATTAGCACGAAGTTCGCCTGACAGAGCGTGATGCCATTGTTCGGGCTGGGCGCGAGGTCGAGTAGGCGGTCGAAATTCTCGACGCTCCGCATGATACGCCCAATCCCGCGAATCGGAGACAACGGCGGATCGTCTGGGTGCATCGCCAATTTGACGCCGCTCTCCTCCGCGACGGGGACGACGCGCTCCAGGAAGTAGCGCAGGTTCTCCCATAGTCGCTCCTCGCTCACGACGCCCGCCGGGGTGAGCGGCGCGTGCAGGGTGAGCACGTGGTCGTTACTGGAGACGAGCGCGCCGCCTCGCGCACGGGTCGTCATCGAGGTGCGCTGCCAGTTGAACTCCGCCATAAAATTCCAGCAGACAACGGGGATGCCCACCGCGCCCATGTTCCGCAGCATCGTCTGGAAATACTCGATCTCGCGGTCCCGCCCCGCCGTCCCGAGGCGGATCGCGTTCATCGGCGGCGACGCCTCAATCACGTCCACCGTCAGGCCCGCGTCCGCGAACCGCTGCTGCATGTGCACCATCGGGTAGAACTCCCACGGTCGCTCGCCCGCCGGGATGCTCTCCACGGCGGTCGGGTCCCACGGTCGACTACCGGGGTACGGCAGCCCCGTCACCGCGTGCGTCACGCCCATCTGCGTACACAGCGTCCACAGCAGGTTCGGATACGGAGGAAGAAATTCAGCGAATGTGACCATAGCAACCAACCTCCGCGATCCGCTCAAGTCATTGAGAATGAACGCTCACTGTACGATATCAAGGATGCGTTGCTCCAATGTATCCCACGGTTGTACGGGAAGCGTCGGGACGCCCCGACACTCAGCCTCTTCCCGTAGCCACTCGCCATAGAGCCAATTCTTGCGCGCGTGAGCAAGACTCTCGTGGCCACGCGCCCGCGCTCGCATGTTCGCGTGCAGCGTTGGGAGGTCAGGCACGAAGAGGAAGAGCGGACGCACGCGACCGCCCGCCGCCCGCAATTGCACCGACGGACGATCCCAGAGGGAGGGCAGGATACCGTCCCCTTCGAGGATCAACGGGTTGCGCTGATCCACATGATTCTCGATCACGACTTCGATGGCCGGGGAGAGCAGTTCACCAACCGTGACCAACCCGCCCGGTTCGGAGTATGTCGGCACGACCGCGCTGTCCGGCACCGGCACACCGCTCCGTTCCAGCACGAGCCGCAAATCGTCGACTTGAAGCCACGGAACGCCAAGCCGCTGTCCGAGGCGGCTTGCAACCGTGGATTTCCCGATGCCCGACGCACCCCCAAGCAGCAGGACATACCAGTGTGCACCGTCCATCCTCAGTCCTCAGTCCTTTGAACCTCAACGAGGTTCGTGTAGAACGTCGCGCCGCCGCCCATGTCGGAGGTGCGCTGGCTGGTGAGGGCGTTGATGCCGCTGCGCTTCTTGTGCTGGCCGTCCCACCAGATGGCGGGGGCGACGGCGACACCGGGCTTCGTCGCCGCGCCGACGACCGCCATGAGGAACGTCTCGCCCCGGTCGTTGAAGACGCGGACCGTCTCGCCGTGCGCGATGCCACGCGCGGCGGCATCGGCGGTGTTCAACTCGATGAAGGGCGTGCCCTCCTTGTGGATGAGCGACGGCACGTTGCCGAACGTCGTGTTGAGGAAGTGGTGCGTGCTCGGCGTGAGCAGCGCGAGCGGGTACTTCGCGTGCAGGTCCGGGCTGCCGTCCGCGCTCTCGGCGAGCGGCGTGTGCGTCGGCAGGGGGTCGAGGCCCAATGCCGCGAGCGCTTCCGAGTAGAACTCGATCTTGCCCGAGGGCGTCGGGAAGATGCCGTCCGCGTACGAGGTGTACGGCGTGCCGGGCGCGGAGACGTTCAGCCGCACGAACCCCTCCGCCATCAGCCGCGCGCGCGTGATGCCGCGCATGTGCGGGTGGTCCGAGACGAGCGCCTGATCGATGAGGTCCTCGTCCGTGTCGCGGAAGCACGGCTCCGCGAAGTCCATGCGCGCGGCGAGCAGGCGGAAGACCTCGGTGTTGCAAACGCTCTGGCCGAGCGGCGCGACGGCGGGCTGATTCAGGCTGAGGTAATAGGTGCCGTACGCCGTGTGCAGGTCCATCTGCTCCAGCTGCGTTGTCGCGGGGAGCACGATGTCCGCATAGCGCGTCGTGTCGGAGAAGAAGGGGTCGTGCACGACGAGAAAGAGATCGTCCCGCAGGAGGCCATCGCGCACCCGTTGCTGATCCGGCGCGGCGGCGGCGGGGTTCGCGTTGTAGACGTACATCACCCGGATCGGCGGGTCGAGGTCGCCCGTCAGCGCGTCGCCAATCGCGATCATGTTCACGTGCCGCGCCGGCGTCGCGCGCAGGTCGGGCCGCCGGAGCGCGGCGTCGTTCAGTTTCGGGCCGCCGCTCGTCGAGAGGGTCAACCCGCCGCCGAGCGTGCCGTAGGAGCCGGTGAGCGCGGGCAGGCAGGCGACGGTGCGGATCATCATGCCGCCGTTGCTGTGCCGCTGCATCCCGTAGTTGACGCGGATCACGGCGGGCGCAGTCGTGCCGTACATCCGGGCAAAGCGGACGATCTCGTCCTCCGCCAGCCCCGTGATTGCCGCGACGCGGGCGGGCGGATACGCCATCGCGCGTTCTTTCAGCGCGTCGTAGCCGTGCGTATGCGCCGCGATGTACGCCGGGTCGGTCAGACCCTCCGCGATGAGGATGTGCATCACGCCGAGGGCGAGCGCGGCATCCGTGCCCGGTTGCGGCTGGATGTGCCAGTCCGCCTGCGCGGCGGTACGCGTGCGGCGCGGGTCGATCACGACCATCTGCGCGCCACGGTGCCGCGCCTGCTTGATGAAGGGCATCAGGTGCGGGTTCGTGGAGACCGGGTTGGATCCCCAGACGACGATCAACTTGCTGTGGACGTACGTCTCCGGGTCCGTCCCCGTCTTCGCGCCGAGGGTGTGGAGGATCGCCTCGCCGCCCGCGACGGAGCAGATCGTGCGGTCCAATTCGCTCGCGCCGAGGCGATTGAAGAAGCGGTAGTCCATGCTCTCGTTGTGCAATTTGCCGAGCGTGCCGCTGTAGTTGTACGGCAGGATCGCCTCGGGGCCGTCGGTCGCGACGATGGCCTTGAACCGCGCGGCGATCTCGTCCAGCGCCTCGTCCCAGGTGATCTCCTCGAACAATCCCAGCCCCTTCGGCCCAACGCGGCGGCGCGGCGTGAGGATGCGCGTCTCGTTGTACGTTCGTTCGAGATAATTGTTCACCTTGACGCAGAGGAAGCCCCGCGTCACCGGATGCCGCGCGTCGCCTTTGATCTCCACCGCGACGCCGTCCCGCACTGTGACGTGGAATGAGCAGGTATCCGGGCAATCGTGCGGGCAGACCCCGTGGATGATCTGCACGTTTTCTTCGACCTGTGCTGCCATTCCTGCCCCCCTCGCGAACATGTGGCCATCTGACGGTGAGTATAACGCAATGACCGCAGCGGAATAGGGGCACGCGCCGTGCGTTGGGAATGGGGAAGAATCCGCGCCATACTAGAGAGGGAAATGCCATGACCATCACCGCAGAACAGTTCGCCACCGGCATGACGATGGACGAGTACTTCGCTCAGATGTCGCAGAACAGGGAGCAATTCGCGGCGAACATTGCCGCCGCGCCCGTGACATCGGGGGATGTCGCGCGGTTCGGCGCGCTGCCGGAGCCGGTGAACGCGCTCGTCATCACGGAGGATTGGTGCGGCGACTCGCTCGCACACCTGCCCGTGCTCTTCCGCCTCGCGCGCGAGTCCGGCGACCGGATCACCGTCCGCGTCTTCAAGCGCGACGAGCACCGCGACCTCGCGGCGCAGTTCCCGATGCTGACGGGCCGCGTCGCTATCCCGATCATCGCATTCTTCGACGGCGGGATGCACAAACTGGGGGAATTCCTGGAGCGTCCACAGGTCGGTCATCGGGAGATGGCGGCATTCATGGACGACTTCTTCGCGCGGCGCCCCGATCTCGGCACGTCCGGCCAGCCGATCGGCGCGCTGACGCCCGAGGCGCGGCAGACGCTCTTCGTCGAACTCGGCCCGTGGCGCAAGGGGCGGCTGGAGGCATGGAACCGCGCCGCCATCGCGGAACTATTGGAGGCAATCGCCACGCCCGTCACGGCGTGATCCCCGCGCCACAGCACCGCAACGACGGACGGCGACTTTGCCGTCCGTTTTCTCAGCGGGGCGACGCGAACGACCTGCGATTGACAATAATATTATTCCGTGGTATAAACCGTGCATACTCGATTACAGCACGTTGGTGTGTTGTGGCGCGACATCCGCGCCACTTCTCGGAGGCATCGGTCACGGATGGAAATGGTCGTCCGGGACGGACAGATTGATAATCGCGCGAGCGCGGCGCAACACGGGCACTGCCGTCTGTTGCCCGCGCTGTGCGGCATTTGCGGCGTGCTCCTGTCCGTCATCTGCGCGACGCACCTCGACGCCGCCGGCCCGCTGACCGATGTCACATCCCGCGTCAACACGACCGTGAAAGAGACGACCACATCCGTCTCGAAGACGGTCAACGAGACGGTCACCACCGTCAGCAAGACGACGAACGAGACTGTTAGTTCCGTCGGTAAGACGCCGAATGAGACGGTCAGCGCCGCCGGGAAGACGACAAACGAAACGGTCAGTACCGTTGGCAGGACGGCGAATGAGACGGTCGGGAACACCACGGGCGCCGCGTCCTCACCGGTCGAGCGCACGCAACCATCCGCCGACAAGCCTGACACGGGTGGCAAGTCCGCATCGTCGGACACGCAGCCCGGGCCGGATGCGGCCGGGTCGCGCGATCAGGGTGCCGCCAATTCTCGCGATACCATGACCGGCCCGGTCGGTAACACCGCGAACGGCGGCACTTCCACAGTCGGCCAACCCGTCGGCGCGGCGAATCAGATCGTGGCACAGGTGGGGAGCACCACCATCGCGCCCGCCGCGAACCATGCGGGGTCGCTCACACAGGCCGCCGTGCCGGTGGTGAACACTATCGCGGCCCCGGTCGCGAATGCCGCCGCTCCCGTGACGCAACCCGTCGCGGCGACGGCGCAGACGGCGATCGCGCCAGTGGTCCCCGTCGCGCAAACGGTGGCACAGACCGTCGCCCCCGTCGTCGCCCCCGCCGCGCAAACGATTGCGCCCGTCGTCGCGCCTGTCACGCAGGCCGTCGCGCCCGTGACGCGGCCCGTTGCATCGGTGACAGCACCGGTGACGCAGACGGTCGCACCGGTAGTCGCACCGGTAGTCGCGCCCGTTGCACCGGCGATTGCGCCCGTGGTGGCGGTCGTCGCACCCATTGTCCCGACCGTTATCGCGCCGGTGGAACCGATCATCGCCGCCGCGCAGCCTGTTACTGCAGTGATCCTCCCCATCGTTGACACGGCCATTCCGGTGACACAGGCCACGCAGACTATCCAGCCGGTTCTCGAACCTGCGATGCCCGCTGTCGCTGCGGTTCCGGCACCCGTCGCGCCGGTCGTCGATGCGACCGCGCGGGGTCCGCAACCCGCCGTCGATACCGCGACGGCGCCAGTGACCGTCGCGCCACCGTCCGGCACAACGGGGGTCACGGAGATTGTCACCTCTGCAGCATCCGCCCGCACGGAGATGACGATTCCGCCTCCATCGTCCGCCCCCACAATTGTCGTCGCCGCAACGCAGGAGATGCCGTTGACTACGGCGACTATTCACGTTGCCGTTGACTTCCCCGTCACAATCAACGTCGCGCCCGCCGCCATCGTGCGCGCGGAGTACGGGCACGTCTACGGCGACACACCGTCGTTCATTCAGCCAATCAAGGCCATCGGTGCATCATCGGTCGCGATCCTTCCCCGCGCACCGATGCATGGCGCTGCAGCCGCGTTTGCCTCCCCCACACTACCGTCCGCGCGGGAGTGGTTGGCATCGCTCAATGCCTCCAGGGGGGAGCGGGGCGGTGCGCCCGCCACATCGGCACGCGCGGCGCCGCCACCCAACTCATCGCCGCCCGCGACGCCCCACGCACCCCTCCCCTCCGCAACGACCGCCAGCGGCGCGCAGAGCGGCACCCACGGCCCACCGCTCCTGCTGCTCCTCGGTGCCGCGTCCCTCGCCGCCGCACAGCTGGCCAGTCGTCGCCTCACCTTGTTGCGGCTGACGCTCCGTCAACGCTTCCACGCCCCGCTCGTCTCCCCCGGTTAAGTCACGTCCAATTGCCGCTGCCCGCTCCGTTCGGTAACGGGGCACGGAGGATTGGATGTGCATCTAATCGGGGGAATTATCGATGACCACGCGACCGAATCCAACCGCACCGGATCCACATGCGCTCTCGGTGTTGTACGACGAATACGGCGGGGCGGCATACGCGCTCGCGTACCGCATCCTCGGCGAGCGGGGACTCGCCGAGGAGGTCGTGCAGGAGACGTTCCTCACGATTTGGCGGCAGCGCGCGGTCTACGACGCGCAACGGGGGACGACGCGCACCTGGCTGCTGACGATCGTCCACCACCGCTCGATCGACTTAATCCGCAGCACGCGCGCCCGCACCCGCAGGGACACCGCGATCGACAACGCCCTCCCACTTGTCTCGCCGGAGGACACCTGGGCCACCGTCGCGCAAGGATTGGAGCGCGAGCGGGTGCACCGCGCGCTGGCGACCCTCCCACCCGAGCAGCGCGCGGTGGTGGAGCTCTCCTTCTATGGCGGCTTCACCCACACGCAAATCGCCGCGCGTATCGGCGTCCCGCTCGGTACGGTGAAGGGTCGGATGCGCCTCGCGCTGGAGAAGTTGCGCGACACCCTGCGTATTCCGGGCACGCACGACGTCACAGTTGAGCAGGTAGGATGAAGGCACGCACGCGCGAGGGTTGCGGAAACTCGCCCGCCGGTAAACGAGCGATGACGGGCACAAAGTACCGGGGGAGGAACAACCACCCCCGGATGCTGTCACGCGATCATTCGACCGATGGCCGATGAAGGTGGGCCCAACTACGCCAGTTCAGCGCGGACGATCTTCACCGCCTCGACGATGTTGGTGAGCTTCGCCCTGGACTCCTCCCACGTGCGGGTCTTGAGGCCGCAGTCGGGATCGACGTACATCTTGTCCGCCGGGATGTACTCCAGGCCGCGCTTGATGCCCGCGACGATCTCGTCCACGCTCTCGATGCGGTGCGAGTGGATATCCACGACGCCGTAGCCCACTTCCTTCGTGAAGGGCGCCCGCTCGAAGTGGTCGAGCAGGCGGTAGTGGCTGTTGGCGAATTCGAGGTCGATCTGATCGAGCGGCAGATCGAGCATCCGCGGGTAAATCTTGTCGAAGGTGCCGTAGCAGATGTGTGTGACGATCTTCGCCTTCACGCCCTGCGTGACGATGCCCATCGCCTCGATGGCGAGTTCCACCTCGTCCGTGCGGGCGGAGAGGGCGGGTTCGTCCACCTGGATGATCGTCGCCCCCGCCTTTTCGAGGTCCACCACCTCATCGTGGATCGCGTGGGCGAGGGCGATGGTGCACTCGCGGCGGTTCGGGTAATACTCCACGAACGACCAGTCCATCATCGTGTACGGGCCGGTGAGCATCCCCTTGACGGGCTTCTCTGTCAGCGACTGCGCGTACTTCCACCAGTCCACTGTGATCGCGTTCGGGCGCTCGATGGCGGCCACGACGATCGGCTTGTGGTAGTAGCGGTTGCCGTAGGAGCGGACGAGGCCGCTGCTCTCGAACCCCTTCATTTGCTGCGCGAAGTACTCCGCCATGTCACCCCGGTACATCTCGCCATCGACGATGATGTCGATATCGAGGTCCTCCTGCAACTGGACGACTTCGCGCGTCGCCTGCCGCTCCAGTTCCTTCAGTTCGGCCTCGTCCATCTGGCCGCGCCGCGCCTTGGTGCGCGCCTTCGTGATGTAATCCGGCTTCGGGAAACTCCCGACGCTCGTGGTCTGTAGCACCTTCTCCGCCATGTTGCCTCCTGAGTAACCAGTAGTCAGTAGTCGATAGTCAGTTGACAGCGGAAGCGCTGCGCGCGTCTTCTCTGTCTACTGTCTACTGTCTACCGACCACTCCCGACTGTGGCCCCCGCGATCATCCGCTCCAACTTCTCGTACGCGCGCTTGCGCGGCAGGAACTCAAGCCCCGCCGACGGTGTAATGTGCAGGTTGTGGCTGCCGACGATGTCCTGCGCCATCTGCACATTGCCTTGCACATCCGCGAGCGATTCCAGCTTCGTGTTGCGCGCGTCCACGACGCTGACGCCGATGTGCCTGCCCTCCCCCTTGCCCCGCAGCGCGTCTACGACGAGCGGCGCGTAGGAGCAATCGAAGTAGACGATGGTGAATGGCAGGCTCAGGAGTTGCGACACGAGCGGCACCGCATCCCCGAAGTAGGTGGCGATGGCGGTCGTGCCCGGCACGCCGTCCATCAGGCGGGCCATCGCGCGCTCGAAGAGGAGCCAGTCACCCGGCTCCTGCAAGATGCTCGGCTCGTCGATCTGCACGCACGACACGCCCGTCGCCATGACCGCCTTCACCTCATTGTTGAGGGCGGCGGCATAGTCCATCACGAGCGGTTCGAGCGCGCCGTAGTGCTGATCGTCCGAATACTTCGCCACGGTGTACGGCCCCGTGACGACCGCCTTCACCGGCTTCGGGCTTTCCGCGACCGCGAACGCCGACTCCGCCGCGACGACGGGCCGCTCCCACCCAATCGGCCCTGTGACGACGGGCTGGCGGACGTACGTGTTCGAGTCGAAGTGGCGGAGCAGGCCGCCGCGACGGACATTGGGCAGCTTGTTCGCGACGTGGGAGACCATGTCCTCCCAGCGGATGCAGCCATCCGTCACCCAATCCAGCCCGACTTGCACCTGATCGCGGATCACCTCCGCCGTCACGTCGTCCGCGACCGCGTAGAGGTCGTCCCGGTCGATCTCACCCCGGTCCAGTCGGTGAATTGCCCGCCGCAGCCGCTGCTGCTCTGTCGTGTCCCCGATGCGCGGATACGAACCCATCCCTGTCAGAATCATACGCTCACTCCTCGCTTCAGTACTCGTCACTCGTTACTCGTCACTCGTTGCTTCGCCGCATGGCGAACCCGTTCCGCCGCGTGATACTCCGCCCGTTCTTCCTCCGTTTCGATTGAGAGCCGGGGCACCGATGTTGGCCTGCCCGCAGCATCGAGCGCCACCATCGTGAGGTAGCCGGTGGTGGCGCGCTGCCGTTCGCCCGTTAGTTGATGGTCCGCGAAGACATCCACGCGCACGATCATGCTCGTGCGGCCCGTATAGACGACGCGCGCGATGGTCTCGATGATCATGCCCTCGCGGATCGGGTGTTGGAAGGAGACGGCCTCCATCGCGGCGGTCACGACGGTCGTGTGGGCGAACCGCGCGGCGGCGATGGCCCCGGTCTGATCCATCAGTTCCAGGACGCGCCCGCCGAACATCGTGCCGTGATGGTTGGTGTCGTTCGGGAAGACGAAATTGGTGGAACGTACCGGCTCGGCGCGCCGCAACAGTCCATTCGTGGATTGCACGCCCTGATCCGGTGCCATGTCCGCCCCCTCATCGCGCGCGCCATACCGTCTGAGCGCTGTCCGCGTCGCGCATTGTCACCACAATGTTGGGGGTTGTCAACTGCGGGGAATGCCTACCCCCTGCCCCCTCCCGGCGTGGGAGGGGCGGGATGCTGCCATGCCGCCAACCCCGCGCCTCTGGTATACTCCCGGCGACGAGTGACCCGCGTGTGTAGGAGGCAGCATGACCGGTTTCAGTGGCATTATTCCCCCGACCGTCACGCTCTTTCACGAAGATTCGAGCATCGACTGGGACGGGACACTACGCCATCTCGACGGGCAGATCGCTGCTGGCGTGCACGGCCTCTTCATCCTCGGCACGACGGGTGAGTTCACCCAAATCTCCGTCACGGAGCGCAAGGAGTATGCGCAGAGGGTCGTCGGGCACATCAAGGGGCGGGTGCCGGTCATCGTCGGCACCGGCGCGGTGAATACGATGGAGACGATCGAGCTGACGCGCCACGCGCAGGGCGTCGGTGCGGACGCGGCGGCGGTCGTCACGCCGTTCTACCAGACGCTCGGCGACGAGCAACTGCTCGCGCACTACGGCGCGGTCGCCAACGCGGTGGACCTGCCGATCCTCGTCTACAACATCCCGATGTTCACCGGCACGGCGGTCAGCACGCCGATCCTCGCGCAGATCGCCCAAGAGAACGACAACATCGTTGGTGTCAAGGATTCCGTCGATTCCGCGATCCTGCTCCGCAACCGCGTGCAGACGCTCAAGCGCATCCGGCCCGATTTCTCGATCCTCACGGGGTTGAACGAGCACCTGCTGAACCTGCTGATGCTCGGCGGCGACGGCGCGGTAATCGGCGAGGCGAATTTCGCGCCCACGCCCGGCGTGCAGTGCGTCGAGGCGTTCCGCAAGGGCAACTACGAGAGCGCGCGCCGCCACTTCCTCGACCTGATGCGCGTCGCGACCGTGACCCAGGTGCCCGGCACCTTCCAGGCGAGTATCAAGGAGGCGATGCGCGCCCTCGGCCTGACCGAGAAGACGACGGTTCGGTTGCCCGGCACCCCACTGACCAACGACGCACGCGCGCGGATCCGCCGCAACCTCGAAGCGATTGGGATGCTCCAGGCCGAAGCGCCCCGCGTCTCCGATGTCGCGCCCGTCGATGATCTCGGCGCCACGCCCGTCGGCAACGGAGCCGTCACCACTGTCAGCGGCGCGGACGATTAGCCGGAACGAGCACACCTCCTGATGGATATGTACGCCCCGATCGCCATCACATTTCGGGCCGGGGACGCGGCCAGTTGGTTATTTCTGGCGTTCGTTTCCGGCATGATCGCGGCGTTCATCGCCCGGCCACAGGGCGCGGGATGCTTCGGCTTCGGCTGCTTCGGCAACCTGATGATCGGCGGGATCGGCGCAATTATCGGCAACTTCATCGTCGGGCGGTTCTACAACGGTGAGGTGCCCATCCTCGTCGCGTTCCTCATCTCCCTCACCGGCGCGCTGCTGATCCTCTATACTGGCCAGGGCATCGACCGCCTCGCGCGGCGTAACGCTCCACCGGAACCGTCTCCACCCCCATCAGGGCCGCCACCGATGACCGTCGATTCCACCGCCCGCGAAGTCAGGGAGAGGACTGAGGACTGAGGACTGAGGATTGAGAGCTGACCGAACAAATTTTCCCTCCCCTCTCCATCACTATACGGACCTGATACACTCTGCGATCTCGGAGCGATGGCTCTGTACGAGAGGGGCCGAGGTGAGGAAGAACAGAGGACATCATGGTAATTGATACGACACAGCAGCGGCAGCAACCACAGAAAACGATGGCATCCTCGCGATGGGCACGACCCGTTACTCGTTATTCGTTACTCGCCTCGGGATTCTGCGGCTTCGTGACGGTCTTCGGCCTCGCGCACCTGCTCCTGATCCACATCACGAAGCCGAGCGGCTACATCTTCTTCGGGACGCTGGCGGTCGTGCCGCTGATCGGGCTGGGGCTGCTCTGTAGCTTCGCGCGGAACCGGCGCGCGGAGCTCGCGCGCTTCGGCTTCGGCGCGCTCATGTGCGCCTGCGCCATCCCCATCATCTACCTCGCGCGTTTCGCCCCGGAATCGGCCCGCCCGACGGTGCGGAACCTCCTCGGTCTGCCCTTCTTGATCCTTGCCCTCATCGGCCCCGCGATCTTCGCTCGGCGGAACGTGCGTGCAAGTAGCGAAGCGGCCTGATGAGTCTCCATCCCGGCGGTGTCATCGCGTGGCTCGTCGTCGGCGTCCTCGCCGGGTGGCTCGCGGGTTTCCTGACGCGCTCGAAGGGGGTCGGCTGCTTCGGGAACATCATCATCGGGCTGCTCGGCGCGGCGATTGGCGGGTTCGTCTTCAGTATCTTTCGACGTGCGCGGGACAACGGGCTTCTGGGGTTCGGTCGCGGTGGCGACGCTCGGCGCGCTCATCCTGCTCGTGTCGGGGTACGTATCACAGTTCCGTGCAGCGACGGAGAGCGGGCGCCCGTTGGGCGCTGGGGTTGAGGAATCCCCCTACTCACTGTCCGTCTCGGAGAGCAGCCGCGCCGCCTCGGTGTACGCCTGCTGGAAGGCATCACGCGCGTTGAGGAAGTGCTCCAGCGCGTGGTGGACTTCCTCGCCCGCGTTGTCGCGCAGGAGCGAGATGCCGATCTGCCCCGCCGCCGTCCAGCGCGCGAGCGCGGCGAGGTATTCTTCCGCCGCGTCGCCCTCCTCCGTCAATGACCGCGCGACCGCCTCGCAGCCCGCCGGTGCGTTGAGCGCGCGCAGCCGCGCGATCTCGGCGCGGTACGGGGCGGCGACATCCGCGACGGTGCGACCGACCTCCGTGGCCGTGTCGTCCCCCGCGACGCCGCGCTGAATCGAGTCGGTGAGCGTGCGGATCCAGCCCGCTTCCTCGTGGATATACGACCGCAACTCGCTGAGATAGACGAACTGCTCCGTGCGCCCCTCCACGGGTTGCGCGCCATTCGGGGAGGGTGTGTGCTCTTCGGACATCGTCGCTCCAGTAGTCGGTAGTCGGTAGTCAGTAGTCAGTAGTCAGTGATTCTAGCCTGTTTCCGGTGCGACTACCAGAACGGTGATCGGGAAACGCACGGCGTCTGCGTTCGCGCCAGAGGCCCACCCCTCCCCGAGGCGGAGAGGGGGCCAGAAAATTCAGAACCCTCCTCCCGCTCCCGGAGGGGGCAGGGGGTGGGCATCCCCGTCGGGACACGCGACGATGCCCTGGCACAGATTGCCCTGTGTGCTTCTGATTACCGTCTACTGTCTACCGTCTACTGACCACTGACCGCTGGCGGCTCTCCGGCGACGGTGATCACGTCGCGCCCGAAGCCGACGACCGACGCGATGGGGATGGTGTTCGTCGTCGCCCCAACACCGAGGAAGCCGCCCTTCGGCGTGAGCATGAGCGCGGTGAGTGCGCCGGTCGTGTCGTCGAACGCGACATCATCGCCATCACCGACGACTTCCCCACCGGTGCTGACGACACGCTTCTTGACGCTGTCGAGTGTCGCGGCGGTCTCGTACGGCGCGCCCTCGGCGACGACGATGCCGCTCTTGTCCTCGATCGTGACCGCTTGCGGCCCGATGGCGCGGACCTGCGCGAACGGGATGAACGAGGCTTTCACCCGATTGAAAATGCCGCCGTCACCACCCATCAGCAGCCCCATGACGACGCGCTGGTCGAGATCGAGGTGCAGGCCGGACACCGTCCCGACCTTCTCACCGTCCGTCACACTGACGACGGCACGGTTGATGAGCGTGCGTGCGGTAATCGTGGTCATCGGTCTGTGTCCCTTCACCCCGGCGCAAAATGGCGCACAAAAAAGTCCCGCTGCATTCCCGGGATGCACGTTGTATGCCAATAACGTCGATGCTTGATACGGAAGATGCGCTGCGATACGCCTATTCGATCACAACATCGAAGCCGCTGAGGAGCGCGATCGCCTCCGGCAGCGAGAAGCGCGCCTTCGTCACGACGTTCGCGGTCGGGTTGATGGCATAGCCGGTCGCGCCTGTGAAGTTCGCCTTCGTCAGGTTCGTGTGGAGGAACGTACTGCCGGTGAAGTCCGTCCCCGTGCAGATCGCCTCGGTCAGATCGGCATCGCGGAAATCGGCCTCCCGCGCGATGCAGCCCGCCAGTCGCACGCGCCGCAACGCGAGGCCGAAGAAACTGCCGTAGTTCAGCAGGCAATCATCGAACCCGACGGCCAGGGAGAGTTTGGAGAGCCGCGAATCCCCCGCCTTCGCCCAGTCGATGCCGATCAGTTTGCACGACGCGAACCGCACGTCCGTGAACCGGGTGCCGATAAAACCGGTGATGCTCAGGTCGCAGTGCACGAAGCGGCAATCGGTGAACGAGCAGCGCGCGAAGGCGCACTCGGTGAAGACACAGTGATCGAAGAGGCAGTTGGTGAAATCGATGCCCGCGAAGTCCCGCCGCTCCGCCGTGATCCGCACGAACCGCGCGCCCTCGTACTGCTCGTCATCGACGATCTCCGTCGTCACATTGCCATTCACTCGCTGCCCACCGCCACCTTCCCGTGCTACAGCACCCCACCGAGCAGCGGCAGCACGAGGTTTGCCCACTCGCGCCGCAGCACGTCCCGCAGCGGCTCCGGGGCGACGATGCGGATCAGCCGCCGGTGCTCCTCGTAGCGGCGGAAGTCGTCGCTCTGCGCGCCGACCACCTCGTGCCACGGCATCAGCGTCGCGAAGCCAACGGGTGGCCGGTCGAACTCTACCCAGACATCAGCGGACCACTTCTCCGGCTTCGGGATGTCGATCAGCACGTCGCTGTCATGCACCTCCGCCCCGACGAGATGCGCCGCCATCTCCGCCAGCGTGATCTCGGCGGCGCGACGGTCGCGCGGGCGGTAGTAGAGCGCGCCGAGCCGCTGGAAGAGGTCGCCCGCCCGCGCGGAGACCTCCACGGCGCGTTTGTGGATGCGGCGGGAGCGGAGCGCGGCGATGAGCCGCCGCGTCGCGTCCGGCATCTGCGGCCCCGAGAGAAACGCGACGAGCGAGGCGTCGTCATGGGCGGTCAGTTCATCCGGCGCGACGACGCCCGCCTCCACCGCCTCCTGCACCGCCCGGAGGAGCATCGCCATGCAGGCGCGGTTTGTGTGATGCCAGTAGACATTGTCGAACATCTCCTGCCGCGCGTTGATGAGCGAGTGGAGCGGGCTGATACCCTTGTCGTCCAGCACCACGCGCGCCGTGCCATTGACCTCCCGCGTGCGGAGCGCGTCGAGCAATCGCGGGGTATCGACGCGGCCATACGGCACGTTGCAGGCACGCGCGTCGCGCGGGAGGTAATCCAATTTATCCACGTCCAGCGCGCCGGAGAGCAGGCCACGGATGATCGCATCCTGCGGCGACCCCGGCGGCCCCGGCGGGTCGATGAAGTCGGCGACGCGCCGGGGGTCAACGTCCCAGATGCGTTCCAGCACATCGGCGACTTCCGCACCGAGGATGATTCGCCGCCCAACCTGCTCGTGCTTCAGGATCGGCGGGCCGAGTTCCTCGATGGCGTGCGAGAAGGGGTAGTGGCCAATGTCGTGCAGGAGCGCCGTCGCGGTCGCCGTGCGCGCGTCCGCATCGCTGAGCGTCACCGGCCCACCGTGCCGCCGCAACTGAGCAATCCCCTGCCGCATCAGGTGCATCACGCCGAGCGAGTGCTCGAAGCGTGTGTGCTTCGCCCCCGGCCAGACGCGCGAGACGAACCCCAACTGCTGGATGCGATCCAGCCGGAGGAATGCCTCCGTCGCCATCAGCGCCGATTCCGCCGCGTTGAGGGGGATGCGATCGTACAGCCCGTCCCGGATCGTCGTGATCGGTTCCCAGCGATCTCCCACGGCGCACTCCCCACGCGACACTGACCGCGATCACCGAGCCTACAATAACGGTTAAGATGGCGTCCCGCCACTATTTACTGCCCTGCTTTGCCCGCAAGAATCGGATAGATTGCATCCTTCCCTTCCCCTACGATGGTGTGCGGAAGGGAGGCGGTGCGCGATGCGCTCGTCGATCATTCGGGAGTACGGAACACGTAGTAACCACGATAGCGAGGAGAGAAACAATGGCAAGATCGTACTACAGCACCGTATTTGAGCAGACGGCCGATCAGGTCTGGTCCGTCATTCGCGATTTCAACGACGACCGCTGGTCCGGCGAAGTGACCAAGAGCTCAAGCGAGAACGACAAGTCGGGATCTACGGTCGGCACGATTCGCGTCCATGAGTTCGGCGGCAAAACCGCTCGATCCGACCTCCAAGCGTATTCGGACGTGGAGCGCTTCTTCACCTACGGGTTCGTCGGCACGCCGCCTAGCCCTGTTGAACATTATCAGGCGACTTTGCGTGTGACGCCGATCGTGGATGGCGATCGGGCCTTCGTGGCGTGGTCGGCCACGTTCGATTGCGCCGCCGACGAGTACGACCATTGGACGATGTTCTTCGAAAACTCGTTCGCCAAATGGCTGGAGGCGTTACGCACCCATCTCGCGGGATGAATGCGCGAGGAAATTCGCTTTCCGTCTCGTCAGCACGGTTGGTGCATCACATCTGACAGGATATGTACTTCATCGAAAGGTTATTCAGTCGACATCGGCACATTCGTCGGCCACCACGCATCGAAGACGAGGCGGGAGATGCGCCCGTTCAGCGTCGCGCCGTCGTGCTCCGGGCGGTAGAGGTGATCCCGGCTCCCCTCCGTCATCACACAGAGCACGTAGCGCACCCCCTCTGGTAGTTCCACAATGCCCGCATCCACGCGCACGCCGCTCCGACCGGAGAAGCCGCTCTTGCTGCGGACGATGACGGGGCCGGGATGCGCGTACCCCTCACGCGCGTACGGATTATACGGGAGGTAGCGCGCGATCTGGTCGTGGTACTGCTGCGTCAGGAGGATGTCGCGCATCGCCGCGCACGCCGCCGGGGAGACGATCTGATCATTGGCGATCAACGTCAGCAACCGGACGACATCGCGCGGCGTGCTCGTCGCGTACTCCCGCATCGGGCCGGAGCGGAATGTCGCGGTCGTCTCCGGCATCCCCCATTCGCGCGCCGACTGGAGGATGCGCGCGCGGCCGAGGGTGCGGACGAGGGCATGCGTCGCGACGTTGTCCGAGAGGGCGATCATCAGCGTCGCGTGGTCACGGACGGGGAGGGCAAGAGCGGGCGAGAGGTCCTTCAAGATACCGGAGCCGCCACCCCGGTCGTCCGGGTGGATCGCGAGCGGCGTGTCGAGATCGACCGCCCCGGCGTCTACCTGCCGGAAGAGTTCCGCGAGGACGAAGAGTTTGATCGTGGACGCCGTTGGCATGACGCGGTCGGGTTGATGGCCGATTTCCGCGCCCGTCGTCAGATGATGGGCGAGAAACGCCGCCTCGCCATCAAACGCTGCGATTAGCCGCGCCGCTTCCCGCTCCACCGACCGTTCATCTCTCATCGAGCATCCCCCTGTCATTTCCCGATCCATTTGTCTGTATCGATGGGGCGTGCGTCAGTCGCTGATCGCGGCGATGTAACGGGCGGCGGAGCGGGTGACGGCATCCTTCGCGTCGGGATCAACCAGCCCGCCGGTGAAGGCATTGTAGAGGCGGTCATAGGCGAACGGTTCGACCGCCGCGACGATGCCGCGCACCGCCGAGGCCGGGAGGGGAATCACATTCGGGTAGCTGTACATGAAGGTGACGTAGCGGCGATCCGCCACCACCTGGATAATGTCGCCGGAAAGGAGCACGCCTCGCCCCGCCGCACCACCCTCCCAGTGGAGCGCCGTTCCCCCGGCAAAGTGGCCGCCGCAATGCACGAGCGTCACCCCCGGCAGCAGGGCGCGCCGCGCCCCTTCCCAGAAGACGACCGCCGGGTCGGGCCGCATCACCCATTGGCGATCCGCCGCGTGCAGGTGGATCGGCGCGTCGAAGGCACGACTCCACTCCACCATGCAGGAATAGTAATGTGGGTGCGAGATCGCGATCGCCGCGATCCCACCGAGCGCGCGCACCGCAGCGACCGTCGCGTCGTCGATGAGCGTCAGGCAGTCCCACAAGACATTCCCGGCGGCGGTCCGGATGAGAAAGGCGCGCTGACCGATGGCGAATTTCGGCTCCGTGATGATGCTCGACAACCCCTGCTCGACGGTCGCGACGGCGTTGCGATGCTCCCGTTGCAGGTCTTCGAGCATTGTCCATTGCTGGCCGTTCCAGCCGACGTACTGCCGCTCGTCCTCGCAAATCGGGCAGTGTGCGGGCGGGGTGGGCGTTGCGGCAAACTGGGTGCCGCAGGTGACACAGATCGCGTGCATCGATGTACCTCTTCTTCTCCATCACCAGATAAGGGCGAAGGGATACCTTGAACACGAGAGCCGTACACTACGCCAATCCGAGGCCGAAGAAGCCAAGCAGGGTATTGATGAGGATGGTGAGCGAGAGAATGCTCACGATCACGGTCGTCGTCCACGCAATGATGTTGTAGGCGCGGCTGTTGCGGTGCTCGCCCATCAGGTCGCGGTTGTTGACGAGTTTGAGTACGGAGACGAGGACGAACGGCAGCGCCAGGGCGTTGATCAGTTGCGTGACGATCAGCACCTTGACGAGCGGCAGGCCGGGGATCAGCGTCACCAGCACGCCAATGGAAATCAGACCGGTGAAGATACCGAGGAAGACCGGCGCATCCTGCCAGCCGCGATTGACGCCCTTCTCGAAGCCGAACGCCTCGGAAAGCCCGTACGCGGTCGCGAGCGGTAGGACGCCCGCCGCGAGCAGCGACGCACCGAGTAATCCGACGCCGAAGAGGATGCCCGCGAACGACCCCGCCACCGGCTTGAGCGCCTGCGCCGCGTCCGCCGCGCTCTGAATCGTTACGCCCTTCACGAAGAGGGTCGCGCCCGTCGCGACGATGATGAGGATTGCCACGACGTTCGCGAAGACGCTGCCGATGTAGACATCGGCACGCGTGACGGCGAAATCCTCCGGGCTGACGCCCTTCTCGGCGACGGCGGACTGCACATACATCTGCATGTACGGGCTGATCGTCGTGCCGATCAGCGTCACCACCGCGAAGAGGTACGCGCCATTGAAGTGGAAGTGCGGCGTCACCGTTTCATGTGCAACGGCCCCCCAGTCCGGGCGGGCGAGGATGGCGGCGATGGGGTACGAGAAGAGCAGCAGCGCCATGCCAAGGAAGACGCGCTCGACGCGCCGGTAGGACCCCTTCGCGATCAGGTACCAGACGACGAACCCCATCAGCGGCACGCTGATGTACTTCGAGACGTGGAATAATTCGAACGCCGCCGCAATCCCCGCGAACTCCGAGACGACGATGCCACCGTTCGCGACGAGCAGTGTGAGCATCACGAACGCCGTCCACCGCAGGGAGAACTCCTCGCGGATGAGGTCAGTCAGCCCTTTGCCCGTCACCGCGCCCATCCGCGCACACATCTCCTGCACCACGGCGAGCGCGGGGATGAGCAGCACCATCGCCCAGATCAGGCCGTACCCGTAGTCCGCGCCCGCGCTCGCGTAGGTCGCGATGCCGCCCGCGTCGTTGCCCGCGCTGGCAGTGACAATGCCGGGGCCGAGCAGCGAGAGGTAGACGAGCAACCGGCCCCGCGCCCCGCGCGGCAGGTTCGGGCGGCGCGGCCGGATACGGCGCAACCGCTCCGCCGCCGCAGGGACGGCGGTCGTCAGCGCCGAACGCACCGTTGTCGTCGGCCCACCAGTCAATGCGAGAGGCTTCTCCGGGCTGCGGCCGGTGACCTCGTTATCGGGCCGCATTGATTTCCACCTGCCATATCGTCGCTCCGCTCCGAAGTAGACAGTAGTCAGTAGTCAGTAGTCAGTGACACGGGTGTCCTTGCTGTCTACTGTCTACTGTCTACTAGCTAAAAACTTTGAGCCGCTGTCGCCAGGAGTCCGGCAGCAGCCGTTCCATAGCGTCATCGACCATGATGATGCCGAGCATTTCGCCATCCTCCGCGACGACGGGGAGGGCATAGAGGCCATATTCGAGGAGTTGGCGCGCGGTGTCGTCCGCCCGCGCGGTCGGCTGTGCGGTGATGACATCGCGCTCCATCATCGCGCCAAGCGGTGTCTGCGGCGGGGCGACGATCAATTGCCGCAGGGTGACAACGCCCTGCAAATATTCGGGGATATCCTCCCCCGGCGCGTGCGCGGCGCCCTGCGGCGTTGCGTCGCCACGCTCGACGACGTAGAAGTAGTAGACCATATCCGGCTGCTCTTCCAAGCCGCGCAGGTAGGAGAGGGCCTCCCCCGCCGTCATCCCGACCGGCACGGAGATGTAATCCGTGGTCATCATGCCACCGGCGGTGTCCTGGTTGTATTCGAGCAGTTCGCGCACATCATCGGATTCGTCCTGCTCCATCAGGGAGAGCAGTTCGTCGGCCTTCTCCTGCGACATGTCCGCGAGGATGTCCGCCGCGTCGTCCGGCGCCATCTCCTCGAGGATGTCGGCGGCGCGCGCGCTGTCCATCTGTTCGAGGATGTCCGTCTGCCACTCATCGTCCAATTCTTCGAGCGTGTCCGCCGCCGTCTCGTCGTCGAGCGCGGAGACGATCTCCGATCCTTCGTGGTACGAGAGGTCCTCGATGATGTTGGCGATATCCGCCGGGTGGAGTTTCGCGAGGCGGTCGTGCGAGACCTTGAGGCGGACATTCGGCGCGTTCGCCGCGAGGTACTCGATGTCCGCCCAATCGACGAGATCGCCAAGGGGCGCGCGATCCCGCTTCCGGCCGAGTCCGAGCCGGGCGAGGAGAGCGCGCGCGCCGACATCGACGCCGATCAGCCGGTACGACCCCTCCACCGGCGCGATCTGCAAGTCGTTGACCCGCACGACGCGCTTGCCATTCACGTCGATCAACTGGCGGTCGAGCACATCGCGGTTGAGAAGGATTTCGCCATCGCGCCGCTCGAAGCGACCGACGTTGAGCTTGGCGGTGGAGAGGGTGACGCCGTCGGCGGTGATGTCGGCGATGCCGCCGACGCGGATGAAGAAGTCGCGCCGCCCCTGCCGCGCGACGAGGCCGGTTACGGGCGGGTAGCCCTCGCCCATGCGGGCGATGATGTCGCGCACGACCGCGATCCGCTCGCCGTCGCGGTCGCGGATCGGGGCGTTAATGAGTTGTGACAGGTAGAGCATGATGGCTCCCCCTCCTGTCGCACGCGATGCTGTCGCCTCGCCATACGCGCCATCGTGAACGCCGCTCCGCTTGATACGAAGGAAACGAAGAAACAAAGAACCCAGAACGCCCGGGCCGATTTGCGCCGTGGCCCCATGCGTCCCGTCCGGGGCACAGTGTAGCACCACGGTCATAGGGCGACTACCCCTTTGCTACCGCCGCGAGTTCATCCTCCGTGAGGCCGGTTTCGGCCTCAACTCGCTCGACAATTTCGCGCCCCTATTCGAATGCGATGGAAATGAGCGATCGCCGTAACCCTGATTTGCGCGATAATCGCCTCTGGCGGTCTGAATCGAAGCGACGGAGAGGAAAAAGGAAAAGGATGAACGTTTACGTTTCGGTTGACATCGAGGGGATTACCGGCGTTGTCCACGCGGACATGATGATGCCGGGGCAGCGCGAGTATGACCGGGGTCGCCGCCTGATGACGCAGGACGCGAACGCCGCCATCGAAGGGTTGGTGCAGGCGGGCGCGGACTTCATCCTCGTCAACGACGGGCACGGCCCGATGCGCAACCTCTTGTTCGAGGAGATGCATCCGGCGGCGCACCTCCTAAGCGGCACCGGCGATGCGAAAGATCACTGCCAGATCGAGATGGCGGACAGCCGACCCTTCGATGCAGCGGTCTTTGTCGGCTACCACGCGATGGCGCGCACACCGACGGCGATTCATCCCCATACCATCGCCGGTGCGGTCGTCTCCGAACTGCGCGTGAACGGTCGTCCGCACGGCGAGACCGGTCTTAATGCCGCTATCCTCGGCGCAATGGGCATCCCCGTCGTACTGGTAACGGGCGACACAACGACCATCGCCGAGGCGCGCGCCTTCCTCGGCGAGGAGATCGAGACCGTCGCGGTGAAGGAGGCGTGCGGGCGCAACGCCGCGCTCTGCCGCCCGGCAGCCGCCACACGGCCCGAGATCACGGCAGCTGCCGCCCGCGCGCTGGCGAAGCGCGACCGCATCCCGCCGTACACGCCGGATCAGCCGTTCCGCCTCGACGTGGATTTCCTGACGATGCCGCAGTGCGACCGAGCGGCGCGCACCACCGGCGTTGAGCGCACCGGGCCGCTGACCATTCGCATCAACGACGGCACGCCGTGGGACCAATACGCCGCGATCTGGGCCGCCCTGCGCGCCGCGCTCTACGACGTCGCCTCATTCCTCGCGTAGCCCATATGGACAATCGAATCACAGAGACGCAGAGACCCAGAGGACATAAGGAAATGCAGAGACGAGAAGCATCCAAGGCCTCTTCCTTCTCCCCTCTGTGCCTCTGTGCCTCTGTAGTTCAATCATCCTTTTACTGGCCGGATCCGAGTTCCCGTGCAACAGGAGGTGGTAGTGGTGGCGCGTGGCCGCCATGATGCCCCTCACGATGACGCGGTTGCTTTCCGTGATTGCCCGCGCCATCCAGGACGTACGCTGTTGGGACACTGAGTTATGCACGGATGTCAGAAATCATAGGTTGACAGTGGTGGCGGACGATCTATACTCGACCGGACGACCGCAACCCGGCGACTGGCGAGAAGCGTGGGCGAACCACGAGGGAGCCGGGGACGCGAGAGAGAAGCAGCCGCTCGCCTGGGCTGGGGTGTCGACGAGGGTCGGCGCCCCTTTTGGTTTCCCGGCGGTGAGCCGGATGGAGGGACGCGCGATGGCAACGACGGTGGTGCAGCGGACGCTGCTGACGACATACCTTGAGGGGTTGCAGGGTGGGCCGGTCAATTCGGCGGCGGCGGCGTACTACGCCTCGCTCGATTACCTCAACGCCACCGCGCCCTCCGTCGCGCGGGCGATTGTCTCCGAGTTCCGGGACCAGCGGCAGAACCTCAAACTGATCGCCAGCGAGAATTACAGTTCGCTCGCGACGCAACTGGCGATGGGCAACCTCTTCACGGACAAGTACGCCGAGGGATATGTCAACCACCGCTTCTACGCCGGTTGCGACAATGTGGACACCATCGAGGCGGAGGGCGCGCGCGTCGCGTGCGAACTCTTCGGCGCGGAGCACGCCTTCCTCCAGCCACACTCCGGCGCGGACGCGAATCTCGTCGCCTTCATGGCGATCCTCTCCGCGAAGGTGGAGCCGGGCGTGCTCGCGGCAATCGGCGAGGAGGACCCCTCCAAGGTCTCCCACGACGACTGGCAGAAGGTGCGCGCGGCGATGCACAACCAGCGCCTCCTCGCGCTCGACTACTACTCCGGCGGGCACCTGACGCACGGCTACCGGCACAACATCTCCAGCCAGTTGTTCGATGTATACCCGTACAAGGTGGACGCGGAGACGAAGCTGCTTGATCTGGACAAACTGCGCGAGCAAATTCACGAGGTGAAGCCGCTCATCCTCCTCGCGGGGTACAGCGCCTACCCGCGCCTGATTAACTTCGCCAAGATGCGCGAGATGGCGGACGAGGTCGGCGCGGTCTTCATGGTCGATATGGCGCACTTCGCGGGCCTCGTCGCGGGGAAGGTCTTCACGGGCGACTACAACCCCGTGCCTCACGCGCACATCGTCACCTCCACGACGCACAAGACGCTGCGCGGGCCGCGCGGCGGCCTCGTCCTCTCCAACGCGGAGTTCGCGCCGTGGGTGGACAAGGGGTGCCCGATGGTGCTTGGCGGGCCGCTGCCGCACGTGATGGCCGCGAAGACCGTCGCGCTCATGGAGGCATCGACGCCGGAGTTCCAGCGATACGCGCAGAAGATCGTCGACAACGCCCGCGCCCTCGCGGCGGGGTGCGTCGCGGAGGGGATGGCAGTCGTCACCGGCGGGACGGACAACCATCTGCTGCTGATCGACGTGGCGCAATCGTTCGGCCTCACCGGGCGGCAGGCGGAGTTCGCGCTGCGGCAGTGCGGCATCACCCTGAACCGGAACGCCATCTTCCCGACCGACCCGAACGGCCCGTGGTACACGAGCGGCCTCCGCCTCGGCACCCCCGGCGCGACGACGCTCGGCATGGGTGAGACGGAGATGCGCGAGATTGCCCGCGTCACGAAGCAGGTACTCGGCAACACGACGCCGACGACCGTCGCCACTGGCAAGCAGGCGGGGCAGAAGAGCCGCGTCAAGTTCGACCTCGACCCGACGATCGCGGCTGACGCCCACCAGCACATCAGCGCGCTCCTCGACCGCTACCCGCTCTACCCCGAGCTCGACCTCGGCCTGATGTCCGGCATCCTCACAGCGGACTGAGGGATCTAACCACCTACTGCCCGGAGGGAATTGAAGGGGAAGAGACAGAGACGCGGACGTAACGACACACGGCGGCAGGTTTTCTATCCTGTCGCCGCGTTGTTTTGTGCTGATACGGTATACTTGTGGAGACGACTACCTCCCAAGCTGCGATTACGATTCAAAATACACCCGGCGAACTTGGCGCTGTGAAAGGTGTCGTCACTGCAAACGCATCTGATGTTTGCACGGAGTATCAAGCTGGAGTTACCCCGTCTCGGTGGACAGTGAAACACTACGCCACCAAGCCTTCGGTTGTCCATCTCCTTTCGTATGCAAGCGGCGACAAATAGTCGAGTGCGGAATGCCGGCGGTGGGTGTTATAGAA
>JAABUS010000369.1_pt1 | contig 115353 bp, 86 predicted proteins | sample 5560161 | NCBI WGS metagenome assembly JAABUS01 (sample SAMN10711885, study PRJNA513376) | rock metagenome | isolation source: Antarctica rocks | place: Antarctica: Victoria Land, Trio Nunatak nord | collected 2016-01-04
ACGAGGGGTGGGAGCGCGTCTGGGTGTGGGGCTTTTGGGGGAGCATCGGGGTGGCGGTGGGGGCGTATGCTTATAAGCCGGATACTTCGTGAGTGTGACCTGTTTTTGTATGGTAGTGGGGCGGGGGGGGGGAAGGGAGGAAGGGATGGGAGGGAAGGGATAAGAGGGTGGATAAGAGGGGAGATGCAAGGGAGGAGGGAAGGGTTTTTTGGATGGAGACGAGGATAGTGGCTGAGTGGGCTAATCTGTGTGTGTGCATAGGATACAAACGTGGGCTCTTGAGGAGGCGAGGAGGCGGTTAGAAGCCGAGGGCATATTGCCGGATCCGCAGGCGGAGGGGGCGAAGAAGTAGATGTGGGAAAGGAGGGGAAGTGGAATGGCTTTGGGCGGTGCTGCATAGAGTGGAGGATGAAGTCTGACTGTCGAAGGAGGGGCTGAGTGTATATAGGGCCGTGGGGATCGCGCTTTAGAGGACTTTTTGTCACGTTCGCATCATGGTGGAGAAATTTCAACCAAACGGGGAATGCATGATGTAGATTCCGGAGAGTCCTCGGTCGTTGTGACTCGCACGCGGGATGTCGAGAGATCTACGTATCCAATACACGCCAAGTTTCAACGCCGCCAATCTTCCCAAGCCACCGCTATCTATGCAAGGCTCCGAAGCCAATTCAATTGACTCATGCTTACGCCCAACCATGTCATCATTGGGTTTTCCGCGCAAACACGCAACCGCCAGTCCTCGAGCTCTCCAACTCTTCCGCGACCCTCATCACGAAATCTCCCCCTCTCCCCCTCATGCTCTCAGGTCCCATTTCCGGGATCCTATACCCCCCAGGCGAGTACTTCAACCCTTCATCACCCGGCAGCGGCAGTCCCATGAGCCACGAGTACCAGGCGCCCGGTTTCCAGCGTTGCACGAATGTGGGCTTCACATAGTACGGTGCGGCGTCGTATTTGAGCGTGTAGTAGGTGCCGTCCTTGGTGGGTTCCGCGGTCATGTAGTGAGCGCGCATGATGTAAGGGCGTGGGAGAGCGAGGTAGCGGAGGAGGTATTTGCGGATGCCGAAGGCGATAGAGACGAAGTAGTTGTAGAAGTTCGGGGGAGCGGGATACCTGTGGCATCGTCAAGATTTGAAAGGTATAGTAGGCGCGCAGGAACGCACATCATCGCCTTCCTCAATCTATCATCCATCAAGGCACTAACCAAATGCCTTCCCACCCCCTTCAACTGCCCAGGAATCGTCCACAGCAGAATTCGCGTCGTCTCTGCTGCTGTTTTCCTGTTCGTTTCTGCGGGCACCATCTGCTCCCTCTCGTACGCCTGACTCCACTCGCAGATCTCCTCCCACCACTCCAACCCATCCTTCCACATCCCTTCCTCCCCCCCGACCCCACTCTTCAGCTTCTCCCAGCTGATACCCATGGCGTCACCCACGCTCTTCCAGAACGTCCCCAGGGCGCAAACCTCGAAGTCCTCCAACCGCCGCCATTCATACTTGTTGATCCAGCGTACAGGCTCGCACGCGAAGAGGGCGAGCGTGTACAGCATGTCATCGTCCAGAATCTTCCCACTCCTTTGATACCCCGAGTGTATATAGTTCATCCGCCCAATCGCCTGCCTCGTCCGCTCGCTGGTCGGTTCATGCCCCACGAACTCGCCGATTAACAAGCCCGTATCTGAGTACCGTTTGCAAGCCGTGCTCGGCTCGCTGAATTGACTCGTGGCGCAGAGAAGCTTGCTGATGGTGGGGATACCGTATGTGCGGAAGAGGGCGAATTGAAGGGCTTTTTCGAAGGTGAAGGGGAATTCGAGCTCGCCGATGATCTGCTGGATGCGCATAGCGTCTTTGTCGGTCATGGAGGCGAAGGTGCGGCGTGTGGTGTAGGGAAATGTTTCGAGGGTGGTGCGGAGGCGGTTGTGGCGGAGGAGGGCGCAGATTATGGGGTAGAGGAGGAGGAGAAGAGCGTAGGAGTAGGTCCATGATTCGTTGGGAGAGGATTGGGACGGCAGGGAAGATGTCGTCTCCGTGGTATTAGACATTGTGAGGGGATGTATAGCGATTGCTAGGGCGACTTAGAAGGACTCTGCAGGCTTGAATAACGTATCTCACAACCTTTCCAAGATCATTAAGACCCCGAATACTGCGTTAATAGTCGCAAGATGCGCTGGGCACATGTGTAATCAAGTAATCGAGTCATCTTTCAAAAGCTCAATCGTCCGATGCGGCTTCATTTCCATTGTTCGGCGGGGAGAACCCCACATAGACTAGCGTGGTGGAAGGGCTTTCCAACGGCCCGCTGGCGGAAGTCTTGGCTCGAGCCTAGCGGAACCCGGCTTAGTGAGCCCCCTACCTTATTGCTCCGTTACATCTAGGAGTCATCGAGGGTCTACTGATCAAGATGCCCCGAGATACCGGTGATACAACGCAAACCAGCTCTACGCTTACGTCTAGTCGCGCTTCGGCCCATGATACTCAACTTGAAGAAGCTATTCGGACAGCAAAGTCTAAGCGCTTACGATCCACGCTGCTCGCAATATGCAGAGATGTGCCTCAAGCAGCTACTGTCGCCCAGCGTCGGCTCTTGGTCGAGAGTGGTAAGTGCCGGAGCCAAGTCGGGTGCCGAACCCCAAGCTTAGATTACCATAGAATCTGCTTCGAGTAGGGGTACGGAGCGAAAACGCATGAGGCCACGGTTTGCTATTTGCAGGCATTGCGAGGAAGAATTCGATGTTACCGAGAATTCGGACAGAGCCTGCAGGTGGCACAAAGGTACAGTGCTAGTGTACTAGTATCATGCAATGAGACGAGACTGATGGGTCACTAGGAGAGCTGGAAGTGGACTATGATGGCGAGGAGTGGGCGGACTGGGATGACGCCCATGGAGAGATCGATACTCCTGAGAATAGAGAAGAATATCCCCAGGGATTCATGTATAAGTGCTGTCAGGGTGACGGGGATTCGAGAGGATGCAAACGTGGACCGCACGTTTCGAGAGAGACATCGGTCAAGAGATCCCGCTATTGAAGTCTCAAAGAGACTATAATGGAAAAGGTTGATCCAGTCAACTCTATAAAAGTCTTTGAAGCCCGTATTTTCCTTCTCCCGCCGTAACAAACCAGCAGGATGTTAGTGTTGCCGCCAAGGCTATGATGCATTGCGCTCCATGACGGCGGGATGTCATTAATGGTATGACCTGCAAGAACATCATTCAATCCCAAAGCTATCTTGAGTGCCCCGAGATCGTTCTCAGAGCTTTGATTCTATGTTGGCGAGGCTAGGCCAAGGCTAATCGTAGATGAAAAGCTGGCCGATCTACCGACCTTTTCGAGCATCCTTTCCATCTATCGCATCCCATCGGCGTTGCCAGTCTTGCAGGTACGAAGTCATTCCTGGACCTCCGCGTCCGTATCCCTCGCGGTCACCTCTGATGAGGGCTTCGTCCTTGTTGCCTTCGCGAAGGTAGCGCTCGATGGCAGGACTCGGGGAGAGGTTTCGGCCTCGCTGATGAACTCGACGGAGGTCTTGAAGACAATGAGCTGTGGATCCCTCGCGACGTTGTTGCACAACGCCTTGTTGATGGTCAGTCCCTGGCCCTTGGCGACCGTGAGCAGCGGCTTTGTCGGAGCGGCCGGCCTGTTGACGATCAGAGCGCTGAAGACCGTCTTGTTTGTTGTCGTGAGATAAGTGCTCATGCTCGTATCGAGTAACTTGAGGTTGACGATGGTAACGAGGCTGGGGCCACTGAGCCTGTTGCCTTTGAGAGAGGTCGCTACTATCGACGTTGCTGGCTGTGGACGACGCAGATTCTTTCTTCGAACCCGAGCTACTGTTAATAGTATTAGTGGACGCCTTCCAAAGAAAACCTGTGAGTAGACCGCAGGAGAGAGTACTGAGGGAGACGGAGAACGAACGCCATGCTTGTTGCTGGTCTGCGTTGAGGATAATCGACTATGGGATAACACAGAACAATGGGCGTTCTCAGTGATTAGTAAGTGGTCCTCGAAATTGGTAATGGTAACGCTTACTAATACTGAATTACAGGACCAAGTACAGAGTCGAGGAAAGGCGATGCTCTATGTATTGTTCCACTACCGTCGGTGGGAGAGGGGCCTCAATACCCGCACCGGGCCCTTTCCGGAATACGACGCAGGAGGCGACTGCAATTGTCCCTCAATCAAATACGGAAATGGCGCCACAATGGCAATCTGGGCGGCTCTCGAGAAGCTTTCCTTCCGGAGCCCCAACCGAGACAGAGCGGGGCCGGCCTGCGAGAACGGTGTCAACGTCGACAAAGCGTAGCGCTTGGTCGACTAGGGTATGCTTGAGACCCAAGGCTTGGCAAGCGAGCAGAAGTCACGGACTGGACAATAGTCTACCCCTGTGGGAACCTCCCATGCTCAGGCGTGGCAAATCGATGCTAGAGAAGAATCGTCGAGTCTAATAGCTGACACTGAGCAATAAATTACAAGCTGCGAGGGCCAGGAGAAGCCCTTGCCCATGGTCCCCTGCATAATTCGTCTGAAGATGTGGAAGTGATTACATTGGAAGGCATTCATGTATCACAGGGAGACGCCACTCGAAGTAAAGATGAGGACATATGAAGAAAAAGACCCACAAGAACCGCATACAATTGGACAGCTTGGGGTCTGAGCGCAGGCAGGCGCAACATCTGCAGTATCCAAAGCAACTCTATCGCACAGCCCTGGATGCTGGCTAGGAGCCGCTGTGAGGAACGCCGAGTGCCTTTGTACATAACGAAAGAAGCTTAGCAAGGTACATGAAGAAGGCAGTGATCGACCTGGCGGTACATTGACTTTCTGGAAGCGGATGGTAGGAGACCTCACGTTGGCGGTGAGGAAGCCATGGAAAGCCGTGGGGCAACCCCCTGTTCGAGTCGACATCAATCTTCAGTAGGTCTGTTGCATCCATAAGGACGCAAAACCATGAAATATATCCTTGCCTCTCTAGGGTTGGTGGGCTCCCTGATGGGCGTTCCTGCAAAGGATGGTTTGTTTCGTCGATCCCCATCTTGGTTTGTTCAGATACTAAGCATCGAACTAGCAGCAGCGCGAGTCTGTCAGACTCCGCAACACGTGCTATCTGCCGGCCAAGGTCTGGGCTATGCATTACAAGGTCCACCTGAGCAAGTGGATGTGCTACTGCCCCGGGTCCTTTCAGCACGGGAAGCGTCGCGGGTGCCACCGAATCGAGGGAGCTCTTATCAAACAATCCTCGAATCATCAGGATGGCGCATAAAGAGCACAGTGCCATTGGATGGGCCCGGTCTGCTTCGACCGCACCTAATTGCAACGTGCAGCATGGCCCCTAGACACTAGCGCAGCTATCGCACCTCGCCACTGTGAAAGGCTCCAGCCTTGTTTGCGGTTACGGGCACTACAGCAGTGACCTAGAGCATGTCAGCCTCTAGCTTTTCGCAAGACATTCGGTCATGAGCGCAATAACTTCAATATCGAGTTGGAACGTCGGTGCAGTTGGTCATTGGCAGCAATTAGACGGAATGTTCCGCAATTGCCTGGATGTCCGCGCAGTCGCTGGGTTTGAAGAAGCAATCCGCGCAAGGCGACGTTGCCGGCTAAACCTGGCAGTCATGGTGTCGTGACTCGTGGGTGATACGGGATCCTTAGGCTCCGTTGTCCAGATTCCCGTCAAGGCTGCAGCACTTATCTTACCTGAGTCCTTTTGGCGTGACGGAAAGAAGACGGAGGGGGAGCGGAGGGAGCCAAATTAGGGTGTGAACTACTGCTTAGGCCCCGTTTTACCACGTGTCGCCCTTGCACCCCGCTGCAAGATCGTCTGCCGATCCTTCGCTGTCCCCCTAGGGCCCTGCAGTCTGCACCATCAACCAACGCCATATGCCCCAGAGTACAGGGTACAGCCGTGCAGCTGGCCTGCATTCTGCACTTTCTCACCACTTCCTGCCGTCATTCCTCCAACTGCTGATCGGCGCCGAATCCTTTGGCGTGAGGCCTCGCGCCTTTTGACGCTGGGATGAGATGCTGCACCTCGCACTCACAGGCCTCCTGAGCAAGCAGTTAGCAGACGCTGTCAGCTCTAATCCCTTGGTCACTGCTTACTGGCTCACTGCACACCATGCATCAACCCTTGCTCCTCTGTTCTATTTCGACTAACATCCTTGGTGGGCCATGCGACCACGGGGCGTGCACGGGGAATTGGGGTGGCGAAAGCCGAATATTTTAGGCTTTGGAACCGATCAAGAGATGTGACACACTCTCTCGTCATGCAGAGATTGTCATCTCGATCTAGCCTTGCTGCAAGAAGGGGCCAATGCCCGCTCGCGGGTCTTTCTGGCCCTTTCGTGCTGATAATCCTCCGCAGGAGATTAATGAACCCCTTTGTCGAGTGCCAAGCACTCCTATCTCAACGTCGCTTGTCAGACGGAGCACCTGTCGACGAAGATCGGGCACGCTTCACAATCCCCCGTGCTTAACTCCGATTGTTGTTCGCCCATCGAATAGCTCCATCACCCGATGGGGGATGTGGTATCTTGCGGGCCTGTGTTCATAGCATTCCTGGCCCATGCTTCCTGCTGAGCTGACGTGGTTTCCCTTGGCAATGGCGACCGTGTGGTCCATCCACTGCAAAGCAGCTTCCCATGATCAGATAGTGCAGGAGCAGTAAATTGATCAGATCAATGTCGGCAACTGATGATGGTCTTATTGGGTAGAAGTTCGGTAGAACTCGTTGTGGTAGAGCACGTGCAGAAGAATATATCGGCACAGCCACACGCCGAACTTATTTCACTACGCTATTCAATCTCCTGGGACGTGAGTATGGGCCAACACCACAACACGCTCCGAGCAGCACGAAGTAATGTAGCACATCGCCTTCGATAGTGGCTTTCCAGTCGTTATAGCGCTGGGTCTCAAGTCTGCACGTCGACCTAATGAAGAGCGTTCGTCATTATCAATATGAGAACTCTCGTACTCCGCGAAAATTCTAGGCTCTGTCATGGTGCCCAGATTCATTGTTCTGGAGGCAGTCGCTGACCTGAATTATATCAACCGTGTCACTGATCAGCTTTCCGTGACACATGGTCTCGTGGTTCTGCCATTCCTATTCTCCATCCTTTCTGTTGAAGACGAGGGAATCAAGATACATCTTGGTCGAGTCCGTGACACGACCGCGGTACGATGCAGACTCCTTCATTGTTTCCTTAACTTTTATTCTCATACCTCAACAGCGTGTGGTACAGCGGTATGATAAGCCAACCCTAATTGGACGCTCGAAGTCGCTGGATGTAGTGGCTTAAAATAGAAGCAATCAGATAGTGGCTCAGAATAGTAGCAATCAGATGTTTCCTCAGTATATGCGCTTGGCCGTAGAGATAATTGCGGCGGGTGATAGGACTCGGCTGCAAGAGTCGCATAGAGGTGAGTGGTTGGGTTGAAATAGGCATATGTGATAGGGTGGCGGCTATTACTCCTCCACGTCATTTATCCGCAATTCTGCTTCAGCTTATGTGCTCATGATCGCGTATTGCAATACTAGTGGACGGTGGCCAAGATTGCATTGCGCGCGGTGTGTGTGATTCCAAGGCTATCGTCGCCCTGTCCACAGGTTTTGCTGGAAGCGACAACTCAGCAATTCTGCTGGGTTCAATTACGTCCTTTCTTGCCACTCGGAGAAATATGTAATGCGAGCTGTTGAGAACGTTTTGCAGGGCGGGAGTTAATGTGTACATTCGACTCGCTAGAATATCCTCAGGAGACACAACCTAATTTCACTCTCTCTGATAACGGTTTCATGAGTATAGCACACATTTGCAGGTGTGGCACCAGGCATCGAGATACTCCTACAGTGACATGTGACTGTCTAGTCTGTCCTTCCTTTGGTCTCGACCTGGGCTTGCTGTAGTGCTCCGATAACGTATGCTGCTGAGACAGCCTTATCCCTATTGCGCCCTTCTTGGCACCGAACTCCTTGGGGACACGGCGACTTTCGCTGCAGCAAAAGATCGGCCGCCGATCTCCCTTTGACTCCTCGCACAGCCGCAGATCCATACTCTCATGATTCCGTTCTCTCCCACAAATACTCCACGAATGGCATCTCCAACACTGGTCTCGTCCACAGACGCCTTGGCCCGGTTTGATTTTGGTGATTAGTCCCGCACACTGCGAGAGCGGTAGTGTAATGCGGTGGCAGCTGTATTTCTCCACAATCCTCCTTTGCGAAACATTCGTTCAGAATCTCGGTACCCTTGTCCATCAGGGCCGAGGGCTCGTATGTGTCTCCGTTACCGTGGTCTATCAACTCTAAGAGACATTCCTGGGTGCGATCGTGGTTGAAATTATGAATCACTTGCGGAAGATGAACTGTTCTCGCATGGTGCCTCTCGGTGTTGTTGCCGCTCCAGCGCAGACTCGTGTTCATTTGTTCCCCGAAGCTGTGGACGAAATCTTCAACGAGGCTAGAGCAGAGGCCGACCACCTCCGAGACATGGTGTCGGTCGAAAGGTGGGAAGCACACAGGTTTGGCACCAGGCGATGGCGGCTCGGGTGAGGGAGTAGAATTTGCGATTGGCTGTAGAGCGAGCGTGGAGGAGGCGAGAAAAAGAAGAAGACCAAATACATGCATTTTGTAGAAATCTTGAGGCGTAAAGTGTGCCTTGCAAGCAACATGAGTCTTGCACTGCGAATGTGGTTTATAAAGCAAACACGTAGTAGTACTTATGCGCAGCACGAACCCTCGCGCGAATCGCGTAATGGTAGGCAAGATTCCTCCAGTAGTGTGTCAAACCCAAACCTAAGCTGATCAATCGCGATAAACTGAACACCTAAATGCATTTGGACCCAACACCAACTTGAATGAGGAACAACAGTAGCTCAATAATGCACTGTTGGCGACGTACCTTTGATTGACTCAGGTGCGTGTTTGCGCGGCCATGTCTCCCTGCTCTAGAAGGTGTAAAGCGGCAGGGAGAAGTGCTGATGGACCTTGAACCATCCACTTATGCGGTTCAATATAAGAGACTGAATCATCATATCGGGGATGAGCGCAACAAGGAGTGCGGGGCACAAGATGTAACATCCCGCGACAACCGACTGGGTATAAGAAATGCTTCTGATAGCCGACCGCCTAAAGGAGATTGTGAAAAAGCTGGATGGGATGGATATGGGACCTCGATCAACGCACACAATAGCGAGGCAGAACATTTCCACCATTCTAGGTCTATATCGTGCCAACCGGACGCAATCGGAGAGCGGCCCACGTGCCTCCCGACCCGTCTATGGCCCTGAGAGATACGTGTCTTCCTTCGCCTTCACTCGGCGCAAGTGGGAGAACCCGCGTGGGTGAGAGTAGATGTCGCTCATTACCCGCTCATGGTACTGGCTACAAGCGGGCGCCTCTGCATATATAATCCTTAGCCCTTTCAACGATCGACGCTGTTGCTATATATCTTTCTTGAAGTCAGCTTCGTCTTGCTTTTGTCAATTGGTAGCGACGCCGATTGTCCGACGCCAGCTCTTATCACCATGCGCGTCATTCTGGATCTTGCCACCTCCTTGCTGCTCCTCGTGGCTTTGTGCCGCGAATCAGTCTCCACACCGTTGGAGTCTGCTCCAAGAGCTTCCAGAGATGTGGACAGCCGGGCCTTAATAGCGTACAACGGTGGTTGCTTCAAGCCTTCTCAGCTCAGCCTCAGGCCAGCCCCAGAGGTAGGAAGCTGCAATTGGAAAGTATGGGGTCTATGCACAGCCGTTGCAGCTGGTGCCTGTTTCCCCGCATGCGCTGCCGGAGGGTACGTGCTTTCCTTCTCCATTGGTTTCTCAGACTACCTGTGAACAGGCTGTACTGATATCGTATAGATTCGCCGATCCGGCATGCGAAGCTTGCCTGGCTGGTCTAGGGGTATTAGGATGCCTCGAGTGCTTACACGGTGACGCAGCGGAATTGTCGACCTGGGTGGTGAAGCAGATGGCGTCTAGAAGACACCTGGAATACGAACTCCTGCAATCGGTGTGCGCCGCAAAGCCAAACTCCACAGCGTCCGGTCAAAGTACGTCTAGCGGCATTGCAACGGATTGAGAGGTCAGAAGATCGACCAGAGCTCAGGATTGAAGGCCATTCGAGAAAGGGATACCGACTTAGAACAGGAAACACCCATTTGGGCGCATAGTTCCTGCAGCATTCGAAAACGCTCAACACCATTTTGGACACAATCAGGGGACCGCGAGGGTTTTAGTCGCAGACGTAAAGGGTGGAGTAGAGCCAAAAGATTATTCCTTTGGCGGTGGATGGCGGGATACCAGCACGATCGAATGTATAGATCCTTGAGAAGAAGTCAATTCATCGACAACCGGATATGGTTTTTCTGACCGCATGTGACAGCCATAATTCATCTGCGTCTTCACCCTCAATAAGTGGGGTTCTCTCGTCCGGTAGCGTTGTAGCGCTGTGTTCTATCTGTTGTAAACCCCCCTGTCTTGAAGCTGCGGTCGTATATGATTACAAGAGATACCGAAAATCAGTAAAACAAATTGAAGGGATCCTGCTGGGGCATAATTCCTCCAGGCCACAAGACCGGCAAACATGACGATGCTGGTAGCGTCAAGATCGAGGATTTCGTTGATTCTGAATGCTAATGATACAGCCAAGACAATGCGCAGCGGGCCTTGCACACACATCGTAGGTATACTTAAGCTTCCAGTGTGCTTTAGCTTAAAAATGAGATGGATCTGCGGCAGGTATTGAGTGACAGCTAAAATTGCCGAAAATCCACTGACAAAGAGGGTCCAAAAGTCGAGCACCATCTCATGGACGACACCTCTTACAAATGGAGAGAAGGCCAAGGCGATTGAAGGTGCGAGGGCAAGCAGGGCATGGACCAGACATACCAAAGCGACGATCTTCGGCACATGCGGGAGAAGCTTTTCGGAAGCCTCGCCAGCGGGTACATACTGTCCCGATGCTTCGGACTCAGAGATGCTGGCGCGTTGTCGAGGCTCCTCGCTGTAGAAGTTGAGGTAGAATATGAACCTAAGCAATTCTCAATCAAAACGACAAGGAGACCTCACGGTCCGAAGGAACTTAAAGTAGTCAATGTGATGAAAGAAGGATGTGCGCAACGGTGGTGAATTAGGATATGGAGAACGGCTACCGGCGTGAATATCTATGTAGGAAGCTGACGAACACAGGTGGCACAGAACAGACACGTTGATTGCAATTTGCTTGAAACATCATGAACAGTTGGTCAAACAGCCGCTCAACCTCAAATGGAGAGGTCGCACTTCCTGAAGAACGACTGTACGCTCACCATAGCCTGTCTCTTCTGTGATAATTCGACAGTACGAATTGCCCTGAGATGAGCTTCTTCCCCATGATCACCGTAGGGCGATGGACAACCGCGCGGCTTCAAAGTTCAAGCGAAAGTGATTGGTCACAATTTCAGTTACCTTCAGGTACCATTCATCGAGCCAAATAATACGTCTAGTCTAGCGCTCATAGTGTTTATGAGCGCCAGGGAGAAGAAAATCTAAGGTTTTCTTCCTTAGCGGGACGCTAATTTCACTTGGAGAAAATATGGAACAGCCCACGTATTTTGACAACCAGGGTCCAGACCGGCCAGTAGCCTCAGACTAACCGGAATGAGTAAAGCCCAGATGTGTTGACTTCTCTTCGCTCGCGCCTTGTTCTTTTGCCATCCATGGCCAATACTGCCCTGGCTCATCGAAAACTTACTCTTCGGTCTAAGCATATTGTGATGACACGAGTCTAAGGATCCACGGTGACACTGCGCCTTACCTAGAGATACCTTGGGGACCACTCGACTCTTCTGAGACACCCGCGCTTGCAAGCTTCGATGATCTACGCATCGGTACAGCTGCGACGAAGCCTCAAGCCTAGACATGCCGCTTCTAAGCAACTATCAGATGTTAGCCATTGTGTCCCCCAATTCGAACCCGAATGGACACTCTTTGCGGGGCCAGGCCTTAGGCGAGATAGTCAGCCCCCCCTTGACCGACCACACCCCATCATCCTCACTCGCTATAAAGTCAATAAAGGCGGATCATGATCGGATTTTTGTATGGTTTTCTGCGCTCACAGTGCAGAGCGTTCGACGCGAGGACCTTTCCTCGAGGCTGGCTTGGGACTCGACTGTGTCATGTGCCAGGAATATACAGGTGAGATTTCCGAGGAAACTCGCAACAGGAGGGTCAAGATTTGTCGGTCGTCACACCATAGTGTGGATCAATGCACGAATTCAGGTCTCAGAAAAACGACTTCGTAGCATGTGCATCTACTAAGCCACGTCTTCGCGGCCGAGCGTCTACCATAATCACAACACGGGCGACAACTAGCGAGATTCTTGATGAAAGCTTTGTATGTGCTACGAAGAGGGACACCATATTCCTAACATGTTCGATAACACCATCAAGCAGTATCCTTATAGATAAAAATCAGTTGTGGATAGACCAGATCGACAACACGCAACAAGGCACCCTGACCCCATGCATATCAGCTTCTAATAACATGGTCCGTGGCGTAGGTCCATTGGATGCCCTCAGAGCTTCGACGAGCCTAGGAATGATTATCAGCCAAGCTCAGGACAGGTAGAGGCAACGACTGCAAAAGGTGATGATAACGGTAAGCCTGAGCTCTACCTTTCTTATCCTGCTCCTCGGTGATCTTCTTCCACTTCCTCTCCCAATCTGCGATATATTCTGCCATGCCAGTCGATCCTTTCGGGTAAGTGTCACGCTCGCCAGGGTGACGAGCATCTTCTTTGTTACCTTCACGGAGGTATCGTTCAATGGCAGGAGAAGAATGAGGTTTGTCGTTGTCGGGCTTGTCCCCGGGCTCGGCACTGGGGGCTTTGCCACGGTTTGAGCTGCTACATTGGCGTTTATGAGTTCAGCCAGAGGACGCAATTGGATCACTACTTGGGGGGAGAGGACTTAAGAGAAGGAAGGATGTTACTACATACGGCATGCTTGTGGCGCCGAGTATGTTCGGAAGATGTGTCGTGAACGAAGTTTATGGCAAGATTCTATGATGTCCCTACCTAGTTCGCTAAGTGAAGTAGTCGTGTCCGGACTCTTGTTGTCTCGTAGGAGTATGGAAAGCAGGAAGAGGTCTGAGGAGTACCCTCCTTACTTATACTTGAGGATGATTGCCTTGTTGCCATTCTGTCCGCACAATTTAATAAAGTTGATGTTGGCTACACTGCATGAGACAAAAGTGACAACCGCAAGATGCTCCCTTGTTTGCACGCTAGCAGATCGGCTGGAACTGGGGCCGCTTTGCGCGACTGCCAGAATTGCGGAAGTGTAGGCCCTCAAGTTAAGAATCCTCAAGCTAATGGAGTTCCTACCCCCATAGATGCCCTGGGGGGCAGCCATTGTACGAAGCTTGGAGCAGTGATGGTTGATATGGTTGCCCCTCCGTGAGAAAAGGGGGTAAAGATGTCATAAGTCGGCTAGCCGGGACAGGTTAAGTCTGGCAAGCCGAGTGGAGAACGCACTGAGTGCGCCTTCTCCATGGTCCACGCGAACGCTTGCGTCGCCCGGGCGCGATTGGTGATGGGCGGTGCTGATCGACGAATTCGCGCGAACCAAAGCTCTGCCACCATGCGCTCCTAGCTCATCGACCGACCAGCCTGCCAAACGTTAAAATTGCTCCACATCTAGTTGGATCTTACTCGCTTCGAGATCATGATATGAACGTTTGGGATGAGTTAGCTCTTCGGCAGCGCTTACAGTTCCAGTGTTTTGAAGTGCAAGTCCACCCTGCCCTGCTTCAGTCATATGTAGATACTCGATCTCGATCTGCTGGATCTCCTCGGCCACTAGAGAGGCTTCTGATGAAGTGATCAGATCAGTACAAGTTTGAGCTCGTTAATGTGACGGTTGGCCGACATCATCACGAGGCAATTGGCGCTACCCCAATGAATCGCAGGACGTCCGACTGAGGTCCGTCGACCAACGCGCGCAGGGTCCAGAGCGGCATTATGTGGCTTTCTGCGCTGATTCTCGATGACCTCGGGTTCCCGCCGTGCGTCGCTGGAAAGGGATGTGGACTAGGAGAGTTGCTAGGATGGCAGCGAAAGGAACCTCTGTCTGCTAGTACTCGGGTACAACCGAGTCATCGGAAAGTTGCACACTCGAGCATGATGCGTCCGATAGCCGAGGATGTAGCGCATGTGGGCCACGAAGGCCTTGACTGCGATTATGTATCGGCAAGATAGTTGACTTGCCTCAGTTCTCAGAGTGAAGTTGCCAAGCCCCTGGCGGGTTGGCATGCTAAGTCGCTGACTAACATCAGGAGGTGTCGCTGGAAGGCTGCTTGTCAGCCGCCAACCCGAAGGGGCTTGGCGCGGCACGTCTGAGAACTGAGGCAAATAGTTGACAGCCTGGTTGCCATACCTTAGTCATCCCACATTCAGGTTGACAGTTCGATAAGTCACTAGTTTATCGCCCTAGCAATAACGCTGTCGCGCATCTCGCATGTTGCTGGCATTACTGGCTTTTCGTTAAGGCCGCGCTCTGAGCTGGGGTCAATCATGGCACAATCTTCCGGGCATGCGGACCCGAGGCTGTCTATATTTTTGATACAGTATTATAAACGAGGTGGAAGTCCCACATGCATGGGCAGGACCCTCTTGAAACAACCGGAAACCTTCTGGCACATGATTGGTTGGGGGGCATTAGAGCGAAAACGAACACAGCCACCGTCTAGCAGGCCTACCAGAAGCTTTTCTAACGGCTCAGTCATTGGGCGCCATGGCTGTGCCATCGCCATCCGCGAAGGGAAATGGCGATCCCAGCACAGCGGATAACAATTGAACGGTGGGCAACCTTGGTCTGGCATCTCATCTACATCTGCCGCATGCTGCTACGCCATCTCTACTATGAGGCTACCTAAGGGTACCGTACCATTTCCGGGCTGTGTGCACTTTAATGTTCCTACTGACAATACATGGAGGGAAACAGGCCCAGGTACACGAATTTTACAATTAGCAGGACTCGGGACGATGTACTTTACCCACGGTTGATGGCGTTCTTTCCCCGCCGTCCACCAAATCACCCACAAAAGAATCGAGTCCAGCTACGAGCCTTGCTTTACGAACCTGATCTATGTTCTCTATTTAGTCTTGAGCCTTCTAGCTCATTACCACAAGTCTGGACCAGTCGTTCAAAAGGAAGCGATGATGGGCTTCTTTAGGTTTCGTCACTTTATGTCACACAATCATCACGCTTGAGGCTTCTTGCCACCCCCTGTTTGACCCTTCGTATCTTTCTCAAGGCGCTCCCACTTCGTTTCCCAGTCTTTCAAGCACTCTTTCATACCCTCTCCTCCCTTAGCATAGCCTTCGCGATCGCCGCGCTGTCGAGCTGCGTCAACATCCCCCTCGCGAAGCCATCGTTCAAGTGGCGGATCTGCGTTTGACGAAGGGGTCTTGGTATCTTTTCGAGCGCCGCTATGGTTGTGGACGTCGACGCGAGAAGCTGTATTCGAGTTGGAGCCCCTACGATGGCATAGAGGTTAGCAATCAGCTTAGGGCAAGGTAGGTCATGTGCTCGTATTTTCATTCTCGGGGTGGACGTACGGCATCTTTCTTCTTGTAGTATGGTATCAAGTGACCTCAGTTCCTAGAACAAAGAGATCCAATGAGACAGTCTGGGTGTCAAGCGTGGGTAAAAGGAGCCAAGAGAGAGGGGCGTCTCGAACTGAATTGGTTGGGGAAGGCTAGAACGGAAATTCCAAGGACGTAGGCTGTAGGGGGAGATAGAGAGAGTACAGAGAAGGGAAAGACATTTGATGGGAACCAAAGAGATATATACCCCACTTGCGAATACTAAGAGACGAGGGATTTACGAGGCACCTGAGCGGCCGAAAGGGGATACCACCATGGCATGTAATCCGCTACGCCTAATTATGCTGGCTGCCAGCGAATGCCGAATGGTTGACCCACCTTCCGCATGTCTTGCCCGGAGTATGCAGGAGAGATGGCCGTCGTGAACGTCAAAGCACTACGGTGTGGGTGACAATGAGGTCCGCCAGCCTATCAAAATTAAGCGAGAATCTCGAATTGGGATCCTACCTATTATGTCAGGGCCACAACCTAGTGCGGTTGCCTTGTTTGGCAGAGCCTTATGTCAGGGTTCGGACACGACCTAGTGCGTTTGCCTTGTTTGCCTTCTACTGTAGGTTGAGTACCGTAGCTTGCGACCCGTTTTGTACAAGTATTTCAGACTCAGCATGTCCCCACAACATTTCAGCAAGCGCAATGTACATGGGCAAGTCGAGCATGGATGACAAGTTAGGCTTAATTGATCCCAGTCTGAAGCGATGTGGAAGGTTTCACCGCTGCATTTAGCACCTAGCAGTGAGGTCCAAGATCACGACACTGTTATGTGTGGGTGCTGGACTGCATCGCTGGTCCTGTGAACTAGCGCGAATGTAGAGTGATCAACGACAACAGGGAGGCCGACGAAGGGGATCACCTGTGCATGGTATCGGCGACGAATCTATTGCTTGTCAACAAAGCCGAGTTCCCTTCTTAGGCGTCGTCTAGGGATGAACTCATGATCGAACCAGTCAACCATGGGTATAGCATCCAAAGCTAGAAGAAGTGGAGGCGCGTGGTCTCTCAGCTGTACCGGGCCCGGGTGAAGGCCAAACAGCCACGAATCAGTGAATGGCGGACGCTGGGCCCGAGCAGAAGGGCCAGGGCGATCACCGTTGGATTTGCTCCGTCCTGACCGTAGTTGGCTAGACCATATCTGCCAAGGCCAGCCCAGTGGGATTGCATGATCTATGGCTGCACCCCCAATAGTGATGGACATCTGTCAGTTACCACTTCGCTTACTAGCGGTAAATTACCGTCACTGACGGTAAATGAACATTCTCATTTACGGTCAGTGACGTACTAGCAGGGGGTTTGCTATCAATAATGTTTTTGAACGATGATCACGCTTTACGCTAGCCGTAAAGGGATAATGCTAGGCCCAATATTGTTAGCGCGTTATTTACACTTACAGGCCAGACATCTCGTTATTTACGTCAGTTACCGTCAGTGATCGATATTTACCGTAAATAACCATCACTACTTTCCCCCAAGCCATCTTCTTCCGCTTCCTGCTCGGCTTTCTTTCTTCCTTCGTCATTTGCCCATCGATGTCCCATCGACTCCCTGGAACTTCCCATAAACCTAATCCCCAGTCGCTCCAGGTCTAATACGGACGAACAAGCAATGCGCAAGATCCCTGAGGGATCGTGCAGTACATCACAGCTTCGAGGATCAGCGCAGAGTAGAGGTGTGAACAGGGAAATAGATCCCGCACTTTTCCAGGATGATGTTGAAATTTGTTTGCTGCTCGCCACACTCGCCTCTAATGCTGGGTAGGAGCTTTGGTCTGGTCTTACAGATGCGTTAGAGGAATCAGTCATCGAGAGCACCGCGGTCGCGATGTCCTTCGTTCAATTCTCAATCATTGCGTCGCTAAGTTATCCTGCTCTTCTCCTCCAACTCAGAGTTGTCATGTCAGACAGAAATGGTCGTCATATGCCACAAAGTCGCGAATCTGTCATAAAGGCATCGCATCGGTTAGCTCCGTATGGACTAAGGGGACCTGCCGGCATATGAGGCTTGGCATTGCTTCCTGCACGTCTCACGACTTACATGGCCCATGGGTCCGAGGACTAGGCCCTTTCTGCGGGATGAAATCGTGGAGGTAAAACCGTATCAGAAAGTGGAGTAGCCGAGAGCCGCGCCTATGCCGTCTCCAACAACGGCGACGGCGGAAAAATCCCGATCCACCAACGAACCGTAAGAAGTGTTACAGGTCGAAGATCATCCCCAGGTTTGATATGGAACGAGTGCTTAAAGCAATCATGTCTCTCTCCAGAGGCCCCGGGGAAAACTACCGCTCGGAGTTCTGCTCTAGCGAATAATTACGGAAATGAAGTTTTACGATCCCCTGGCGAGTACACTTCTCCTCGCCCTGACTCTCGCCTTACCAATAACCTCACATCCAACATCGAGTCCCAGAGATCTTGAGACAAGACGCCCTCAACCCGAAGCCAGAACCCACGACCTCCTCGCCTCCCCAGAACCCCGTCGCAGACGCTTCCCCTACAGTTCTTGGACTCACCCCACCCCACTCCAAGCCCGATCCATCATGCTCAACGCCCTCGACTACCTCGACAGCGAATGGGTAGGGCTATACGCCTCCATCCAAAACTTCCTCCCCATCCCCGCCGCCAGCACGGGCCTCGCCCAGCTCTACGACCAAGTCTACAGCCACTCCCTCCTGACCTGGGTCGGCGACGAGCCGGAACGCAACTTCCTCACCATGACAGTCGGGTTCGTGCAGCTGCAGATGAAGGGTCAGGCCGGCGCGGCGATCCCGTGGGTGTTTGTGAGCGCGTTTGCGGAGCGGCTGAGGCTGGCGACGAGGCATGGCTTTTGTGGGGGGTATACGGCGCATTATGCGAATCCGACGGCGGGGGTGGGGGTCGTGGTCACGTTGACGACGGTGGCGATGGTGGCGGCGGCGGCTTGAGAGAAGAGGGAGGGACGCTGGTTGGGAGTGAATGATCGTTGCGTCGCTTTGGAACAGTAAATTTCGAAGTATAGGAGTTCTGGTGTTGGAGTCGCTGATGCTGCGGTCAGGCGTGGATTGCGACCTCGAGGCGAGCACTCATGGACTCGTGTATCATAACTGTGGCGCATTCGGACGGCTCGGCTTACCTACATAGGAGGCCAGCTGAGCTTTCCTTTTCGATTGGAAGCAATACACCTCCGAAGTCGTATAATGTAGGTAGGATGTACCGTTGGCTTGTATAAGTTCGAGCATCTCTCAGCATCCGAAGATTCAAGCCACACATATTCCTCTGTCTCATTAGGTGTTGCTCCTTTTGCTCGCTCTCTCAAACTTGCACTAGCTCCTGCATGCACGACCGCTTCTAATCCCCACCCAATTCCTCTACAGAGCTCCATCTCCCCTCCAAGCAAGCCCTCCTTCTCCGATCTCACCCCATACGCGACGCATATCTCACCAATCTCCTCCTGGCCCAACGAACAACATCTTCGCGCCCCCAGAAACACTCAATCAAAACATCACCCCAACAAACCAAACCCAAAACAGGGCCGCCTCGACATTCCCTACCAACCCATCCATCGTCTGTGCCCCATCCTTCACTTCTATTACAACATCACCAAAACGCGCACAGCATACAACCCATTCCAACATCACCAACCCAGGGCACCCGAGGAAGGCGTTGCGGACCAGCTAAAAAGTGGATAAGACCGCCCAGTGCAGCTGCTCGTCGGCCTGATGATCAGGACCCATCGTCGATGAATCGATCGCCCCTTTTTTGATTTCGTTTCTGCAGGCTGGAGGTTCGAATCTGGATACGGTCATCTTTTTTGGGGGGGGGTTGGTTTTGACTGGGATATCGGGGACGAAGTGTTGATGATCGGGTTTGGGAGTCCACTGTTCGTCACCTTTCGCATCGCCAATCCGCTTCCCCAACACGCACCCCCGTTACTTCGTGTTTTATGTCGAACGCCTCCCCACCCCATTCAACTCTCCGAATCACACGCCCACCACCGCATCCCCGACCGCGCAGCTTGCAAAAGCCTACCCAAAATCCTCAACGCATAGAGAAGCACATACGTTTCGTGAGACAATCAAGCAAGGAATTCCTATGCGCTGGAACAGTCACAGCATTTGCTCCGCTCTTTGATCAAGTGGTTGTGTGGAAGAGAGGGTGTAGCTTTCTGTTTTGCATGGGGGACTTGGGGCTGGGTGGTTTGAAACTGTTGAGTTATGGAGTTTGTGGTCTGAGGGGGATGTGATATCGGTGCATTATGGTTTTGGGACGTTGGGTAGGTATGTTTACTAGGTTACTCTCGGCTTGCGTTGCTGGCCAAGACGAACAATTACATGTCATCTGCAGCCAAGGGGGTATAGAGCGAGGATTGGCCATCGCGAGTAACATCCTTGAATTTTTTTCCCGAGCGACATTCGAATGCGGCCACACATGCTAGAGGCTTTGGGCAAAACGAAATGGGCGATTGGATTAGCTGCAAGTGAGAGCGAAACGAGAAGAATAGTGTAGCCAAAGGTTCTTTATGCTGAGACCCGCATCGCTTTGACGCTTAGTGATCACGGCTCATCGCACAGAAAGTGTGAGTAAACGGTTATCCAAGCTTATCTACTCCTCTAAAATGTGATGGGTGCATCCAGTAGATGACGAAGCCGAAAGACGTGTGCCTCGTGACTAGCAAACGCTGCGACCTTATCATTGTACCGCTTAGAGTGGATCCAACGTCAAGGCCTTAGATGATTTGCGAGAAGGAAAATGGACCTCAGCGAGCGTGATGCCAGCCTCGGATGATCATAGTGGTGTAAGCGGTGGACAGTAAACGATCGTCCGAGCAGAAAAAGTCGTTGGCCATCGTGTTGCTGAAATTGCTGACCAGCGAGAGACTCCCAAAGAAGTAAATAAGCCCAGACTTCCTAACGCAGCCTTTCCACGGCATTGTGGTAGTAAAGCTTGATCTAGCCCGCCATTAGTGCTTGTGGCTCCTCTCGATGAATGCATCCTATTTCCGTAAATTACTACATCATCCTCTGAAGGCCAAGCTTACCAGCAAGACACCGGCAACAACGGCAACGAGCATAAGCTCAGCAATTGTAGCAGTGAGTTCGAAAGAGTGGATCAAGCTGACGCGGCTGCGATGGGACGAGGAGTTTCTTTCGCAAGTATAGTAAGATGCCATCAAGACAAGGAGCTCGATCAGGACATGAAGGATCAGCAGATTGCAGGCCCGATCACCGCCCAACCTGATCCACAGCGTGTCTTTTGCGGACTAATTGACAGAAGTGGCCCGGAGGTAGAGGAAGCCGAGCAGAGATCGGCAAAACCTCAGAAGAGGGTGGATGAGCAATGACCAGCGCATTTCATGAGAAGGAGCCACAGTAGTTGGTACGGTCGAAACTGAGCTCGAGGCCATTGTGCCGGTGCTGAAGCTTGAGCTAGATGAAGGAGGACGGTTATCAAAGCAGTTTCGTCTATGGCTGATGTCGGGAGAATGGTAGGATTGGGTTCGCACAGAGCAGCGGGCTTTCTGACCGGTACTTCAGTCTCTTTATACTGAAATACTGCTCCCGTGGGAGATTGTTGGACCTTAGACAGGGGTAAGCATCCGGTTTCTGGAAAGCCTGGAACTCTCCGCCAGCAGGTAGCCGGTGGCTTGAAACCAACACTCATTACTTACTTGACCGATCAACATCAGCCAAATAACTGATGCAATCGCCCGTCAAATTGACGGTAGTAAATGGGCGAACTTATCCGGAACGAGGCTTAGCGGTCATGGAAGATGCTTGGAGACCCACGGGAAGTGCTTGATCTCGAACATGGATTGGGCGAATGATATCGCACGCATCACAGCTTAGACGATCCTTTCGGCCGCTCAAGAACCCTCACTTTGTACTGGTAGTTCTTGACGAGCTGCCTGACTGCTAGGTCCAGCATCACGTCTTCAGAACCGCCAGGCACACGAGCGAGGGGGACATCGCGATAGATACCTTCGGCCCATTAGCACATTCGCAAATGCTCAATCCCGAAACCTTGACTCACGTTCAGCAATTTCTCCCATCCCAGCGGTCGTCAGGCCATTGCCACCGAAGAGCAGGACGGCACACCTGGCACACTCGTCCAGCACCATTCCCGCTTGAGCCTTTGCCAAAGCAGTCAGACCGCCTAATTCGACGTCTGCTTCACTTTTCGGCAGCTTCGTCATCTGGTAGACAAAGGATTCAATCCAAGCCCACTGGCTCTCAAGCAACGCACCCGCCTTGGCAAGCCTGTGTCTCACGACGGGCTGCTCAATCAGAGTCTTTCCGAAGGCCTCTCGTCGCATCACATAATCGAACGCGGCTCCTAAAGCTACTCTGGCCTGCCTTGTCGCTCCAATAGATATGGCTAAGCGCTCATGATTGAAGTTGGTCATGATGTATCTCATACCCTGGCCTTCTTCCCCAATGAGATTCTCAGTGGGAACGCGGACATCATCCAGCTCGATGAAAGTCGTGCCGCTAGTACGACCTCCGCCTACGACGATTTTTCGCATGCCTACTCCAGGGGTATCGAGAAGAGGAACAAGGAGAAGGGACAGGCCCGCCGGGCCAGGGCCGCCTGTTCGTACAGCCATTGTGGCATAGGACGACCAGATGCCATTCGTGATCCTACAATCTTTAGCTGAGAACTCTGAGACATGGCGTGACTGGCGACTGACCATTTCTTGGTGCCGTTGACGATGAAAAATTTCCCATCTGCCGACTTCTCAGCTGTCGTCTGAATGCCCGCAACGTCTGATCCTGCGTCTGGTTCCGTTATTGCAATACAGATTCTCTTTACCCCCTTCAAAAAGTCCGGTAAGAATCGTTCTTGTAGCTGTTTGTTGCCGAACTTGAGCAACGGCGGAACCCCGAAGGACATGCCAGTGGTCAATGAAGCTGAAGGACCGCCAAGTCCACTTCTTGCCATCTGCAAGCGATCAGCCGCCACTATTGTTTAAACCGGGACTTCCAGGCGGAGAAACCTCGTCGCAGTATATAGCAGTATGTAGGTAGTCCCAATCCTCCACTCTGACAACCCCCAAGATGTCGTGTATACCCAGCCTTTTCAACCACTCGACAGGTAAAGGTGCTGGCAGTGAAGGCAGCAGCATACCAGCGGCAGCGAATCTGCGGAAGACATCTTCTGGCACATGCTCGTTACGTTCCCAGTCCATACAATGTGGAGTAAAGTGCTCGTCAAGCCATGCCCGGCATGCTTTTTGCCATTTGAGGTGCGAAGGTGTATAGTAGGCTGAAGGGAGACCGGCGAGGTAGGGCGGCTCGGAGAACGGAACGGGAGGCGCCATTACCGTTTGCTCAGCACAGTCGAAGGCCTGATGAGAGGATACACGGAGCTGTCCAAGTGGTGAAGCAATGCTCAGAGGCAGAAAGGCACCCGGCATGCAGGACGTTTACCCGTTCGGTATAGCCGAGGTTAGGGTTTCACGCTTGCCCGTTGAACGCTATGAATTTGTATGAAGTATTATCAGGAAGTCGTCCACATATTTCGTACGTAAGACTAATCTCAGCTAAAGGCATATGATATACATGCGGTAGAGAATGGTCTTTGAAAAGATCGGTACAGTATGATAGACTTTGTAACCGCCAAACGGCAACAAATCTGTGGAAGCCCGGCTATCGCATCAGCGCTGTCACATTTGACAATGCCATAACCGCTTGCGCTTCTATACTGGTATACAGCTGCTATCAGGTGAGCACTTGTCCGGTCAAATCAGCTAAGATTTTCACCTGCACCGTCGATTATAAGTGGACTCTATGCGTCTCCTTCAATTCTTAGATCTTGTCTCCGCTCGCGTTTTTCGCCCACAGATTCATTCAGGGTTCGTAATGTATACACGTCTGTTCGTGCTACTCTTTCCGTTGATCTTGCCGTTAGCCTGGTCCTCACCTTTGCTGTCGCCAGGTCCACCTGCGCTTCTTGTCAACTCGGGGACCAGGAACAGCTCGAACGACATCCTTCATTGTCTTGACCTGACCAATCAGTACGACCAATTCCCTCCCCCTTTTGGTCCTATGTTGATGATTCCTAGAATGCTGAAAAGTGGTTCCCATCATTGCCCGTTCCTCAGACCAAGAATATATCACATCCCACGCACGGACACAACTTTGAAGGTCGTCTTTGGCAGAGCACTGCGACTCGATGATACTACCAGTCTCCTCCTTGCAGCGAGGGACAAGATCCAGAGCGAGATCGATGCAAGTGGAAAACACACGATCATACCGGCTAGGCCGGATCGTAAACAGTTGTTCCACCAGGAAAATCTTCAAGGGGATCTCTTCCTAAGCATTCAAAATCTTGAGGGGTATCTTATCGACTGGGGAATGCTAGGCGATGTGATGGTTGGGCTGTTGCAGCTGCTTGTCGAAGCAAGGGGACAACGTGAAGTGGTCTTCAAGTTCAAGTCAGAGAACAGCATTTATCGAGGGGCCGGGTCTTTGGTGAAAGGCTAGCCGCTAGCTGGGTGTTCTCGATGTCAGTGCTTCAAACTTTCCAGCCAAACCACCAAACGTTTCTTTAAGATCACCCCGACCAGCTTCCCAGAACCCTCTTCAGTTACACAGATATAGCGCAAGCCTAGTTTGCCAAACATTTCAACAAGATACTCCATGGGTGCTTTCGCACATATGCTGAGAGGCGTCCGGTCAATGAAAGTGGACAGATCGAATTCCCCATTCTGACCCTCGCCAAGCAGTCGAACCCGAGTGGCAGCATCCCAAACATCGCCTAGATTGTTGAGCCCGAAGTCAAGCTCCCCTTGTGCAAGGTAACCTTGGAGCATGCCGTCTTGCACAAGGACGAGGCCTGCGTCCATCAAGCCTCGCGATTTGAGCTCTTCGAGCTTTTGCTGTAGAACCTTTCGAGAGACGACATTATCCTTTGGTACATCAACAGTAATCTCTTTCATGGTTTGCTTTGGGGGTATCAATCTTTCCACCATCTCGTTCTCTTGTCGGACAAGATCCAGTGCGTGATCAAGGTCGAGGAAGGGGTGCCCCAAAACGGTCTGGGCCAAATCGTACACACCCTCCCGCTCTAAAGCATCAGCCACCCATTTTGCGACTAAGATAGCGATCATGTTTGGGACGATGTATTCAAGCTCTCCTGTAAGCTAGACTTTTGGTTAGCCATGCGTGTTTTCCCGCAATGCATGTTCAGCTTCCTACCTCAAACATGATAACGCAAAGGGATATAGTCATCCTGCAAACACCGGCCAGGAAGGCTGCGGCGCCAACCATAGCAAAAATACCAGGAGAAATTGTCGTAATCCATTGCCCTATAAGTCGGCCGAAAAAGGCACCGGCGTCCAACGCAGGGATGATAATTCCTGACGGAACTTTGCAGCCAAAAGTGATTATGGTTAGGATAAGCTTCGCAAACGTGCCATAGACTAGCCAGCCGATGTACTTCCGTCTATCAGAGTCAGCCTCCCGCTGGCACATCCATGATCCAGCTGAGCCACGGCAATCCTGCAGAAGGTTTTTGATAATGACATCTCCCGGTTCACGGGTCATCGGATTTGGGTACTGCAGTAAGCCTGTAGCAAGGACCACGAGGAACACTTCGAACACCGGATGGTCTTTGATGATCGAATACTTCCGGAAACTCTTTGACCAGAGAAAATTAGCTCTGCAAAAAACACCACCGAATAGGCCGCCAGCTATTCCCAGAAGTATGAACACGAGATAGTGAATCCCGGTGTAGGACGTTCCGTAATTGGTTTGGAACAGAACCAGCTTCCCAGTGCCGGTAGGGTTCAAAGCCTTAAGTACCATAGCAGCGCAGAGCGAGCAAAGGAAGGCCCTCCAAAGCACTTTACGAGGGAAGTAGGTGCTGATCTCTTCGTAGCTGAAGAGTACTCCACCAATAGGTGCACCGAAAGCCACTGAAAGGCCAGATGCACAGCCAGCGCTCAGTATCTCCCGCAGTTTCCTACCATTTTCGCGATACTTGGGGAAACAGTTCCCAACCAGATATGCGACACACGTAGAGATGTGTACGAAGGGTCCTTCTTTTCCCAAGCACATGCCGGACGCCACAGCAAAGACAGCACCAAAAGCCTTGACAGCCAATACCTTGAAATCGAGGAAGTGGGGGATCACGAAGCCAGAAAGTATGGTCTTGATCTCTGGAATACCTGAGCCCGCAGCCAGATATATGGACTTGCCTGTGACGCCTTGGTCTTCGCCATTGGCCAGCTCGCCATGCTTGTCTCCGTGGCCTGGAGCAGTGGCGGGCAGGTTCGACTTAGTCAACATTGTGGCTGAAGAGCTTAGAATGCCGAAAGCGAGTGCAAACCCGACGTAAATTCCGAAAGCTTGATACCATCCGTCCGTCCACGTATGCCATGCCTCACATCCTTCTCCGAGGTTTGCCTTTGCAGTGCTGAGGGGCTTCCGATCTGTACAGCAGCTCTCTCTCGGGAAAAGGATGTTCGTGGTGCAGTAACCTAATTTCCAATCGCTGACTGTAGCCGTCGCAACGTCTACCAGAAAGGCTACGCAAGCCGTGAGCAAACCAATGAGAGCAACGGCGATCCATCCCTGGCAGGAATTGAAAGCGTAGAGAAGACGACCGCGGGCGCCCTTGGTAGATTGGATGGCACGTAATCTGAAGGAGTCTTTCACCTGTTCAACATCAGTCCTTGTTGGTGTGTATAAGAAGAGAGTGTTGCTGACTAGATCGTGCAGCCAGTCAATTGTGGTGTAATCGTTATAGGGAAGCCTCTCGCCAACCGGCGTGGCGGAGAGCGCTTGCTCTGCCTTGCTGACATGACTTGAGATGATCGAGTTAGCATCTTGATCTTGCTGTATAGCACTCAGTCGCCGATCGTTGGCCAGATGAAAGAGTAATTGAGTCCGCTCGTTTGCGTGCTCAAGGTCTGCCGGCATCTCGCAAATATGTGTAGGCAATTTGCAAGCAGTAGACGGAAGGGCAGATTGGCGGCCTCTCTTCGATGCACATTCCCAATGTCCATGCTTTTTCTTATCATATCGACGCCCTGCATCTACATGGTAAACCCCACCGCCGGCTTATCAGCGAGCACCGGCTCTTCGAGATAAGGTGCGCCCGTTCTCCAATGAGCGCTCGCGCTCTCGCAGCTCAGCATGCGACATGCAGGCTTGGCGTCTATGGAGTCTGGATCTCATGCTGTCTTGCCGTAATCGCGGATGGATTGAAGGCTTTGGAGCTCCTCGAACCGTGGTCTCTATCATCCATGGTGTTGGAGAGAGGATCCAATTCCCAGATCCTGGGTAACCCCACGGCGGGAGCTCAGATGAGTCCCTGCAGCTCACTTGTCCCAAAGAGGAAGCCCCTGGAAGCTTGGCGTACGCACAAAACCCACCTCCGGTCTTCCGTACTTTACTTTATGCTGGTTCATGCCATCGACATCAACGATTAGTATTCTCATGGGCCCAAATATATCTGATTGCAAAACCTCCTGACACTTCAGCCATATCTTTTGACACTCGATTGAACGCGATTCGCCCGTCCTACGTAGCCCGTCCTCTGTTCCCTTTGCTGGTTGTTTGTGGCTCTCCCAGCGCTTGCGACGTTGGACCATACTTGAAGGAAGGTGTTTATCTCATACTTCTATATCGCGTGCGAAGGGTAGATTGAGCTACTCTTGCATAATGGTCATCTGCTACGGAGCAGTGGACGGGGAAAAAGCCAGTCGTATTGCGAATACGGATTCGGAGCAAAGTGCGTTGCATTGCGAGGCCAGATGGCCTTCAAACTGCATTGAGAGCTTGTCTTTACGTCGATGCAGTTCCCGATGCTTACGGTGTTGTATGTGGCAGGTACATAACTTTCGAGGCCTGCGACGGTGGCAGCGGATGTGCTCGAGGTCGTAGTCGTAGTCGCAAGTGTAGCTTCGACCACAGGGAGGGAGAAGAACTATGTCATTTCTGATTGCAGTAATAACGTGTGATGCGTGGTGCGATAAGAGTGGATGTGGACATCCGAGCAACTTGGGCATTCCAATGGGCGACAGCAACTGGACAGAAGATGTGGTCACAAAACGAAGGTGGGTGGAGCAGTAAATTGAAATCAAGTGTGCTTGAATCAGAGACCACATCTCTTTACCCTACACTTTCTTCAAGCTTATTACCAGCTTCAAAGCATCAATCTCTTTTATGCGCTAGCAGGGTGCTGATCCCAGGGGTTGGTCGAATTGATGGAATGGCGACGATTTGAAAAGTTGAGGGCCCTAAGATTTCGGCGCATAGATGATTCGGAGACAAGACTACAATGATTTCTCGAGATTATTTTACGATACAGGTGTGCCCCGTCACGCTTACACGAGGCCATCTGCTGATAAGCAGGTGCTGAAGAGACAAGAAAACCCGACGCAGCCTCGTCCGATTCGGACTGCTCGTTCAAACGTAACTTCATGTTCATCACTGCTGTCTCCAATCTCTGGAACTATCACTCCTGACACGCTTTTCAAGCTACACCACCAAGGTGCTCCCGCAACAACACCATAAAAGCTTGCTTGTCCTCCCTTCCCAAAGCTTCAATACGAAAGCCCGCTTCCGCCCAGCTCGGCTTCGTGAATGCACAACGCTTGAGGTTGGCTTTCATCCCACGGGTTTGCAACATCTGCAACACAGCTCGAACGTGCGTCATATGTTCCTCCTGGGCGGCGTTGAATACCAGCACGTCACTGTAGTGTGCGAGGCAGAATGTATTCCGGATTTCGGGCAAACTGTCTAAAGCTGCCTTCACCTCCGACGGGGCTGCCGTGATGTTGATGCGTGGGAAGATTGTAGCGGTTTTTCAGGTTCGTCGGGGCTTGTGGCTGGTCTGGATAGAAGACACTGGCACCGGAGGCCACAGTAGCCATGATGTGGTCTGGTGCGGTCTTAGTTGGACTTCTTGATGTCCTTTTCTTGGAATGAAGCGTACGTGTTCGAGCTGGAGCGGGGTGGAACAGGTGCTGGGGTCTTTGTCACTGCTTGGTGAGTCCATGATTACTAGATGATACTTGGAGAAGCAGACCGGTGTTAGTTTTTTGCTGTATCTCTATCCTCTATTAGAATGGAAATATCAGCTCGATGCATACGAATAGCTCACTTGTGGAAGCCCCGGATGACATGTGCGAATGTCAGCAGGGCTTACCTCACGCACAGACGATTTGTCTAAAGCACTAACCCAATCAAGTAATAAATAGTGCCGACGCCCAGTCTTCATTATCATCGATCTGCAACTGCATTAAGGTAAGTTGTCTTGCCCACTACTCGTCGAATTTTTGTTTCCAGAGGCAATATAGCCGGTTCGGTGCAACGAATCCCAAATTTGGGGCTTCAAGACCACCACTTGCCCTCCCAAAGCGCCGTATGTTCCTCCTATTTACAGCATCATCCCCAATCATATATACCCAATACTCCGAACCGAAAACCCACGATTCCATCACTCAACCCCCCTCCTCACTGACTGGCCCCCCCACGTCCGCGGACCCCTCCTCTCCCTCTTCCTGTACCGTCCTCTCTCCCTCCACAACCATACCCACCCCCTTAACCGGATGCAGCAACACTCCTGGCAGACACATCCTCCCCTCCCCCGCCAACTCCTCTTGCTCACCACCATCGTTGTTGACCTTGTATCCCAGCCATCTCTTCCATAGATCCGGCGAGAATCTTGCATTATAGAACCACGTCGTGCCCTTGAAGTTATGCTCTCTGCTTCCAAAAACACTGGTCCTCGCGCCGCCTGTGGCGCCATTGCGGCCACCGTTCATGACGGCATTAAGATATGAAGTAGGCCATCTGCGATCGATGTACACGGGATGAGGCGCGTAGACGGCTTTGTAGCCATGATGTAAGGCGATGCTCGCGGGCCACATCTCGGAGAACATGAGGTGTCGGGAGAGCATGGTCTCGCGATGCATAGTCTGCAACAGCTTCTTCGAGATTCGAGAGGTGGTGGTGATAGCGGCACGGCGGGGTGGTAGGCTGTCAGTGGTGTTGTAGCCTGTCACGTCATCTGTGAAGAACCAGGTTGTGCCATCGGGGTCGAAGAGAGGATTGAAGACTATGAGATCGGCTTCTTCACCGACACCCCAGGTGTACTTGTCCTTCTCGTAAGTAGTGGGAGGCATGGTGTCATTTTGATCGGTGAGCATGTCGGGTGGACTGAGCGGTCCCCAGACAGGAGTGTCTGCTTTGGGCTGAGGTTCTCCAGGCCTGGTAGCTGAGGCGGTTTTGAGGCTAGACCATAAATTATTGGGATTATCTGTGCCCATCTCAGTCTGGAACCGGACCATTTGCTTGAAATCCTCCCAGCTGCCATGGGCGGACGGAATATAGAAGCGGCTGTTGCGCTCCCAAAGGCCTTTTCGTGGCTGTGCTTTGGCCCAGGAAGAGACTTTGGAGAGAAAGTCGTACCACTGGCCGGTGTATCGGACATCCATTTCCCAGTTCCAGAAATAGTCGAAATCCGGGTTCTGCGAGGCGAAGTATTGCACTGGTAGGAAGCTTCCTCGGTAGACGCCATGTACTGGGAGGTCACGGAAGAAACTCTCTTGAAGGCCGCCGTAGATGAGACTCATTTGTCGTTCGCTCCACAGGGTGCCCATGCCTTGAAATTCTTTGGGTAGTGAGTTCTCCAGGACACGGTCATAGATTTTCTGCTCCGCCCAAATTGGCAAATTGTCGTCTTTGACGTGTATTAGGAAGTGCACGATATACTCTGCACCAGAGAGAAGTGATAGCTCGGTAATCAGTGACCGTAGGTAGATAATATCCTCCGGAGTATACTCGTAGTTCCACCATGTACGAATCAAGACCGCTGTTCGTGGAATAGATTTCTGAATCCCAGACTTCGCTGACGCCTTCTTCTCCGTGTCATTAAGCGCCTGATGTTCAGAGACCGTGTCAGCCACACTGGAACCTAGATCCCGTTCCAAATTATCATGACTTTCCGAGGTGTGCATGCTTTGGAACAAATGTTCTTTCTCGCCGCTTGAGGCTCTGAACCGCAAGCTGTTTTTGGTCGCGCATGCTTTCTGCAGCTTCGCCCACTGGATGTTTGAGTAGTCTACTTCCGTAACATTTTCGTTGTCCTTCCACATGTGATCGGCTCCTTGTCGGTCGCCATGCATTCCTGCTCCAACACCTCCTCTTCGGGCGCTGTAGCCATAGCCGTATGCACCGAGTCTACCGAATCTGTCGAAACAGATGTCGTTGCGCAGGCCAAGAACGTCGTGCGCTCCCATGACAGGATCAGGGAAGCCTTGCGTAAGTCCATTGTAGTAGTGTACCTTGGGTATCATGACACGGCTATCCGAATCCAGATAACATTCATGCTTTGGGTAGAACTCCGTAGTGTAATCGACAGACTCGTATTCTGGGTAAGGGTTGAATGCTACGCTCTTTGGTAGGGTAGCAGGCTCTCGTGCGGTGATTGACGCATTCAATCTAGATTGAGGTATCTCTTCATCCTCGCCTGGATACTCTGGTAAATTCTTCTCTTTCGCGACAAGCGTCCGTATCCCACCATGATATCTTTTCAAGAACGCAAAAGCCTCCCATGGCGGTGGGTTTGGTTGTGAAGACTTCTTCACGGTACCCTGTTCCAATTGTTTCGCTTCTACCCAGCTCATTCGTATCAGATGAAATATGAAGAGCACTATCCCCGCCAGTAGCACCAGGCAGAGATACCTCGCTCTTCTGTTTCGTAGGCGGTAAGTTGATGCGCTCTCTTTCCGCTTGTGTGATGACGTGCCAAGCATTGGCTGGTAGGAGCCTGATGTGTCTCTCGAAGAATTCGAACAGGCAGGCTCTTCATCTCTTTCGAATTCGGTCGATGGACTTCGTCTATAGTATTCGTATTTCTCGATATCCGGTGCATTTCCTATGTCGTAAAGCTCGTCGTCGTCATGAAAGGAAGGGACCTGATGATATCGCTTTCCCATCGCAGTACAATTGTTGAAGATTCAGCCTCATTCGGGCCTGTCAACGGTTAAAAGGTTCGGTGAGAGATCCGCACAAGGAACTGTCCTAGGTACTGGCTCGGTATGCGAGGACAGGGGTGGCTCCGGACTACGTCCGAGGTCGTGAATGTGCTTTTACCAACCCGGAAAGCTTTTTCAGAGCTCCTACTGCCGTATGTGTAAAACAATGGCTCCAGTAAACGTTCCTGTAGGCATATTGGCCCGATTGCGCGTGGTTCGCAAACCCCACAAACCTCGACTTGACGCTAGTGGTTGACCAGGTGATAACCTTAAACCTCTTAACAATTTACTCGGCGTCGCAGATAGCCCTCGGAGACCGTCGTCATCCTCATTCTACCACGCCCCCGCCATTAAAAGTTGTTCGGAAGGAAATTCTGCGACTTCGAAAGCCAGTTTGCTGGTGCCAGTCATATACTTCTATGACCCGTGAACGATCCTACGTTATGTGGGGAGGGAATTTGACAGTACAATACCCTTGGAAGCAACCTTCTAGTGGAAGCATTTCGTTCTGAATATGAAGAATGATACGAGATTGTTGGTGCTAGATATCGATGTAGATACATCTTTGGAGCAGCTCCTGAAAGTTTGACGAACTTCAATTTGATGTAGCGTGGATGCTATTTCTAAACAATCTTGTGGCTCTCGTGCTGGAACGTTGCAACGAGGAATCCGAGACAAGCCCATTTCTATTAAAGATGCCCTTGCGAGATATCAGCTTATGTCTGCCCACTCCTACAAGTACACGTTTTCGCACCATTACCGTTCTTGTTACCCTATCTTCTTCGTTCTTTGTTGTGGGGTCACCTGTCCATTGGATTGCCACGCCTAATTACTTGAATCTCACAGACTAATGTAGAGGCGAGCTGCGTAAGACTTTCTGCCTATGTTAGCAACTCGTTCCGATCTGTGCTGATTTTGTATAGTGGCGTACAAGTGGTGAACGTCTCTTTGGCCATCGGATCACCGAGCTCGAGAAGCGATGTCACCAGCTGTTGAAGCTGCTTTCGAATTTGTGACCTGCGGAACCCCTGACCGGCTCTTTCGACGTGGGTGATGTAGCTCTCAGCAACCGTGGGAAGAGTCCTATGTATGGTTACCACGATCGTAAGGATGATTATCGCATTGTTGACCACGATAACGACGATTATGACCAACACCGTCGTCAGGGCGTAACCAACTGAGGAAAAGGTTGCAGCACGGGGAAATTTTTTGAAGATCGGCGCCATGAGGATAGAAGCCAGTATAATTTACTAGGAAGGGAGTGAGAATGATACTCGAAGTTATATGAGATGGCAAGAAAGTTCAGAAAGGTGAAGCTGAAATCCGAAGGACGGATGGTTCGATTGCGTGGGCGCAGGCTTATATAGCCACTGCTCGCCAGGTAAAGTACTTCACAAGATTACCCGAATAGGCAATGGTTGTATTCTCTGCGACCCGCTTGGATGATACACGTAAGTAGACAGGCCTGTGTGAATATAATGAGTTTTCATGCCAAATGAGCAAAAGCTGGTTCTAAAAAGTTATACATGGCCGGAACGTCTTCGTTGAACCACTCGATCCAATGGCGGTGGAGCCGCTTAGAACGATAGTGTCATAACATCGGTTTGATGTCGAGTCGAGCTCACGCGGCTCTCCGCTTGCCATCGCAGAAACCAGGTCAGTCTGGCAGGAGAAAACTCCAGTCCTAGAGGGGAACTCTTCGATTATCCGACAGGATCTTCTATCGTGAGAAGGTGTCATCCATATGTAGGATCCCGTCTCCGCTTTGAAGAGAGGGGTGGGAGACCCTCGACTACCCGAAAACTTTGTGCCTGGTATACCACAATTTGAGGAATGCACACTTGCACAAGTCCGGCATCTGGGACCTTTCCAGAAACGGCGGAAATTGTCCTAGTCACCAGGTAAAAACATCCTCGCTTCCAACCTTTCCTTTTGCCAAAGCCGTCGAACGGGTCAAAGTGCCTTGCACTCGTCGTTCGGTCTCGCCCCAAAGCCTAAGGCTCGCTACCCTTCAAGCCTCTCCACTATGAACGATTGTAATCGGACGTCCCATACACCAGCCGATCTCTGACATACCGTAAGCTTAATATTCATCTAGCTCTGATCCATCCACCATAACCTGCCCGTTGTCTCATCGCAACGAAAACCGCATTCCGTGCCCCATCAGCTTCTGCGTCCTCGGCTCCTCTCCCTTCTGAACGACCTCCGTTGTGAAGAGACAGGACGCCTGGCTCACACATGGCAAGTCAACCCCTCAAACTAAAAGACATTTGCCGGATAGAATGCCGCATCTGAGATCGTTTCAAGAGCAAAGGCGTGCGGTATCATGGCCCATGCTCTTCACAGGAGGAGCGTCGATGGAATTGAGGAGCCAGACCCTGCCGTTTGATACGACGAGGTAGCGATTGCGATAACAAGAGTGACAGAATTGACTAAATGAGACCAGTGCCGCGAACGCGATGCGTACTAATGTGCGTCTAAAAGCACCCCATATACATACCTAGGGTGTAGTGAGACTACATCAAGACCGCGTGAAGAGTAGATGTGCGAGGGCCAAGAGTCGATACCTTTACAAGTCAAGGTCCATCCCTCTTTGGTGCTCTGGATCACACGTTTATTGCGCACTCGCTCCATAACATTGGCGACGCTCGTCCAGTTGCGAAGTCATTGTGCGATCGGCTTTGTAGCAACGTTACGGTGACGATACTTGCGAATGCATACCAGGTTGATCATTAGCTGGAACATCAAAGGAAGCGACTCTCAGAGGGGTTTTCATGATCCTACCGTGCTAAAACTTTTGCCGTACCTCAACAGTCTCGTAATAATCCGGAAATGCTGGGGCAGATCCTTTTTTTCACAGTTCATTCTCCAGATCCGTTCTACAACCTGAGGTAATGGAGAAACCTCATCGGAAATTACTTCTATTAAGCCTATAGAAGGGACATTATGAGGACGAGGTTGAACCATGGGACGGTGACGGTGCAAAAGATATTTGCCAGCTTCAGCCCTTAGCTGTGACCTGTATCATGGTGCCATGTCTTGTAGAACTTGTCCTTCCTTTCTCTTTCGGAAGCGCTCCAAGCATTTTGCATGCATTTTCTGTCAGCGGCAGATGTACGCATGAGACGATCTTGCTAACGATTGGCATTTGCTATGTGCTGTATGATAATTGGCTCGAGCCACATGAGCACTGCCGCACAAGAGCCCTCTCCTCGTATGCAAATCTTTGAAGAAGGCAGTACCGTTGCGATTATGCATTCCGCTTCGGTCGAATTTGCCGAATGGGCAAACCAATTCCCGCAATCACATCTAGAATGGCTGCCGAGGGGCGTGGTACCTGACTCCCTGAGTAAGACATTGCTAGCATTTAGTATGCAGCTTATTCGAAGCTGACGGACTATGAGCAAGACTACGGCGTGATCGCGACCTCAATGCCGACAGGTGCGCTTGCAGGTAATCAGTCTTGCTCGAAAACTTTAGATTCCAGCTTTCGCGAGGTCCTGATAGCTAAGATAGTCTCCTTCTACTGCTTCTTCTATGCTTACGCAGCAAGTTCTCGACTCGGAATTTGATCATCTTGCGAGAGGCATGGCAGCCACTCCGTGATCATCAAGTGTAGGGCGAAACGTGGTCTCAACCTGCTCTTACTATTATGAACATCCTTCGACATCAGTCGGTATCGTGGTTGGGCGGATCACCTCCCAAATTAACTCGTTGTGCAGCAACTTGCTCTACACGCGTAAGGTATCGATACTCCAGACTTCTCTAGCAAAGATTGAGCAAGCATCGAGACTTCGGCTACCACCATAATTAAGCGGCATGTCTGAAGCAGGTGATGCTCTCAGTACCAGGTAGCTGGTACATTGACTGCTGATAGGAGACGGTTCGTTCCACTGATACTCGAAAACTTCTCCATTGTCGGGTCAGAAGAGTAAGAGGAAAAAAGAAGATCTCTTGTTCTCGGCGTTTGACGAAGAGGGAACAACCAGAGGGCGGCCAGTCAAAGGGTCGAGGTAGCTACTTCGGTTTCAGGGTATTGGTCGAAAGGATGCGGAAAAATAGAGGGTCTTCCCGGGACCCGACAAATTCGGACGAAACACTAAAGCGGTTAGACTTGAATTGTACAAAGAACGACGTCATCAAGCTAGAGGCTTGGCAGTTTTTACCATCACGATATGATCAGTCCGCACAGGGTATTATTGCCAGAAACACATCAGACCATTTTAATACCTGCAACGATGATCATGTTGACGGCCATGTGCAGGCAAGGCTCCGTTTTCTAAGCTCGGGACCCAACAGCTTTCCGTCCAGCCGCCTGCTTCAAGCGGCTCTGCTCCCACTTTGTCGATACTGTTAGAACCGTACAAGTACCATTATGAGTAATCCTCAGCTGACTTATTATCTGGCTCATGTGATAAGCACACTGTTTTGCACAGATTTCAAGCACCCAGAACGTGAGGCCATGGCGGGGGCATCTCCGATCTGAACGTTGCTGGTATGACGATTCAGAAAATTTTATGCGCAATCGAACAGATAATCAGACACTTCGAAACCTACTCTACCCGACGACACGAACACGAAGTGACGAACAGCCCTACCTGCTTTCGGCACACAGGCTTGAAGGATCACACTATCCGTACCATGGCTTCACCGTGCGCATTACGCTTCGGATCATAGGTCTACGTCATGCCGGCGACATTGTTGATGGGAAAGTAGAAGGCACATCGAAGCCATGACGCGAGAGCAGAAAGATGCGAGCATACTCTACTTACGTTACGCAGTAGAGTACAGATCGAGAAGACACAGTCATCATCTCTACACCTGGACAAAAGCTGGGTACCGGCTTAGCCCCAAGTCTCGCGCCAATGACTGATCTTCACCTGTTACATTGGGCCACGCGAAGGACCATCTGACTCGCTGCTCAGGACTGAAGCGCCCAGTTGTCACTGCTTGCTGCCATCTACATCCCTGACTTCTGCTCCTCTTGTTCCTTGGCAAATACAGCAGTTTTCTTCAGGCCATTGTTTGCTCTTTGTACCTGCTACTCTTCCTGTCGTTGCTTTGCCATACAGATTGCTACGAGACAGCAAGTCCTGGAGACAAACCAGTGCAAACGCGCTTCTCCATCCTATATCAACTGTTACCAGTAATGATGAGGTTGCGTACCCGACTGCTCTTCCGGATTTTCTAGAGCCCTATTCAGCATGGCAGCTTTCCATGAAATATCCCACCAAGTTTATGGATGCATAGTCCCCGATCCAATCTCACCTTACTTCTATCATGTCTTGGTCTCTGTTGTTACGCTCTATGCACTGATCCAGACCTACCGTTTCATCGACCAAGATTATCATGCCTTCCTCTCCCTTGGGCCCGGTGGCACGCCAAGTACCTTCCAAGGCTATCTCCGCATCTCGTGGCTTCGTCTCCACGCCCACAAGAACCCCTTCCTTCCTCCTGCGCTCACGCCCCAGATTCTCCCATCGTCTGGCTATTTGCTCCGCCTGCCTCGTCGTCTTGGATCGCGCCCAAGGGTAGCTGGCATCGCTCCCCACCGCCAAACCGATCAGAGACCTCCCCGCGCATTATCCGAGGGCATAGTAGGAGCTTTGCATCTCCTGGCTGATGCATACCCCGCCTGGATCCGGACAGGTGTTTCATGTTTCGAGGAGCATGGGCTAGCATTGTTCTTGACAGCAACGGTCGCACTGCAACATCCCGGCGCTGAGCATCTGAATGAGACCTGCCGGGACACTGGAGAGATCTGCCATCTGCATTCTACAGTGAGTACCTTACTTCTCTGCGGTCCTACATGATGGCTGCTGTAAGACTGTAAGATTCATCCTGGCGCTTTCAAGCGATGAGCAACTCCAGCTTCACAACCTTCGTGGGGCGAATGCTGCTCCTCCTATAATTTGGTCAACGTGTCAATTTCGATACGATAATAGCCATTCCTTCACCAATGCCCTCTGTCAATTCCGCATAGTTGCACCTCCGTCCTGACAATGCTAACTCTCCGTTTTCCAGGATACCTCTATGCATCTCACGCTCCACCCCCACGACGCTGCTCTGGTACGTATCGTCTTGCCAGACTCACCCTGCCATCGATTCAGGTCATTGAATTCACCATTCATCGTACCGTCTAGATTTCCTCTACTGACATCGCCGCCCTGCAGGTGATATCCTACGGCTGGGGTGAGCGGCACCCTCTCGCCGGCCGCTCCATCCTGGGCAAGGTGCTACTGCCCGCCGGCTTCGTAATGGTGTACGCACCCACCTCGGAGTCACAGACACCGATACTGATGGATATCGTGCGTGCTGCTGCGTGGTGGGTGGGTGGCGTTGGGCTTTCAGGAGGCGGGAGACGAGGGGTTGGTGTACTGACAAGAGGTGAAGGGGAGGATTTGCTGTAAGGAAAGTACGTCAGGGAGATCTCACGTCATGCATAGGACCCACGGAGGTCCGGCAATATGCTCTCTGCTTGAGCAGGACTAAATCTCTCTTTATAAGAAGCCAGCCGAATCTCTCAAATGTTGCACGCATAGGAGTCTATACGGGCTTGTGGACTTGCTGTCTGTCTATATACGACATACGAGCTGGCAAAATTTCATAAAATTTACATTTGGTGCTTTCTTTGCAGCCTCCATGTGGAGACATGATAGGCGTAGTACCAGATCCAGCAGATGACTTTAACATTAAAGAGATTTCGTGTAGATGATGTAAGCTAGAATCGTAGATGTTGTTCGACTGCCAGAAAGGTGTGAACAAAGCTGGCATACCGGGGAGTCCGGTCGCTTGGCGTAGTCCTTCCCTCCTCCTTGTACTGAAAGTACGTACTTCAGGAACGGAAGTTCAGATATTATCCCATACGGGATAATGTTGGCGCATGGTTTTTGATACGATGATATCAGAAGATTCAGACCCTGTTGGATCGAAAGGCTCGCTACAGGTCAGCCTAAGGATAGGATGGCCATGTTGTACACTCGAGGAGGTATAGAGCCCGAGAATGGACGAAAGCTGATCGATTGATGACATGTGGAGCAGTCGACAGTCTTGGCAGGTGTCATCACGTGACTCAGGGTTCTGAGGTGCGAGACGATATCGGGATGAAAGGCAGCGGGCTCCGATTGATTGTGTGAAGGTAGTAACGACTTTGTGAGACCGTCCTGGCGTGCCTATGCTACTCATAGTCAAAATCCTTGCGCTCGTCGGTGTGCCAGCGAAGGGGAGGTTTTTCGGACTAACCTATAGCCACCACCATGAAAAAACATAATGGTTAGAGGACTCGAAGAGTCCTCGGCCAAACCCCGATACTTTTCCTGCTTTGAAACTGCAGGCTCAGCCTCTTCTTCTTCGACACCTGGTCTGTGGCCGGTCCATCGCACATCCACGGCCTCAGTTGAGGGGCTTGTGTATTGTCCCTTTCCATTACCGAGTGCCTCAATAGCACTTTCTAACAGGCTTCGAGGCCCGTTTGATTCATCTCTGGGCGCTGGAAAGCTGGTACGGCTTACCCAGGATGGCCCTTTGACGTCAGGGTCGATCAAGCTCGCCTGTTGGATATTCGATAGTGGAACATTGCGTGCGCCTTGCAATAGCTTGCGGGTTCGGGCTATCAGGTCGTTTTGGTAGTTGGAAGAGAGCTCATGATGCTGCAATCGACTATGGAGATAAATTTTGACGGGTGTACCTCGTAAGGGGTATTAAGGAAGTCAAGAGCCAGAAAGCTTTTGACAGCTTGTCCATCTGGTATGCAACCATCACGTCCACGCCCACTCACCAATTAGTTTGCGTCACCAGATGTTTCAAGATAGACAAGATGCTACAAGATAGCCGAAATCTCAGACACCTTTTGTATACATAGGAAATAACTTGTTTCTGCCTGTTTGGAGGCCCAAAAGTAATGGCGCGCGAAAAGTACTTGCACGTAATCGCAAAAAATAGAGCGAAACGACAATCAAAGGTTCTTTTCGATTGACTATTTGATGACGTAGATAAAAAGCCCTATCGAGGTACCAGGCATTGAGGGACGAAATTCAGGTTACCAACCCGCGATTAGGTCTTGGCATCCAGGCACCGAAATGTATCCGCGGAGTGCTTTTTCTTGACGACATCCAAATTCTGTCGTACGTGGATCGAACTCGCACGAGTTTGCCAAACTTCCCTGACCAAGTTGATTGTCTGCCTGTTGCTGGCTGAGCAAACCGTTTTGTGCCATCATGGGAACCTAGATCTCTCAAGTATTCTTCGTCTCCATTGGTCTACTACCTAGGGTAGCGTGGAAAGAACTGGTGAGCTATGTGCCTGCCTTTTAGCAAACAACAGGCTCTGTTGTGGTTCTTAGCGGCATTTTATTGACCTCGTGATAGGGTATTCAGCCATCGCTACCGTCACCTTGTCAGGTCCTTCCATCTTTCAACTGCTTTGGTCACCTCAATGCTTTCTCTTCGAGCATGTCCCCCCGCAGCACCACTGGAGATGCTTCTGAAGACCTTCAACATATAGCTTTGTCTTACAACAATGCAGAGTCGGAGGCATCGGCCTTGAAATTAGTCTTCGCCTTGTACCCGCACTGGCAGCATCAAGAAGGGGAGGTGGAGTTTGTCCGGTTCACTGACGGGATAACGAACACAGTATGGCGATCCTCGTTGGCCTCTTTCGAAGAATATTACTGAATTTACTATATTAGCTTCTCAAAGCTGTGAAGAGACGGCCTGGATATACGGAACAGCAGGTGGACAATGATGCGATACTGCTGAGGGCATATGGCAAAGGCACGGAAGTGCTCATAGACCGGGACAGTAGGTGGACAGCGCTTATCGCAGCACATAGACATCATTTCATGTATGGATCCTTAACTTTTCAACAGGAGAGACAGTTTCGCATTCTTTGCTTGCTCGATATCACCTTGCTCCTCCGCTTCTTGCTCGTTTTGACAATGGTCTTATGTATGAGTTCATTCAGGGCCGTGTGTGCACTTCCGAAGATCTAAGTCGTGAGCCCGTTTGTCGAGGTGTGGCCCGTAAGCTAGGAGAATGGCATAGTGTCCTCCCAATTGCCTCTGCCAACAAAACCAAGGGCACACACCACACCAATGGAGTACCTGCATTGGACGCCTCCTGTCCCGAGGTGACGTCTCGCTATCAAAGAATCAAGTCGACTACACCCGGAAAGGTCGCTCCTAACCTTTGGACTGTGTTGCAGAAATGGATATTGGCCCTTCCTAGGGAGACAGAAGCCCAGATGAAACGTAACGACCTTCTGCAAGTCGAGTTGGAGCGGATCGTGACCGAGTTTGGCAATCTCCCTGGCCTCGGCAAGGATGGCGTATGCTCAGATTCTACTCATTCCAGTCATCAAGCTCTACTAATTGCACTTGCCATAGCTGATCTTCGGGCATTGCGATCTTCTTTCCGGGAACGTTATCCTTCATCGACATCAGTCCGACCAATCGTCCGCGATTGCAGATGTCTCTTTCATCGACTACGAGTATGCCACACCTGTTCCTGCAGCTTTCGACATTGCAAACCATTTCGCCGAATGGGGCGGCTTCGAATGCGACTACAACGCGCTGCCCACGCGCTTCCAACGTAGCGGTTTCATCTCGGATTATCTCAACAGTTACAGCAGCTTTGGAGCGTCACCCTGGACCCTGGGGGGGTCGCAGTGTGAGGCACATACTATGGACCCAAGCACCACTAAAGCTGATTTCAACATACTACATCAACAGCTGTTTCAGGCCGTCGACCTTTTCCGCGGCATTCCCGGTTTCTACTGGGGGATCTGGGCGCTGATCCAGGCCACGATTAGTCAGATCGACTTCGACTATGCATCGTATGCGGAGGTGAGGCTAGGAGAGTACTGGGCTTGGCGGGCGGAAGAAGATGGATCGAGAGTGCAGAGTGGGAAGGAGATGCCATTGAGGGAGAGACGGTGGGCTCAGGAGTGAATTGGAAGTCGATGGTAGGTCGACGATTGAGTGGAGTTCGGGTCTGGTCCTCGTACTATGGGTCTCAACACCTTACATGCGCAAGAATTCTCCGGGTCGAAGTATCAGAAAAGCATGGCGAGGCGTTGCTGTCTTCAACGACGAGAACCACTGCAGGTTTGCATATGGAAAGAGACAATGGAAGACATATCGCTAGCGAGTAGAAAGCTGTAACAAGCGTGGATTGTGGAGCTCTCAGGGCTTATAAGGATAGGTAGAAGTAGCTTGAGAAGAGAATTAATCGCTTGGCCTAACCTTCAAGTCCCCGATTCGTGACTTATTTCAGGAGCTAAGTCAGAACGACAATGTCTGGAGATGGTCGGTATTTTCCTGTTCCATAGTTTGATTAATTGAAGATAAAAGCGATATGTAGCTTTTTTCGCAACATGCATGCATGCAATCGTAGTCAGATTTCTTCTGATAAGAATTCTGATAAGAAACAATCACCGCCTTGGGTATTTTGCAGAGCAGTAAGAACATTGGACCTCCAGCCTCCAGAATTCTACGTACCTTTTCAAGAACAGCTGAAGCGTGTAAGGTAAATGTCAAAAACAATACCGACAAAGGTGGACGAAGGTAGATGACAAAGATGAAATACCAAAGACAAAATCTTCAGCTCAGTCCGCACGGCCTGGGGAACTCCGCGCAAGAAGCTGATGAGTCAACACTCGACTTCTGCAAAATATGGGCTGGTGATTCTGTTTATGATGAGGCCGTGGTAGATCACAAGTTTCGATTACGGCTTAATGATAGCTCGACCTTGGCATTATTGTTGAAGGCTCATGTCAGGCTCGCCGGATGGCTTGCTGTAGGAAAGGCGTGCGGAATCGAATAATACACAAGGCATTCAACTAATTTGGTTCTTGCAAAGAGACTTCCGTTGTTTATTATCGTTCCCTTCTTCCTACGCATTGCAACTGTCTCTGCAGAAAGATTCAAGGAAGGATGCCTAACCATAGATTTAGAAATTCTAGGAGGGCTCGACTTACACCACTCCTAACGCTTGCGACTACACCTTCGCGAATGAACCTCTTCAAAGAATTAAAAATGACTGCTACTCAATGCATGGATCCGACCCGATTCTACGCCATTGGAAAGCTGACAACAGTGGCAAGACTTGCGGTCATGGTGGATCCCTGCCTGCCTTTCCCAGCTGGCTTTCAGTACGGGTGGTACGAGATGGTTGTGGGGACCCACTGCACAGCATGACGGAATTCTCTGAGGGAAACAAGGTCCACCATGTCCCCTACTCCGTTGGTGGTTCCACGCAAATTGTGAGAATCTACAAGGGCGATCCTATGAAGCACACCTGGCCCACTGTTGCAAACGGAGATCTCATCGATGCGACGCCACTGGTCATGGAATTCACAGCTCCCACCACAAACAACAACCGGAGCTTCGGATCCAATCGTCATTCAACCTGTACGAGTATTCCCGGGTACCCGCGCTCCTGTTGGCCAGAATGAAAGAAGCGGCATGGCCGTCTACCGGATGCGCTGTAGATGGACAAACACCAATATGTGAATGATGAAATCAGGGAAATTGATGCCGTGAAACTGGCTCGTGTACGGGAGGAACGCTGGGGTCAGCTGGAATAGAATTGCATGGCATCAAATAAACACATTGTAATTGCCGCATATTAAGCTATCAGTGTCCGGATTGCTGTTTACTACATCGCTTTTCCCATGCCGCTGGGTTTGGAGGTGTTAAGTAAAAGTGGATCCCCCACCTAGGGCCGACGAGCACCCCTACCCTAGGTGGGGGATCCACTTTTATACCAGGTAGTCCCGGAATTGCCGAGTGTAGTGCTCGCTTAGGGTTTGCAGCCGGAATTAATTCCGATGATTTTTCGCATTTTCGAGTGCGAACGATACTTTCAAGCTACTGGCCTCAAGCCTACACCTCAAGCCATTGCACCCAGATGGCTCCTCGCGACGACCCATCCAAGAAGCGCAAGGCTGTGACCCGCGATAGTCCAGAGGCCGACGAAGTGTTGCTGAGCGATGGCTGTGACGACTTCGAAAGCGAGCTCTTGGATGGGGCTTTCTCGCACAACGAAAACGATAGTGAAGAGGAAGACGACCTTGATGACGAATCAGGCGAGGAAAATAGCGAAAAAGAAGACTATGAAGCTTCAGATGAAGACTTGGGTAGCGACGAGGTGCCGTCAGAGGGAGAGGATGGAGCAATCGGCGGTGTGAAGCTCAACAGCACCAGCGTAGAGGACGATACTCTGGGGGCGAATCATACCGTCACTGAAGACGCCAATGGCAATCCTCGCTACATCTACAACAGTATAGATCCGGTTTATGATTCAGACGATTCTGATGCGCCGGCCACCACCAATACCATTGGCAACATCCCATCGTCATTTTACGATTCATATCCTCACATCGGGTATAACATCAATGGCAAGAAGATATCGCGTCCAGCGAAAGGAGAAGCATTGGACCAGCTTCTGGACAGCATTGATGTGCCAAAGGGATGGACGGGTCTCACGGACCCAGCTACGGGCAAGCCGTTGGAGTTGAGCCAGGAAGAGCTCGAAGTCCTCAAGCGGATACAGATGAACGAGATTCCAGAAGAGGGCTATGACCCATATCCCGCGACGATTGAGTACTTCACGAGCAAGACGGAGATTATGCCATTGAGCGCCGCACCGGAGCCGAAGAGACGGTTCATACCCTCCAAGCATGAGGCGAAACGAGTAATGAAGATTGTTCGAGCCATAAGAGAGGGCCGCATCATGCCGTACAAGCCTCCGGCGGAGGAAGAAGAGGATGATCCAAATGTCAAGAGGTATGACGTTTGGGCAAACGAGGCGCCGCGGCCTGACCATCCCATGAACATGCCATCCCCTAAGCTGCCTCCTCCGGGCTACGAAGAGAGCTATCATCCACCGCTCGAGTACTTACCAGATCGTGACGAGAAGCAAGCATGGGAAGATGCAGACGAAGAGGATAGGAACAAGGATTTTCTACCTACGAATTACGACTCACTCCGTAAAGTGCCTGGCTATGATAGATTCGTGAAAGATAAGTTCGAGCGATGTCTAGATCTCTACCTCGCCCCACGAGTCCGCAGGAGCAAATTAAACATAGATCCTGAGTCACTGTTACCGAAACTGCCAAGTCCTGAAGAGCTGAAGCCATTTCCCACGAATTGTGGCATAGTATACCGAGGTCACGATGGCCGTGTTCGTAGTCTGGCTATCGACCCATCGGGTACGCTGCTAGCAAGCGGCGGCGATGATGGTACCGTTCGGGTGTGGGATCTCAGGACCGGCTATCAGCGCTGGCAGGTCCGACTAGCAACGGAGGAGGCTGTCAATGTTGTCCGTTGGCGCCCCACTATTGAGACCTTCATACTTGCAGCCGCATGCGGCGAGGACCTATACCTCATGGTGCCACAACTCGTCGCGCCCGAGAAGGATGGAGCTGGCACGGAGACAGTGAGCCGAAGTCAAGACATTGTCGATGCAGGCTGGGGATACGCCGCCAACGGTGCTGCTAACGGTGCCAGAAAGAAAGAGCCAGCAGCGCAATGGACGAGGCCCTCAAGTCGCCTACAAGAAGCAGGTGTCCTCGTCAAGGTCAGTCTCCGTAAAACGATCAAGGTCATATCCTGGCATCGCCGAGGCGAGTACTTCACCACCGTTTCTCCGCAGGGCCAGACGCATGCGATTGCCATCCACACGCTCTCGAAACACCTTACCCAGCTCCCCTTCCGGCGACTGAAAGGCCTCCCCCAGTCCGCCCTCTTCCACCCCTCGAAACCGATCTTCTTCGTTGCAACCCAGCGGACAATCCGCAGCTACGATCTCTCCAAACAGGTGCTCCTCAAGATCATCCAGCCCGGCGCACGCTGGATCTCCTCTTTCGACATGCACCCCGGAGGCGATAACCTCATTGTTGGATCCTACGACAAGCGCCTGCTGTGGCATGATCTGGAGCTCTCTGTTCGCCCGTACAAGACACTGCGCTATCATCAAAAGGCTATACGGGCTGTGAAGTTCCATCAGGGTGGTCTGCCCCTGTTTGCAGATGCGAGCGATGATGGGAGTCTGCAGATTTTCCATGGGAAGGTGGTGGGCGATCTGATGGAGAATGCGAGTATTGTGCCGTTGAAGGTGCTGAAGGGGCATCAGGTGAAGAGGGAGCTGGGCGTGCTGGATGTGGACTGGCATCCTAGAGAGCCGTGGTGTGTCAGCGCGGGAGCCGACGGCACTTGTAGATTATGGCAGTGACGAGACCTGACTGTGAAGATGATTGAGGATATTATCCGTGGAGATTCCTCGAGTTCGCATCTCTTTCTGTGCGTCGGATACAAACAGAAAGTAGCAACAATAAAATAAAGAATAACGCAACCCCCAACTTTCAGATATAGTAAGTAATAAGAATCTTTCGTCTCTAATGGAAGTAAGTTTGTGGTAACTTTAGATCTTACAACTCAACCAGATCCACAGTGGACTTACCACTCCTCCTAGATTTTCTGTATTGTTCCAGATAGAGATCTGATAAGTCTTAATAAGGTCAGTGTCACTATTTGGATTAAGGAGGGCGTAAATCATACCCATTTGTCTTTCATGCTGCCCGTGTTCCAAGCATCGCATATGAAAGAAGCAGCGCTTATGATCTGCGTTGCGTATAGAGAAGGAGCTTCGAGATGCAGAAGAGCGCTGAGAACGTTGCAATTGGCCGACAAGCTTGCATTTCTCTCCCCTACATATGTCCGAAATTGCGTGCCCATATCAAAATGAGCAACCATTTGGCTAGGATCAACAACTCTACCCAACAGGCTAAGCGTTAGCAAGGACTTTGAGGGATCGTCTTCATCGGCTAACACGCACGGAGCAAAACTGGCAGTCCCGTCACTGTTCCCAAGAGCTTTCCTGCACAAAGCTGGCCAGATCCACGACATCCGGATGTTCCAACGAATGCGGCGGAAGTCCTGCCTCTAGAGGTGTGGATAGCACCGAAAAAACCGCAAAGATCGAGGTTGGGAAAGCTCTTGGGAAGCCTCCTGAATTGTACTCCGGGCACTGGTTTTGCACAGTACGCAGATAATCCTCGGCAGCATGGTCCCAAGACGGGACATAGATCAGATAGCCCGCAGTCGACGACGGCGACGCCATTCTGCTGCCATCATTCACTTGATGATGCACTATATTATAGTCAATAATCCCAACGAATGCTTCAAGTGAGTGGACCAAGTTCGTTGGACTTTTTCTGCACAACATCAAGGGATTGAACTTCGATAATTTTCTGGCTTCAACGATATCAGAATGTGCAGACCAGAGAAATCAAAGCTGATGTCTTTTGATGAAGGAGGTCTAGTAGTGAAGGCATGAGCATCTGAAGACCGACCTGGTCACAGTTTCCTACATTCCAGGTACAAAGCTTTCTCTCAAGCCATACGACAGCATTAGACATGCTCAAGCCGATGTCACTGGGTAAACCTGGGCGGCCTCCGATAGAAATTCCCTTTGGTGCCATGTTATGGATAGCAGGGCAGCCAGGGTGCTCAAGATACTGTCTATGTCCGAGGTATTATGTTGCCAGCCGCCCTGCGGCAGTTGGCTATCCAAAATGTACTGAAATTCCGAGGAAAGAAGCAGGTGCGACTTCCATCCCGACTTCTAGCGACAATAGAGACCCAGGCAGTCCCGTAAATAGAGACGAACCTCAAGCCCAGACAAGATCCACGCATTGTATCGTCAGAGAGCTGCTTGAGTAACAGGGCCGCCTTGATTCAAGAAAGACTCTGAAAGGGACGACATGACAACAGCAATATTTTCAATCTTGGTAGTGCAAATCAACAGTGTAATATACACTCAACTCGATAACTGGAAGGGATGTTGCAATGAAATCGTTCTTGTTCATGTCAAGTTGGAAGCTGGGACCCTACTACAGAACGATTTTGGCGTGGGCCTTGATACCTTTCGAGATCTTAGTTCGAGGCAAATGCTGGGAGGGGCCGTAAAGTTGACGTGGCCACATACGTAGAGCTATACTTCCTCGGGCAGCTGACACACAAAGCAGTGCAGATCGATAGGACGCAAGAGGGACACTAAAGGAAGGCTCGGCCGGCAACGGCTTTGGTGACAGCTGGTTCAACCTACAGCCTCGCCCTGCTTTACAGCCTTGGTTCCCTGTACCTCAACTTCCGTGAAATGCATTGGTGATGGGGTAGCCGCCATCTGTGATTCCAAGTGACTCTCGAAAATCTTGTCATCTGTCAGTGATGATTTGAGATCTTTTTATTGTAAAGCTGGCTGTAACTGATGGGATGATATATGTACTGATACTAAAAGCTCCGCGAGCATCCTGGAGAATGATAAGCTTGCCAGGTGCATGAGTCCACTCGGACGTTTCTTCGATCTCGTTCGCTTTATCGACGTACACGCATCTGCTGTCATCAAGCTCCCGCTAGACCAGAATCTTAGTAGCTCAGATGCACAGTGTCTGGGATAGGCCAATCGTAAGTCGAGGTAGAAAGCCCGCTGACCATCAAAAACCACCTCTTGATGCTAAGTCCGTTTTAGCTGCTGATTACCAGTATCTGGAAAATCATCTTTCGGACGAAAGCTAACCTGAACAGCTAGGAACCAGTATTGATGTAACATAATTTGTCCAATCTGCGTTCTAGCGCTCCGCGTTAGCAGTGTGCTACATTAAGATCAAGAGAGAGGTGGGGGCGGGGGGTGTCCTCTCGGTCGAGCCGAGCAGCGATATGCAACAAAGTGCATTGTACCGTATATGGATGCGTATCATGAGAGGAAAGGATGGCGGCGCCTGCTGATCGTTCATGCTTCTAACCCGAGTCCTGGTCGTTGAAGTGATTTTGGGAGTCACGCAGCTGAGGGCACAAAAGACTCAGGCGTGAGTAGAAGAATTAATGCTTACCGAGCTCGTTCGCCATGGCTGTGGAGTTGAATTAGGCTTCAACAAAAGTGTTCTTCACCTCACGCAGAGACTTCTGGCTGATGTTACAGGTTCCCAATAGGAATACCCCAGACCGATTTCCCGGCTTTGTAACAAAACAACTTGTGTTGAAAACGCTCAAATTGTGGTATCTGTAGAGTTTTGGTAAGCACATCAGACATGGCCATGACGGAAGCATAGCATCCAGTATTCCCGTTTGACCTAGAATTGCCTCTCAGCAGTCCAATTCTTCAGGCGGTGCGCTTGCGTCTAGGAGTGCATGAAGCTCGGTGCTTCTGATACTGCCTTCAATCTGACAGTGAATGGTTCTTTCACCCATGTGGCGTAAGTCTTCTGATCTGTCCACTTCAATCCAGAATCTGGACCCTCGGGTAGCGAAAGATCAAAGTTATAGATCACACGGGCCAGGATGAGCCTCAATTCAAAGTAAGCAAGGTTCTGACCAAGGCAAGAGCGAGGGCCTAGAGAGAACGGCTGTAGAGCATCTCGACGGTCGAGCGCAAATGGAGATGAAGCAGCTTTACCAGACTCCAGCCAGCGCTCTGGGACAAATTTCTTTGGCTGTGCAAAATTTTCTTCGGAGAGACTGGCTCCCCATTGCATGAAAGAGACACAGGTCTTTCCAGAAACTTGTCAGCTTTGGGGACATGAATAGTGATATGGCTTGGGCTCACATCTTCTGGAAGCCATTCGCCACAGACGAAGTCCCCGCCCTTGGGTACAACCCGGGGCATTCCAAGCGGTATAGGTGAAATTATCCGTAGTCCCTCCTCAATGACCGCTGAGAGGTAAGGCAATTTGCCAAGATTCGTAAGATTCATCTCGGTCTCTGTCTTGAATGCATTCCTGATCTCTTGTGAAAGCTTCTCCAATGTCTCTGGAAAACGTAGTAGATAATTGGTGGTCCCCGCCAATGTAGTGGTCAAAGAGTTGCTTCCTGCAATTATGATAATCCCCGCTGTAGATTCGATTTCCATGTCAGTGAGACCATGTCGCGCCTTGGTAAGGTGAGAGAGCAAATCAGGTCTGTCTTGCTTGGTACCCAGTCGCTTTTCAACCTTCTCCTTGACTGTAAGGGAGTGTTGTTGTTGCTTCTTGATGGAACTCTTGGGAACAGACCACACCAAAAGTCGATAGAGCAAAGGATAATAGCGACAAGCGCTCATTAGCACTGCGGTTTTGAAGTGATGGATAATGGTCTCAACCCACGAATGATACTTCTGACCATTCAAACAACCGAAGGATTCGCCAAATGCTAAATCACCAATGATGTCGAACGCACAGAAGTTATACCATTTAGCGATGTCCAGTACTGCAGCTCCCGATGTGCTGTCAATTTGTTGTCGTAGTCTTTCAACAAGCATGTCGACGTGACTAGTGATCAAGGGCTCTTGATCCTTCAAAGCCTTCTCGCTAAAGCCATATCCCCACGCTCTGCGAATTCTTGTATGGTCTTCATCATCGGCGTTTAGAATTGAGGGTGCCTTGCCACCTATTTTAGGAGGGGTCGGTACCCATACTTGGTTCTTAGGGAAGGTGCGATGGCCCGGCCGGTAGGCATAGATATCACGGCAAGCCTTTGCATCAATGAAGGATACCTCGTTAGGCGCCAGGCGGACCATGTCGCCATACTCTTCATGCAGCTTTTGGACTCGATGAACGAGGCTGCCATTTCGCATCGCGAGAACGAACGGCAGGCGGCTCACGGCCCAAGTCTTTGGACCAGGGAATCGAGAAAGTGGATGAAGATAGACGTTGTAGAATGCGGAGCAGGCGAGGTACTGTTGCAATGTCAAGCGCGAAATTGGTGACTTTGCTATCAAGAGAAACGTACGGTAAAGAAAGGAGTGATCAAAGCCACGACAACAGTGATCCAGCCAACATCTGATGCCGAACGAACAATGCTTAAAACAGTCATGATGACTTTCAGCCCGAGACCAAACCGAGCTTTGGCTCGAGTCCACGACCAGCAAAGAGTCGATCGCAAGAACGAAAACGCGGAAGAGTAATAGGGTCGTGAAGATGGGGGCTTGTAGAATGAGCGCTGGGATTGATGAGGTATATGGTGTCAGAGTGATGGGGCTGGTAGCCAGTGGGGCTAATCCATCTTTGCTTCCACCCCAGGCATGGGTCCTTCCTTATTGCATCAGTCCCGGCATCCGCTTACGAGTGTCGTTACTTCCCCTCCATCACTTATTTGTTGGCGTGGCAGGGCATATTTGCCCACATAATCTCTGTTGCACTAACACATAACTTAAGTACATTACCGTGCCGAGCCGTATGCCAAGAACCTAGCGTTTCAGTAGATCCCCCAATAACAATAAAGTATGCTTGGCATGCATTTGAGGATACTGGCGGTTTAAAGTAGGAAGACTTATGCAACGAAGCGAAAATCGACTCCGAAGTCGGGCCCCAGTTGGCTCAACAACCTCCTTCATCTAGTTTGATTTTGGCCACCGGGGCTGCGCACGCCCAGAGCTCTGGGCTTTGCCTCCGGCTACGTTCAGCTGCTTTCCAGCCCCATCGACTGATGTAATCGCTAGACCTGTGAATATTGTCTTGCTAATCCACTATCTCCATCTTTGAGATGATGACACCTGGTTAAACATCAGACTTCCGTGTCGAACGCGCTGAACACGCCAACATCCATTACAATCGGCATAGAATTTGACATCCTTATTACATGTAGGCGGCGATCGACGGTTGAACAGCCCCCAGTATATCGTGAACGATGAGGCGAGGCTTCAGGCATCAGCCTTCGTGTCAAAGAGCTCGAACAAGTGAGGGTGTGGACCAACTGGGACTGACAAATCAGATTGAATTAAAAGTCATTCTTTGGATCTACCAAGTACGAGCTATTATCGACGTCTGCGGCACTGAATCAAACCCCCGGTACTTTCAAACGTTCTAGCTTTTTAGGTCATTTCCGAATGTTTTACCTTGTTAGACCTGTACGATAGGAATTCTCAGTGCCAATCCAGTGCCCCAATCCCTGAGGATCTGACACATCATCCTGGAACGCATCTAAGTCCTATGGTAAGTGCCTGAACGTGGCTGACTGTTAGTCCATGTCGGCATCGGATCTAGATGCTGAGCAATGTACGCCGCACGCTGCTCATATCAGCGACTTGGAGGTCAACTCCGCCAGAGTCTTCCGGCACGGCTGATGCCAACTTTGCTATACTGACGGCTGAACTTGAAGTGATGGTGGTATAACCCCACCGCGCCGCAGCTGTAACCGTTGATACTTAAGATGTGAGGACTGCCTACGGAGGACTGTACTCGTGCGTAAATTGCTACTTCGTTAAACCCAGATCTAAAGATGTCCAGCTTCTGTTGTTTTGCTATCCTTCTTCTCCTTGTTTTGGCAGAGGCCTTCTCCGACGCCCAGTCGAACTCATCTCTTCTCATAGAGCAACTGCATGGCGTGCTCAGTGACCCTGATCTGCCTCAGTCCCTCGAAATACCAAGTTTGGTAAAGGCTTTGAATGCGTATCATGACACTGTCAACTCAATCTACACCGAGACTCAGAATAGACACAGCAACCATTCAGCTGGCGCATTAGGAACTTGCCAAATCGGCCTTTTACTTTTCGGCTCTGGCAATTTTTTCAACGCTTCTTCCGCAGGCCTCGAGAATGCCACGCAAGAGAATTGGTAAACAACGACAGACTCCAATTTTTCCACTGGCTGATACTATTATGAGGGTCTGAAACGAGCTGGCTTCTGCCTACATGCATACTGAAGCCATCATCTCCAGCTGGGGTTGCACTTGCATTGAATTTAATAATCTCCTTTGACGCAAAATTTGCTACCAGAAGCGGAGGTCATAACCCGAATTCCGGGTTCGGCAGCATTGATGCACCAGGACTATTTCTCGATCTTTCCAACCTGACCCAGCTCGAAATTAGCTCTGATCGCAAAACAGTCCAAGTTGGGCCGAGCAATCGTTGGTTTGATGTCTACTCCTACCTTGACACATTTGGAATCTCTGCCGTCGGCACAAAGGAACCTGGCCCTGGCGTTGGTGGATCCATTCTTGGCGGTAGGTCGTCTTAATTATTCACAAGCTTGGTTTCCCTGATAGTGATTGTCCAGGGGAGACCCATTGTTCCCTGCGTTGCACGGTTTTGCGTGTGACAATGTCCAGGACTTTGAGTTATCGCTACTTCTTTCGACTCAACAGAATGTTACCACACATTCAACAAGCTAAGACAGCTCGACAGGTTGTCCTCAGCAATTCGTCAGTAATACACGCAAACGCTCACCAGCATCCCGATCTTTTCGTCGCCCTTAAGGGCGGTGCATCAAATCTTGGTAAGTAAAGATCTACGCAACCTTGTGATTCAATCTTGAGCCAAGCTTTTAGGAATCGTAACTACATTCACACTCTATACTGTCCCTGTTCACGATACCTGGTATAACGTAGTCACCTACTCGAACCTCTCAAACACAGATCTGTTTAAAGCTCTACTCGGTTTTCAAGAAGCCGCCGAAATGGATCCCGCAGCAAACATCATATTCACTCTGAGTGCTAACACTACCGTGGTAGGATTTTTGTACGCGAAGCATACAACTTCGCCACCTGTATTTTCCAACTTTACGGATATCTCCACCACAGGCACTTTAATACCACCGACAAATGGTACCATCAAGCAGCTTTCCATCGCCATAGGATCACTAGATGGTGCTGGCACTGCAAAGTAAGCTCGCCGAAAGAGGACGGTCAGGCGTATTAATGATACATGTGCTCTGGACGATCTATAGCAGGACTATCGACTCTGTCGGATTTAGAATACTATGAGGAAACGCACGACCGCTACCGAAGATCCTCTATTGCTCTTTCTTTTGGGCCGTCAATGATCCTTAGCTTCCAAGTGGTGACATGCACTACTGTGCGATAAAGCCGAAGCCACGGTGATAACTCGATGGGACTGGAGTTGAAAGTGCAGAATTGTAGGTCTTCTCTCCCTAATCGCTGTCCTAGGCAGAAGCTTACAAAGTCGAAGGGTTTGCCTTGGAAGTGCAGTGGACTTCAGATGCTGAAGACATAAGCAGCAAAGCAGCCCTGGTCGATCTTACCTCTGGACTCAGTACCCTTGCAAGCAGCCGTGCTATGTTGCTGCCTTTCATATACCAAAACGATGCTGGCAATTTTCAAAAACCGCTTTGAGGGTATCGGTCAAACTTCGCTGGCCTCTCTGATATTGGCCAGTCAAAGATTTGATCCGTCACAAGTCTTTCAGCGCTTGCAGAATAACGGCTTCCTTTTGTCGAAGCATTAGATGCGTTACATATTCTCCCTTTACAGCTATATATACATGTATAACAGGACTCTAAGCGTGCTTTGGTAGCACCTTTTTCCGACGTATTTCAAGACCAAGGTTTCACTTTCTATGATCTTCACGGCGCCTCGGTCTCCACTTCCTTCCACGTTTTCTCAAATAATGAACTTACTGCTTCCACAAGCGGACCTTTCGAGATTGCCTCCATATTGTGCTTCACCTGCTCTTCCTTGCTAGCACCAAGGATGACACCATCAGCACTGCCCAAGGCTGAGTGGTAACACAACCAGCGCAATGCAGCTTCTACTAGGCTGAGGCCGTGGCTATTGCAACATTCCTGCAGCTTGCGCATGGCCTCATGCATCACTGGCTTGTCGTACATATGCTTGTAAAAAGCACCGGCTGTGTTACCCTCTTCGAAACGGGTTCCGGCAACTTGCGTTCCTTGAGTGTAAATCCCGCTAAGAAATCCCCCAGCGATGGGACTATAGGCGATATAGGACATTTGGTGCTGACGCAGCAACGGAATCAAGTCCTTCTCGTGGTTACGGCAGATGGCGTTGTACTGCCCCTGATAGTAGCTGGGCTTCACGTAGCCTTTTTGCTCGCAGACAGCGATGTAAGCTTGCACTTGATCAAAACTGAAGTTGGAAAGCCCGAGCTTTTCCGAGATCAGCGTTCATTTCCCTAAGGCTTTCTACTCGCGTACCTTTTGGAAACTCTTAGCCTTGTAGCGTCTGTCGAGAGCGGCGGCAGTCTCCACCAGTGGTGTTTCCGGATCCGGCATGTGACAGTAGAGAGTATTGATCTGAGCGATATTGTTAGATTAAGGAGGCTCCGAGAGAAGAGGCAACATACATCAGTATCGAGCCTTTTCAAACTCGCGACGATGGACGTCTCAATTGCGTCCGCTTTCAGGGTCCCCTTGCCGGTCATGTCAGTGACCATGATCTTCGTGTCAATGGTGAAGCCACTCGGGGCACACTGTCCAAGTAGCTGCTCTGCGTCGCCTGGGTTCGTAACTGGATATATGGGTGCGATATCAATTCGAGAAATGCCCACAACCCTGAGTAGCTCAAGCAAATTCTGGACCTCCTTGAGCAAGCCAAAACGACCGCTGGCGATAGCAGCGCCTCCAAAGAGCAGATGTGGACACCCCCCCATGTCACGTGGTGTATTGCTGGTGATCAAAGAACCTGAAATGTAGAAGACTGCTGCTGTGCGTACAAATGTCTTGTATCGCAACCGTGTCTGAAGTGAAGTTCCGGTTGATGTGTGGGGTCGCAAGGGGTGTTTAAATGCGGTCTTATTTGCATTTAGCGCTTTTACAACCGTTGTCCCTGCTTGACCTTATTTTTAGATTTTCGACCCCGCTACCTAAAATAAAGGAATTGTCGGGCCACCAGTCACTAGATGCTGTAGATCAGAGAATATGTTTAAGATGCATCAGCTATAGTACACGCTTGTTTATAATGCATCACCCCCAAATATCCTAGTTTTGGCACATCGTATAGACTTAGTTTATCTAGCTTCTCAATGTTGGCTGCGATCGTTTGCAAAGATTATCAAACATTGTTGCTTTTTTATTGCAATTGCATCTTGTTGCATCTTACGTTTAACAAGATCTTATCAACGTCAGTGTTGATATTGTATCAAAAAATAAGCTCAACGTAATAATATCGCACAATGCTATTCGCCAAATCTTGTCAACGACAATAAGAACGACGACGACAAAATCTTGCGACGATAAGGATCACCAATCCTAAAAAGCTAGATAGATTGGGCCTGCGCAATGTCTCAAAATCAGGGTTTTCGAGGGTGATGCATCAGAAACAAGCGTGTACTATAATTGATGCATCTTAAACATATCTTCGCATCTGACGCCTACTGTATTTAGGAAGCTATGCAAGTAAGACGTATCATGCTTTATACCCTGCAACGCAAACGCATGGCTATGGCAAATGCGCCTCACACTACCTACATCCAACGGTGCTAGATTCACACCACCACACCACTATATGACCACAAATCCCCCAACGGATGTGTGGGTCACAGAGGATCGTGACATCGGCCATGCAGCTCGTGTCCGGCAATCCTCCTTGGTTGTGATCCACAAGCTGGGTTTGTCCGTGCATTCGAGCCGAAGAAGTCAACTATAATCACACCGCAGGCACGGAGCTAGCTTTCGTTTAATTTATAAGATACAACAAGTCCCCTTTCAGAATACGAGAATTGCGAACGTTCCACGCACATGGTGATGCATAGATTTACCAGAGGAGAGCAGTCGCCCCTTTGATTCCGAAGAATCTCCCAGCAGCAACTTCGTGCCCGTTGCTTTCACGGCTGTCTGAAAAGTTCGTCTTATGCTAAATTGTCAGCGATGGTGTTGAACGTATCCTTTTCTATTTTCAATCCAGAAATTTTCCGTGCCTTACCTGCCTATCACAGTCGACCAGCGCATCCTGTCCCCTCTACTTTTGCTATGGTATACGCTCTGCCCGGCTGTTTTTGGCATCCTTATCTGGAGTTGGCCATTCCGCTACACAGGAAATGCTCTTGCCAAGGTAACCCGAGTTGGAAGCCGATTTGCATGGATTGCAAGAATCGGCTATTTCGTAGATGCTAAAGTCGTCGTTAACACTGGCTACTCTCAATTCAAGGATTCAATATTCAAGATATGCGGGAATGATGTTATAGTCCTACCAAACAAGTACGTGGAAGAGCTACGCAATATTCCCAACGAAAGACTGAACGCCATTCTGGCTTTGGTGGAGAATTCTGAGGGAGCATTTGCCCTTACTGATGTCCTGGCGACGAGCAATCTACATACGAGAGTGATTCAAACCAGACTGACGCCGAAACTTGGTGCCCTTGTCCCAAGCGTTTACCAGGAACTTGAGATTGCTCTCAAAATGGAGATCCCGCGCTGTGAAGACATATGGGTCAATTTGTAGGTTTACCATGTCCTGCACCAAGTCGTTGGACGAGCCTCCGCCCGAGTTTTTGTCGGACCAGATCTGTGCCGAAGCACCACATGGCTAGAAACGGCGGAAGGCTACACAAACAACGTGTTCCAAACGATCGTTGTCCTTCGATTGCTGCCATCCTGGGCAAAGCCAATTGCTAACCTCTGCCTACCTTCTTCGTGGAGAATCTACTATCATTGGTGGCAGGCCAAAAAGCAGCTTCTTCCACTTATCGCCAAACGTCAGAAAGAAGGACAAAGCAATCAGGGTAATGAGGACGAAGGCCTCGGTAACTTCCTGCAGATGCTGCTGGACGAGGCAGGTACTGGACCAGACTCAGACCCGGTGACCATTGCGAAGAGAGTGCTGACCTTGACACTCGCCTCCAATCACACAGCCACTGTGGCTTTAGTAGAGACTCTGTATGATCTTTGTGCTCATCCAGAGTACATTGAAGATCTAAGGCTAGAAGTAAAACAAGCCGTCTCAGGGGTTGATGGTTGGCACAAAGCTGCGCTTACAAAAATGTGTAAGCTGAACAGCTTCATGAAAGAATATCTGAGCGGATAAATCCGCCAAGTTACAGTAAGTAGGATCATCTCTTGATCAATTGCAGCAAAGCACTAACGCGACCAAGTGGGCTTCAAAAGACGAGTCATGGAAACTATAACCCTTCATGACGGCGTCACGCTGCCAGTTGGTGCACACATTGAAATGGCCATCGTACCTATCCAAAGGGATAGCACCAAGAATCCGGAATATTTCGATGGATTGCGTTATTACCACAAACGTCTAGACCCTAGAGAGGCTCACAAGTGACAGTTCGCCACTAACAACGCGCAAATTCTGCACTTTGGGCATGGAAAGCAAGACTGCCCCGGTAGGTTCATGGCCTCGAACGTCATCAAGATGGTTTTAGGTTTGGTCTTGTTCAACTACGACCTCAAGTTCCCAGAAGGTCAGGGAAGGCCAAGAAGGTTGCCAGCATTTGAGTACAGTTTTCTAAATCCAAAGGGCAGGGTCTTGCTCAGAGAGCGGAGGGCTACGTGAATGAGCAGGGCGGATTGACAAGATTGTCCCGTCATTTCAATACGATACAGACTAAAATGACACATAACTAAATTACAAGAAACAACAGCTTGCCTCAGTTCTCAGAGTGAAGTTGCCAAGCCTCTAGCGAGTCGACATGCTAAGTTGTTGACTAACATCAAAAGCGCTTTTACGTTTGAGTCCAAAACTCTTAAATACAACTCTTAATGCACAAACACTTATTGCGAGTTATAACAAAATATAGAGTTAAAACTAATATTATAGATTAAGTATTAACATATTTATACTATTTGTTTTTGTAATTATTTTACATGTTATTATGTATATTATTAATTACAATTAATTAAATGTTGTTATATCTATTATGCTTGCAAAGCTATTAAATTTTAACAACATTAGATATTACGTAATTAATTTGAAACACACGCAAGATGCAAGTTCTTTCTCGACTTTCTTTAATTCAAAATAAGTTAAAATTATATCTTAATTTCGATTAAATATTGTACTTTATTTTTATATATTTTATTGTATGTAGTGCGACAACATAGTTTTTGCAATTATTGCGACAAAATATTGCGATTTAAAGATCTTATATATAGTTTTTTAAATATAGAAGTTTACTCTTTAAATATATTAAAAGTAGTAATATAAGCTTGCAATATTATTTAATACTATTTATCTTAAAAATTAACGTAATTATTATAAAAAATAAATTTAAAATTATAGATTTAAATATATATATAATGTGCATTATTTGTTGCGAAATTCTATAAACAAATATAGCGTTATCTCTCTTAATATCTATTTGTCTTGTGCTTTGCGTTGTAAAGCTTTAAAAACGCAAAAGTTATTATTTCTTTTAATACTTTTTTAAATTGTGCTTTTATCGCAAAGTTTTATTGTTAATTAATAATTGCTATTTTTTTAAATATTAATTTAAATTTAAATTATATTTGTTTTGTAAACAAAAAACAAGTTATTTTTTAAAATACGTATATATTTTGCGTTTTAATATTAATGTTAAACAAAAAGTTTGTTGTTTTTTTTAATATTTATTCGATTTTTGTCTTATGTTACGTTGCTATCTAGGCGACTAGAGTATTAGGATAGATTAATATTGTTTGAAGAAATTTATAGACGTCTTTAGACAATGTAAGCAATCACTTGATAACAAGATTTTGCAACTTGTATCTATAATAGAGAATAACTTAATAAATAAGTTGAACACGATTTATAAGGAAGTCGTATTTAGAAGATCTATATACTAAAGAGATTCTTTTTGTTCGTTATGTTCGTTGTTAAGCATGTCGAGTCTTGTTCGCTTTGTTCGTTGTCAAGCATGTCGAATCTTGTTCGCTTTGTTCGTTGTCGAACATGTAGAATTCACTTATTAGCGTATCGAACAATGTTCGTTTGTTAAGTCGTCAAACATGCAAGTAATTGTACTATATGTTATAAATTGCTTTGTAGAGTATATACTAGCTATAACGAACTAAGGTCGTAACACTATTTTCTTTCTTTAAATTTTTTCGTTTTAAAAAGCGAATGCTTACATGTTATGTCGTTTTATCAAAATCGTATTCGTCTTGTCTTCGAAATAAATTATTACGAAACACTTGTTAATTTCGCTTGTGAACGTTGTTGCTATACTAGCAAGCTTTGCATTGTTATAAAAGATTCGTTATCTCGTTTAAAGTGTTCGAAATGTGTTTGTGCGAACAAATCGTATATAAATATGTCGTAAACTTCTTTAAATTATATTAAAGAAAATCTATTTTCGAAAATAATAAAGAATGAGATCGTGTTAACAATCGTAATTACGCAATTGCTTCGTAATAAAAAGATATTAAAGAAAATTAATGCAAAGACAAAGCGAAAAACATAGTGTTTATTGTCTAATATAAAGAAGTTAAATGTTATAGAGTCGTCGAATTGTCTTGTTGCGAATGCTCTAATTAAGGTATCTCTTATCATTTGATCTTCTTTTGCTATGTTAGACGATTTTTCAAACGTTAATGAAATTTCTAAATAAGAATATCGTAGTCGTCAAGATTGCTAGTTGGTTTTCACGTATTTTTCGTCGTAGAGTATCTTTTTCACTTTATAAGATATTGTTGATTTTGTTGTTCTAAAATTCTTTTAATCTTAAATCGATTTTTTTTTTATAATTTATAATAAAATGTTTTTTATATAAACATACTTGAGTTGATTAATTTTAACAATAATACATAAAATATTAGAAATATTTTGACGTTCTTAAGTAAGTCAAGTTCGTAATTGATTAATCTCTTAGTTTTCTTAATGAGAAACGATTCGACTTTAACATGATTTAATTTCTTACTTAACTTTCTTGTTTTAAAATTTTTTATAAAAAGATATATTTTATTTCTCTTTTTTAGTTAAGATGTCGTTTTTTGTTTTTTATTTTAATACTTGATTGATCTTTTTTGCATTTTTGAGATGTTGTCGTATATCTTTTTTAGTGTCGCTACTCTTTCGATAACTAATTGCGCAAACAAATGCTTGCGTTCTTTTTTAAAGAGATTTGATTTCTTACTATAGTTAACGAAGAATAAAGTTATTTTAATGATATTCGAAATCTTTGCATTGAGTGCTAGTTGTGTTATAGATAAAAGTAATATTTAATTGTTATAAGTATTGTTAATGTAATGCCTTAAATATTGCTTAAAACTCTAATTCGTTCGTTCTATTTAATCATTCGTAATTAAGTGATAAACAATAGACATTCGAAGTCTTGTATCTAACATTAGAAGAAACGTCTTTCAATAATTAGACGTAAAGAGTTTGTCTTTATCATTAATTAATTCTTTAAATATATAGTGATATCTTATAAGTTAATTTAATATAATGTATCTTAATTGTTTTGCGATGAACTTCTCTTTGCATGCGATAATATGTAAGTACTTAATAAGCTTATTAATTATTATTAGTATCGAATTATATTTATCTTCAATTGCTAAATTCGTCGATTTGAGCAACTTAATAATAAAGTTTATCGTGACTTTATTTTATAACGATTTAGATAATTCTTAATATTAAATTTCGTTATAATTCGCATGTGTATCATGTTTGTTTTGCTAATAACTAAAATATCATTTAATATATACTTCGACAACTTGTCTTATCTATAAGAAGTAACAATGCTAACGTAAAAGCTAAAGAATTTTCGTTACTCTTAAATGTCTTTGTAGTGATTCGTCATAATGCTCTTTTATATATTCGTCAATTTTGTCGATAAATATTTGAAGTTTTTCTTTTTTTATTAAAAACTCTTCTATATTATCTTGAAATATTTGTAATGTTGCATTTAGCTCGTACTTGTTTACTAATAATGATTCGTTTTTATTAATTTTAAATATGTTGTAATTGAACGATTTCTTTGTTTCTATATAATTATTTCTTCTATTAAGTGCGTCTACTTTGTTATTATCTTTGTCTAAAGTATATTGTATCTTGAACTTGTATTGTTCGAGTCTTTCTAATTATCGCATTTGTCTTCTATTTAGCTATTTAATAATGATGAAGTGCACAAGATTTTTATAATTTGTGAGAATCGTAAGTTTTAATAATTCTTCTATGTATATTTTTTATAATTTTAAGAAAACTACTATAGCGAATAGTTTCTTATTGTGAACATTATAGTTTTGTTTCATTAATAAGAGTTTTCTTGAAAAATATATTATTAAGTGTTATATGCTTTTATGTCTCTAATTGAAGCATGCATTAATAATTAAATTTAATGCGTTAATTTTAATCTTGTTTAACAATTGCGAATCGTACATCTTTAATATTAGCTTTTTCAAGCATTCTAGCTTAAGATTTTAAAATAATTTCTCTTTTGCGAATTCTTATAATTATGACGTATTTTTTTTCGTAAAATTCGTTAATAATATCGCGTTTACTAAGTAGTTTTTGATGAATTTCTTATTATAATTTATAAAATCTAAAAAGAATTGTACTTCTTTAACATTTATTAATAATTTTTATTTTTTAATTGCTTGTAGTTTCTTAAAATTTATGCGTATTTTATGTCGTTTAACGACAAATTTAAAAAAGTTAATTTTCTTTTAATGAAATTCGCATTTCTTTGATTTAAGATGTAAGTTTTTTATATTTAGACATTCTAATACTTTGAAAATATAATTAACATGTTCTTTTAAGATTTTTAAATAAATTATAATGTTATTTAAATATATTATAACAAATTAATTTAAATATTGTCGTAATATATTATTAATTATTTTCTAATACGTTGTCGAGACGTTTGTGAATTCGAACGACATTATTGTGTATTTGTATAATCTATATTGTATGCGAAAAGCTATCTTTTACTTTTTCCTTGTTTTCATTCTAATCTAGTTATACGCTTTTCGTAAATCTAGTTTAATAAAGTACTTTACTTCAAATAATTAATCTTGAAGTTCGTTAATATTAGATAATAAATATCGATTCTTAATCGTAATATTATTTAGCTTTTAGTAATTAACACATAGACGAAGAATTTCATTCTTCTTTAATACAAAGAGAATTAAGTATCTTGCCTATAATTAGAATTTTTTAATAAATTCTTTTTTTTCGTTTTTTGTCAAGTATTCGCGAAGTACTTCGAGCTTCTTTTTGAATAAAGTATATATAAATTCAAACGTAAGCTACTTGTTTAATTCAAATTTAATTTCGTAATTTTACGATTAATGTTTAGAGAGAATCTTTGTCGTTTTCTTTTTTTAAAATAGATACTTTTAATTATTGTATATTCGTGATACGTACTTTAGCGATTTCTTCGTTGTACTAAATAGTTCAAGATTTCTAAAAAATTTGTAATTTTTTTCACTTATTTTGATCTTGTAATTCGATTAATCTTTGCTAGTGTTTATTAAGTTAAACTTTGTTAAATTGTTTTTTTGCGAAAATGTAAACTCGCTACTTGCGATCGATTTTTAACTCGTTCTTTTATTTATTATTAAACGTTGTTAATGCGTAGATTGAATGTAAATTACGTGATCACATTGCGCAAATCTAAGTACTTGTGTATTTTAATTAATTTCTAGATTGTGTTGCTTTAATCAAGACATTTCTAGAACAATATTATAAATAACTATTTTCACTATATTAAAAATTAGTTTCTCGTGATGTTGTTAAATAGCTATTAATAGTGATTTCGTTTCTTTGTTCACTTTTTTATTTTTGTTAAGTAATAAGTTTCCATTTACAATTATTAGATTGTATGCGTTAGACTTTCTTTAAGTAGAGTATTCTTCCCTTTTAACAAAAGCTTTAATTATAAAATTATCTATTGCACTAAAATTAATCATTGCGATAAATTGTCGTTCATTGATTTTAATTAATGTAATAAAACATCGTACGTATATTATTAAATTTAGTTGTTATTGTTAGACTAACATATTGCATTTCTTTAATATGCTCTTTATTAAAAAATTTAAATTTTTTCTTGTTTTTGTGTTGCGATTTCTGCTTCGAACGTTTGTTTGCGTTAAGCTTTCTTCTTATGCTAAATTAATAACTTTAACTTTCTAAAAAATCAATTAATTTCTTCTTTGTCTTCTAAATGAGTCTAGCATAAGTCGTTATAGCATCTTGTTTAACTAAGCGTTGCATGTTTCTTTGCTTTCTTTATTCTTTTTTAGAATAAACTTACATTACTTAGTTGTTGTTTAATTTCATCGAAAATATCTCTTTTTATAGTGACGTCGCTTTTTAGCGCTTCCTCGCATTTATTCACAATTTAATTTATCTCTCTTTCCCTTAATGAGCTAGCTAAAGCGTCAAGATGATTCGTGATGTTGTTTAGACATTCGTGAAAGTCTTTCTAATCGTATTCGTCGTCTAAATTTATTGTTAAGTAAGAATATAACGTTCTTGATCTCATAGTCTCATTAAGTATTTAATTAACTTTTTGCGTAAATGCGAATGCCTTGTTTAATGATGTTTCATCTAGAACTTTTTGTAATTAATTTAGATTTTCTATCAAATAGTAGTCGTCGTTCAATCTAGTTTTAGAGATGTTTGTCTCTATGTTAATTTGCTCTTTAATGTCGTTTTAACTATTAAGTATCTCTCTTAACATAGCATTAATTTGTCGACGATTTATTAAGTTTTGCGATTAATAATCTCTTGCGAAGTAATTCGATTTGTCATATAAATAGCATGTTTTTTGGAATTTGTTACTTTGCTTTTTTCTAAAGTTTTTTTTTTTACGTTATTAAGTAAAATCTAGTTTCATAAATGCAGATTCACGATAATCTAAATTATTGTACTTTTAATTAAAACGAAATTCTCTTTGCTAATATTCGATCGTTAATTCAAAAAAGATTTTTGCTTTTTCTTAAGATTGATCGTATTTTTTTTTATAGCTTTTTCATATAGTTTGTCGTTGAAATCGATAACTACTTCGATAAAATCGAACATGTCGTTAAGAATTTTCTCGTCACATATAATTTTGTCTTTTAGATTGTTTTTGAGATTTTGTCGAAACATTGTTATAAGTGCGACATCGTCTCATTTAATTAAATTGACATACTTTTGAAATCTAGCTACGTAGTCTATTGCAAAAATTCGTTAAATTAGATGCTAAATCACTCTTTTTGCAATTTGTTTTTCGTTAAATGTTTTAAAGATTCTTCGAAGCTCTCTTTTAAAGTTGTTGAAGTTTGTAAACATTATACGAGAGTTTTCGCTATTATTTTTTAAATACTTTCGTAAGTTTAGCTTAAGTCAATGTTAAACTCTTTCTTTAAAAAATGTTAATGCGAAAATCGTTTTTTAATTCGTTGAAACAAGATAGAAGATAAAATAAATATTCATCTATATAAGCTAGTTCTTTAGGTCGATACAATCTTCATAATAGATATTAAGTTTATTAATTCTAATTTTGTCGTCTCTTATGATCGAAGATCGACGTGATGCTAATGAGCTAGTGTTCAAAATAAAGACGCGTTAATTTAATATAGACATTCTTAAAATATTTAAAGTGTTACGTTGCTATCTAGGCGACTAAAGTATCAAAATAAATTAATATTGTTTGAAAAGATTTGTAAACGTCTTTAGACAATGTAAGCAATCACTTAATAACAAGATTTTGCAACTTGTATCTATGATAAAAAGTAACTTAATAAATAAGTTGAACACAATTTATAAGAAAGTCGTATTTAGAGAATTTATATACTAAAGAGATTCTTTTTGTTTATTATGTTCGCTATTAAGTATATTAAGCTTTGTTCGCTTTGTTCGTTGTCGAACATGTCGAACTTTGTTCATTTTATTCGTTGTTAAACATGTTGAACTCATTTATTAACGTATCGAGTAATGTTTGTTTGTTAAGTCGTTAAGCATGCAAGTAATCGTACTATATGCTATAGACTACTTTATAGAATATATACTAGCTATAACGAGCTAGGGTCGTAACATCTTAATGCTATTTTGCAAGCATAAAAGATTGCAATTTCTTTTAATGCTTATTTAAATTGCGTTTTGACACTATATTAATAACGTCAAAATATTGTTATAATATTGTATCGATTTTTAACTTTTCTAGCATTTAAAATTAACATATTTAACTATTTAACAAAGAACAATAATATATTGTTGCAATAATAATAATGTTAATTTATCTTTATTAATGTTTTAAGCAAATAACGACAATTATATTTTTAACAACAAAGCGTCAAATATATTTCTTGCCTTAATTAAAATAAAAACGCATTAAATATTGTCGTATAATGTGCGACGTCAATTTAATATATTAGTTGTTAATATTTTTAATAACAAGATTTTAATAACAAAGAACACAATATAAATTTTAAATAATTAAAAATTTAACGTGTTAATCGATCAATTTATAATAAATATATATTTAATATTGTATTATTTATACAAAAAATCTATTTTTATATTGTAATTTTGTTGTATATATATATATATTGCAAAGCAAACATTGTATATAATTTAACTCGTTAAATAATTGTTTAACGCAATATTGTTATTAAGAATTAAATATATTGCAATCTTTATATATTTGTATAAATTTAAGATTTATAAGATTATATCTTTGTGCAAGTTTAATATTTTTAAAATCTTATTTTTGTGTAAATTTAATACTTATAACGTTTTATTATTATGCGAATTTAATATTTACAAAGTTATAACTTTGTGCAAATCTAATATTTAAAAAATTATATTTTTGTGCAATCTTAAATTTATAATATTAAACTCGCTAAATATATTGTAATATTTTCAATAATTTTAAATAATAGCAACGCGTATATAACTTGTTTGTATTTACTTAATAAAACAAGTATATATATTAGTTATCGCTAGTTTTATATTGTATTAAATTGCAATATATAAATTGTTAATTTTGTATTTAAGATTTTTAATATAATACGAAATGTTTAAATCTAAATATTGTTTATATCGATTATTCTTAAATGCTAAGCAATTTGTCTCTTTGTTGTTGTATTTCTTTAAATAAAATGCGTTTTTAACGTTGTTAAATATAGCAAGTAACAAACTTACTTAAATGCACATATTATATAATAAAATAATAGAAAAATATATAATTGTTGCAAAGATAAAGAGTTTAATGTAAATTATAATATAATATATAATAGAGCAATTTATTAATTTAAACTTAAAGATTATGTAAAATTTATTAATAATATATATAAAAATTGTGTTTGTTAATCGATGCAAAATTACTTGCATAATATTAGTATAAAGCTAATTTTATTTTTGCATTAATAAACTACTTATTTATTAAAAATTAATTAAATAAAGAGTGTAAATAAGTCTTATTAGCATTGCGAAATAAAAAAATAAATATTATAATATGTAAAAAACTATGCAACGTAATATAATGCAATATCTATAAAGAGACGAAAATTTTTTGAAACTTTATTTGTTGTAAGTATAACAAAAAGAACGTAAAATAAATAAAAAAATTAATAAGAAAAGTAAAGAGAGAAGCGTCTAAAGATTATGTCTTAACTTAATTAAAATTAGATAGTAAAATAAATATTATAATTAAAGTTGTATTATGCGAATTAATTTTTATTTTTATTTTTAGAAAGATAATTAAATATTTTATGCGCTTATTGTTTAATTAACAAATATACGCTTCTTTGTTTGTTGCGTTTCTAACTTGCTCAAATGCGTTTTTAACAAATTTAATCTTCTATTGTTTCGATATTGCTTAGAAAAAGATAAGAGTATAACGTTTAATATAACGTTTCGAATGTATTATTTTAAAATTTAACTTCGAAATATACTTAAGCAATTATAGCGATGTCAAACAATTTTAATGTTTTAATCTAAATATTGATTGCAACGTTAACAAATAAATAACTAATAATTTACTTTTTTAATTTGTTGATATAAATTATTTAATAATATGTTTTGTAATCAATTTTTTATTTACAATCGAGATACTTTCTCTTTAAATAAAATGCTCTAATTTTGTACTTTTTTGTTTGTCAATTATTGTTATTTATAAGTAAGTAAATGCTCTTTTGTTATTTTATATAAAATCTCTCTTTACTTTTCTTTATTATTACGTGTTTGTTAACATTTTTGTTATTAATATTTATCTTAATTTTTTTTAAATTATTCAAAGATATTTGCGTTGTTTAAATTATTTTTGTTGTATTAAAGTCGATTAATTAATTCTAAAACAAAACAACAAAAGTCTTGATAATTTTAAAAATTCGACTAATTGTATAATTGTTAATTCGAATGTCTTTTGTAAAAATTTTAACAATATCGAATAATTGTAGATGTAAATTATAAAATAAATAGTAGTTGTTGTAGTTTATAAAAGCAATGTCTTTGCGTCTTATAACAATTTTATGCAATATATTATTAATAACGTTTTCGATTTATTAAATATAATAATTTGTAATATATTTAATCAATCTTAATGTAATACTTTGCGTTAATTTTATTGTTGTGTTAATGTTTAAACTAACTATATTAAGTATAAAACTCTTTTTTTTAACAATTGAACTCGCGAGCTTTGTAAATAAATTTGCAATCTATATAATTAAATTTATTGTTTTGTCGATATTAATATTTGTTTGCTTTTGTATCTTTTTTATTAATAAGTTAGCTTTGTTTTTTTCAAAATTGTATTTCGACTTTCTAATTAAAAGTAACAATACAATATATTCAAAATAAGACTTTATTGCGTATAAATATCTAAAATATAAAAATTGCGTTTATTGTCTTTAATTAGAGTCTACTAAATAAAAATGTTATATCTTAACTTAATAATTAGCGTAATTTATTAAGTCTTTATTATTGTTTAAATTTTTGCTTTTTTTGAAATCTTTAAAAGTTATTGTTAAAATAAAAGATAAATATAATATGTAATCTAATTAATATTGTCTTCAAACTTGTACGTACTCTATAATAGTCTTCGTATTAATGTTAACAAATATAAAAGATAATTTTTAAAATAATACAAACAAGATTGTAATATAGCAATCAATATTAGAATTTTAACAAATATTTAATAATTTAAATTTGAAAAGTTAAAAAATATATTAAAGAAATATTTAAATACTTTAAATTACAAATTAATTAAAGTAAATTATAAAATAACAAATAATACTTGAATTAAAGCAATAAATCTACAAATAAATTTGAAAATAAATTTAAAAATAAGTTTTGTAAATAAATTTAAAATAAATTCGAAAATAAATACTAATTGACAAAAATAACATTAAATTAAAGAACGAAAGCAAATTTATCAATTGCAAAGTCTTAACAACAAATATATACGTAAATATTTTGTCTTTATTTTGCGTTATTTTTGATCTCTATTTTTGTAATTAATTATGCGACAACGTCAATATATTTAGCGACAATAATATAGAGAGAATGCTAAATTATCAATTTTTGTTCTCTATTTTAATTATATTTGAAAACGCATTATATAAATAACAATGCAAATATCTAAAGAGACGCAATTTAAACAAATCGAATAAGACGCTACAATGCGACAATTGTTTGTAATTTTCGATCTTATTGTTAAATTAGAATTTATATTGTATAAAAGTCTAACATTTATTATTGTTGTTAATCGAAAAATTAATATTGTAATCTTAGTTAATTAGAGCGACGTTATTATTACAACAATAAAATATATATAATTAATTATAAGATTGTATTCTATTTTAAGTTTAGTTTATTAATTTAAAATTAAACAACTATAAAGCGCGCATACAATATATATAATATTGCGCTCTTAACAAGTCTCGCGACAAATAATGTCGCAAATTCGACAAACGCACAAAAAAAACATTAACTTATCAATTAATAAAAAAAAAATTAAAAAAGACAATTTCGAAAGAGCGCACAAAAGAGAAAGAGAGTCAAAAAATAACAATTGCAAACTTGAAAAAATATAAAAAGAAAATAAAAATATGCTTTTTGTATTTTTTGCTATAGAAATATTTTAATATTTTTAAATTGCGTTGCGCGATATTAACGAGTTATTTGCTTAATTGCAATTCTTTAAATCTTTGTATATTTTATATGTTTTGCGATTTTCTTAAAATTTTAAGCGAATTAAACGACGATCTTGTATGTTTTAACAAAATTAAATTTATTTGTTATTCAAATTCTTGTTTTGTTTGACGAACAAATTAAAAACAATTTTGTTGTCGTTTTTTTGTCTCTTATTAAGCAATAAAAACTTGTCTATTAATAATAATATTACTCTTTATTAGTTTTATCTTTAATAAAACTCTTAAAAACGTTTATATTTTTAATTTAAACTTATATCTTAATCGCATGTCTTAACAAATACTTTGTTGTTTTAATTATTTCAACAATATTAAATTTTGTTAATCAATATTTTTTTAATTTGTTGTTGCTAAAGATTTTTATATTTAAAATACAATTAATAATATAATTATTAAAACAAACTTCTTTGATTAAAAATCTAAATGTATCGATAATATTAATAACGTTGTCGAACAAATAATAGTTTTTGTAATCGAAATATTTGACAAAAACGCTCTTAATTTGCATCTTCTTTAATTTAACTAAAGTAATTTAAGAAATTTATTTTTAATATTTAATCAATGTTTATTTAACAAATTTGTTCGTCAATATGCGACTCAATTTTTTTTTAATATTAATAAGTGTTGCTTTTTAAAATATAATAACAATTACAATTGTCTTCTTTTTAATTATTTTCTCGTTATTACTCTTCTTTATAATAATTTCTTTTTTAATAATTTGTTTTTTGAAATTATTAATAGCAACAACAATTGCAATAAAGATAATCTTAAAATTATTTTTTAACTCAATATTTGCGACAATAATAACAACGACAAAGATAATTTTAATTGCAACAAAGACAATCTTAATATTATTTTTTAATTTAATACTTTTAATCGAAACAACAACAATATTAAAATCAAAAATTATACTTTTAACAATGTTGCTTTTTGCGATAATAATTGTAAATATATTAATAAAATAAAAATATTTATATTTAAGATCTTTAATTATTTCCAAATTATTAATGTATTATTTAATAATTATTTGATTCTTCTTTATTTGTTCGCAATATATTAGATAGATATAACTCGAAATAAACAAACAATTAAACAAAAACGTAATTTATTGTAATTTCGCAATTCTTATTAAGTTCGAATTTGTTATTGTTCGTCTCTAGAAATTTATTCTTGTAATCGTCGAAATTTGAAAATTCGTTGCAATTATTAATATCTAAAAATTTATTCTTGTAATTATTTATTTTTGCTTTTTTGTTACTATAAGCAATTGAATTAATTGTTAAACAACGCTTAATTTGTAGTTTTAAAAAAATAAATATAAGCGTAGATTAAGTCTTCGTGTGCTTAGTTAATTTCTTAAATTGCGTCGCTTTTACATTAAATAAATAATTTTTTAATATATTTTAAAATTTCGCTTTCGCTATCTTTTTAGAGTTTAAACGACAAATTAATAAAAATATAAAAATATTGCAATGTAACAAGAAATTTCGATAAAATAATAGAGAACAAAACAAAAAAACTAAAGAGAGCAAAGAAGAATAATAAAAAGAAAGCAAGAACAAAGAATCAAAAAAAACAAAAAGAGAAAACAAGAAAAACAAAAAAAGAAAAGAAAGCGCAAAAAGAGAAAACAAAAAGCAAGAAATTTCTTTAAATAAATTTAATATCAATTCGATTAAATAAATGTTTAAGAAGTTAGATTTCAAATTTATCAAAATTTATATTTAAGAAAGAATTAAATATCTTTTTAGAGCTAAATAAATTGTAAATAAAACAAATAAATTTTAGATAAATTTACAAGATTAAAGAATTAAATTGCTATATGCTACTTGTTGTCTATAGATAAATTAATAAATAAGACGTTGTATCTATTAACGTTATACAAAAACTAAAATACTTTGTTAATATTTATTTAATCTTTTTTATCTTTATTAATTAAAGTGTTTACTAAAACGAAATTGTATCTTTAAAAACATCGTTAATTAAATATCTTTAAACTTTTAAATTTGCTTTACAAAGCAATTGTTTCTAAACTATAAATTTTAATTAATTTTTATCTATTGTTAATCTTTAAAGATAGAATTTATTAACATCTAAAAAGTAATTGTTTAACAAATTTAATTATTGATCGCGTTAACAATATTAATTGCAAGTTGTCTTTATAATTAAACATTATTAACGTTATAAATACAAACGTTGCTATTTATTTATTGTTAAACATTTTTTTTGCGATTATTACTAAGAAACTTAAGAGTCTTGCTAGTAATAAAATTAAAATTCGTTATATTGTAAATTGTTAAATTGTTAATCTAAATATACTAATCGAACAATTTAACAAGATTACTCTTATATCGAATTAACTTACTAATAAACAAAAATAAACGTACAATATAACAATTAAAATCTAGAAAATATTAATAAATAAACACATATAAAAGACTCGATTTATAACAAAAAAAAGCAAAAATCGTTTTAAATAGCAAATATTAACGTTAAATTTAAGCATTAAAAAAAGCAATTTGCAATAAAAAGAATAAAAGCGCGCAAACTATTAAAGAAAATTAAAATTACAATATTGACAATTAAGTCTTCTTAACTATAAATAAGATTTATTTGACGCATCTTGCAAAGTGTTTTATAAAATATATATATTAAGAGATTTTCACAATAATAGCGCACGTTACGTGAAATCAAATTTAACTTCGCAAAGATAAACGTAATACTACAAAAAAAATTTAAACAAACAATTAATAGAAACTAAAATTGTTAATAAAGAAGATTGCAAACTTGCTACTTTAAAGAAACTTATTAATATTGTTAAAACTAACAAAGTTTTAAATTGATTTTATTAAATTAAGCGATAAAATTGAATCGAAATTGTTAAGTAACAATACTAGCAAACGTCGTCGCATAAATGTTGTTATTGTACTTAACAAACAATAGTTACAACATTATATAATATTAAAAGTTGCAAAAAACGCGTTAAACTTATTAAATGCGACGTTTGATTAATTGAACGTAATATTTAATATAACAACAAATAACAACTTAACGTTGCTTAAAAATATTGTCGAATTTATAATTAACATTGACGAAAAAAATAACAAGTCGAATTTAAAAAAAAATACTAAATTGTATTGTTGTCGCAATATTGCTCTAATTATTCTAAATCAAATTAGTAAAAAAATTAATATTAAAACAAAAATAAATTGTTTTGATATGCTAACTTGTTTAATTAAATTAAACAATCTATTTTTAAAATACAAACAAAAGAAATAGCTAAATTTGCAACATATTTATTACGCATATTTAAAAAATCTCGCAAGTTATTTTAAGATTTAAGTAAAGAGTCTTAAAATTAACAACTTGCAAACAATTTTCGTAAATTGCTATATATATTGCAACGCATTTAATATATATAAAACAACAAACTCAACTTAATTTAAACAAAGAAATTGTCTCTTTATATTTGCGAATAAATTTAAAATCTATATCTACAAGTTTGTTGTTTTTAATTTGTTTGCTTTTTTAACATCGATCTAGACACAATATATTGTCGACAAAATTATTAAAGAAAAAACATAAATTAAGTAATACAAATTTGACAATTTTATTATTTCTAATCTTTTTATTTAATTGTAAAAAGACGTGAAAATAAATAAAGAACAAAAAGACAATATTAACAACTTAATTAATAAAGAGTTTAAAATATATTTTTATTATTAAACTCAATATAATGCGCAAAATAATAAAAAATAATTACATATTATATACTACAACTTATTTTAACAAATTGTTTGACAAAACTCTTGTTATTGAATGCTTTATACTTATTTTTACTTAAATAAAAATTTACGTTTTGTAAGTTACTTATATTATGTAAAGTATATAATTTTTGCGAATATAACAATCTTCTTTCGATATATAGATCTTAATATATTTAAGTATTTTAACAATAATTACGAAGCAAATATTATACAAAAATCGATTTTGTTCGATAACAAATATATTAACAATTGCACGACAATAATTTCTAATTTTTACAATCGAATTAAAAAATAATAAGTTAATGTTGTTGTTTGTAATGTTGTTATTTACGACAATATTATAAAATTAAATAAAAAATACAACAAAAGTAACGTCGAAAAATTCGAAAACTTTGTATCAATTTTTTGTCTTTATAACGCTATTTGTATTATAATGCTCGTTATAATTTACAATTTTATATCGAACAAAAGCAAAACAAAACAAAAAACTATATTGCTTTAATATTATAATTTAAAAGCTAATAATCTTATATTAAACAATAAAGAATTAAATAATTAAATAAATGTTTTGCGAACTTATGCAACACACAAAGATTTATATCTAATTTTATCAAAATAAAGCAATAAATATAAGATTATTCTCTATAGATTCTTAACTTCTATCTAGCTTTATCTTTATAATCTTATTAATTGCGTCTTAATTAATTAAATATTATAATCTAATTTATTAACTTAATTTGCTACAAATTTTATGTTAAATTTAGATTGTAAAACAATAAATCAAATAATATCGAAACAATATTTAATAATATTGCGAGAATTTAAAGTAATATAAGTCGAAGTTAAAAAAATAAAAAAGATAATTTATTAAAACGTTAATTTCTTTAAATAAAGAAATCAACTTTAATAATATTTTGTATAGTTATATTAATTTTTATATAAACGAGATTGCGCAACGTCGTAGTTAAGTTTACGCTATTTTATTTACAATATAATGTACTACTTGATTAATTGCTATTAGAAATTGCGTTGTGCGATTTTTAATAACAACAAATTATAATAATTATTGTATTTTTTTGCGTTAATCGTTAATATTAAGCAATTAAAGCAAATATTAATAATGCATATTTATTATTTATTGCATTGCTTACTAGCGATAATTATCGTAATTAATAAGAGATTTGTTGCTATTAATAAAGCTTCTAAGATCAATAAAATATTCGAAGAAAAAAATAAAGAAATTCTAGAGTTTTTGATATATTTTTAGTAAAAATTGATTATTTTTTATTAAAATCTTGAAGACGTAGTACTATTTACATATTTATTAAACAAATTTTAATAAAAATATATTACATTATAAGAACTATAATATATCTTTTTTATTTCTAGAACAAATATTATTTAAAATTAAGAAAAAACAATAAACTAATTGTTCGAATCGATTTTTTTTTCAAAATTTATAACTTGACTTAAAAGTTATATTTAATTAGATTAAGTTTTAATCTAATATAGTTAATATTTTTATAATATATGCAATTCGATTTCAATTATTAGAATCGAACAATTAATTTAAGAAACAATTTGTATCTTAACAAATATATATTTTTATTATATAAATAACTACTAAAACAATTGTAAATTAATAAAGATCTATTTTTTGCAATCTTATTAAAAATTTAAAAAAAAATATATGTAATGCGAGCATTATTTAGTTAGTTGTTATTAATTAAGATTTATATTAGTTAGAGTTTATCTAGCTAGCATTTGTTTCTAATTTAATTATTAATTATTATTTTATTATACAATTATTTGTTTTACTTGTTTCGTATTTATAACAATTGTTTTTCTTTTTATATTAATATGCAAATTTGTCTATAATATTATTAAAAGTTATATATATTGTTAAAATCTTTTTAACACAAAATTTAAAGATAAATCTAAACTATATACTATAAATAGCTTATAAATACTTAGAATCTATTTTTAGATTATTTGTTAAAACTTTACAATTATTGCAAAAATTTCTATTATTGTTAACAATTAAAAGCTTTTATTAAAAGATTAACAAATTAATATTTTATCTATTATATTATTTTTATTATTTTTTGTATTTTTTGTAATTGCGTTTGTCTAAAACAACAATATCTATAAACAAAAAATAATATTTAATATTTATTTTCTTATTATTTGTTATAATTAATTAGTTTTATTAATATTAATTTTTTTGTTATTCTAAAACTAGATTAAGTATAAACAAAAACTAAAATATATTTATATAATTAATTAATAGCTTATTGCAAGTTTAGCTATAAACAAAGTTTATTATTTAAAAAACTTATTTAGAATATACTAAATTTGTTAATATTTAATATAATTGCTAAACAAGAATTCTTAAAAAAAATTAACAATATAAAATATTTATTAAAATAATAAAAAATTATTAATTTTATTTTATATATAATTACTAGTTATTTATAATTTTAAGTATATTTTAAATTAATAATATTGTTTACAAGTTCTATAAAAAATCTTATTAATATATATATATTGCTTTAGATATTATAAGAAATAAATAATAAAATCTTAATTAGTAAATAATTATAATTATAGAAATAATAGAGACTTATCGCAATATATATATAAATTGTACTTTAGAATCTAATAGTATATAAAGTAACTAAAATTCTAAGATTTAAGTTAATAAGATTATATATATATTGTAGATAGATTACTAATATTAGTAACAAATATCTTATAATTTATAATTTAATATTATCTAATTACTTAATTACAATATTAAAGAAACTTCTAATCTTTATTAATTGTTGCAACAATATATTAATTAATTAAGCTAAAATAATAAACAATTAAATATATATTAATTATCTACTTATTAAATTAATTATTTCAAGAATAAATAGTATTCTTTCTTGTATTTAATTAAGATATAAATATTGTTAATATTTTGTTTGTATAAAAATAACTTGCATAATTGTAAAATTATTATAAATATTATTTAATTTTCTTTTATTTATTAATTATATAATTTAGATATATTTAATTAAACTTAAATATTTTCTATTATTTATAAATAAATTATAATATTTTTATTATATTTTAAAGATTATCTTAGAAATAATTATTAAACAACTAAGTTTTAATAAGTTTGTTAGTATTTAGATTTTTAATATTGTTAATAACACAAATCTTTAAAATAATTTTGCTATAAAACAAAAAATTCGACTTAACTTGCAATTATATTATAATTTAATATTAATTTTAACTAAAATTAAAATTTTTAATTAAAATTGTTATCTAAACTTTGTAGCAAATTATTACAAATAATATAATTTAATAATATAATTTATATTTGCGCATTTAATATTATTAAAATATTGTTATTTATTTGTTATTTCTATAAAAGTAATTTATTATTATAAAGATACTTTTAAAAATCTTTGCAAATTATAAAAGCTTTATAATATTATATATTAATAACTAGAAATTATAGTTATTGCAAAATATTTAAAAAATATATTTATAATTATTCGAAAAACTTAATATAATATAAATAGCTTATATTTTATTTTAATATTAATAGCGTAAAAATTAATTTTAAAAAATATTTTATTATATTAATAAAGTATTTTATTATTAATTTAAAATATTAAAAGCTAAGTATTATATTTGATATCTAATATAAATTTATTATATAAATAACAAAAGTTGTTATTAATATTGTAAAATAAATTTATAATTCTTTAATAACTAATATTATTAAAATTATTAATAACAAAGCTAATACAATTGCTACTTTATATTAAAGATATTTTATTTTTTAATATACAAAAATTAATAATTGTCTTAAAATAAAAATATTAAATATTACTTAATAAATTAAGTTTAATTTAAGAAAAAAGTATTGCTATATATAATATTTAAATAGACTAATTTTGTTATTAATACAATATATAGTTATTATTGCAAAATTATTTATTTTTTATTAATTTAATTTTTTAAATTTCGAATAACAAAGTATTTATTACGTTAACAAAGATAATAAAGTACTAGTAATTAAATTGTCTAATTTTAAAGAAAAAGAAATAAGATTTTAATTTTGTTAAATTTTTTTTTGTTTAATATTAACAATAATATTATTTAAGACAATAGACAAATAATTAATATAAATTTTATATTTATTAAGCTAAGATTTTATTTTAGATATATTAATTGTTGTTTTTTCTTTATTGCAATATTTGTATTAAATAAGATTAAGTAATTTGTTTTATTATCTAAAATAAATAGTAAAGATTATCTAGAGTATTATATCTATTTTAGATAATATATTATTAATAGTTTAAATATAAAATTAAGATAATATAATGCAATTAAAATAAAAAAATAAATATCTTTGCAAAGATAAAACAATAAGTGTGTTTGCGCTAATAATAATAAAAAGATACTAAGTCTAATTACTAATATAATATTATTTAAGATTTACTCAAGTAGCGTATTATTTATATATATAGATTAGATTTCTTTTTATTTACGATAATTACAATTAAAGATTGTAACTTATTTGTAAATAACTAATATTAGCAAACATTTATAAATAGCAAATACAATTTATATTTAAAGTTACGTTTAGAGTTATATGTCGACGTTCTCGCGTATTTTATGTCTCTATATTTTAATAACAATTTAAAATTTATATAATTTTTCTAAAACAATATTTTTGCAATTGCAAATTGTTATTATTTGCGTTATTATTATAACAAGATGCTATTAATAATTTTAATTTATACTAAATATATTTACGTTAATTCTAATATATTAAACTCTAATTACAATAATTTAAATATATATAATTTTTATTATAATAAATGCATTTAAGTTTTCTATTATATATATGCTAACTTTGCAATAAATTTATATAATTAATATTAATCTCTAGCGATATATATTAATGCTTAGACGATACAATAATAAGATTTAAATTACGTTTATTAAATTGCATATACAATAAAATGTAAATACAAATTTATTTAATAGTTTAAATATTGTTGATCAATATTTGTTAATTGCAATATATACGTTAACTTCTCTTTTAAATATAAACATATATATAACAACAAAGCAACAATAAGTCTAATAAATTGTTCGAAAAAATTTAACGTTTATAGTTAGTTGTGCAATTTCGAACTTATTTGCAATCTAAATATTTTAATTTTAACAATAAATCTTCTATATTTAAGATTTTTTGCGTTCGCTAAATAATTATAGTTAAATTTGCATATATTGTTAAATTTAACAATAATAAAATCGAAACAAATTAATAATACAAAAATGCAACTTAACAAAATACATTTTATACTAATTAATATAGCAATCTCTTAAAGTATTATATTTTACTTAAAGATTAATAAACAATTAACTTCAAATATAAATTAAAGTAAATACTTAAACTTTAATTATAAAAACAATTGTTACAATTTTAACAATTAATAAAGTCAAATTTGTCAACAATTAAATATAACAATTCTACGATAATATAAAACGTATTGCGTATATTTATATATTTGTTATCAATATTTGCGAAACTTATTATAATAATTTATACAACACAAAGTTTCGCCTTGCTTTCGACGACAAATTTTATAAATATATAAATATATACTTAAATTTCTTGCAACATCTTAACGACAACGTCTTTATATATAATTTAATATATTTAAGTTGTGCAACGTATATCTATGTTGCAACAATTAACAAAATTCTTCGATTATTATTATTAAACATCTAATTTTCGCATTTATTGCAATTGTATTTACTAAAAACATTATTGTAGTTTGTTCGCTCAAATATATCTAATACATTCGTTACGCTTAAAACTATAAATAAAAATAACAACAAAACAAATTAGAGTAATTGATATTATTATAAATTCGATATATATCTTTAACAATAATTGCACGCAACAATTAATAAGAACATATAAACTAATTAGATTGCATCGAATTTGCACAACGCTTAATCTTTTCGCAATTAAGACGTCAAAGTCTCTAATAACAATTTTACATCAAATATAATTATTTTTATTAAGTAAGACGTAATCAATTGACGCAATGCAATTTTAAGAGACTAATTAAAATCAAACTAATATTGTCGAACGAAAATCTAAATTGAAATTATAAGATTATTCGCATTATATTATTTAGCATAACTTGACGCTTTTGTTACTTAACAATAACAATATTATTTCGTTTTATATCGATGCGTATTACGATCTTCGAACGCAATTCGTGTTTACGCAACGTGTAATATCGAATTACGATAAAGTTGAACAACACGTAATCGCATTGCTATTACATCGTATTTTATAATATAATCGAACAAAGTATTAGAGACAAGATTGTATCGAATCGCAAAAATAACATTTATTTAAATCTAATATAAAAAAATTAAATTATTAATGCTAAAAAACAATTGATACTATTTAGTAAACTATTTATGTTTCGCAAATCAATCGCTTGAGCAATATAATTGCATTATTTATTTAAATTCGTTTCTATCTAATATATCTTATATAGTGATCGCTCTTTATAACGAAAAATCAAAAATATATTTGCTTGTTCGCTATAAATTAATTGCAATCAACCATATAAATATTATTTCGCAATAATATTGTAAGAGAGCAAAGCTTACGTACTAATTAATAATTTTGTTTAAACAAATATTCTTCTAATTGTATTAAAGAAATAATAACAAGTTAACTTTAAAAGATAAATTTATTTTATTTACTTTGTTTATCGATATAATTTAATATTTCAATATGTTATTGATTACTATTTTGTATATTGCATTTCTTCTATAAATTTAATTTCTTAAATAAACGTTAACAACTTTGTTATTATTTTTGTTAAAAATCAAAATGCGTATGCAAATGTAATTAAGATATATAATAATAAAGATTAACACGTTGTTTACATTATAATTGCGAAAAAAGATAACGCTATTATTATTAATTAAGATTGACGAGATTTGATATATATGAACGTAGCAAAAAAATTAATTTACTTGTCTTATAAAACAAACTTTTGTTAATTTTAATTATATATTAGTTTGTTTCGAACTTTTTATATTTGTTTCTTCTTTATTAAGAGTTTTTTCTACAATTCTTTATATCTCTATATAATAATAAAAATAATTTTCGCAATTTTGTAACAAACTTTATCAAAATTAAACAATTAATTAAGATTCAAATAAATATTAAGTATTTCGAACAAATTGTTTTTAAGTCTAAGTTCGAACACACAATATATTCGAATATCAATATAACGACAAACTATTTTATTATTTTTATTTAACAATAAACTTATTATGTTGCTATGTTCGCAAACAATACTAAAAGAGTATATACTAAACAATTAATTATAACAATAAAATTAAATATTCGAATGCGACACAAATTTTAGCATCTTTATCTTTGACGTTTTAATATAAACAAAATAATATAAAGTTTTCGAAATAAAGAGTACGAATTAAATGTTGCGAATTAAATACTATAATGTAAGAATTACATTTAAAGTTTAAAAAATAAAGATTGCAAAATACTAATAAATATAAATTTAATTGCTTCAAAAGAACGCGTTAAACGCAATATAATTTGCATTTTATTTACTTTCTATCTATAACACAAAGCATATCTCGATCAATAGTTTGTATTAACAACAAAACAAATATATAAAAATAAATATTTGCTTAATTGCATTACAATTAATGTATTGTAATAACAAAAGTATTGCAATTACTTTATCGACGCAACGATTATAATTTAACAATATTATTATTATAAATTGCACATTGTAAAATTTATTTGTTTATATAGATAAATTAGAAATCGAAACAAACAAGATGTAATTATTGATATATATTATCGTTTGCAATAAATATAAAAGACGTTATTAAAATATTTATTGCGCAATAAGTAATTGCATTCGCAATATAACAATTAATTATATTTTATATTAATATTAATTTACAATATATAGAACAAAAGTAATTGTAATAATATACAATTGCAATATATAATACGCGATTAAGATTAATTGTTATCTACAATAATAAATTTTCTTAAAAACTTGTTTGTTTCTAAGTTATCTCTTTAATTAGCGTCGAATTGCTAGACGTTTAAAATTTAAATAAAACATTAATATAGAATTAAGTATACTTAATCTTTTGTATTTTGATTATTATTTAACTTTAACTTAAGCAACAATCTTAATTATACAAGAAGTTCAAAATAATATCTTTATTATCTTTGTCTTTATCTCGAACTAATTAAAATTTATTAAGAACTTTCTCTTTTTATATAACGTTATTATTAGTTTTAATTTTATTTTTGTTCAATTCAAAGCGCAACTTCGCTATATATTGCTTTTCGTTTTTCTTTTCTTGTTTACAAACAATCTTATCTTTATATTTAAATTATTTTCGATATTATATATTATTATTTATTACGACAAATACAACGCGCTTACGTTATAAATTTGCGTCTTTATTTTTATCTTTATCTTTATTTTTTTAACAACATTATTGCTCTTTTTAGTTACGAATTTATTTTATATTTATTTTGTTTAACAATTAAGAATATCTTGTTTATATTTACTACTTTATAACTTCAAAAATCGATCAAAATACAATAATAATAAAAAAAAAATAGTATTAAAGTTAATAAGACTACTTAAACTAAATTTAATATTCTTTTTAACAATACTATACAAACAAATCTAAAATTAATCAAATAGAAAAATACAAAAAGCGCATAATATATTTGTGAAATTCGTATACAATAATTATTTTGTTCGAATTAATTTTATAATACGTATTAAAAAAAAGCGATAAAGCTATTTATTGCAACAACATTGCTAAGACTAAATAATGCAAATTTTACGCAACAAGATTAATACGCTATATAAAAAGTTTATATATATTATATATATACTTTTAATTAAAATTAACAAACGAGATACAATAGCAACAATTAACGAGACTTATTTAGCAATTAAAAGATCTATTTTAACGTAATTAAAAATAATAGAAATTATAAATATAAAAGCGAAATTGTCGATTACATTTAATATTAATAATATCTTGTTTATTAATATGTACGTTATACTTATAAATTTACTATGTTACAAAAAACAACTTAAAAAGACGAACAATTTGCAAAATTTATTTAAGATATATATATATAAAAGTAAAGCTTAACGACAAATAATTAATACTTTTAACAAATATAAAATAGTTTTATTATATAATATTTTAATGCGACGAACAAATATTTTTGCGAAGAAAACACAACAAAGAGCTCGAACAATAGATTAAAAATTTGACAAAATTAATATATACAATAACTTTAAGTACACAAAGAGAAAAAGAGATAAACGTACAAACAAAAAGATTAAATTAAGATCAATAATAATATCTTTAATATTTAAAGAACTTAGTTTTAAGAAAAGATTATTAATATAAAATTTGTAACAATTTAGTATTAATTAACTCTTCGTAATTAAAATTGCAAAAAAGCTAAAATTAAATTAAACAAATACAAAGATGTGTTAGAAGTTAATATAACAAAATCTATCAATTGTATTAACTTAAATTAGATCGAATACGCATATTTAAAATTAATTATTAAATATTTGTTTATTAAGAAACAATAAAAAGACTATTGTTTTTTATAATTGACAAAAATATTATTGCTTATAAAGTTCAAATTAAAGAAAATAATAATATAATTAATTAAGTCTATATTTAAGAACAAAAATACTACGACAAACAATATTTAAATTTTGAAAAACATTTTCTTAAAGCAATTTTATATTAAGAAGAACAACTCTTGTTATTAAATTTATTTGCGTTTTGTATTTAGCAATTTTAAAATCTAATTGCATATACAATTTATCAAAACATTGCAACATAAAATCTTAAATTACTTATTCGATCGCTTTAATTAAGTTTTGTTCGAACTAAATGTGTAACACTTGCAACTAAATATACTTTAACTTATATACAAAATTTATTAAAATAATATAGACACATTTAATTTATTAATACTTTAATATATTGTTAATAGATAAAACTATTAACAAAAAGTAACGCAATTAAAGAACTTTTAAGTATTAAAAAAACTAATTGTTTATAATTACTAATCTTGTATTATAAGATTTCTAATTTGTTAATTGCAAAGACAAAACGTATTTCTAAATCGAATCAAGAATTTATAAAATTAACTTAATTATTAAACTATTAATAAACAAAATAATTAAATACGAATGCTAAAAAGAATAAGCAACAAACTTTATGTCTTTTCAATGTTAATTTCGCCAAAAATACAATTATTTATGTACAATAAAGAGTAAGAGAATTATCGCAACTTTTGTGCTTATATAAAAATTTATTTTACACTACAATACGTTATCAAATACGCAAATATTAAGTTGCTACAATATGTGCTTCAACAAATTACAATTATTTTTTAATCGAATGCAATTAATACTTCTAAATACGCACAAATACTATTATACGTACTTTATATTGTTAACACGTTAACAATTTCGATAAAATTGTAGCAAATTATATTACGAAACAATCTTGTAAACTTGCGCAATAAAAAGAATATTAATTTCGAAATAAATTATTTGTTAAAGTTGTTAAACAATAGTCTAAAGATATTTTAATATAATCGCACTTATTTTTTTAAAAATAGCGATACTTTTTTTAAAAATTAAACTCTTAACAATTTATATTTTATAAATTTAAAAAACTTTATTAAATTTATATTTGAAAAATCAAATTTAAACAAACATTTGTCAAAATCTCTCGCAAAGAAGATTTGAAACATAATTAAAAATTTAATTTAAAAATCTTTTATACAACTTTATACAAATTAAAATTGTTTCTCTTTTAATTTTGCGCTCAATCTATATAACAAAAATCTTGCAATACTAAGTAAAAATATATTTAAATACAATAAAAGATAAGTTGCGAATGCGACAACAATCAACTTTATACAAAACAAAATTAATAATATTTTGCTATCTTTTGTTTTAAATATTAATAAACTCGATACAACGCAAGTGCTAAATAATCTTACTTTATTTACAAAAATAAAAAGTAATTAATTAAATATATTTGTCAATTAATAAATGCAAATAACAAACGACAAATTAAATAAAAAGAATTTATTTTTGTAAATAGTTGTCTTTAAGATCTAACGCGTTAAAGCAAAGACGTTAATATGTTCTACAATATATTACAATTTATACAATAACAAATATTAAAAAATAAGTATATATTTCGAAAACAATTATACAATATTATAAATTTTAGTTTCGAAGCTATTGTAATAAGACAAATTGTATTGCGCAATTTCTTACAACAACTATTTAAGAAATTGCTTTAATACTTTTTTCTTTGTTCGAAAGCGCATTTTTAACAATACAAGAAACGCAACAATTATATTCGAAAATATCTTTTTTAACGTTTTATATCTTTTGTTTTTTGTTATTTTATTTTGTTTGTTGTTAACTTTAGATATCTTAACTTAATTTAGCAATTAAGTTATCTTAATCTAATTAAATAACTTTTAACATTTGTTTAATAACGCTATTATTTTAATTTTGTTTGTTATTTTTAATATATAAGTATTGATTGCAATTATATTCTTTCGAATTTAAACAATATTGCTAGAAACAATAATAAATTTATTAATAATTGCGTTTGTTAATACAATTTGCAACAATAAAAACACACTTTTAACAATTGTGTAAACGTTAAATATTGCAATACTTAAACTAGAATTTGTTAAACAATATATAACAACAACAACAACAACGTTCTTATTTGTATCGAAATTAAATTGCAAGATTTAATAAAAATACAATATTAAATATTGTTAAATAATTAAATATTGCGAGTATTTCGACAATACTATAATATATTTTGAGTAATATAAATTTTCTTAAAACTCTTAAGCAATTTTTAATTTTTGTTTAATTTTTTAATTGTTTTAAATTAATTATTTTTTAATTTTCGAAATAATTGTTTTCTTTTTGTTAACTTTTTTTGTTTTAAACTTTAATATTTTGACAAATTTATTACGTTTTTTTATTTATTTTGTTTGTCGCGCGTTAAAGATCTTGCAATTTAGATTTACAACTAACAACTTAATTTAATTGCTAACAATATTTTAATAACAATTTCAAATCTCGAATATCTTGTCTTTATTGTTGTTTATACTTTGATTTTTTTTTATAATAAATATAATCTTATTGTAAAATCTATATATTTTAATTTATTTTGCATCGACAAATTGTTGTAGCAAAATCTTATTTTTAATATAATTCTTAAATTTAACTAAGTTTTCAAATATATTGTTCGACATAATTATTGAAGAGAAGTAACAAACATACAATTTAAAAAACAATTCGCATACTTTGTTCTATTTTTATTACAACAATTTCTCTCAAAACTAATAAGTTTTAAGTTTATTTCTCTTTGCATTGTTGTTTAACGCTATATATAATTTTATTTTTATATTATAATCAAAATTATATACGATATAGCAATAGATAAATTTTTAATAACTTAACGTCTTGTAATTCTTATTATCGAAAAATTTCAATAAATATTTGCAAAAATATTTGTCTAAATTAAAATTTATTAAATCTTATATATTGCAATTAAGATTTTAATATCTCTTTAAATCTATTTGTCTTTTGCTTAATATTTAAGAATTATTTATTATATTGTTTTGCGCTATATGTTTTCTAACTTTAAATAAGATTTTTATCTCTTTGCATTAATTAAAATAAAAAAGAATAAAATAAGTTTACAAAAGTTTGCATTGTATAATATGCTTCAAATATTGCATTATTTAAGACAACAAATTTAAAAATAATTATTAAAAAACTTTTCTAATGTCAAAATTATTTATTCTAAACTTGTAAATCTTTATTGTTATTAATATTAAAAAATTAATACAATTATTGTTTAAGATTTCGAATCAATTAAAGAGTTTTGTTTTGTCGCTTTTTGTTATAGAATCAAAAAAAAATATTATTTACAATACAAATTTTAACAAATAATCTAGTATGATTATTTAGAGTTTAATTAATTTTACGACTTGCAAGATCTTTATAATAATATTTATAAAAATAATAGTTTTAAAAACGTTATAAAAGTTGTTAATATTATTTAATAAAATATATTAAAGATTTGTTATATCTTTTTTTGCAATTTAAAGTTTAGCAATTTAAATATAAATTTTTAGTCGATTTAATAAAATTTTTACAATATATGTATTCTTTAAAAAATAACATCGATTTATAATATTTATAAATATTATTAAATTTAAAATAATTAAACTTGCGTTAAAAGACAATTTAATCAACAATCTTATACGTAGTATCTTAAGATTATAATATTTAAATTGAAATTTTTGTTATTTGTTATATAGATACAATTTGTCGATATTTATTATATATAATTAATTAAAATAATTAAGTTTATTTAATATGTTATTTTTAAAATTCTTAAATAATGCTATTTCTAAACTAATAAATATTGCGATTATATTTAAGTAAATTCTTTTTTTGTTTCTTAATTTAAAATTAATATAAATGCGCATATTGTATATAAATTTATTTTGCTCTATATATTTTCAATTTTCTTTATTGTTGCTATTATCGTTTAATATAAAGAGACAATAATTTCGAATTTGCGTTAACGTCTAACATTGTTGCGTCTTCAAAGCTTTAAATAATATAATAATTAATATTGCTTTTAACAAATTATATATTAATAATATTGTTTAAAAGATTAAACTCTTATTAAAGCTAATTTTAATATATAAAATTATATTAATTTGATTTATTAATAAAGTTTAAATACATTAAATTTGTTGCAATCTAAATATAAAGTTAAATCGATTTTGAATCTTCTTAATTACAAAGTTGTTTATAATATGTTTGTTGTTATATATATATTTAACGTTGTAAACAAATATTGCGTTATTATTTCTTTTAATGTTATTAAAATTGTAAATATTGTTAAAATTGTTAAGAGACTCAAACTTGTTATTATATTTAAATTTGTTGCTTTGTTCGAATTAGTTATTTTGCGTATCTATATTTTTATTGACAAAAAAAAAATTTTTGTTGTTATTGTTGTTTAAGAATATTGCGAAATCGAATTTCGCTATTAATGTAAATGTGCGTTATTATTAATGCGACTATTGTTGTCTTTAATTAAGATTAATTTTAATAAAAGCTATAAAATTACAAATCGCATTACTAGACAAACAAAAACGTTAATTTATTGCAAAGAATTAATAATCTTTTATTGCTTTTATTTCTATATTAAAATTGCATTTTTACGAATTTATTACAATTAACGCATCTAGAATATATTAAATTGCGCTTAAAGATTTGTCTATCTATATAAATTTATCGATCAAAAATAGATAACAAAGGCGATCGCTAAATTGACTAAATAATAGTTAAATTTTAACATTAAAAACGAGTCAAAAAAGAATAACAAGTTAAAGAAATGTTGTTTCTAAAATTATGTATATATAATATAGTGTAGCGAATAGAGCAAAAGTAAATACATTGTCGAACTAGACACTTTAATTGACAATAATAATAATAAAATAATAATTGCGTCGCAAAGATAAATGTAAAAAAGAGAAAATCGTAACGCGTCGAAAATATATAGGCGACTCGCAAAATAACGCGATTTGACTAAAAATACAGGGTTTTGGGCTCAAACGTGTCGTTGGAAGGCTGCTTGTCAGCCGCCAACCCAAAGAGGCTTGGCGCGACACGTTTGAGAACTGAGGCAAACAACAGCATCTCGTTCGCCTTTGACTTCTACCGGCGTCTATTGGTGCAGGTCCAGCGCTTGCTGAAATGTGGGGTTGAAACCCTCCGATTAGCTGCTACCTTAGATCTGCTGCCTTAATTCAACGTCGCACGAAGACAATGCAGTGAGCGAACAATGCAGATAATTGCGCATCCTCGGAGGAAAGCCTTCACGCCTCTCACGATCTTGCAAATGCATTTTCGGGCGCAGCTCGATCGGGCATGGGAGTGAGAAGCCTGTGGAGGTCCAGCTATCTGCCCATTACACTTGGGTGACGTAACCGTGCCATTTGTCTCACCATTCAAGGATTCTTCCCCTTGTGCAAGCTTTGGCTTTGTTTCATGGGAAGCGACCGTCCTGATTTCATGCAACTGAGCATGCAGGGCACATCGCTTGTAATCACATTCGATTCAATAGTGCTGCAAAACCGATGCCGTAGTCGTTGTCCTTAGCTCTTACCTTCCTTCACATAACTCATGTAGATCAGGCTGGCAGTAGTCTGCGCCTCCCAAGATGTCGCTTTTTCAGCTCCAAGCTCATATTTGCCATATCAGCAACAATGCATTATGCATAATACGTTTCTGAAGGGGTGTCTTTAAGCGCTAACGTATGTCTCTTTACATTCACCTATCACTGTTAAGTGACGGCTTGAGGAGCTTTCATTCTTATGCTTGCAGGACCAGGAAGATTGTTGCAGCTGCCCTGTAAAGCTAAGAGTATCAGCATCTGTACCTTTTCGAATCCAACTTTTACCAATACTTCTGTGGTCCATCTACGCTCCAGGCAGTCTTACTCAAGCATACAACATGCTTCCCTCCCATAGACTCGAACCATACATGTCATTACTAATTCCAAGAGCAAGAAATGCTACCGCTGTGCTTCCTAACAGAGCCCATGTCGATCATGGGGCGTCACGAGGCTATGAGATTGTAGTCTCGAGTGCTATTACGATTGCTGCGACTTCTGTTCTCGTCGCTGTACGCCTGCTCACCAAACTCTTCGTAACACATTCTCCTGACTAGAACGACTGTAAGATACGCCCGGTTGCTTCCATCATGCTTCACTAATTGTATCTTAGATTTCTCTGTCATCGCCTTGGGCTTCGCCATTGCACGAGACGTAGGCAATATCATATGTATAGTTTTTCTTAGTCTAAACGCTGTTGCATCCAGGGACTCATACGTTTAGTGGTCAAAAAATACGGAGTAGGACACCACGTGTATGATGTACCACGACAGCATTTTCACCATCTCCTTAGTGTAAGTCCTTTCTCTATACTCGAAATGTAGACGTAATTACTGACTAGGATTGTGTCAATAATATCAAGTGAACGATGTCCTCTACCTGTTTGCCGTGATGTTTATTAAGATATCTATCTTCATCCTCTACTTGAGGCTCTTCAAAGTCAAGCGACTGTTTCGCTACCTGGATTTTACCTTTATGGCGTTAACAATCAGCTACTGCACAAGTCTGCTACTCGCGATCCATTTTGGCTGCTGGCCTCTTGCCAAGACTTGGAACAGTTCAATTCCGAAGAAATGTGTCAAACTTGTAGCGATTGATTTTACAATCGGTAGCTTCAATATTTTTACAGATGCTGCTATTCTAGTCTTACCACTACCTCTTATCTGGAAATTGCAAATTACCAGAGCTAGGTTCATTGGCCTATTTGCAGTCTTTTCTACGGGAGTTTTGTAAGAAGCCGTGTGTTTTGTTATGCACTATAGCTAACGGGAAATACAGCGTCGTCATTACCAGCATTGTCCGCGAAATAATCTGCGCTAGGACATTGGTAGATCTCGATCAAACATGGTCGATGGTGGATGATATAGTTTGGCTGTGAGTAGAATCTTGCTCTCATCACCTGACAGTCCTTTGCTAGAATCTTCGCAGCACCGTCGAAGTCAACATGAGCATTTTCTGTAGCTGCCTGCCACTCCTTCCGGTGCTATTTCGCCAAGCACTTACCAAAGAGGTCATTACCAGCAAATTCCACTCCCTGGTCAGCTTACTCCGTCGGGACGAGACGAGAAAGGCGGCAGTAAGTAGCCAGAATGCTACGAGCTGGCCCTCACGTCAAAATGATACAACGGGTGAGTATCTCAAATTTGTGGGGGAGCCAAAGCAGAATACAACTATCGTATCAGGTGCCTATGGTGATGTCCCGTTGGCCACAATGCAACCTAGGGCCGAGTCATTCAGGTAACATGAGGCTTTCTGTTGTCTTTACATACGACACGGCAATGGTTATGGCCCACAAGCAAGAGAAAGAGGAATATAGCAGCTCAATCAAGTCCACCACAAGAACGTGAAACGTGTACACGGTATAAGGAAATATCGTCTAGATCCGAATTTACTTCCAGTCTAGTGAAGGGGTGATGGTAGATGACGTATTACTGCTATGGTCGACAAATGTAAATCTAAGACAACGGGCGAGAGCAAAGGCCACATCTACGGAGCACATGTAAACATCGTCTTCATACTTGTTAACCTGGGACTCGCGTCATGCTCGCGTTCTAACGTGGTCCAGTTCCACGCCGCTACAACGTTTCAGCCTACCATCCATATTATCGGGGCGTGGGTGGCACGGATGCCTCATGCAGGCAGGCCACGATCCTTTCAAATGTTCAGATAATAATTCTCCGGAGCTTTTCCTATCACGTAGCCTGCATGATACATCTAGCAAGTTTGTCCACCCTACCCGTTGTCGGGGCTTGGGTGGCACGGATGCAAACACCTGCTGGACGAGAGTTATGCAAAAATACAGAACGCGAGCCTCACCAGCTTCGTCGTCCATACTTCGGATCTCCCGCGGATCGTGCTCTCCCCATGATACCTAGAGGAACTACGGAACCTGCCAGAAACTATCTTGAGCCACCGGGAGTCAGTAGTCGACAGGTTCTTAGGTTACTGGACGGGCCTAGATGCTGTTCGTCAAAGTACCCTGCACAACGAGATCTGCCAGACGACTCTCGTACGGCATCTGCCTGCCTTGGTTCCTGGTATGCACGAAAAGGAAACTGGGGCTATAAGTAATTATATGTCCGATGCTTCTTCCGACGCATTTACCCAGTTTAGTGCCTACGGAAGCATGTTTAACATCATCGCACGCATCAATTCTCGGGTGCTCGTAGGACAACCCCTGTGCCGCGACGAGGAGTGGCTGCAAGTCGCTCAGGGCTTCCCGCAACACTCTGTGGCTGTAGCTACTAATCTTCGCCAGTACCTCCCGCTCTTGCGCCCATTGGTCTTCCCATTTCTGAAGTCAGCCAAAAGGCTGAAGTGGGAATATGCGGTGGCACACAGGAAGCTCTGGCCTCTCATCGCGGAAAGAAAAGCCGTGAGCCAGCAAGACAAAAAACCTCGGGATATACTGCAATGGATGGTTGACCTCGGGACTGGCAATGACCAAAAAGATGACATTCCTATACGGAAATTGATGTTTCTCACTATGGCTGGCTTTCACGCCCCTACTGCGACAGCAGTACACGTTCTGTACGACCTCTGCGCTAATCCGGAATATTTTGCACCTTTAGGGAGGAGATCCGAAAGGAGCTAGCGGTAGAGAATGGACAATGGACTCTCAGCCTACTTCATCGCCTTCGGAAGTTAGACAGTGTAATCAAGGAGTCCCAGCGCCTTAATCCTCCCGGTCTGCGTAAGTATCCATGATCTTGAAGTAGTGACCTCGACATTCCAAGACTGATCCTGTCTAGTCAGCTTCAATCGTAAAGTTCTCCGCCCCCTGACCCTCTCCGACGGCACCCTTATACCACCGGGAGTCATCCTCGCGATGCCTATCCACCATATAACGCATGACCCGACCAACTGGCCGAACCCAGACCACTTCGATGGTTTCCGATTCTATCACAAACGTGTCGCCGATCCTGAGAGTGAGGCTCAGTATCAATTTGCGGCTTTAGGCGCAGATAGCCTGGGATTTGGGTATGGTCGATTTGCATGCCCAGGAAGAGTATTTGCTGCTGCACAGTTGAAGTTGGTCTTGGGATTGCTGATCACTGAATATGATACGTCTTTTCCGGAAAAGAAACAAGGGCTAAGGCCGGAGAATTTATACACGGATGATATGGTCTTGCCGGACCAAAGCGTGGAGGTACTTTGTAAGAAGAGGGTATGACTCGCTTAAGCTGCCCTGAGAGGCAGTTCATTCACCACCAATTGGGCAATGTCCTTGGAAGAGAGATCGCACTGAACGAACGGTTCCTCTTGCTTGTGAAGAACACTATGTACCCTATGACATCTTACTACACATACGTGCTCGTAAACCATCCGCCTTTCGACCCGCAACCATGCCAAAATTTGGGACAAACCCGTGTTTGTACATCAGTTGATTTGATGAGAGGCTTCGAATAAAACCATAAGACAAGGATCGCACATCTGAAGCAGGTAAAGTCAGTTGTCTAAAGCGCAAGAGAGCGCTCATCTGGAAGGGTGAGCAAAGGAGTAGTCATCACTCAGATTGGGTGCTACATCCCGTGGTCTTGAATACTGTCGTCCTAATACCTAGCAAAGACTGTGCATCTTGAGTGTTTCCGTATGGCGTTGTCGCATGGGAGGTCACTGCCAAGAAGCCCTAGCGAGCTTCTGGCATGTGAAAGCGATATCGATCCCAACTCCGACGCCGAGGGCTCGTGTGCTACCTCTTCCACCCTGAATGAGCGCATTCACGATGCCTCAAGCGACTCCTGGATGGCCATCAGCGCGTTATGGGGCGTGTTCGCCGACGTCGGCGGGTACTGGCAATCTGTAAGTCTCGGCGTCGTACTTCCATCAAGGTTCAATCAAAGACAGCTCACGTAAAAGGTCTTGCGATCTTGTCGTGATCTTCTTCTCACCAAATCAGGTTTTCGCTTCTTCTTGCGCCGAGCTTTCTTTGACGATCATGAATCTCCTGCTGACACTACGTAGAAAGCCTACATATGGTGGACGAAGAAGAAACCACGGGAAACCCTCCTCGATAATCTGACTAACGCCAATTCCTACGAAGAATGGGACGCAACTGCCTTCCAACTCGACGAGCTCCTTCAAACAGACCTCTGGCGGCAGAATGCCTCGAGTAAACACTACGACTACAAGCTGATCAACGAACGGCGGCGTGCCATTATCGAGGCGCGAGAAGACGATGATATTCTTGGATTAGTCAATCTGCTCCGTTCTGGGCTCGTCCGCAATCTAGGCAATATTACCACGCCACGGCTGTTCAATCGAGCGTACGCAGGCACCAAGCTACTGATCGAAGAATACATCACCCAAGTTGCGCTGGCAGTCAAGTATGTTACGACGCTACCCACGACGCCCCATAACGAGCAAGGATGGACATCGCAAGCGAAGCTCGATCTGCTGCACGATACACGGCAGGCTTTTGGACGATCGACGTTGGTACTGCAAGGAGGCGCTATGTTTGGACTCTGCCATCTGGGCGTCGTCAAGGCATTGCATCTCAGAGGACTGTTACCTAGAATAATCACTGGTACTGCCACAGGAGCACTGATAGCGGCTCTCGTGGGCATCCATACCGAGGATGAGCTTCTCGACTTCCTCAACGGGGATGGCATTGACTTGACAGCCTTCACTCGAAGCAGCGGACGGGCGAAATCGCCAGACGAGCAGCCACTGCTCCCAAAAGACCAAGACAGCCTCCTCCAAACCCTCTCCCGCCGCATCGCGCGTTTCGTCCGCGAAGGCTACTTCCTCGACGTTTCCGTCCTCGAAGCCTGCGTCCGCGCCAATGTCGGCGACCTAACCTTCGAAGAAGCCTACGCCCGCACCAAACGCGTCCTCAACATCACCGTCGCCACCTCCGGCCACAGCGGCGTCCCCAACCTCCTCAACTACCTCACCGCGCCCAACGTCCTTATCTGGTCCGCCGCCCTCGCCTCCAACGCCTCCTCCTCCACCCTCTACGCTTCCGTCCTCCTAAAATGCAAAGACGAAACAGGCGCCATAGTCCCCTGGGCATCAGCGCAGGAGACAACCTTCCACTCCTGGCGCACCGCGAGCTACAACGATCGCGACTCCCCACTCTCGCGCATCGCTGAGCTCTTCAACGTCAACCACTTCGTCGTCTCGCAGGCCCGGCCCTACATCGCGCCCTTCCTCCGCAGCGACCTCCAGCATCCCAATCCCAGCCAAGCGGGGAAGCGCGGCCTCACGATCCCGCTCCTAAGACTGACAAACCTGGAGATCCACCATCGCCTCTCGCAGCTCGACAGCTTAGGTCTCCTCCCCGGCACAGTCCGCCGCTTGCTGATTGACGAGAACGTGCCTGGGGCGAGCTTGACGCTCGTTCCCAGTCTGCACGTTGCCGACTTCCTGAAGCTGCTCGAGACCCCGACTAAGGAGAGTCTGGACTACTGGATTTTGGCTGGCGAGAGGAGTGTCTGGCCTGCAGTCGGTGCGTTGAGGGTGAGATGCGCGGTGGAAGTGGAGCTGGATCGGGGATATCAGCTTGTGCGGAGGAGGAAGCCGATGGATGCTGAGGGGATGGTTTTGAACGGGGCTGAGGGCAGTGGCGCGAATAAGAGGCGGAGGAGGGCGGCGAGTGTGGGGCAGGCATAGGGGGAATGCGTTGTTTGGTTTGGGGAATTGCGGCTGGTGTCTGGGTAGGAAGGGTATACTGATTTGTGCTCGGATAGAGTGTACATATCTCTTTGTTGCGATATGAGCTATCATATGAGCTTGAAATCTCACCGTTTGCATCGGCTCCAAACCGACTTGATGCAACTCAGCATACCCCTAAAAAGTATGGAATCCGCAGATTTGAACTTTGCTGATAGACCTACATTATGTCGACTTCACGATCCGGGCAACATGGAAGCTGCTTTTACCGACTCTGCCCTCCATCCTCCGCCGCTTCCCCCTACAGCTTCACACTCCTGACCAACCCGCCCTTAATCCCCGTCTTCTCGCCCTCATACCCCCTCCCCTCGCCCCCCCTCCACACCTGCCTCACGCTCCCCAATTTCTTCTTCTTCTCCTCATACTTCCTCCTCTTCTTCACCCGCGGGTTCCTCACCTCCTTCTTCCGCTTCGGCGCCAGTCCCTTATTCTTCTCAATCGCGTACGACACCGCTCTTTTACCATCCGCCACCCCCTCTCCGTCTCCGACACGGGAAGATGGTTCAGTCAACGAGAGCGCAGCGGCTGCTTCGGCCTTGGCCGCTTTCTTCTGCGCAGACCGAGAGGAGATGAGATCGTAGTATTCATCGCCGCCGCCTCGCACATCCCTCGCAGCAGCAATCTCCCCATTGTCCATGTCCTCCTCCCCGCCCAGTTCCGCGGCCTCTGGATTCTTGCGCCCGCGCTTCTCGGCCGCGGCATTCAGCCGCTCCTGCCTCTCCCTCAGGCGCTCCTTATACGGCAGATCGGCATCGCCGCCTGCGTCGCGGCCGGCATGCTCCCGGCGCGCGGCTTTGGATGCGATTTGCGAGGTGTAGAATTTGAGGGATTTCTTCACGGAGGCTTTGTGCGCTGCTTCGTGGGCGGGGAGGGTAGCGGGGTCGCCGAGATCGGAGGAGTTGTCTGAGGGGGGATGGGGGTTTTTGGGTTTGGGTTTGAGGGGTCGTGGATGGGGTTGGGTGAGGGACGAGAGGGAGGCGAGGGAGGCTTCGGTTTCTTGTAGGCGTTCGGCGCGGCGGGCGGCGGTGGAGGCTAGAGCGGCTTCGGCGGCTTTTTCTGCTCGGGTTTTGCGTTTACGGGGTTTTTTCTTGGGAGGGGCGGTGGATGTGGGTTCCGTGGTGTGGTTGATTGGCTTGGTGAGGCCGTTCGTTTTGCTATCTGGTAAAGGGAGGAAGGAGATACTTGAATTGGGAGGTTCGGGGATAGCGAGGTCTTTGACTTGATTCCAGAGTGAACGGGTGCTCATCAGGCTGTCCATGATAGGGTGGTCGCGGAGTTCGCTCGGTGGCATGGCTGTTGGTTTACCGTTTGTGGAGGGAGGACTGGATGTAAGGAGGGTGAAGTACATGCATAGAGCGGCGAGGTAGGCGCTTAGAGCGGTGTGCTTAAGGGCTGCCACTGGGATCTTGTCGGCGTGGTCTTCTGCTGTTGATGGACTGGATCGGTGGGCGTTGTATTTTTGGACGGCCATCGCCGCCTCGACTGAGAGCTTAAGGTCCTCGTGCACTTCTTGGAGCTCTAGGAATTCTCTCGATAGCGGTTCAAATTCTGGATATCTGGTCCGCAAAATCTTCGAGCGCTCCTCCAGCGGCATTTCATCGGTGATCTCCAATTGCGGCAACACCTCTCTGATCGACCTTCCCTTGCCGATCTCATCTCCCTCCTCTTCACTTCCCTCGCCGCCTTTGCCAGCATCAAGCCACTCCGCTTCATCGAAGCCAAAATCAGCTTCTGTCATCCCCTGCAATTGCTTTTGCTGCAGTCGCCGCGCCTCCGCCTCCTCTTCAAGAGCATCGGCTTCGGTCTCGATGACGTCGGCATCGTAGTAGTCTTTCTTCGACGTGCCCCATCCGTCAATGTCTTCGTCTTCAGAGGGGGCCCGCGAGGCGTCGTCATCGGAGTCTGAGTCGTGGAGGGCATGTTTAGTCGGCTTTAACGCTTTCGTTCGATCCTGCGGCAGGGAATCGTCGTGGTCTGTAGCGTCATGAGAGCTTTCGGAATCAAGGATACTTGAGGAGGCGGAGAGCACTTCTTCGTCCGAGAACTCCAGAAATTCATCTGGTCCATGTTAGCTTGATTTATTTCGAAAGGACTTGGGTATTTTTAGCGCGTGATACCTTCCTCCCTAGCCCTCCTCTGCCTTTTCTGTGCCGGTCCTTCTTCAAACAGTATCTTATCCCGATTGATGTGAAACTCGTCTTCTGAATCTGCTACATCTTCGTAGGTGTTGACTCGAAGCTTGCCGTCCGAAGCTGGTGTTTCTGATAATCCATCGTTAATTGATTGATTGGCTCCCCGGGAGGCTTTTCTTTTCTTCGCCATCTCTGAATACTCTATGCTCTTTTGATAACTACCATACCGGAGCGTACCAAGGCCGAGAAATTCGTTATCGATAGTGGTTAAATTTGGTGTCTGCTTGGTTTGCTTGGCGTTTTCTCAGAGTCCTAGAAGGGAATTATCGAAGGCTTTCCAACCCAACCCTCCAACTGAAATGCCACAAATCCACTGCAGCTAAAGTGACTATACAGTGCCAGCCTCCGCGATCATCATTCTTTCTCCGTAATTGTCGCCTATCTTCCACCAGCGAGCACCCTACCCCAAGCTTTAATCTACAGAACATTGATCCGTTTGCACCACATCTCGCTTTCATTTCTATTAGCTAATTGGCTTGACGACGAGAGGTATTTCATGGCGCTTGGTCTCATTTTGTCTTCAATCTGTCTATGTGCCTTCGTCTCTATTCTATTGCTTGACAGAATGGGTGCATTTTCCAGTAAAAATAAATTTCCCGTCGATGGCCGAGTGGGTGTTCTCTATCCATTGAATAGAAAGCGGTCGTTGATGCGCAATGGCAGGCAATTGTTCTCACCGGAGGGTCGCAGGGCATGGGGCGTAGCGTCGCACGATTACTGGCCTCTAAAGGAGCCAATGTTCTGATTGTTGCGAGGGGCATCGAAAAGCTCAAAGACACAGTCGAGTACATTTCTGTGCGAGGACTATGACCATGCGTATGAGAAATCTGTTCTGACCAGGACTGCAGCAAGCTGCTATCCGACCTTCGCAGAAATTTCACTACATTAGCGCCGACCTCAAGAATCCCTCCGAAGGGGAGCGAATACTCTCGGAAGCCACATCGTGGAACGACGGCCAGCCGCCTGACATCGTCTGGAATTGTGCAGGGTCAGGTCGTCCAGGCCTCTTCATTGAAATCCCTATCGAAGTCTTTCGTGACCAGATGGATACCAACTACATGTCCAGCGTGTACATTGCTCATGCGGCTCTCCGCGCTTGGCTTGCTCCTCCGAAATCTACAATGAATCCAGCCTCACCCTCATCCGAACCTCGCCATATAATCTTCACCTCCTCGGTCTTGGCGTTTTACCCTCTTATCGGTTATACTCCTTACACCCCTGCGAAAGCCGCCCTTCGAACTCTGTCCGACACGCTTTCGCAGGAGCTGCAGCTTTATTCCTCGCATCCTACGGCCATCAAAACCCACTGCATTTTCCCTTCCACAATCTATACTGATGCCTTAGAGGCTGAGAAAGAAACCAAACCGGCGGTGACATTGAAGCTCGAGGAGTCTGACAAAGGGCAAATGCCAGACGAGGTAGCGATAGCATGTGTCAGGGGTCTGGAGCGAGGAGAAGAAATGATAACTACGAATGGGGTAATAGGCTATCTGATGAAAGTGGGAATGCTGGGGCCTAGCATAAGAAATGGGTGGGGCCTGTTGGACACCATTACAAGCTGGCTTGCTAGTGTAGTATTTGTTTTCGTCCGTAGGGACATGGATCGGACTGTTGAGAGTTGGGGCAGTCGTAACAAGGCCGGAGCTGCACCAAAGGCAGCTGAAGGATAGAAGTCTATGGGTCAGACTTGGAGAGACACGGAGAGATTTCGATTGATTTTTACACATCAACAATACCCAGAAGATAAGACACACACCCGCGAACTCAACAAGGAAACAGAGAGGATTTACCAGCGACATTGCAACTCACGTACGAGCAATTTCTCCTTGTGGTCTATATCTCTCTGGAAGAATGGGCTCTATCACTGCCCGCACTAACAAGACTTCATTATGGAGACAAACGAGCTCGATTGCCCATCTCGGTATAAACACCAACAAAGGTTCAGGCGCTCTGAGAACTGTAAGACTCAGCATCAGCGACGGACCCAGATTTACAACGGCTCAGCGGCATCTGTGGCCCAGGGCGGCATAACGTTGCGATCTTTGTTTCACCATGAAAGTTCAAGGCCGTCAGCATCTCGCTGTTCAATGGCCTTCCAATATGACTCCCATGTTGCGCCGCATCTAGCGCCCAATTTTCATCGTGGTTTACATGCCTTCAATCAGCTTCTGTTGTTGGCGCCCTTGACCGGTGTGGTCCATAGGCATTAGGTAGGATCGCGGCTGCTCGTCGGGGCACAGGTTGTGTTATAGAAATGTAAGCGTATCTCTCTTATTGCTTGTCTTCATTGCTGCCAAAGCATTGCACTCATTCGTAGAGCCTTTCTATATCGTAATGAGCAATCGAGGCGTTGGATTCTGCGCCTCGCTTAGCAACAAGAGCTCCTTCAATCCAAGTACATACGATCATCGATCGTACAAATATTTTCATCGACTCAGCAGCCTCCTGACGTAGGCTTTGAACTTCCTGGTGCCTTTCCTAGTAGCTGCGCGAACGCCTCTTGTATCCGGGCTGTTCCTTCCTGTAATACGGGTTAGTAGATCTCCCAACATAAGTGAGAAGGGAGACGTCCCTCGAGGGCAAGGTTAATCTAGAAGAACCTTCCTTTCACCTAGCGATATCTGTTGTCGCGCGCGGTCTCTGTATATGGTTCAATTGTCTCGAAGGAACTTCTGTAGGACTCCACCGAAAGGTTCCCCTAGTTCGTATGATTCCGTCTTCGGTGTGCATCGTAGCAACAATCCTTATGAAGAGACTGCGTGCTCCAAAGATGCGTTGGTAGGAGGAGTTCTAGCAGAAGTGGGCTAAGGTATGGGTTTTTGACTGGTCGACGAATAGATTGACTTCTGCCCATACGGCAAAACGGTATTCAGCAATTCTTCTTCGCGATTAGTAGGACCCTCGTAGAAATCCCAAACATGAAGTCTGATCGCTTCCCCATCGTCACAGCCATGTATCACCCACCTTACCCCGAATTACTTCACGAGACGACTCCAGCCTCTGAATCACGAAAGAAAGGGAGACTCTATCCTTACCCTACATCTACAAGCCGGACCGTGGCAGGTATTCTCTAACCCATGCCTCCGACAATGATGATACATCACAGAACGGTTCAATGAATTCGCGATGGGCTGGACAACCAGTGAAAATCTACTTTATAGCTGAATAGGCAAAATGTCAAAGCATTCCACTTGCACGGGTAAAGGATCTAGACGAAGCGGTTGCACAGTAAAGGAGGTTGGATGTTGTATATTCACATTATGCGATTGGCTCTGTTCCCCTAAGAGGTGCAGCCTGCTGGGAAATAAAATAGAGAGAATATACTATCGTCCGGATAGTACTTTGCACGTAGGGTCGGGTTAGTAGATGTAGGGTACCAACAGAGACTCCCAAGAGACATTTGCTCGCGAGTGATTTCTGTGCATCTGAATGAGAAAGATGCTTGTTGATTTCCATTCGAGGACGAGAACCGATGAGAATGGCGGCCGTTACGACATCTTCTACGTAGACCTTCAGAGCCTCCGATGGGAGGTCTAAGAGAGGCGGTGGTGTGATTGCGGTGCTACTGATAGACTCCATGGTGTGACTGAGCCCAGTGCTGGGGAGGGAGTCTGCTTCAGGAGCAGCCTTCGTCTCTGTTGGAGTGTATCAGCGCTTTGAAAGTGAAGGCAATGAGAAGCTGGGCCATTTTGTGGATGACTGCAGGAGGAGGAATTGACTTCACGACTTGCAGCGGACAGCATGGCCGATTGTGTAGCACGGGAGATAGAAAAGTGAGGGAAAATTGCTGAATTGGGGTCGGGAAACACCTCAGCTTGAAGAAATCCGAATGTTAGGCAAATTGCGAGCCATCATTTTGCCTGAGCGGTCTCGCATGTGGATATCCGCTTCGATGTCAAATCCTGATCTTCCTCTCCTTCAACACCACATCTCCCAACAACGCCAACGCCTTCATCCCTATCCCTGGACTCTGCGCCCCCTGCGGGAATTCCCTCACCGCCAACCTTAACGCGCACATCGCCGCATCCCCATAGAACAACAAGAACCTCTCCTCGTACCCTTCAATCATGGCCTTCAAGACCATGGCATGCGTTTCCGTCCTGGCACCCACCGGCACATTAACGATGTTGGAGAATGCGAGCCAATACTTCGGTGCCGGATACGGGTTCTTATGCTTCGCTTTCTCATAGTTGCGCAGGCTGATCCCCGCAAACCCTGCTCCCAAGCCGGTCATGCGCTGGCTGTGTTGTTGCAGCCCCACGAACGCGCTACCGCTCCCGTCGCGAGCCCAGCCCAAGCGGACTTTGCCTGCAGCTGTGTTCTCAGGACCGTAGATGCCGAAGAGGACGGGGCAGGCGACGTGGTATTTCGCGATGAGGATGTCGATGAGTGTGTGCCCGTTCCACTGGAAATCCCCGAGCGCGAAAATGTGACTGGCGATGGTGCCGATGGGGTCGGCTTTGGTGGGGTCGATGCCAGCTTCAGAGACGAGCTGGGCGATGATGGCTTTGGAGAAGATGTTGAGGAGGTAGATGAGGAGGGAGGGGCCGGTAGTAGGTGCGTCTGCTGGAAGGGGGGAAGGAGAGGAGAGGAAGGGGAAGATGGGGATTTGTGGGCAGGAAATCTTAAGCGAGGATCGGAGAGCGTTGATTATATTTTGGAGCTGCGATGGGAATTTAGCTTGGAAGGTCTCGATGATGCATATATGGAGTGCTTACGGGTGTTTTGTTGGCACCTTGCCCGATCCGAAGCTGGCCAACACTTTTACGGATTTCGCGGCGCTTGTCGCTCATATTCTTTTTCAGATCCGGGGACTTAGCACCCTCGGCAATCATGGCCTTGCGAAGCTCTTTGAGCTGTCTATGAATTGCAAGGTAGCGTTGATGTTCGGCCTCTGGCTCTGGATTAATCGTCGGCTGCGCTGGGATCGTGGACGACGACGCTGTGGTGGTCGGTTGAGGTTTAGGGGTCGTGGCAGCCGGTGTGCTTTGCGTAGTACAGACCGGCTTCTGCTGCGCAGCCTTCGTTTCTGCGAGTCGTCTTTTAATCTCTTCATTCTGCCTTTCCTTTTTCAATTGTGCTGCCGCTTGGGATGCTTGTCGTTCCTCCTCAACTTTCTGGGCTTGCGCAACTGCTTCTGCATCTGCTTTGCGTAATCGCTCTGACTGCGCCGCTTTCTTCGCTTCAAGCTCCGCCGTTTTGGCCTTCTCTTTCTCTAGCAACTTCTTCTCCTCGATTTCCCTCTCTACCTGCTCCTGCCTCCTCTGCTCCAGTCCCCGTCGCTGCTCTTCATCTCGCCGCCGGTGTTCGTTCTGAACTTGTAGCTCAAGCTCTCTGCGCACCAATTCCGCACTCTCTCGGATCCGGTTGTGCTCCGCAGCCGCTGCGGCCAATGCCTTCTTATGGACGATTTCTCGTTCATGGTTCTGACGGTCTAGACGCGCGTAAAAACTTTCTTGGGACGCAATACCCAGGCGGCTGAGCTCCCACAGCAGTTGCCTCGACGGGCTGTCCGTAGCTGACTTCCATGGACTGGACATTATTGCCATGGCCTGGTGATCGGAAAGGGCACAGCTGGGCGATGCGTCCTGGATTGGATTAAGCTAAGGAAGCACGGAGAAGCAATTGAATGATGGTGAATGCGTGATAACAATGAGGTGTGTCAAGGCCTTGCGTAGTGAGGTGGTGCCGTCTCTTCATCACTCTATGGACGTGAAGTTGAGTATCCAGTCAACGAAGAGGACCCCAATTGCCTTCTTGGAGGGCAATTGTCAATTTTTGAATAGACAGGGACCCAATAACAGGTAATGACGCCCTAGTTCTTGCGAGGAACCTCCCGTACGTCGTAATTGAATAGAGATGTTCAGCTTGGGTTGGAAACAATGGAACGGGAGACAAGGGATGGTTTCACTAGCTCGTTCGGGTACAAGTAGCGCCAGATCCGACGGCGCTAGTTTATCAATCTGGGGCAAAGCTAGAGGAAACCTCATATCCCATCCACGAACGACAGATGTCAGGCACTTGTGACTCTGACTATTTTGCGCCGGCAAGGAACTTACTTTACAGTTCGCTAGACCAAAGATCTTTGACATGCTGTCTGGGCTATCAGGGCGAGGGGTTTCTAGAGCCTCATTCGCAAAAATTCGCTCACTCGACGAGCGAGAGACCATTCCGCTTCGGAAGAACAAATGTAATTAAATAGAATTGGGTTGCTCGGAAAGCAGTTGATTCGGTACTTAAGTACGAACCGGTGATTTATACTGCTTGTCTTTGTCAGTAGGTTTAAGTGCATGTGGGCTTGCGTTATTCTGCAACGTCAGCCTTATGGACTTGGCATGATCGCCAGAGAGCGGGAAAGAGGAGAAAGGCAGCTTTGAACAGCAACTCTTCTTCTACCCTTCTTTTTCACCATCCCTCACTCCTTCCTTTTTCAAAGTCATTCCCTCTGCCATTGTCGCCCGGTCCTCCTTCCTTTGCTATAGTCATTCAATATCTCAGTTGCCACTCCACAGCAGCTCCTGACAGCGTCGTCCAACGCACACTCCGATCATATGCTTCACCAAGTGGAGAACCTACCAAACTCAGTCACCTGTGTCTCAACACACCTTACCCGTCCCTCAGCAATTACCTTCAGCCCCCCTCTTCCAACCGACCATTTGCTCCGATCCTCATTCGAGCGCTCCCGGGTCTGCCTGTAAGCCGCAGCGGGCCTGTCAAGAATAAATTGGCTTAAGACTGCTCCACAGAGCACGCACCAACCGTTCGAGGAAGTTTTCCTGTATTACAAAATGGACCCACAGCAGAATCTTGGGGTTCCTGGCCAGACCGGCAGGAGGCTTCACATCGCCCATAGGCGTAGTCCATCGGAGATGACCCCAATGATTAGTAAGTTGTCTGTCCTTCGTCGTAGTACACTGGGATCCCACTCAACTGGCAGTCTTGACGCTGAGACTCGATCAACAACCTTGCTGACATGACCTGCCGCAGTGGAACAGCTTGCTTTGCAGCAACAGATTGAGCTGCTCCAGCAGCAACAGCAGCAGATCGCTGCTACGCACCAACAATATGTGAACATGGGGATGATACCTCAGCAACAACCAATGCAACCGACTATCAACTATCCCGGCCAACAGGTCAATCAAGGCCAAGTCTCGATGGCTGGCATGTCCCCAAATGCCAACGCCTTTCAGTTCCCACAGCAAATGCAACTGGGAGTACCAATGAGTGCCGCCACCCAACCATCCTCACATCGCCGAAATCAATCCGCATTCCCAAATATGAGTATGGGTCCACCTCCGGCACCGTCGTCCGGTGCAGCGGGCTCAGCTTTTAACGACTTCAACCAGAGTTCTGTGGCTCATAATCGTGAAAATGCGTCACAGCGTGGAGGCCGCGGCGGTGGATCTGCAGGGGGTGGTCATCAGCGTCGGCACTCGCTCGCCTTGCCAGAGGCAAAGAAAGCGGCCGAGCTTGCACAACAAAAGCGAACAACATCTGGGTTTCAATTTCCAATCCCTGGAACTTCAGGAGCTTCTCCAACTAGCGCCAACAGAGCCGTCAGTCCTGCCGAGTCTGATGAGAAAGGTATGGATAGTCCGTCGTTGGGCCTTCCGAACCCCGTAGGTCTAAGTGTCCGTGCAGGCAATCGCGGAGCTGGTGCTGGCGGACACGGGAGGAGTCAGAGTATGGCCGTGGGTAATGGACGTGGTGCTCCACAAGGACGTGGAGCGGGAGGTTTCCAGTTCCCACCGCCTATGGCAACAAACGATGCCGGAGCCAATACGGGCCAGCAGTCGGATTTCCAGCGTCGTGGCAGTCAGAATGGCCATAACCGTACGTCTTCGAGAAACTTCGAAGGTAATTGGAGGCAGCAGAGTAGTACGCAAGCTTCGATCCCCGATCCCCAGCAGCAGTCCATGGGAAACTTCTCTCAACCACAGAACCCTAACGCCAATGTCTTCCAGCCAGGTCACAGAGTAAGAGGATCTATGAACCAGTCGATAGGCTCCATTGGCGGATTCTCATTTCCCAACCAGCCACAATTGGTACAGCTACCGCAAGGGCAGGTGATGCTTCAGCAACCGCAAATGTTTGCTGGGCAGCAACTCAACCCGCTGCAATTGAACCAATTGCAAGCACTGCAAGCCGCTCAGATGAACGGGCAACAGTTCAATCTCCAGAGTGTTCAGCAACAGCAGCAGCTATCGTCGCAGCAACAGCGTAAAACTCTGTTCACCCCTTATTTACCACAGGCAAGTCTTCCAGCATTGCTCTCTGATGGCCAGTTGGTGGCCGGGATTTTGCGCGTAAATAAAAAGAATAGAAGCGACGCATACGTGACAGCTAGCGACCTTGATGCCGACATCTTTATTTGCGGAAGCAAAGACAGAAATAGGGCACTTGAAGGAGATTATGTAGCGGTGGAACTGTTGGATGTTGATGAGGTTTGGGGGCAGAAGCGAGAGAAAGAGGAGAAAAAGAAGCGCAAGGATATCACCGACACGAGAACTGGCGGTAGCAGCAACACTAACGAGAAACCCTCTCGAAGCGATTCCGGCGCTAACGGCGACGCTGGCCAGATGGGTGGTCATGAAGGCGGTATCCGAAGGAGAGGTAGCTTGAGGCAGCGGCCTACGCAGAAGAAGAACGATGACGTGGAAGTAGAAGGCCAGAGCCTTCTTCTGATGGAGGAAGAAGAGGTCAATGACGAGCAAAAACCCTTGTATGCTGGTCACGTTGTGGCTGTTGTTGAACGCGTTGCGGGGCAAATGTTTTCCGGGTAAGTCTGTTTTGCCCCTATGATCACCAAAACTTTGCTGACTTCTCCAGGACTTTGGGTCTACTGAGGCCTAGCAGCCAAGCTACCAAAGAGAAACAAGAAGCCGAGCGGCAGCAACGTGAAGGTAATTCTGGCCGTCATCACCAGGACCGCCAGCAGGATAAACCAAAGATCGTATGGTTCAAGCCCACCGACAAACGCGTGCCGCTCATTGCCATCCCAACTGAGCAGGCTCCCCGTGACTTTGTCGAGCGCCATCAGGATTACGCCAATCGTATTTTCGTTGCTTGCATCAAGCGCTGGCCCATCACTTCGCTTCATCCATTTGGCACTCTGGTGGAACTGCTAGGTGAAATGGGCGATCTGAAAGTCGAGACTGATGCTCTACTCAGAGATAACAACTTTGGCCCTGACGACTTCTCGGAAGCGGTACTGAAAAACATCGGCTTCGACGATTGGTCACTCAGCAACGAAAGCGAGGAGGCACTTGCCTCGCGTCGAGACTTCCGTGGAGAGACAACCTTCACCATCGATCCGAACGGGACCGAAGATTTCGATGATGCTCTCCATGTCAAGGATCTCGGTGATGACAGGATCGAGATTGGCATTCATGTCGCTGACGCAGCGCATTTTGTCAAGGCCAACTCACTTGTAGATCGTGAAGCCAAGAAGCGTGGGACTGGAGTGTATCTGATGAACCGTGCTGTCAATATGCTGCCCCCAAAACTTGCATCTGAGGTCTGCTCCTTGAGCCCAGGAGAAGAGCGTTTCACCGTCAGCGTCGTTTTCAGGGTCGATTTAGAGAGCGGTACTGTCGTTGACAACGATGCTTGGATCGGCAAGGCCATGATCAAGAGTGCAGGGAAGTTGACTTACGATGATGTGGATGCAGTCATCCATGGTCAGGAAGGGGTAGAGTTGCAGGGTGCGACTGCCCAAGATATTCAAATCTTAAAGGTATGTTTGTGAGATAGGCGAAATGAAGATATTGCTAACAATATGCAGAAAATTGCACAGAAATTCCGCGAGACTCGATACGGCTCTCAAAATGAGGATGTCCCACCGCTCCGTCTGCTTCACCAATTGGACGACGAGAATGTTCCAGTCGAGCACAACATATTCGACTCGACGCCAGCACATGAGATCATCGAGGAGCTCGGCCACAAGGCGAATACCTATGTTGCTGAAAGGATTGCTGCTGCGCTGCCTGAGAAGGCGTTCCTTCGTCGCCAGGCCCCTCCTAACCCTCGAAGACTTCAAACTTTCGCAGAGCGGATGACAAGGATTGGGTATGACATGGACACCACCAGCAGTGGAAGTCTGCAAAACAGTCTTTTTAATATCAAGGACGCTGAGGTTCGAAAGGTATATCAACCCAATAGTCTTCAATAGAATGAGGACGCAACGCTGATTCTGATTAGGGTATGGAAACACTACTTGTCAAAGCCATGCAGAGGGCGAAATACTTTGTTGCTGGACGGGCACGCCAAGACCAGTACCCGCATTATGCTTTGAATCTCCCTCTATATACGCACTTCACGAACCCTTCGCGTCGTTATGCCGATATAGTCGTCCATCGACAACTCGAGGTTGCTTTGTCCAATGGGTCGATGGAGTTTACCGAAGATATTGAAAGCTTGAGCAAAACTGCCGAGGCTTGCAACACGAAGAAGGACTCGGCTCAGAGTGCGCAAGAGCAGAGTGTGCATATAGAGTCGTGTCGCATGATGGACAAGAAGCGCGCCGAGCTAGAAGGTGACTTTATCAGCGAGGGCATTGTCATCTGTGTCTACGAGTCAGCCTTCGATGTCCTCATTCCTGAGTACGGCTTCGAGAAGCGGGTCCATTGCGATCAACTACCGCTCAAGAAGGCTGAGTTCCGGAAGAACGACCGTGTACTCGAGCTTTACTGGGAGAAGGGCGTGCTGTCTTCTGCGTATGTACCAGAAGATGAGCGGCCCAAAGCCAATGCAGGCTCGCGATCTCAGAGAAACGGTCCTTCAGGTCCTCGTGCGCCGGGCGCCTCGTCATCGCAGCAACTGCAGGACGATGCTCAAAGACGGCAGATGGACACAGGCACTATGTCAACCGACGATGTGGATGCTCTGTTTGATGATGAGGACACTGTTTCCGAGGTCACCGACATGACGGCTGGTGTATCTTTGGGCGCCGATCGCCCCACCCAGAGCATGCCTCCTTCACCAACACGAGCTGAGTCGAGCGCATCCCGCCAACGCACCCGCTCAGACCCAAAACATGCCTTAAGCACAGGCGAGTCTCAATTGAGCAACAAAGAAAAGTATCTGGGCATGTTCAAGCTCCGCGAGGAAGGTGGGGAGTACATCCAAGATGTCACGGAGATGACGAGAGTACCGGTGATCCTAAAGACGGATCTCACCAAGAGTCCACCGTATGATAAACACAACTCGTTGAGCACTAAGATGTCCTTGGCTAACATTGACTGCAGGTGCTTGACTATCCGCTCCATGAACCCATACGCCTTGTAAGATCGGATCCGTCATACCAAATTCACACGGGGACCATCCGCGATATCGAGCTCGGTGTGGGGGAGTATAAGACAAAATTTTGCGATTGCGATGCTCGAGGAGGTTTGGACGAGCTCTAGTCTTGGGCTTGTAGTGAGACATGGTTGGGCGGCTGCTAAGCTTCATACAGGGATGATTGTCTGAGGAGGAAATGGTCAGAACGAGACCAACAGTGAGGCTCAAGAGCTTAGAGCTAAGTAGTATGAGAACACCACGAGGGTATCTCGTTGATTATCCAGTACAACCGTATAAATCTAGATGCAAACTTTGCTGCCAATGCACCATGGATTATTCCCCTCCGGACTTCATACTGCTCCAAAGGGCGCTTCTTTGAGCTGGTAGTTAGTCCCGTGATCTCGTGCTTGCCGTAGTCATTTTAGCTGCATGCTCCATACATTAAAGTATGCGATTCGGCACCCCAGACACCCTCGGAGAACAGATGTCCTTGGCGGGCACCAAATAACCCAAGGGGTATTTGTGGCTTGCATAAGGCGCATAATTTGCATCTAAATCCCCGCGAGTCAACGAGACCCAGTCAACCAGTAAACAGGGGTGACGAATCTGAGGCCCATCGATTAATATTGCCATCCAACGTCGTCTCCTTGGCGTCCGGCGTGGCCTCTCTTGACCAGGTGACTGGACACTCCGCACTGAGGTGGTTCATCGTAGCATCTCTTTTGAGATAACAAGCTTTTAATACCATCATTCCACACGACCCTTCCGCAACCGCTGCATGGAGGCATCTGTCGCTGCTAATCTTCCAAGTGGTGGCGATCAGTGACCTCGAAATCAGCAGACATTTGACAGGCAATTCAGCTCAGCCGGGAGAGTTTCTTAACTTCGTACAACCTTTCATACCTCCTGTAGCCTGGCATTAGCCCGTACAACAGCGGGCTCAGCCAGGACGGGACCAGGCCATCCCTTGCATTCGTCTGCGAAGTTTCTACAACACCGTGTTCTCCGATGACTTGCTCGACAATCTGGTGTCAGAGTATCTGAGATCATCACTCACATTGTTGACTGGACTAGTCCGACTCCCCAGGTAGGGATCGTTGGGGCATAGAATTGAACGTGTAACCCAACTACCGATCGCCATCACAGACGTATCATCAACTTCAGACAGCATCACTGATCCACTGGAACCTTCATCCTACATTCATTCGCTACCTTCATACACCTCAAGCCTGTACATCCTGACGGTCTGAATATGGAACCCTGGCAAAGCTGGGCAATCATCGGAGCTATAGGCGCCGGGGGCTATTGGTACTACACCAACTCTCAGAAGCCAAACCGCGGTAGGACCCAGAAGCCACCTGCACCAAATCAAGCACAACGTCGATCATCGAACGTACGCGATGAGAGTATAAGGAGAAAGAAGAAGGGCAAAGGAAAGGTTGCTAATGATGGAGGCGAGAACGCTACTGGCGTTGTGGACATCTCATCCGCTTCCGCTACAACCAGTGGGAATGAGAAGGCGACGAAGAGGAAGGGCGGCAAGAAGCACCCTAGCAACCTGGGCCAGAGCTCTGCTGTGGTTGTCGAGCCGAACCACGCTATTGACGCGGTCTCTAATGAGCCAGAAGAGACAATGGACAACAAGGAATTCGCAAAGCAGATGTTGAACCTAAAGGCAGGGACCTCCCTTACAAAAGCCAATACTGCAAGCGAGACAAAAAAGACTAAGAAGCAGGGCAAGCAGAATGGATCTCACCAAGCCCTTTTGAATGGTAAAGCAGTCGAGCCCAAGGGAGGTGCAGGTTCCTATGAGATTTCGAGGACGTCCTCGACCACAGGAGCAGACGCTGATGACGATCTGTCGCCAGTGGCATCTCCAGGCCTTGGCACTTTCCCACCGACCTCCAATGCTGGTGGCGTTGCCGATATGCTCGAAGCACCGGCTAAAGGTCCCTCCGTACTGCGTCTCACTGAACCAGCGCATCCCCAGCCGGAGCGCCAACAAAAGCCAAAGACGGCCGCCCCGGAGCCAGAGACCAAGAAGCAGAGGCAGAACAGGCAAAAGAACGAAGAGAAGAAAGCAGGACGCGAAGAAGCGGAGAAGGAAAGGCGTGTCTTGATGGAGAAACAACGCCGTATCGCCAGAGAGGCAGAAGGTCGACCAGCAAAGAATGGCCTTGGATCTATGCCACCTACTGCCAATGCTTGGTCCCAACCAACTGAAGGTGCAGTACCAACTAGCTCGCATACTGCTAAATCTCCAAACGCTAATGGCTCATTACTTGATACATTTGATGAAAGTTCTTCCAAATCAGTCATGCGCTCTGCAGTTGCTGATAACAAGGACTCAGCTGAGGACCGGAAAAACTGGGAGAAAGACATACCTTCTGAAGAAGAGCAGATGAGAATGCTCAGTGAAATGGACGACGATGGATGGAACACAGTACAGAAAGGTGGTAAGGCTACAAAGAAGAAAGCTGCCTCTGCGATTGACAAAGAGGAGAGTGTGTCTGCGTCTGAAGCGAACACTAACGGCAATGGACATCTCAATGGCAGAGCCGCAGCTGAGAGAAAGAAACCGACGGCGATCACTGTGAGTAGTAGTGGAGCCAGAGGTCCTCCTTCACCAATGGCTGGGATTGTACCGCCAAAGTTCAAGACGACCAAAGATCAGGTCGATCCTAAGATCTGGAATAGGTCGAACATTCGCAATCACCCTGAATACGATCCGGAGTATCCGTATGCTTTGACTGGGCATCCTGAAGATTCTGACTGGGCTGTGGTGTGAAGGTATGTGCGGAAATAGCAAAGCATGTAAGTCTTAATGTTTGGTCGATTATGTCGTCGACTATGTAAGCAAGACTAAACCAGTCACGCTGACCGACCTCTAGATCTTCATCCGCCTTACCTTTCCTTACATCTTCCATGTTACATGTCCTAGGATGTTGATTCTCTGGACGCTACATACGTGGAGTACCATTTCTCTTGCGAGCTGGGCTTTGACTTCGAAGTTGGCCCTTGTGCATTACGAAAGAGGATATCAAAAGGCGTAGCACTTGCATCTCCTGCATAGCAGTGTACTATATTTGATTGAGATCGAAAGGAGTGGCTATGCTCGAGAGGTTTGATTTGTGATGCTTCTACAATTCATGTACAACAATATCAGGCATTTGGGGTGACCTGGGTTTGTACTCTAGGGATTGCTTTACACATCAGAGATAGACTGCTGCAGAATGCCCAGCACATTTGCTGCGAATATATTCCCTCGATGCTTGTAAAGACTTTCTGATTTCGAGATATCATGCATCTATGGGTCCTGCTAGCTCAAACTGAATCAATCTTCCGTACCAACATCTCCTATTCAAACTGAATGACAAGAACAACCAAGAAACCATTGAATATTCTCTCTGTCCTGCAGAAGGACATACATGGAGCGGTCGACAAGATATAAGGAAACAAGCAGTACAGTCAAGTCAGAACCGTAGCGGCTACTTCCAGGCCGGGAGCTCGCAACAGCTTCCTCGTTGCAGCAGCGTCTTTCGCAAGATTGCTCGAAACATCTGATGCATGAAATATACATTAGTGTATGAGATCGATGCCCATTGTATATCGGGCCTGTGCCAGGCTCTCACATACCCATGCGCCGGCAGCAATGGGTGCACTTTGTTGTGGTGAAAGCCTGATGAGACATTCCGTTTCGATTCTGTAATATGGTCCAATGATTGTTGCCCTCACGGCCGCGATACGCTTTGACTGCTTGCCTCTTCTGTAATAGCTGGTCCCTGGTTGATTTCTTGCCATAAGGTACTGTCGACATGTCTTTCGCCAGAGCCTACCAGCGCATAGGATTGACAATTTAACAACCCTAAATCTACAGCCCTAGAGCAATTTCTTTGATGATACTGTCAACGCCATCCTCTTTGCAGCAAGTTCGACTTGGCACGGAGCGGACGGCACGTATCACCGACGAGCCGCCACGAAATGGCACCAACTAACGATCTTGTCTTTTTATGTGTGCTTAATGGGACTTGCTGTTCTTTTGAAGGAATCCAGTGTCCTCCGTACCACCACCAACAAACGCTGACTGTCCTTAATCCTGTACCCTCGATCGATTACTTCGCAAGGAGGGTCTTCCCACCCATTTTCATTGCCGCAGCATTCGTTGTATGCGGCTTCCACCGCTACGAAATGACTCAGATACGTGGCACCGCGGGCTATAATCTTGGTGCTCAAGATCGCTTCGGAGCTCCTGGCAGAGCAGATGCCACCAATGATCCCAGCCCCCTTGATGCGATCCGCGAACAGACCAGCAAGATTGAGGACTGGCTGGACACTCTGTCCGATCCAATAAAGCCGTATGTCAGCGCGACGATCATAGCGGAAGCGCAAATGTGATCCTGGTCATGAGCTGACTCGCAGTTCCCTGTAGATATCTACCAGCTATAGGTCGCTTTCTTATCGTCGTCACCTTCCTCGAAGACGCTCTCCGAATCATTACGCAATGGAGCGACCAGCTTCTCTACCTCAACGACTATAGACACAGTACGTCCGTTGCTTGGCTACACATCTCGTTTCGTCCTAATATGCCGTCGTCAAGTCACTCGCTGAACAGCGTCGTAGTACCATGGGGCCTCACGCATCTCTTCCTACTTGTCAATGTCATCGCCATGGTCATCTGTTCCACAATGGTTATCACGCGGAAAAATAGCGACTACGCCGTCGGCGGTCTCATTCTGGTCGTCATCACGCAAGCTCTCGGCTACGGCCTGATCTTCGATCTGAACTTCTTCCTGCGCAACCTCTCCGTGATGGGCGGACTCCTCATGGTGCTCTCAGATAGCTGGGTGCGCAAGCGATTCGCTCCGGCGGGGCTGCCACAGATGGACGAGAAGGATCGCAAGATGTACTTCCAGCTTGCAGGGAGGGTTCTGTTGATCTTCCTTTTCATCGGGTTTGTGTTCGCTGGGGATTGGGGGTTCGGGAGAGTGATTGTGAGCTTATTTGGGTTCGTGGCTTGTGTGATGGTCGTGGTGGGCTTCAAGGCGAAGTGGAGTGCGGTAATGCTGGTGGTGATACTGAGTATCTTCAACGTGTTTGTGAACAACTTCTGGACGGTATGTCACTGCTTCCATCCTGTCTACCCAAGGCAAAGCTAACCAGTACCCAGCTACATGAACACCATCCTCATAAAGGCAGGTTCCCAGAGATCTTCTGCTATCCCATTCTCGTCGTGCAACGAGCATCGAGAGGTATCCGGAGAATCAATGCTCTTCGGACCTGGCTTGCGAAGATTTTCCTGCTTGAAGGGGTAAAGCTGACTCCCATTTCACTTAATAGATTTCGCCAAATACGACTTCTTCCAAATCCTCTCCATTGTGTAAGTTCACTTCTCCTCCCAACACTCGCCTGCAGAAACCACGTTCTAACCCCCATACCACAGCGGCGGCCTCCTCCTCCTGGTGAACATGGGCCCCGGCCAATTCAGCGTCGACGAGAAAAAGAAAGTCTATTAAATGAGCCCCTCACCCTACGCACATTCCATCATGCCACACCTGCAGATCCAAACCGCGGAATCTCCTTGACCTTGACCAACGACGCGCTATGGCTAGTACGCATGTGGGTGTTCTTGAACAAGATCTTGATTTGGCGGGGAATCTCTGGATCTCATGAAAGGGGGAGAAGCGGTATGATATGAGCCAGGAATCCATGTGTAAAATAGACACGTCTGGCTCTCAACAAGGGGCGAAGGCGACGAAGACGGTTAGTTCCGCAAACGGGATATGGGAAACCGTCTATCTGAATTTACCAGTTTCCAGCCACCTGGTTGGATGCGTTCCTTTACATGGGACATACAAGTCATCTTTTGTTTTTCTATTTCTCCTCCTCCTTTCAAACGCACCTTACTCCCGTTCTCGAGCCCTTCCTGAACTCACCTTTCCACCCCACGCATTCCCCAACGTCCGCTACACCTTCCAGTGGCACTGTTATCGGAAGAGAAGGGATCTAACGACATGCGAAATCCACCGTCCTACCATCTCCGGCCCTCGACACATGAACTCCATCAATGCAGCAAAACAGAGCAGAACACGGGAGGAAGATGGTGCGAGCGCAGTGAGTTGAGGTATCTGCATTCCCTCTTGACAAGTGGCCGCCACCCCGACTGCGGAGGAGAGACATGGAGCTTCGGCAGAAGCCCTTTCCCATCTCAGCGTCTTTGCAAGTGGGGGAGACACCTGGGAATGAAACGCGACGGGAGGTGTCGAAGTGCCAGGGGCGAGGATTTCGCTCCAGGTACGCTTTCAGCTACCGACCTGGGTGATTCAACATCTTATGGCTATCGGGTGTCCCAAATCGACCGGGGATCCCCAAGCCCTTGTTGAAATCCAGGCCAGACATGAGATGTGAGCGATCAGTCAAGGTAGCATACATGGAGATGAAGTTTTCGTATGCAAGGTCGTGCGTTCTCAATGTTGCCGTTATACGGCATGACTAAAGAAACTCAGACCCACGCTTCGCTATGCTCTCGCTATGCTTCTCCCATCCAATGCTCGCTAAGCCTGATGCTTCATTCATGACGCCCCCTCCCTCCTCGCAGACTCACAACCGCCTCAACCCTGCCCTCCCCTTCGCTTTCTCCCCCACCGTAGAAACCTTCCTCACCGCCACGCCACCGGACCCACGCTCCGTACCCACAGAGCCAGTCCTCACAACGTCCATCCCGCCAGCATTCTCCTTTCCCTCCGCCGAGCAAATCCTTTTCTTCGGCCTCTCCTCCTCCTCTTCGTAGACCGCACCTTCCGCGCCGCCGCATCCAGCCAGTGCAACCTCCTGCTGCCACGAATTATTCCGCCCAGGACTCACGAAATTGACGTCTTGCCTGCGCTCTGCTAGTTTCATGGTCTCCGGCTCCGCTTCTCCTCTGGTCAAAGGGAAAGCGGCATTCGCAGCGATATTCCGCTCGCTCGGGCTCAACCCCTCTTCATCACCAGAGTCCGGCTCCGTCGGCGTCGGCAGATCCGAAAGCGGGCGTTTCGCGAGCGTGGGCCTGCGTGGGCTGAGGGTGGGAAAGGTGACGGGGGAGGGAGAGAGGGAGGGGTCGTTCTCTGCGTTCTCGTCGTTTTCGGGTTCGGAGTCTTCTTCCGGGGGTGGATGGAGTGGAATGG
>JAABUS010000371.1_pt1 | contig 115118 bp, 92 predicted proteins | sample 5560161 | NCBI WGS metagenome assembly JAABUS01 (sample SAMN10711885, study PRJNA513376) | rock metagenome | isolation source: Antarctica rocks | place: Antarctica: Victoria Land, Trio Nunatak nord | collected 2016-01-04
GGTTTGCCGCCGCCCGCGGGTTGCTGCGGCGGGAGCAAGGGCGCCAGTCGTGTCCATTGGTCATCAGTTAAATCATGTCGGTGCTCCATCCCCCAAGTTTACTCGAGTATGCAAACAGACCCTAGCATCCAAGCATTGTTAAGGGCGTTGAGCAGGTAGAGCAAGACAGTCGGCATGAGCCAGAAGAGCCCCCCACCCTGTCCCAGGAGGAGGCTAATCCCGGCGATCAGGATCATTGCCGTGCCCAGGTTGATCGGCGCGAGGTGGAGTACCAGATGCAAGCGGTGCTGTGCCGGTAGATGGCGCAATGTCTGCCTCTGCAGATGTACGCTGAAGAACACTAGGACAAACCCGCTCGCGATCAACTCTGCACCGAGCAAGTGTCGCCCCTGACCAGGGATCAGTACTAGGATGGCGAGTACCAAAATGCTGAGGAAGCCGCCGAGAGCTTCGCGCGCCTGACCAAGAAGCGCGGGGTTTGTGATTATCGCGCGCAGGTGCAACGACAACGCGACGAAGAGTAAGCCCGCCAGCGCGGCGGTTGCACCAGCGATGGTCGCGTAGAATGTCTGCCAGGTTTCACTGCCGTATGCGTAGTTCATGTCCATCGTCTCACCACTGTCGCCGGGGAGATGCACGAGGTTGTGCGTCTTGTTGCAAACGTCCTCAAGGTTCCTGTGGCATCATCGAATTGACAATACACTGTGCTATTCGCCGATATCGTCCTGCCACGGATTGACGAGGAGCACGCCGGTTGGAGTGAAATCCCGGATATTGCGAGTCATGACGCGGAACCCATGCCGGAGAGCAGAGGCCGCTATGAGCAAGTCAGCATCACCAATTGTATTTCCGGAAAGACGTATGCGCGCCGACAGTTCGCCCCAAATAAGTGACGTCTCCAAATCAATGTCGACTATCTGTTCAGCAAACCGAACCTGAAGGCCATTGAACCAGTTGTCCAACTCCGCACGTTTGCGACCCAACGGGAGAAGAGAGATTCCCTTTTGAAGTTCGCCCATACTTATGACGCTTAACTGCAAGTCTCCTTGCTCGATTTGACGTATTGAAGAGACGACCAATGGGTTGGGTGCCGACAGCTTGAGCTCACTCCAAACGCATGTGTCCACAAGGGTCTTCATAACACTACGTCTCGAAGCAGATTTTGATCTCGTTCGATCGTGACTCCCTCAAAGTTTGGGCCACACATGAAATAGTCCAGGAGTCCAGGCTTTTCGCCGATGAGACGCAAGTATTCATCCTTCGCCAACACAACGACTTCCTGATCTCGACGTGTGACGAATTGCGGCCCTTCATCCCAAGCACGGGTGAATACTTCGCTGAACTTGTTCTTTGCTTCTGCCAGTTGCCAGATCATGCGATTGCTCCTAAGTTTCTAGCTAATCTAGACACATAGTATACTATTCCCCTGTTTCGAAGCATGGGTGCAGCCTCGTGGCAGTCGATGCGATTGCCATGGTCGTCACCATGGCAGGGGCAGCGGTGACTCGGGAAGCCGGCCGGCGAGGATTGGTGCAACGAGTTCCGGGAGGCAAGGTGGCACCACGACATCCAATGTCTTGCGCAATTCTGCGAGCGTGCACCAGCGAATGTCCTTAAAAACGGGCCGCTCGGCCTCCTCGATGTGGGCGAAGCTCACCGCGGGATCGCCGACGCTCACGAGGTGATAGCGCCCGTACCTGCGCACATACTCGCCTCCGATGGTGACGACCCTCTCCGACGTCCATATCCACGGGCTGATAGCGGCATCCGTGATGCTGGTCTCTTCCCGTAGCTCACAGACGGCCGCTTCCTCGTAGTTCTCGTACTCTTCGAGCCCTCCCCCAGGAGCGGCCCATTTGAGCAACGGATCGGGTTGCTTCTGATCGACGGCTACCGCCTCCTCATGCTGGATGAGCAGGACCTCGTCACGCTCGTTGATGACGAGCATGCGAACGATTAGTCTTGTCCTCATCGGAAGCTCTCCCTCGATAGCTGAAACTCCCGTGATCGCCGCAGACTCTTGCGGGTTGGCCGTTCCCGACGTGCCCGACGTGACCAGAGAGTCAGCGGATCGGAACACCGGCGGCGATCGAGGGCAGATCACGGATGTCGATGTCCTCGTCGAGCGGCATGTCCGAGAGGCGGAGCGAGAGCATCTGGGAGACGCCATCACCACCCATCGTAATGCCATAGAGCGTATCGGCGATCTCGACGGTGCCCCGGTTGTGGGTGATCACGATTGCCTGCGTCTGGCTGGCAAGGGTCCGCAACTCGTCCCGGAAACGAACCACGTTGGCCTCGTCGAGCGCGGCGTCCACTTCGTCGAGCAGGAGGAACGGTGACGGGTTGACGCGCAGAATGGCGAAGAGCAACGCGACCGCCGTCAGCGATCGCTCGCCGCCGGACAGCAGCGCGAGACCCTGCAGGCGCTTGCCCGGTGGCTGCGCAACGATGTCGATGCCGGTCGGGGCACCGGGTGCACCGTCGTTGTCTTCGGTCAGGATCAGGCGAGCGGTACCGCCGCCGAAGAGAGTGACGAACGACTTCGTGAACTCGGTCGCGACCTTGGCGAATGTCGCGGCGAAGCGGGTGGACATCGTCTCGTGAAGCTGGGCCAGCAACTCTCGGAGGGATGCGGCCGCTGACTGAACATCCGCCAACTGTTCACGCAGGAACAGGTGATGGGCGGCTTCCTTCTCGAACTCGGCAACGATGTCGCCGCCGACATACCCAACCCGACGGAGGCGATCCCGGAGGCGACCGATCTCGCGTTCGACGATCTGATAATCTTCGTCGAGTGCGGAGCCATCAGCCTCGAAGACCGACGGCGGCATCGATATGAGCAGGTCTTCGGGCGCGATCTCATCGAGGTCGTCGCTGATGCGTTGATGAATTGCAGTGAGATCGGCCCGAGCCCGCTCTCCGACCAGTCCGCGCTGACCGAGATCTCGTTCACGCTGGAGGAGTTCCTGACGGGCCACCTCGATCTGCTGCTCGATAGCGGTTTGAATTGCCTCCGCATCCTGGTGAGCGGCGAGCAGCGGGAATTGATCTTCACTTGCACTGGTGTGAGATTGCACGAGGCGGAGGTTATCGGTCTCGAGCCGAGCGAGATGGGCTGCGAGTCCTTCACGTTCTCGATCCAGTTCCTCGAACCGTTGAGCGCGGAGAGCGATCTCTTCCGCGAGTGCTGCTTGCTGTGTCTTCAATGAAGCATTGCGGCGACGTTCGGCCCGGAGTCGCTCTTCGATCGCCGCCAGCGCCTGCTGTGCGTGGCTGAGCGCATCATCATCGCCGCTTGCTTCCTCACCGAGTGCGGCGAGCGCTGCGAGTGCGTCGTTATGGGCTGTTCGCGTGGATTCGATTGTGATGTTGAGGTCGACGAGGCGGTTTTCGATCTCGACACTCGAGTGGTGGTCTTCGTCGCGAGATGAAATAATCGCCGAGATTCGACCCGCTGCGGTTTCTCGCTGAATACGGAGGTCGCGCAGCCAGCCAATCAAACGATCGCGCTGGCTGGCACGCTCGCGACGCTGGGAAACGAGTCCGGTGCGGTCGGATTCGATCGTTGCCCGCTCCTCGGCTTGCGTCTGGAGCTCCGTCGCAATGACGGACTGGAGCCCGAGCGCGGCACTTCGGCGCGTTTCGAGCGTCGCAATCTCTCGCGGCAACTCCCTCAGATCGCGCTCGCGACCGAGGACGCCACTCTCGCGGACGGCGGAACCACCGGTCACCGATCCTCCCGACCGGGCAATCTCACCGGCGAGAGTGACCGTGCTCCACCCGGTGGGCAACGCCGCAAGGACCTGACGCGCGCTCGGGAGATCATCGACGATCACGATCCGGCCAAGCAGCGCACGCACGATGGGACCGACCTCCTCCGAACTCGTCACCAGATCGGAGGCGATGCCATGCACGCCGGAAGCGTTCTGAAGTTCGCGCGGGACGGGGCGCTGATTATCCCGCCGCAGGATCGAATCGATCGGTTGAAATGTGGCACGCCCGGCCTTGGCCCGTCTGAGCATGTCGATCGCTGCTTCGGCGTCTTGCCAGCGACCGACCACGACATCCTGTAGATGCCCGCCAAGGGCGACTTCCAGCGCGGTGTCGTAGGCGGCCTCGACGGTGATCAGTTCGCCGACCGTACCGAGGGTTCCGCCGAGGGAACCGGCGCGCGACCACTGCATGACCTGCCGGACTCCTGCATGAAGACCTGTCCCGCTTTCATGCACGCGTTGGAGAACTTCGAATCGATTGCTCGCCTGCCCGTGTTTGCGGTCGATTGCAACCACCAGCGAGGAAGCGTCCCGCTCAGCCTGCTGTCTGATCGCGATCTCCTGGATGTGCTCCTGAAGGCGAATTTCGAGGGTGGCGATCTGCTCTCCGATACTCAGGTCTTCGGTTTCGAAGACCGCGACTTCCCGCTCGAGCGACGTGATGCGATCTCCACGCTCCTGAATGTCGCGTGCAGCACGTTCCTGTTCGGCGGTGGCGGATTCCTGTCGTTGCGCCAGCAGTGCCTGCTGCTGCTGAAGATCGGTGATGATTCTTTCGTGACTTGTCAGCGTGCGGGCAAGACCTGCGGTTTGCTGGTCGAGCAGGGTTCGCTGGTGGCGACGTTCGCGCGCGGCGGCTTGCAGCGTATCGACGGTTGCGCGCGCCACTCCTAACTCACTTTCGAGTGAGACGAGATCGGCATCCACTCCGGTCAGCTCACGCTGGCCGCGAGTCACCTGTTCGTCGAGACCGGAGTGGGTGTCCTGCATGTCCGTGCGCCGGCGATTGAGCGCTCCCTGCCGCTCGCGCACGAGATCGCGTTCATGTTCGACGCCACGAATTCGTTCGCCAAGCGCGTTGATGTGTGCCTGCTGAGTCGTGATTCGTTCCCGCATCGAAACGATCGACGCCGCCGATGCGGCGCGTTCGACGGCGAGTGCATCGATTCGGATCCGAACCTTTTCCAACGTCTGCCGCTCGTCGCCTATCAGGCGCTCGGCGTCCGCGAAGCGATCGGTCGCGGCGGCGAGCAGGCGGCGATAGTGACCCAGTTGGAGGAAGGTCAGGCGATCGCGCACTCCCTGCCATTCGCGGGCCTGCCGTGCCTGGCGCTCCATGCTTCTCAGTCGCGGTTCAAGCTCGGTGAGGATATCGGTCAGTCGCTCGACATTGGTGTCGGCTTCGGTGAGATTGCGTTCCGCTTCGTGGACCTTGAGACGCAACCCGGAGAGGTCTGCGGCGTGCTCGAAGAGACCGCGTCGTTCCTCTGCGCGCTGACTGAGGGCGGCATCGACCAGCCCCTGTCCAACGACGGTATGACTCTGACCGAGTGAAGCGGTCAGCAGTGCAACGTCCTTCAGGCGGGCGCGGCGACCATTGATGAAGTACTGATTGTCACCACCGCGATACGCACGACGGGTAACCGTGACCTCGGAGTAGTCGATGGGCAACCACTGATCATCGTTGTCGAACGTGACGGTGACCTCGGCCAGACCCGCTGGCGCCCTGCCCTTGCCGCCGGCAAAGATCACGTCCTCGGTCTTCTTCGATCTCAAGGCATTGGAACTGGTTTCACCCAGGACCCAACGGATGGCGTCAGAGATGTTCGACTTGCCAGAACCATTGGGGCCGACGATCGCCGTAATCCCGGGTTCGAAGACAAGCGTCGTCTTGGTCGCAAAACTCTTGAACCCGTGCAAATCGAGTCGGGTCAGCTTGGGTTTTGGCTGGTGGATATCGTGCAGATCGCTCAGGGTGGTCCACTCATGGCACTAGATAAAAACCAGTCGATCGCGAAAACAGTTCCGCATGATCTCAACAGCGTACCACTGCCCTCGTTTCAGGCGATGCGTCGGAGGAATCTCCGCAGGGACCTGCTCTGGATATCGAATGAGGGTCGAGTCGTTACCTGCGAACGCCCTTTGTGGTGGTCACCAAGCGGTCTTTCCTCTTTCCTGAACGTGATGATACGAATCACGAAGAGTGATTCTGATTCCATCTATTATGTGTGGGTACACCATTCGCTTCAAAGTGCCTGCGCATTTCCATCATGCTGTGAACCGGTTCACATTCACGTGACACGGATCAAAAAGCGGTACGCGACTGTGTCCGGAAGGGGAAGGTGTTCCCTGCTGTTCCATGCGAAACCTTCGAGGCCGGTGGCTCAACGACTCGATCTTGGTGAGATAGTCTGGCGTGGGTGGTCTCGCCGCTGGACCCCGTTTCGAATGCGCGAGTTTGATGTCGCAAGTTCCCGATACGCGCCCTCCCGATGGGGACGCGTGACTTGAACAAACACGTTGAAGCGAGGTGAGCGAGGTGCTGGATCTTGAGAGATTGTGACTTTTGTTGCTTGGAATTCTCCAAGGTACGGGTACCGTGCAGTGACAGACGGGAAACGGCTTGTGCTTTCGAGCCAAACGATCGGGGCCAGTCGGAAATCCCCTGTCCGTGAGATCGTCCTGTCGTCCACATCGCCTTCTCAAACGCTCCAATTATGCGGAAAAGTTCCCTTTTTCGCCCCAACGTGACGGTTTGAGTATGCAAAGGTGCCTTTATAAACCGGGTGGGCGATGGTATGGTGGGCGGGCAACACTGGGGTTCCATGTTGCAAATTTAGTCTGTATTCCCGGAGGGGCTCTTTACATGAACAAGTCTGGAATGCTCAAGCGATCACTGGTAGCTGCTGCGATTGCCGCGTCGGTTCTCGGTGGATCTGTGGCCGTTGCAGGGGCCCAGGATGCAACTGCGGTTGCGACTCCGGCAGTTGGCGGAGAAACCGTTGCACCTGCTGCAGCATTGCCAAACACTGGTATTGGTTCTGAAGGCAGCGGTTCGACTGATGCCATGCTGTTCGCCCTCGTTGGTGTCGCAGGTGTTGCCGGCGTCGCTGGTGCTGTCGCGATCAAGCGCTCCTCGCGCTAATCCGGCGGACGAGTGGGGGCTTGTGAGCTCCTGCCGATTCGCCCGCTGATGCTTCGAACCTTGAGGCGCGGTCGTTGGAGACCACATCTCGATGCGACGTCAGGCAGGAACAGGGAAGGAGGTCAGGATTATTCCTGACCTCCTTCTGGTTGTTGACGGTGATCTGGCGACATCAGGCAGATCGGTCTCGTCGTGGCTTACGCAAACTCCCCTTTACAAGAGCTAAAGTATTCGGCGGCCGCAGTGGATTGTCGCGTCGGGTCGGTGCTCGCTCCCTCGTTCCGACTGGAAAACAGGCGACTCCCTACGCGGGTGAATTTACATCCATGTTCTTGTCGCTACAGGTGCCAATGCCGGTCACGACGTGGCGTTGCAGGTCGCCTCTTCCGACCTTTCTAGCGGATCGAGTGTTGCTCGGCACCAGGCTTGGGATCGGGGATATTCTGTAATAACGTAGACTGATGTCCCAAACTGGCGTCATCTGGCATCCAATCCTGGTGCTGTTTTTGCGAAAAGCCACCCATGTTCAGGCGATTGCTCACCTCAGTCGGCCCGCCATTTGGTGCTCTTGTCGCGTGCACTCTTCGCCTGTTTCAGGCGTACCCTTCGTTCTGGCAGGGGCAACTCCCGACCAGACCGCGAGTTCCTCGACACCAGCGGCCATCGGCTCCGGTCCCGTCGCCGATCATCTGATGTGGGTGCTCGAAACGATCGACATGAACGCCACCAACCTCACGCCGGCAATCGTCACCGAACAGTTCGACGCTGCTTTTTTAGCGGAACTCGATGCCGCGCAGATTGTGACGATGCTTCGGCAAATGGCGGATGGTGCAGCGTTGACCGTCGATCAGATCATTCGACTAACTGACTATCTCATTCAGGTACAGGTCCATACGCAAGATGGCGACCCACTCGTGATCTCCTTCTCGATCGAACACGTCAGCAACAGGATCGCTGGACTCGTGATTGAGCCGGCATCGCACAGGCAGGACGGTTTTCCAATCGCATACGCCTCACCGATGGCATCTCCGGTGGAAGCCTTCTCGGTTGCTTTGGTCCCCGCTCGATCGACCTCGGACTTCTTGCCGGAATTTACGGAATCCAGTGATATCTTGCGTGCACGCGGACAAGATGTCGTGACATGAATACTGGAGGGAGATAGTGCGACGGCTTTGACGCATTCATCACCTATTGTGCAGGCAGCCATGACGTCGGATGCGCTGAACAGGACGATTCTAAATCTCCAGGCAAATCAGCTGCATGTCGAGCCCGCCGCGACCTCAATCGACTCGGTGACACGCAGATGTACTCGAGTGTTCGGGAATGGGGGCTGGACCAGATCCAGTTCGATCTCGTCTTCGATCGTGATGGTGTGATCGAGGGCCCGACCGTCACACCAGTTGTGATGCTGCTGGACGACTCTGCCGTCGGATACCGTCCGCCGGTTACCTATCGGTTGCGGTGGAGTGGAGCATGGTTCATCTTCTGGGACGGCCCCACCGAGTTGGTCGATTATCATGTCGTTTCGCCGAATCAGCGACATGCCTGCGATGTGGTGATCTGGAAGGACGGAGCCACCCATAGCGGTGACGGAACACGCAACGAATTATGTATGGGGCCAGGATGTGCTGGCACCGGTGAACGGCAAGGTGGGCAAGGTGATGTCCGTGCTCGATGATCAGCCCGATCAGACGCCGGGCACGCCGCTTGCTCAGTCTGATCCAGGGTCCTTGGTGACACTGCAGCCTTCCGGAAACCGCGTCGTGATTCTGACCGCCGAGGGCGAGTTCGTCTTTCTCGCGCATATGCAGCGGGGATCGGTGCCCGCATATGTTGGAGATTCGATAAAGACCAGAGAAAAATCGGGTTGATCGGCAACTCTGGTAACACAAGCGAGTCTCATCTTCACATTCATGTCTAGAGCATCATCGGCTTTTTCGATCCGAATGCTGTTGGATTACCCCTCGTTTTCACCGACTACCTGCCGGATGTAGAACCGTTTGCGATCGGTGCACCAGTGCAGGGCCAGTTCATCGAACAAGAGCCTCTTCCATAGAGCATGTCAAACGTCTGGTCTGATCCGTGAAGGAAGACGCTATCGATTCCGTCGCTTGCAAAGGAAGATTCAGGATGAGGTTGTTATCTCGAAGCGTGGTCACACAGTTCGGACGCGCAACGCTTCTTCTTCTCGTGGTCATGGGATTGTTCGCCCCCCAGGCGTTCGCGCAGGATGCCACTCCAACGGCCGAGGTAACGGTGTTCGATCCAACAACGTTTGCCGTCAGTTTGCAGCCCGTCGCCGATGGTTTGGTGAAGCCACTGTTCGTCACGAATGCCGGTGATGGCAGCGGGCGGCTCTTCGTGATCGATCAACCTGGCACGATCGAAATCGTCGCCGATAATCAGAAAGTGGTCGCACCATTTCTGGACATCTCGGATCGCGTGGGTTCGGAAGGCAACGAGCAGGGATTGCTCGGGTTGGCATTCGCCCCTGATTACGCCATCAGCGGATTGTTTTACGTCGATTACACCGATCTCGACGGCAACACCGTGGTCTCCCGTTTCAAGGTAACGGCCGATGCCGATGTCGCCGATCCTGGGAGCGAACAGATCATCCTTCAGCAGCAGCAGCCATTTCCGAATCACAATGGGGGCAGCCTCGTGTTCGGCCCGGACGGGATGCTCTATATCGGGTTTGGAGATGGAGGTTCGCAGGGCGACCCCAACGGCAATGGGCAGAATCTCGATACGTGGCTCGGCAAGATTCTGCGGATCGACGTCGATCCTGCGCGGACACCGGCCGGAGCATCGTACCTCGTGCCGGCGGACAACCCGTTCGCCACGACCGCGAATGCCAAGCCTGATGTATTCGCCTATGGCCTGCGCAACCCATGGCGATTCAGTTTCGACAAGGTGACCGGTGATCTCTATATCGGCGATGTGGGGCAGAACGTCATCGAAGAGATTGATTTCGTGCCGGCGAACGACCTGGGAGGGCATGACTTCGGATGGAACATTATGGAAGGGACCAGGTGTTACGAGGCTGACTCCTGCGACCAGGATGGACTCACGCTACCGGTCACCGAATATACCCATGACGTGGGCGGATGCTCCGTTACCGGCGGTTATGTCTCCCGCGGAGATGCAAATCCGACGCTGCAAGGCATCTACATGTTTGCTGATTACTGCAGTGGCAAACTCTGGGGTCTCGGACGGGATGCGACTGGTGCATGGGTGACCTCCAATCCAATCGAGACTGGAGCAGGTGTTTCATCCTTCGGCCAGGGCGAGGATGGCGACCTGTACCTCACTGATATCAATAGTGGTACCGTCTATCGAATCGTCGCCGGAAGCTGATCGGCAGGCATCTTGTCGCTGGGCCTCGCCCTCGCCCTCGCTCGTTGCCTCGTCAGGTTGTGCAACTGATCGACCAAGGTCGCGCAACAGCGCTCCCAGCCATAAGAGGATAAATACCTCGAACACCCGGACATTGCGGATTGTACGCGTTCAGATCGAGGTTGCCCCGGGCAACCCCGATCGGTTCGTGGACGATACCGATACCGACCGGCGCGATGGAGTTGAAACGAACCGCCATTCTAGCGGTTCAAGCAAGCTGGCGAGCCGGCAAGCCATGCCTGAGCTGTCAACTCGATGAGGTGTGCGCCCTGCTCGGGCCAAACCATGCTGCCTGCTGGATGCTGGATCACCGAGACCGATATGGAAGTTATGGTGCCATGTTCTGTGATTCGATCGACCGTGCCGTTCTCAGTGACGTCGTTCGAGCCCGACTCCTGCACTCCCTTCGAGCCGTCGGTGCGAATCTCCATGCGGACTCCCACAAGACATACATCGGAGACCTAAAGCCGTCCCGAGTTGTAAGGACGGAAACGAACAAGTCCCTTGTGAGCCGGACACTCGCAAGGGACTTGTTCTTGGATTGAGGAGGACCCGCAAGTTTGGAGGGTCGCGCGACGTGTGCCGTTTCCGGCTCCTCCGTACGCGACCGGTCTGGTGTCTCTGGAGGAGACACCAGGTGCGTTCGCTAGATCTTGGCGAGCGCTTGCTCGAGGTCGGCGATCAGATCGCTGACGGTTTCAAGGCCGACGGAAAGTCGAACATAGTCCTGGCTGACCCCGGTCGAAACCTGCTCTTCCTCGGAAAGCTGAGAATGGGTGGTCGTCGCCGGATGGATGATGAGCGACTTGGCGTCGCCGATGTTGGCGAGATGAGAGAAGATCTCGACGTTCTCGATGACCGTCTTGCCGGCCTCGAGGCCACCCTTGACGCCGAAGCCGAGAATCGCCCCATAGAGACCATGCTTGAAATACTTCTGGGCAATCTCATAGGAAGGATGCGTCGGCAGACCCGGGTAGTTGACCCAGGAAACCTTCGGGTGCTCGTTCAGGAAGCGGGCAATCTGGAGGGCGTTCTGGCTGTGACGTTCCATCCGGACCGCCAACGTCTCGACGCCAAGCAGAATCAGGAATGAGTTGAACGGGCTGAGTGTGGCGCCAGTATCGCGGAGCCCCTGCGTTCGGGCCTTGATGATGTAGGCGAGAGGTCCGACCGCCGCGACGTAGCTGACGCCGTGGTAGCTCGGATCCGGCTCGGTGAGATCCGGGAAGCGACCTGATGCTGCCCAGTCGAATGTGCCGGAGTCAACGATGATGCCGCCCAGCGATGTGCCGTGGCCACCGATGAATTTGGTCAGTGAATGGATGACGATGTCGGCACCATGTTCGATCGGAGTGACGAGATACGGTGAAGGAATGGTGTTGTCCAGCAGCAGCGGGATGCCGGCTGCGTGCGCAACGTCGGCGACCGCACGGATGTCGAGTGTCAACAGGTCCGGGTTGCCGACCGTCTCCGAATAAACAGCCTTGGTCTTGTCGTCGATGGCAGCCTTGACCTCATCGGCGTTCGGCGCAACGAATTTGACGGTGATTCCGTATTTCGGCAACGTGTAATGGAAGAGGTTGTACGTGCCACCGTAGAGGCTGGTGGTCGAGACGATGTTGTCGCCGACGCTCGCGATGTTGGTGATGGCGGCAAGTTCTGCGGCTTGGCCCGATGCGAAGGCGAGTGCGCCGATGCCGCCTTCAAGCGCGGCGATCCGCTGCTCGAGAACATCGGTGGTGGGATTCTGGAGCCGAGTATAGATGTTGCCAAGCTCGCGAAGCGCGAAGAGGTCTGCTGCCTGCTTGGTGTCGTTGAAGACATAGGAGGTTGTCTGGTAGATCGGGACTGCGCGGGAGCGTGTCAGCGGATCCACGACTTGCCCGGCGTGAAGTGCTTGTGTCTCGAATCCCAATTGCTTCTGCTCGTCGTTCTCGGCCATGTGTGGGGTCCTTTCCCAATTGCTTGTCGGATGTGCGAGCACATGTCGCACCTGTCGATTCCTGTTGCGGAGTCCTCGCGTCAACCCATCGACGTCATGTCAACAGGTCTCTGCGGCCGATGCTGCCGCATTCCCGGCGGTATCGAGTTCATCCACGAATCCGGCGATAACCGGAATGAATTGATCCCAATCCTTGAGGAAGGAGTCGTGCCCGTGAGGAGAGGTGATCTCCACATAGGTCACATCCTTGCCAAATCGTGCGAGTCGATCGACGAGCGACCTGATCTGCTCGGATGGGAAGAGCCAGTCACTGGAGATTCCCATGAGGAGAACCGGAGCGTCGATCTTCGCCAGCCACTCATTCGAACCGCCATCGCGATCGACATTGTAGAGATCCATCGCGCGCGTCAGGTAGAGATAGCTGTTGGCGTCGAAGCGCCGCACGAACGCCTCGCCGTGATAGTGAAGGTATCCCTCGATATCGAAGGTCTGGCCAAAACTGGGATAGAGCACCGGGCGGCTGGCCGCGCTGCGACCGAACCGGTTGGTGAGGTTCTCTCGCCCGTTGTAGGTAATCATTGCAGCCATTCGGGCAATCGCGAGACCCTGCTCGGGGAAGACTCCGGCCTCAAGGTATTCACCATTGCGCCAGTTCGGATCCGCCATGATTGCGCGCCGTCCGAGCTCACTGTGGGTTGCGATCCCCTGCGCATCGAGCGCTCCGGCAGCGGCGAGCGGTGCAACCGCCTTCACCATATCCGCGTGACGAGTCGCCCATTCGAGCGCCTGGAAGCCACCAATCGAACCGCCGATGGCGATCAATTTGGTGACGCCGAGGCGCTCGACCAGGCGTCGCTGCGTCGCGACGATATCGCCGATGGTGACGAGCGGAAAACTCATCGCCCATGGACGACTCGTTTCCGGGTTGATCGATGCGGGTCCGGTAGAACCCTGGCACCCTCCGAGGACATTGACGCAGATCACGAATTGCGTGTCGGTATCGATCGCCCGTCCTTGGCCGATGATCGGCGACCACCAACCATCGGGACCGGCTGCATTGCTGTCACCGGTCAGCGCATGGAGCACGATTACCGCGTTGTCGCCTGCTTCGTTGAGGGAGCCCCAGGTCTGGAACGCGAGTGTCACATTATCGAGATGACCACCGAGTTCGAAGTTGACATGCCCGAGGTCCATCAAACGCAGCACACCATTTTCCTGCACGTCGCTCTCGGCCACGATCCTCAGGTGGGATCGTGCCGCATCGTCGGTATGGGTCTTTGGTGCTGACTTCAATCGGTCCGCCATGGCGTGCCGCACTCGCTCTCTTGACTGGTGAGATGGGAGTTCGGAGGACCTGTGAAAGCGATTCCCGCAGAAATTCTGGGTACCGAAATAGGGGAATTAACCTGTCGGGCGAGGAGGAGGAACAAAAAGACCCCCTGCGCTGGACAGGGGGCGATGCTGACTTTAAAAAAGGATGCAGCTATCGCAGTCCCTTATCTCGCAGATTTCTCTGCCGGAGTTGGCACCTTACGCGAACGATCACTTTCGTGACAATCGTTGCAGGCTGCCGGGCTTCACAGGGCCGATTCCCTCCACCTCTCTGGATAAGGCTATTCAGTTGTTACTTGCAGGTTACAAGCTTGTCAAATCGATTGTCAAGAGGCTGAGGAACAATAGGCACCTAATCAGAAGGCAGGTGCCTCCCCGAACAGGACGGACGCAACCTCAATGCTGCCCGAGGCTCTCGCATGCACAAACGTTCCAATCGTCTACGACAACTCCCATGTTTTGCGAGGAATTTTCGTCAACAACATATGCGGGGCGCTGCAGTGGGTGGGCACATGCCTGCTGACGTGCAGCAGAGTTCATGACGATCCGGGCAAATCCGCCCAGGCATTGATCTTCCCTCCCGGATCCCTCTTCGTCTTGATTGACCGGCCCAATGGAAAGGCCTGAAAGGTGACAAGGATACGCTGTGCGAGCGATCGATGACCCGTTTCGACGAGGCTGTTCCAAGCTACGACGTACCGGAAACTTTCGTCGACGCAACGAGATCTCCGATATGCGCGGTGGTCGACACGATCGGTCCGGGGCAGAACGCGAAGGACGTCTCCTGCATCCGAATCAAGTACCGGTCGAGTGGTCGTGGATCACAGGCCGAACTCCCGAGAACAGCCATCAAGCGATCCAGAGGGAAGATCGTTTCGTCTCGCGGAATGATGTCGAACGTGTGGGTTGCGACATCGAGATCCTCGGCCGTGAAGATCAGCGCCGAGAACCGTATCGATTTCGTCGATATCGTCTGCACGCCTGCAAGCCAGGGATTCCCGGATGGGCGAGGCTTCTCACCGGACAATCCTCCCAAAGCCGATCTGGTGGTTGGAACGTGCGTATCCCGCCGCGACATGTGGGTCGATCACGTACAGTGTCACGGGCCCTGCGAAATATGAGGATGACGGATTGACTCCGGCGCTTGTCGCTGCTTGGCAGCAGGAGGCCGAGTTCTCAACGACCTGTGATGCAGCCAATCTGGTCATTCACGACAGTGCCAATGAAGCTATGTTTCTTCTTGGGCAATTATTCCTGCGGTGACATGTTGCGGCGGGAAGGCTCGGTCGGAAACGGTTTCTTCTGGTCGAACTGCGAATCTCGCCGGATTTGCCTGACCGGTACTGTCCCATAGGGCTCATGGATGCCCACGTAATCCACGACCCACAGGCCCAACGCAAAGCCGTATCCGATTGCGATAAGAAAGAGGACTGTCGCCATTGGCCCACGCATGAAAAGCCGTCGGTGGTGCCAGATCGCGAGTCCACCGAGGGTGAACAGGACGAACAGAATCAGGAACCCGAATACAGAATCAGGCTGAGGTCGGACCCAACCGCTGGCCATGAGTGTCGTCTCCATGGTAATTATTCCCTTCAGCATCCCTATTCGGTTGCCATCGTCGTTGTGTCTACAGTGTAGCAAGGATGAAAAATCGCCGACCCTTGCAGGGACGGTTCGCGAAGTTCCTTTCCCTGAGGTTCAATGCGACCAGGGAAAGCTGGTGGGTGAAACTTCCGAGATTGGATGGGCCGGAGGAAGAATGCACAGATTCGACACTTGCCACTTTTAGATGCGACGCTGGTTCTCGATCAAGTGCATATCTCCGCTTAATTTGGCGAACTCGCGCAGAATCGCCTGCAGCCGTCAGCCTGACATCGCAACGCCGGTGCTCCTTCGCGGTAGCGAGAAGGCTGCGGTTGGAGCTGACGGCGGATGGGCTTCAGACCTGAGCGCGAGTCGGCGTGGCCGTTCCGCGATCCGGTGCTGCAGCTTGTCGAGCTCGTACGCTCGCCACTCCCTGACGATGTACTTGTCGTTTCTGTGGGCGCGATCATGTTTGACCACAGATTGGAAGTCGCCAGACTCGGCCGGCGCGTCCCGAGCTTGATCGCCGCGGCGAACCTAAGACGCATGGGGCTTGAGGCCGTCCATGAGGAGATTCAAGAGCCGGGTTGCCTGAGCGCTCTGCTGGGGCTTGCCGGCGACAGTAAAGATCCCAATGAGGACGGCGGCGATGTCCTCGGCGCTGACGTCGGTTCGGATGTCCCCGGCAGCATTGCCGGCGTCGAGGATGGTGGTGATGGTCTGAAGGAGCTCGGTGCGGGTCTGGGCGTGGGCGATTGCGCCGGAGTCGATCATGGTTAGCAGCGTGTCGGTCATGCCGTGCTTGGTCGCTAGCCAGTCGGCGAACAGGTCCATCCACCGGCGCATCGCCTCGGTGGGCGGGAGCTGTTCGAGCAGCTCGCGGGCTCCCGCGGTCAGGCGCTGGACCTGGCCTTGGTAGACGGCATCGACGAGCGACTGGCGGGTCGGGAAGTGACGATAGAGGGTGGCGATCCCGACGCCAGACTCCCGGGCGATCTCGCGCATCGACGGCTCCACATCGGCGGACGCGAAGACGCGCGTCGCCGCTGCGAGGAGGGTGCTGCGGTTGCGGGCCGCGTCCGCACGGAGGATGCGGTCATCGACATCACTCAACCGGATCACACTCCATTTGTGTTATTGTAGACTAGAGTAAGCGGATCATGATCCGGTTGAAACTCTTCGTCTTCAAAGGACACAAGATAGGACACAGGCATGCACATCTTCATCACCGGCGGCTCTGGACTGACCGGACCCGCAATCATAGCTGAGTTGATCGCCGCAGGCCACACGGTTCTCGGGCTGGCGCGCTCGGATCGGGCGGCCGCTCGTCTCCGGGCACTCGGCGCGGAGACTCTGCGCGGCTCGCTGGAGGAACTCGACAGCCTAAGAGAGGGTGCCCGGGCAACCGACGGGGTCATCCACATGGCCTTCGGCGGCAGCTTCGCCGATCCCGAAGATTTGGTTCAGCGCGACGTGACGGCGATCGAGACGCTCGGGCGGGCCCTGGCCGGGTCCGGCAAGCCGTTCGTCAGTACCTCAGGCACGCTCGTGATGACAGCCGGCCACGTCAGCACCGAGCAGGACGCGCCCGACCCAGAGTCAATCGCCAGCTTCCGGATCCCGGGAGAGCAGGCGTGCCTCGCCTTCGCCGAGCAGGACGTCAGGTCCAGCGTCGTGCGATTGGCGCCCACCGTGCACGGCCCAGGAGACGTCGGGTTCATCCCAGCGCTGATCGCAGCCGCGCGCCGGACAGGCGTCTCTATTTACATCGGTGACGGCGCCAATCGATGGCCCGCCATCCACCGCCTGGATGCCGCAAGCCTTTTCCGCCTGGCCGTTGGGAAGGCCCCCGCCGGTAGCGTGCTGCACGGCGCCGGCGAGAGCGCGATCACCATCGAGACGATCGCGCACCAGATCGGGCGGATCCTCGGGATCCCCACCACCTCTATGACTCTCGAAGAGGCCGCCACCCATATCGGAAACCCGTTCCTGGCCGGGTACTTTGCCACCGACGTGCCCGCCTCCAGCGCCCACACCCGGGCACTGTTGGGCTGGACACCGACCCACCCGACGCTGCTTGAGGACTTGGAAACTGGCGACTACTTTTCCCCACAAGCCGCCTAACCACCCACCGATCCCCATCGCAGCGCACCTGCGGGATACGGACCCGGGCACCCGCACCAGAAGCTGACACGAGCTGGTCGGTGTCGGGTCGGACAAGCTCGGTGATATCGAACTCGGCCGGCATGTGGCTGCCTTTGCTGAAGCTGACCTCGTCGCCGTTCAGCCAGACGGTGAATGCCGAGCAGACGCCATCGAATGTCAGGAAGATGCGGCGTCTATCCTACGTCGCCGGGAGGTCGAACTCCTGCCGGTAGCAGCCGACCGGGTTGTCATCCGGCACATGCGGGGGATGTTCCAGACAGCGCCATCGCGTCATGGTTGTCGCCGTAACCGGATTCGTTGCCGAGCGACTAGATGATGATCGATGGGTGATTCTTGTCGAGCGATCATGCGCATCACGTGGTCGAGGTAGGCGTCGTGCCATTCCGGGTCGTTCGATAGCTCCAAACCATAACCATCGGTCAGTTCGTTCGGGCTGTTTATTCATCGCCTATGCCAATTGGACATAACTTTCAAGCATTGTCCGACAGATAAGTTCTGCATCCCGATGTGCACCATCTCTCACGAGGACCCTTACCAACTTCATATAGTTCTACTTGCTTGGTGATATAAGACAGCACCATTTGATCAGAACCATCGTCCGGAATATATTCCACCCTATTGTTGAAAATATCTTCAACAACCGCTTGCACCGTCAGGCTACAAGCCGTAAGAACCGGGATTGATCGCTTACCAATTTCATTCCTCTGGAGTTCGTGATTCATGTTCATTCCTTTTAGACAAGCGTCCCAGCTAGTGATGATTGTACGGCGAGTCGTCAACACTCCCGACAAACGAACATAATGGAGACAATCGCAATTATCCTCGTTCGATGGTATTTGCGGTTGTTTACTCTACTCCAGAGAGTGGTTGAAGATGTCGGCGTGCTTCGTCATCCATCCGATCACGTTCTCTTCAAATGGGAGAACAAGCGGCTGTTCGTCGAGTGTTGGTGGCTCCCAGACTTTAAGAATATTCTCGAACCCCGCATTCGTCACATCGCGCCGTTTCTTCGATTGTCGGTTGGACAAGAGTCGTTCCCAAGTGACGTGCATGGGCGTGTCTACGTAGATGGTGATCAGCTCGGCATGATGCTTGAGGGCAATGCGGCTAGCCCCTTCTCGTTCGGCCTTGGTGAAGTTGCGCGATGCATCGATGACGGACTCACCCGAGCCCAGCTGATGCTCGATCAACTCGTCCGTTTCCTGATAGATCCTGTCCCAATCGACGGTATCGAGTTCGTCATCATCGACCGCAACGCCAAAGAGCCGATCCTTTGTCTCGTCTACATCCACTTCGGCGTAACAAAAACGATTCCCTAGCAGTCCGGCCAGTGTCGTTTTTCCAGAGAAGGAAGTTCCGCAGATGATAATGAGTTTAGGCATGTTCCAATTGTAGGGTATTCCAGAAGCAAAGCGCTGTCTCACAAGCAGGAACAGTGGAATAGGAGACACAAACGTGGCTTTGCTCACTTGTTCCGAACCGTACGTCCCGAGATAGCGGGCGATCTCCCCAGAGCCCATCGAGTGACCGCCCAGCACAGCGTTGCTCAGGCCAAGCGTCGCCATGAGCGTATTGAGGTCGGCGGCAAAGGTGTCGTAATCGTAGCCAGTGGTTGGCTGATTGGACTGACCGAAGCCGCGGCGGTCGTAGGTGACGACGCGATTGCCAAGGCGCGCGATCATCTGGCTGAAATATGGACGGTCTTGTCGCAAGTAGGTCAGGTTTTTGGCAAGCGCGCTGAATGCGAAGTACTCGCTTCCAACCACCGCGCGCTCGGGAGCGATCATGTCCCGGGAGATATCCAGCGTCAGACCCTCGCCATGGCCGACACACACGAGCACTCCCCGCTTCGCGAGCACAGGAAGGATTGCCTGGCGGGCTGCGGACTTGCCGGATCTCGCAACCAGATTACCGATCTGTCGGCATAGTTGTCGTTAGGTGTGTGTTTTGGCGCTTTTCGAGTTGGGTTGTCTGATAATGCGCCGGGATATTCACGTTCATCAACACGTGGAAAGGTTCATTCTGGCCGCTAGTCGAGAGAGTACATCCGGAGCGCCAGACGTTGCAGGTCGCGCTCGTTCAGCTGCGAGGGATCTGTCAGACGGATTTCGCGACGGTGATGGCCGGGACGCTCCTCTCGACGATTCCGCTGGTGGTGATCTTCATCCTGGGGAGCAGCAGTTCATCGGCAATGTCGCCGCCGGTGCGCTGAAGACCTGAGAACCCGGCGCGACGCAGAAAAACAGGAGAAGGACCCGAGCGAATCCGCTCCGGTCCTTCTCCTGTTCCCAATCATCCCGCGTTTCGACGTCACATCGGGATGACGGCGACCTCGTGATCGGCGATGCGTTCCAATGTGAAACGCAGGTTGGAGTTGTTCGCCGAGACGCGGGTTGTCGTGCCCGCGACGAGAAGCTGGGCCACGGTTGAATTGCTTCCAAACTCATTGCAGTTCACGGTAACCTGAAGCGGCCCGATGGGCAGGTATTCGGCAACCGGCGTCAGACCCTGCTCATGCCCGGAGAGATTGACGAGATGAATCACCAGGCAATCGGTCTGCCGGTAGACCATGACGTGGAGGAACCCGGCCCCCTCGATCTCGATTAGAATCTCGTTCGATGCGACCCAACGAACGAGATTCGCCAGAAAACGGGCATGGTCCGGTAATCGACTGCGTCCAAATGTTCGGTCGATATCCGCCGGGAGATAGGCGACCCGACCACCGGCGTTGTCGTTCAGCACGAGGGCCGGAACGCCACTGCGCGGATGGCGCATCCAAGAGGTCTCCGGCGGGTAGATCGGGAAGGGAGGGACAAGTGTGAGCGGGACGTCGACACCCTTGCCGGCGTGGACCACTTCGAGTCGGCCACCGAAGGGCAGGATATCGGTGTCCTCGAACCCGTCGAACACGGCGTGGCGAGAGCGATCGTCGTCCGGCTCGGCCCCGGTCGCCGGGCCATCGACCCACCGTCGCCGTTCCGGCGCAATTCGCAGGTAGGAGTGTTGTTCCCATTGGTCCCAAGCCGCTCGGTCGTCTGAGTCCGCGCCGTGATGGGTGCCGGTGGCGTGGGCGCCGAAGAGATCGGCAAGCAGAAAATCGTCGCGTCGTTCGCCGGCGCCGGTATACAGGCTTGATTCGCCAGTTGCGAGAAGTCCCCCTCCCGCCGCTACAAATGTGCGGATGGACGCCGCCTGCATGTCGGTGAGGAGTCCCACGTTTGGCAGCACGAGTGCCTTGAGACCAAAGCGGGCCGAATCGCGGGCAATGTGGTCGGCGTGAATCGGGAGGTAGGGGATACGGGCGCGAATCAGGGCGTCGGCGAGACCGTTCCACGGAAGACGGAAGCGCTCGTGCGGTCGCGATCTTCCATAGTAGTCGACGTTCTCCTGCGACCAGACGACACCGACTGTCGCAACAGGTTCGCGATCGACGAGGGCAACTTCGTGTTGCTGGTGCCAGCTAAAGAGCGGTTCCGCCGTGCGGTATTGGCGACGATCCTCGTGGTACGCACCGATATGGTGCCACCATGGCTGAATGTCGCCCGCGAACCCATCGAGTGCCCAAAGCCGGGCATCTGGTTCCGCCTTGCTGGCAAGTCGAAAACTCGGCTGACCCGCCCCATACATGGCCATGCTTTCAGGAATCAGCTTGTCCCAGCCGAGGATGCCATGGATGAGCTGACCTGTCTCGCCATTGCGCTGGAAACCCATGCCCGGATGTCTGTATTGCGAGTCGAGGAAGATCAGTTCCGTGCGCTCGGCAATACCACGGTAGTCGCGGAAGTGGTTGCCCTGGGCGATAAGATCACCGGCGTTCATGCCGATCCAGAGACAATGCTCGCCTCCCGCTCGCTTCGTGATTTCGTTGTTGCGATCCCAGATTTCGAGGCGCCGATCGTAATTCCACCGTATCCATTGACGGTAGATGGGGTCGTCCCAATCGTGATGGGTCGGAATCGACGCCCCGAATCTCTCCCGGAACGCGCGCCGGCAATGCACGCAGTGGCAGATCCGATCGCGCTGCAGGCCGCTCCAACTGTTGTCGGCGAAGCCGTCTGGCCGGTAATTGGAAATGACTTCTTCGAGGATTGCAGGAACGAACTCGTCATAATAAGGACTGTTGACACAGGCGATGAAGAGATCTCCGGCGCGATAAGGGGTGCCATCCACGTCGACGGTGAACCAATCCGGGTGTTCGAGATAGAAGCGTTCATCCGCACGATTGGAATCCATGCGGGCGATCACGCGCAGGCCCTCCGCTCGGGCCGCCTTGGTGATCTCGCCCAAGAGGTCATGCTCACCTAGGAACTCGGCGCGGTGCTGGAGGTCGAGCGCGCTTGGATAATACGCAACGATCCCTCCGGCGTTGACGATCACCCCCTGGATGCGGGTCCGTCGCCAGTGTTCCCGCCACCAGTCATTGTCGTAGCGCACGGGATCGATCTCGGTCAGGTTCGTCTGGCCCCAGCGCAGGGTGTCGCGATACCAGATGGTGGCTCCTGTCGCGTCGGTCACGGTTGCTCTCCATCGTTTCACGAGGTCGTGTCTGCCTGGAATCGGGTTGCCGGGATTATTTGAGGCCGGTAAGGACGATTCCTCTCAGGAAATACTTCTGGGCAGCGAGGTAGACGAGCACGACCGGGATGATCGAGATCGTCGCTCCGGCCATCAGCACGCTGGTCTGGCTGAAATACTCTCCCTGGAAAAGCTTGAGCGCAACCGGGAGCGTTTGCAGGCTCGATGAGTTGAGGAAGATGAGCGGTCCGAAGAGGTCGTTCCATGAATCGAGAAAGGTAAAGATGGCGACAGCCGCGAGGGCCGGCGTCACTTGGGGGAGCATGATTCGCCAGTAGATCTCGAAGGTGCTGGCGCCATCGAGGGTGGCTGCATCTTCCAGGTCCTGTGGGATCTGCAGGAAGAACTGCCGGAGCAGGAAGATCGCAAAGACCGAGTGCAGCACGCGGGGAACCCACAGCGGGAAGTGGGTGTCCACCCACCCGATCTCCCGGTAGATGATATACAGCGGGATGAGGGTCACGATTCCCGGGATCATCAGGGTCGAGATCAGGATCGAGAAGGCGATGTCACGACCCCGGAAGTGAAGCCGGGCAAAGGCATACGCTGCGAGCGACGCGACGAAGAGAACACCAATCACATTGAACGTCGCCAGCTTGACGCTATTCCAGAGGAATGGCGGAATCACCTCCCACACTGCCCGGTAGTTTCCCCACTCGAACTGGTGGGGCAGGAACGTGGGGGGAACGGAGAGTACCTGGTTCTCCGGCTTGAGGGACGCGGTGATCATCCAAGCGAGCGGTGCAAGGAAAATCACCGCAAGCGCTGTCATCAGGATGTAGAAGAAACCGTTGGTGGCGACGATCTGGATCCGTCTCCGCCTGCCCGCCTCCCGCGATTCCCTGGACTGGTATGTGTCGAATTCCGGTTGCGCCATACTGGTCGTTCCGTCCCCTTCTGGTCATGGCCAACGTTCAGTCGTAATGCACCCAGTATTTCTGCAATTTCCACTGGGCAAGGCTCACCATGCCAATGACCAGGAAGAGCAGCCAGGCCATTGCCGATGCGTATCCCATGCGGGAGAACTGGAATGCATTCTTGTAGAGGTTGTGAATGTAGACCTCGGTGGAGTTTGCGGGCCCGCCGCTGGTCATGACGTAGATGATGCCGAAGACCTGGAATGAGGAGATGAACTGGGTGATCGTCAGGAAAAAGGGCGTGGGTGTCAGCAAGGGCAGCGTGATCGAACGGAATCGCCACCAGGAAGAGGCGCCGTCGATCTTTGCGGCCTCGTAATACACCTCCGGGATGCCCTGGAGTCCCGCGAGGAGGATGACCATCGGGTAGCCGACGCCGAACCAGACGCTGACGATGATGATCGCTGGCATCGCCCAGGTGGTGCTCGAGAGCCAGGATGGACCGTTGGTGCCGAAGAGGCCGATTGCCCAGTTTAGCGGCCCTGTATCCGGCGCGAAGAAGAAGCTCCAGACGAGGCTGATCGCCACGACGTTCGTTACCACAGGCAGGAAGTAGGCTGTGCGGAAGAGCGTGACGCCGCGCATCTTGCGGTGACAGAGCAGGGAAAGCCCGAGGGCGATGCCGATCGTCAGCGGGATGTGTCCGAGCACGTAGAACACGGTGTTTTGAATGGTATTGCGGAAGGCTTTATCCCGTGTCAGCAGGCGTTCGTAGTTGAAGAGACCCACCCAGTCCCGTTTCGTGAGCCCGTCCCAATTGGTAAACGATGTATAGAGAGAAAAGAGGATTGGGACAAAGTAGAAGGCAAGCATGCCGATCACGACAGGCGAGATAAAGAGCCAGCCTTCCAGATCGCGGCGCGCCTGACGCGACAACTTCGGGAGTGAAATCACCCGTCGCAACTGCTTCGTTTGCACGGCCATCGGGGTGTCCCTCTCCCGCCTCGGTTCGTATCGTGATGGCGAACGTTTAGAATGCGCCGCTCAACGTCTCTTCGACGTCTTGCCGAACACCTCCCAGGACATCTTCGGCGGTGGAGTCACCGTTCCAGACGAGATCGAGTTGCGGTCGGTAGATATTTCGGGCGTTTTCCGTGTTCTCCGTGAAATTGACGGTCGTCTGGAACTTCATGGCTTCGGTGAAGAGGCTGAGATGGGCAGGGGCCACACCCTCCTTGGCCTTGATGCCCTCAGCGCTCGCGGTAAACGCGGGGATGAAGTCGCTGCGCTCGGCGAAGATGTCGCTTCCCCCCTTGCCGCCAAGAAACTTCAGGAGTTCCCAGGCACCGTCAGGGTTTTTGGCGGCGGTCGGGATTGCGTAGCAGATCAGGCTCCCCTCGGTCTTCTGGTCGGCCTTGGCTGGTGGAGCGGCCACATCCCAGGTAAAGGTCGGATTGTTCTTGCGGAAGTAGGCCATCGTTCCCTGCGTCCGGAAGATCATCGCCACCTTCCCCTGCAGGAAGAGGTTGTTGCCGGAATTCGCTTCCGTTACAAGACCACGCTCCGGTTGCACCTTATGCACCAGGGTGAGATCGGCGAGCCACTGGATCGCCTCGACACCCTGAGGTTCGGCGAGAAGGAATGACTTCCCGTCCTCCGAATAAATCCCCTCGGTCAATCCGTTATTCACGGAAAACGTCTGCTCGCAGCCAGTGTCGTCGTAAACCAGCGCACCCCATTGCTTTCCTTCAACGGTCAGCTTCTTGGCGGTCTCGACGAAGTCATCCCAGGTCCATCCCTTGCTCGACCAATCGGCCGGAGGAAGGGGAACGCCCGCCGCCTTAAAGAGGTCGACGTTGTAATAGATCATTCGCGGCTGATTTCCGAGCGCCCAGGCCGTGTACCGGTTGTCCGGTTGACGGGGGAAATTGAAGACGGGCTCATAGTAGGCGGCGGGATCGATCCCATCGCGGTCCATGAACGATTGCAGGTCGGTGAACTGTTGCTTGAAGGAGTAGAAGCGGACGAAGTCGTCGTTGACGCGGATGATGTCGGGAACCGTGCCGCCAGCCAGCATGGTTCGGACTTTGGTCTCGTAGTCGGTTCCGGTGCCGGGTGTCGGAACGATCTCGACCTTCGCCTTGGATTGCTGCTGATAGGTCTGGATCGCCGCTTCGGTCGGCGTCCCTTCCATCACGTCCCAGTTCATGAAGGAGACGGGTCCCGCGGCGTCCTGTGCAGTCAGCGGTGCGGCCATGGACCCGCGAAACGGCACCTGCGCCCGAGCCTGAACGTGTGCGGTCGTTACGATGGCGACACCAGCGGCCGACGCCTGGGCCAGCAATGCTCGTCGCGAGCGACGGTTCGGGTGATCGATCATGGTGGTAAATCCTCTCCGCTGGTGATGACTCGCGCACGCGCATGAGCCGTAATCTCGCCTCCAGCCGCTGGCGACGATGGGACAGATGAACGGAACGGTTGTGGCCCCTGGTGCCATCACTCACTGCTGGCAGACATACATCGTCCGTATTGGGCGACGGATAATTCCCTTGCTGGATCTTCGTGATGGTAACGATATCATGGTAACGCTACCACGTCAACACGCATGGATTTCGATCCTTGCTTGCGAGCGATTCCTCTGATTGTCATGATCGCTGAAACCAACTGTCACTTGCTCTCTTGCCATGGTATCGTTACCATATGTAGGAGAGGACATACGTGTTTCGCGCTACGACGCATTCGATGCGCCAAACAGGTCGATGTGCCTGTAGTCGTACGTGGTTGCTGCTCTTCGGAGTCGGCTGAAGAAGGACGAGTAAATGGTAGCTACCGAGAATGAGAGTGTATCGATCAGCGTCGTGCGTGTTGGTCTCGTCGATTGCGACGTGCATCCCTATCCCGCTAACCTCGATGAGATACGGGCGTACCTGCCAATGCCCTGGCGAGATCGATTCAGCGGCGGCGGTCGAGGGTTCTTCGGGAACCCGGTTCATGGCTCCCGGCTGGACAGCAATCCTCCCCAGGGCGGACCCGCCGGATCGGACCCCGACTTCCTCCGACATCAGTTGCTCGATGAATTCGGCGCCGCGTATGCCGTCCTTCTCCCCCGGGCCTTCGCCAACGTTCATCCTGACCCGGATTTCGGTACCGCGATTGCCGCAGCCTACAATGATTGGCTGGCCGATACGTGGCTCTCCAAATACAACCCTGACGGCGTCTTTCGGGGCTCGATCACCGTCAATACCAACGACCCGATTGCAGCTGCGAAAGAGATCGAACGGTGGGCGGGGCATCCGTATTTCGTTCAGGTGATGACGGATTCCGGGGCCCGGGCTCCTTTCGGTCAGCGCCAGTATTATCCGATCTATGAGGCGTGCGAACGGCATAACCTGCGGTTCGCGATCCATCCGGGGACCGATGGCATGGGCATCAACGAGCAGCCATCGCCCGGATACCCTACGCACTACATCGAGTGGCATACGGGGCTGTCGCTGGCATTCCAGTCGCATCTCATCAGCATCATCACCGAGGGTGTCTTCGAACGGTATCCCGGCCTGGGCATCACGTTGACCGAAGGAGGAGTCTCCTGGCTTCCGGCCCTGATGTGGAGGCTCGATGCAGAATGGAAGGCGCTTCGATCGGAGGTTCCGTGGCTCACGAAGGCGCCGTCCGCCTATCTGCGGGATCATGTCCGCCTTTCGAGTCAGCCGCTGGAGAACCCTGACAATTCCAAACACTTGCTGCAGATGTTGGACATGATGGATGCCGAGCATATTCTGATGTTCGCCAGCGACTATCCGCATTGGGATTTCGATTCGCCGACGCATGCCTTCCCCAGGTTGCCTGACGACCTGCACGAACGAATCTTCTCGACCAACGCCCGCGAGTGGTATGGCTTGCCGATGGTCGAGCACAACCCCGAATCGACGAGGGACTGACGAATGGGTCGCCATATTGTCGGGAGAGTCAGCGAGGTGGGGCTCGGCCAACGCCAGATCGTCGAAGCTGAAGGACGATCGATCGGCGTCTTCAATGTCGACGGATCATTCTATGCATTGAAGAACAGCTGCCCGCATCAGGCGGCCCCGCTCTGCCTCGGCTCGATCAAGGGCATGACGATGCCGAGCAAGCCGGGCGAATACATCTGGGCCCGGGACGGCGAGATCCTGCGCTGTCCCTGGCACGGATGGGAGTTCGACATCACGACGGGCCGCTCGATCTTCAATCCGCATCGGACGCGCGTCAAGGCATACGATGTCACGGTGGAATCCGATTTCCCCGACGAGGATGAGGACGAGTCTGTCGAGACGTTCGAGATATCGGTCGAAGACGGCTGGATCGTGCTGCACATCTGATCGGGCTCGCCCGAACCTCCGGGCATTGCACGGTCGCGTGGGTGTGCTTTGTTGCGAGCGACAGAGATCGCCCCGCACGGCGTGGTGTAAGGAGCAGCATATGATCACGATGAAGGATATTGCGGCCCGCGCCGGGGTCTCGATGATTACGGTGTCCCGCGTCGTGAACAATTCCGGGTATGTCGGAAAGGTGACGCGCCGGAAAGTCGAGGCCGCGATCGAGGAACTTCACTACGTGCCGAACATGGTCGCGAGCAACCTCCGCTCGCGACAATCGGACCTTCTGGCATTGCTCCTGCCCGACATCACGAATAGTTTCTGGACCTCGATCGCACGTGGAGTCGAGGACGAAGCGTGGGAACAGGGGTATGGGGTATTCATCTGCAACACCGACAACAACACGGTGAAGGAGGCTGCCTATGTCGAACGGTTGCTGCGACGCCGGGTCGAAGGTGTGCTCATGGTGCCAACACCCGATCCGGAAAGCGAAGTGCAACTGGCACGCCTTCGGCGGCAGGGCGTGAAGTTCGTCGTCATTCACCGGCGGTTATTGGGGATGACGGCAGATGTCGTGCGGAGCGATAGCGGGGAGGCAGCGCGCCGCCTCACCGTGGAATTGGCACGTGCTGGCCGGAAACGGCTCGCTTTTGTCGGATTACCGTTACCGGATCCCGCAAGTCAGGATCGGCTGGCAGGATTCCGCGCGGGACTCGAGGCGAGCGGGTTGGCGTTCGACGAGGCATTCGTGCGGACGGGTGAAGCCGGGGCGGCGACCGGCGGCTATCGCATGGTGACCGATCTGCTCACCATCGAGAATCCGCCCGATGGATTGCTCCTTGCGAACAGCCGCCTCGCGATGGAAGGTCTGCGTGCAATTGGAGAGACGGGCCGGCACATTCCGGAGGACATTACGGTGGCGGCTTTCCACGATATCAGCCTCATGGATCCGTACGCGTCCCATCTGATTCGTGCCGTGCAACCGTCGTACAAGATGGGCCAGCTGGCGATCCGCCGATTGCTGGAACTGGGCGATCACGATCATGGACCCTACGAGGAGATCATCCTCGAATCCGAAATTCACGTTCCGTCGTGAAGAATGCAGTCGATTCGGAGGTGAATCACTCCCCTCCTGCCGGCGCCAGCGCAAGCCGGCGCATCCCAGGCATTGCCCCCCTAACCCTTGATAGTCGTTGGGGCGGCTAGACGCCGACGGGATGATTCCCGCCCAGCGTGACAGACGCGCCGGTTTGTGCCGATTCGACGCCGCCGAACAACATCTCGAGACTGTGCAGGTTGTCATAGGCATTGGTTTCTGGTGGTGTCCCGGTGCGCACGGATTCTCGGAATGCGGCAAGTGATCCTGCGAAGCCGGTGATCTCCAGCGCATCTACCGGCACGATCGCCTCGGGTCCATCGAATGCCTGCCAGACGATCTGGTTCTCGTGCGGGTCTCCAGTCCAGTTGATCCAGTTCAGCCGGCCCTTGTCGGTCAGGATGCGCCAATCCGCGTTCCATGTTGTCTGTGGTCCCGTGCTCGCCCAGTTTCCACGATAGGTCACCGGGATGTCGCCATCGAGTCGAATGATCGCGCTGAGCGCAACATCGCCCAGGTACAGGCTGTCCGGAACTTTCCAGCTGCCGACGGTAAGCGATGTCGCGTTGCGGCCACTTATCGCTCGCAGCATGTCGAGGTGGTGAATCGACATGTCGAGCAGAAGTGGATGATCCATCGAGAAGCGGAAATTTTCAGGTGGCCAGAACGTGCGCGAGTCCTTCATGAACGTGATCTCGATGGCGAGCGGCTTGCCATACGCACCCTCGGCGACCAGCCGTTGCAGCGTTCGCACCGGTGCCTGAAATCGATAGTTCTGACTGACCATGAGGATCAGGTTGTGTTTTGCGGCCAGATCGGCGAGCGCACGCGCATCCTCGACGGTTGTCGCAAGCGGCTTTTCGAGCAGGACGTGCTTGCCCGCGTCAAGCGCAATCGTGGCGACGGCGCGATGTGTCGCAGGGGGCGTCACGACGAGCACGGCATCCGCTTCGACCTCCTTGACGGCAACGTCCAGCGACGTGAAGATCTGCGTCGCTGGCATGCCATCCTCCTGAGCGACGGTGCGGGCCCATTCCGATGGATCGACGACCGCCACAAGTTCGATCGCGTCGCTATCGGCAGCCTCTCGCTGAAGGAGTGTGAGCCAGTTGCGCCCGTGTCCGCCGAGTCCTGCCTGAATGATCTTCACAGTTCTTGTCCATTCTGAATGACATACGGAACGTTCGGAACGTTCTGGTAATGCCAGCATACCGCGCTCCGAAGAGAATGCGAACCTGGCCGCGGGGCGAGGAATCGAATCGTCCGGGCCCGCTTTCAGTCGAGGCTTCCCGGTGAAGCTTCCACGATCAGTCTGACCTGCCGCGAAAGACCGGTTGAGCCCGAAGTCATGTTGCCGGTGCCTAGGAATGGACCTTCTGAATGAGGACCCCATGGCCGATCGAGTTTCGCGGCGGTTGAATGGGGGACCGACCATCGAGGCCCGTATCAGTCCACGAACTCTCATCCTCGACTGGCTCGACATGGGTAAAAACGGTCGTGCCCGATAACGCTGTCCGAATATCCGCCTCGACCCGGTCGGCAAGGTTGTGACCGTGTTCCACTGACCAGGTGCCGGGCACAAGGATGTGGACGGAGACAAAGCGACGGGATGCGGCCTGACGCGTGCGCAATGCGTGCGTCTGAATGTCTTCGGCGGCCCGGAAGCGATCCAGAACATGTTCGACAATTCGAAGTTCGTCAGCCGGAATGGCGGTATCAAGGAGACCGAGCATCGAGCGCTTGAGCAAATGGTACCCGGCCCAGATGATGTTTCCGGCAACCAACAGACCAACAATCGGGTCGAGTCGAGTCCAGCCGGTCAGCAGAACCGCACCAATACCGATCACGACGCCGACCGACGTCCACACATCCGTCATCAGATGCCGGGCATCGGCGTCAAGCGTGATCGAGTGATACCGCTTGCTGGCAGCGGAGAGGCGAAGCGCGACGAGCAGGTTTACCATCGATGCGACGGATGAGATCGCGAGGCCCAACCCCACCGATTCGATCGCGACGGGGTTCAGCAGGCGATGGAAGGATGTCCAGATGATCGTGACGGCGGCGCCGAGGATGAGCAGGCCCTCGAGTCCGCTCGAGAAATACTCTGCCTTGCCATGGCCGTACGCATGCTCCTCGTCTGGTTCGCGAGCGGCCACGATCAGGGCGATCAGCGCGCCGATTGCCGCAACGAGGTTGACGACCGACTCGAGCGCATCGGAAAGCAAACCAACCGAACCCGTCAGCCAGTATGCGACCGATTTCAACGTGATGGTGACGAAGGCGGCGGCGATCGCAAGCCATGCAAACCGGGTCAGCGATTGGGAGGGAGCCAACATGATGAGATCAGACTCCTTGCCCAGGTTGCATGGGCATAAGGCGGAAGTGGGGAACGAGGTGTTCGGGGGAACCGAACAAGGTGTTCATCCATACGATGGTCCAACGGGTAGTGAACGCTTGAGCCGAGGTGCCAGACTGCAATTCTGGCGACTAGGCATGACTAAAAATCCCGTTGATGCAGAACACCGCCTGCATGTATGTCTGCAGACGGTGAGGTATCGTGATCGTATGAAGGGACAAGATCGTTGCCTCGTCCGGAATGTGCGGTAATTGTACGCTCTATAAGTCATTTCCTGCCAATCGCCGTGGTTCACCTGAATCCGAAGGCGACCTCGGAAAGACGCTATACTATTGGAAGTATTATGGAGATGTATCTGAACCGACCCGTCCAAACATCAATTTCCCTATCTTCATGGGATAGTTCATACGATGTCACACCAAACGACCAGCTGCAGGAGCGAGATTCCCCAAGGGCTCGTGCTTGTTCTCTCTGCCGCCGCCGGCTTGTCCGCTGCCAACCTCTACTACGCTCAACCGCTGCTGCACACCATTGCCAATGCGTTCGAGGTCGGATCAGGCACTGCCGGGCTGATCGTGACGCTTTCCCAGATCGGATACGCGATTGGGTTGGCCCTCGTGGTCCCAGCCGGGGATATCGTCCAGCGCCGGATGCTCTCGTTCCTTCTGCTCATGGGGACATCGGTCGCATTGGTAGCGTCCGCGTTGACTCCTGGCATCGGGGTTCTGATCGGTTTGGCCGCCCTGGTCGGCCTCGGATCGGTCGCCGCGCAAGTCCTCGTTCCGATGGCGGCATCGCTCGCCCCCGATGGCGATCGTGGGCGGGTGGTCGGCAATGTGATGACCGGTCTGCTGCTCGGCGTGCTGCTGGCCCGGACGCTCTCCGGGATTTTGGCGGATATCGTTGGCTGGCGGGGGGTGTACTGGATCGCTGCTGGTATCGCGCTGGTGCTGGGCATCACATTGCTGAAAGCATTGCCGGCGGACGGTGAACGATCGCAGGTGAGTTATCCCCAGCTTCTGGGTTCGACAGTGGCACTTTTTCAGAATGAACCACTGCTGCGACGCCGGATGCTCTATGGATTTCTGAGCTTTGCATCGTTCAGTGTGTTGTGGACCACGCTCGCCTTCATGCTGGCCGCACCTCCATATGGGTATGGCGACGCGGTGATTGGGCTCTTCGGTTTGGTAGGCGCTGCCGGTGCACTATGCGCGAACTTCGCTGGCCGCTTCGTCGATCGCGGCCTGGGGACTCTCACCACAACCGTCTTTGCGGTCATGATCGCCGGTTCGTTCGGATTGACCTACATGGGTCATACCTCGCTTTTTGCCCTGCTGATTGGCATTCTGATCCTCGATATCGGCGTCTCGGGGTTGCAGATCACCAATCAGAGCTACATCTACGAACTCGCTCCGGATGCGCGAAGCCGGATCACCGCCAACTACATGACAGCCTACTTCGTGGGTGGAGCGGTGGGTTCCGCCGTTGCCAGCGCGTTGTATGAACGCGCTGGCTGGGGTGGAATCTGCATGCTGGGAACCGTGCTTGGAATCGGCATCGTCGCCTCGCATCTCGTGAGCCAGTTTCGCGCCGACCCGGCCACAGCAGGCAATTCAACGGCTGGCAATTGATCGAGCGTCAGCGGGATCGCCACGAAAGATACGCGTTCGAGCCTCACCGATTCGTCGATCGCGATCGGGTCACTCGTCGAGCGGGCAGAAACTCGCGACGGGCAGATTACTGAGAGGTGGGGGATGGCTCGAAGGGATCATGCAGTGACGTGCGTGGGACTGGACTGCCAGGTGTTCGTCGTGATAACGATCGATAGTTCTGTAAAACGTCGATCGCCAGGAACATTGCGGCGACCGACGCGTCAACCAGGGGATCTGCGGTGAAGTTAGACTCCCGGCTCGGGAAGCGCCAGCAATTCCTGAAGGTTCAACCGATGCGTGAACATCTGGATATCGCCGTTCTCGTCGCGGGGCCATTGCTCCTCAGGCCGATCCCAGTAGAGTTCGACCCCGTTGCCGTCCGGATCGTCGAGATAGAGGGCTTCGCTGACGCCGTGATCGGAGGCCCCGCCAAGCGGGACGCCATGCTGGACGAGGCGACGCGACGCCTGGGCGAGTTCTTCTCGCGTCGCATAGAGGATCGCGGTGTGATAGAGACCTGTCGTGCCTGGGGCGGGCGGGCGACCTCCCTTGCTCTCCCACGTGTTCAATCCGATGTGATGATGGTATCCACCTGCGGAGAGGAATGCGGCCTGATCGCCGAAGCGCGACACGATTTCAAACCCAAGAACGCCGTGGTAGAAGCCGATTGCACGCTCGAGATTGGCAACCTTCAGATGTATGTGCCCGATTCTGGCCGTCGGAGCGATCACGAACCGCTCGTGCCCGGACGTGGCAATGGGTGACGTGGCAGCGTGTTCGACCATGGGAATTGCTCCTTGCGTACCAGTGTGACATGCTCGTTGTGTTCGTCTCACTATAATGCTTACGAATCGTAACGAATAGTGGATGCATGGGACAGGTTCGGAAGCAGCGAGCATGAATGAGGGATGGTGGAACGAAGATGTGTGCACGTCAGGACGCGGAAATACCTGAGTCAGAGGCGCGGGCACGGCCACGGCCACGGCTCCGGGATCTCGAGATCACGATCGGATCGATGCCGACGGGATCGCTGAATGCCATCACCGATGTTCCAGGCGTGCGAGTCGGGCATACCACGCTGATCGGTCCCGAGCAGTCGATCCGAACCGGCGTCACGGCCATCCACCCCCATGAGGGATCGGCATTTCACTCGCTCGTGCCAGCCGCGATCGTCGTCCTGAATGGTGCCGGCGAGATGACGGGTCGTTCGCAGATCGACGAATACGGATTGCTCGAATCGCCGATTCTCATCACGAACACCCTCTCGGTCGGAGCGGTTCATCAGGCGACGGTCGAGTGGATCTGCGCATCGGAGCCAGAACTTGGCTCCGGCCACTTTGCGATTCCCGTGGTCGCCGAGACGTTTGACGGGTTTCTCAACGACGCCGCCGGTCAGCACGTCAAGCGTGAGCATGTCTTTGCCGCACTCGATACGGCATCTTCTGGGCCGGTTGCGGAGGGCAACGTCGGTGGAGGCACCGGGATGCTGACCTGCCAGTTCAAGGGCGGGATTGGCACGTCCTCCCGCGTGATCGAGCTCGCCGACCGCGCCTTCACGATCGGTGTCCTTGTGCAATCCAACTTCGGGCTGCGAGAGGATCTTCTCATCGATGGCGTGCCGGTCGGTCGCGAGGTTGTGGACCTGCGCCCGGAACGCGGTGAGGAGGTCAAGAAGGATGGCTCGATCATTATCGTGGTCGCCACCGACGCGCCGTTCTCCGATCGTCAGATGCGTCGGATTTCGAACCGGGCGATGCTCGGTCTCGCTCGTGCCGGTGGAATTGGACGTCACAGTTCCGGCGATATCCTGATCGCGTTTTCGAACGCACCCGAGAATCGCACGCGGCGCGTCGAGGATCGTCACGCGGTAGCGCCTGCCGATGTGGTGTTGCAGCGCACTCAGATCAACGACGTGGCGATCGACCCCTTCTTCCAGGCAACCGTCGAGGCCACCAGCGAGGCAATCGGCAACGCCCTTGTTGCCGCCGAAACGATGATCGGACGTGATGGGCACGTCGCGCATGCATTGCCCCACGACCGGTTGGTCGGGACGATGCGCAGATACGGACGCCGTTGAGCAGAACAGAACAGGTTCGACTGCCTCTCATCGTCCAGAAGTTCGCGGCGCGTCTTGAGCGAGCTCGGCCCCGATGGTGAACGGACGCGGAATCGACGCAACTGACCGAACCGCGCATCCCGTGTGGAGGTGTGCACCCGTAACTGCCCTCCACGGGTGCGTGTTCCGGAACGCTGGTCGCTCCCTGATACGCCGTGGCGCAACCCGCTGATGGTGCCTTTGGACCGTCTCGACGGGATTGAAGGATTATTGTCCGTCGTTTCGAGCAGGCGGTACGTTGGCGGAGGCATCAGGGTCCAATTCAGGCACACCTTCATGCGTCCACATGTGTCTCGACCCCGTCGCAACGCGGTCTGCGATGTTGATTGATCCTTGGTCCGCAGCATGAGATGATCTCGACAGGTGCGTCAGGACACGAGAATCTTCGTTGTCGCGGCGGCAACATCGCCGAGGTCGAGGACCCCGTCATGTACCGTGAATGCCTGCGCGGGATCGAGCGCGTCAGTCAGTACGGTGCCATCGGCGAGCGAGACCCCCAGCCTCAAGATCGACGTTTGGTGCGCGGCATTGACGACGATCACTGCTACCTGCTCCTCGCTTCGGCGCAGAAAGGCAATCTGGGACCCGGCGACATACAGCTCTTCGTATGATCCTGTCTGCAACGCCGAAGTCTGGTGGTGGATGGTGGCGAGCCGCCGTATCCACACCTCGAGTTCAGGGTGTTCCTTGATTTCTTCAGGCACCGGCCACGTGAACGACGGTCGCAGCGGACCATCGTCGCCGCTCTTTTTCTTACCCTTGTATCCCCACTCACTTCCATAATAAAGAGAAGGCGTGCCAGGGATCGTAAAGAGGAGCGCGTAGAGGGGAAAGAGATCGCGATCGTCCTTCAGCAGGCTGGCGACACGGTCGACGTCGTGATTGTCCGCGAAGCTGTAGAGCAGGAGGTCGCGATAGATACCCTCGGGGCCGCACTGGCGCGTCAGCGAATGGGCGATCTCGAAGAAATTGCGATCGTTGAGACTGGAATAGAGTCCCTTGAAGCACTCGTAGTTGGTGGCCGAATCGAGCATCTCCGGGTTTGCCCACTCGCGATAGTCACCGTGCACGATCTCGCCGATGATCCAGCAATCCGGGTTGGCCGCCCGGCAGGTCGCCGCGAGGTCGCGCAGGAAGTCCTTGTCGATCACATCCGCGGCATCGAGCCGGAGACCATCGATGTCGAACTCGGCAAACCAGCCGCGCACGGTCGTGAAGAGGTAATCGCGCACATCGGGATTCTGGAGGTTGAGCTTGACCAGTTCAAAATTGCCCGCCCAGGCTTCATACGTGAACGGATCACCACGCGGGCTCCGTTTTCCAAACGTGATGTTGTGAAACCAGTCGCGGTAGGGAGATGCCTCGCCATGCTCGCGCAGGTCGAGGAACTGCGGAAACTCCCGACTGACATGGTTGAAGACACCATCGAGGATGACGCGAATGCCGCGCTGATGGAAATCGCGAATCAGTGCCTTGAGGTCCTCGTTGGTTCCGAGTCGTCGGTCGACCCAACGGTAGTCGATCGTGTCGTATCCGTGGGTTCCGGATTCGAAAAGCGGGCCGAGATAGAGGGCGTTGCAGCCGAGATCATGAATGTGCGGAATCCAGTGGGAGAGCCCGGGCAACCGGGAGACGACCGTTGCATTCACGTCATTGATGAGCGGAGCATCGAGCAACCCGATAGGATAGATATGGTAGAAAACCGCGTCTGAACTCCATGTGCTCATCGAACGCCTCCTGTAGAAATCGATCACGTGTACCACTCATGGATCGAGGAATCCAGAAGGTGTGTCAGGTGTGTCAGGTGTGTCAGCTGTAGATCCCGTGTGAAAATTGCTGGATCAGTCGCCACACAGCGCCATCGTCGAGCTCCATCTCACCGCTCGCGCCAAGCTGGAGATAGGCGAAAATCGTTCCCTGCAGGGAACCGGCGGCGAGATGATGCCGGCCGGCCATATTGCCATAATCCTCGCTGGCAGCCGCAAACATGGTTCGCAAGAGGTGATCCTGTGTGTCCAATCTGGTTGCCATTTGCTGGGTCGCAAGATCGTCGCGGGCGGTCATCCCGGCGGCGAGAACCATCCGATAAAGTTTCGCCTCATGCTGGCCGAAAGCGAGAAAGGTTGTCACGACATTCGTGAGGGAGCGGGTCAGATCTCTTCGATGGTACGTGGCGGCGATTGCAAGGTCGTCCAGAAAAGGATCGTAGCGTTCGCACAGCAGCGTTTCGAGGAGTCCCTGCTTGTTTCCGAAATAATGATAGAGGGTGGGTTTGGTGACCCCGGCGGCAGTCGCAAGTTCCTCGACGCCAACCCCGTTGAAGCCACGGTTGGAGAAAAGCGTGAGCGATCGCTCCAGGATCAGATCGCGTTTGGTCGGTCGCCGTTCGCTCATGTTGTCTGCTGCTCGCTTGCCTGGTTCGATGATGACTGGAGGATTCTTCCCGCCATGCCTTCGTGGTGAGTGTACCGATCGGTATAGTTCGAGTCAAGCGAGTCCGCGTTGGCTGTTTCCGGCGATCCGGGATACGGGTAGAATGACGGGAGTATGACAATGCGTGTGTGATTCGGTGATGGAGGGATTGCAGATGCACGGGTTGGTTGGCGGCAAGAACAAGCGCGGTCCGGCGGAGCGCGTCACCGTGATCGGCCTTGGTCGTTTTGGGAGCAGTGTTGCCCGCACGTTGAACGAGTTGGGGTATGAGGTCACCGCCATCGATCGCGATCCAAAGCGTATTCAGGAGATGGCGGATCTCGTCACCCTCGCGGCGCAGGGTGACGGCACCGACCAGGAACTGCTTCAGCAGTTGAACGTCGATCAATCGGATGTGGCGATCGTGGCTCAGGGTGAAAATCTGGAGGCCAGCCTGCTCAGTACGCTGCTGCTGAAGAAGCTGAAGATACCGTGGGTGATCGGCAAGGCCAAGAATTCGCTGCATGGTGAATTATTGCGGAAAGTGGGCGCCGATCGCGTAGTGTTTCCGGAACTCGATGCCGGGAACCGCCTCGCACATTCACTCGGGGTCCGTCATATCAGCGATTACATCTCGCTTTCGCCGACAGCAGGTGTCGCTCGCCTGGAGGCACCGGCCAATCTGATCGGCCAGTCGATCGCACAGTGTACCAGCGATCTGCAGACCAGGATCAACGTGCTTCTGATCAAGCGGGGGAGTTCGCTGATTACCGTGCCTTCCTATCAGGAGACGATTCAGGCGCACGATGAACTCGTGATCGTGGGCGCCGATGTCGATATCGAGGCCTTCTCCGAGCACAATCTCAAACCCGCTCCGAACCTGCCATGACCGGATGGACGACAGTAGGTTCTGCTTCACGGGGAGCGAGGTAACGCACGTTGGATCGACCCCACCGGAACCGTTTGCCCGGAAATCGCATCGTTCGTCGACGGGTCGGCGCGACGCAGGTCATCCCGGTCCCGGATCGCATCGAGCGGCGGGATGTGCCGAGTGTGCAGACGCACGCGAAGCGCTTCGTGGCCGCGTTTCTCGTGATCGTCCTGCTCGGCGCAGCTCTGCTGGCGTTGCCGGTCTCGGCCGAGCAGGGCGTAGGTACAAAACCGATCGATGCCTTGTTCACCGCCATCTCGGCGTCCGCCGTGACCGGACTCGTCGTCGTCGATACGCAGGATCACTGGAGCTTCTTCGGTGAGTTGATCATCCTCGTCCTGATGCAGATAGGCGGCCTTGGCTTCATGGTCGGTGCCTCACTCGTACTCGTCTCACTCGGCCGGGGCGGGAGTCTGCGCGATGCTCTCCTGCTGCAGGATGGCTCGCCGACACTGTCGCTCCGCGAGGCAATCAATCTTTCCAAACGGATTTTACGTTTCATCTTCATCTGCGAGGGGATTGGGGCGATTGTTCTCACGATCCGCTTCATGCGTGATGAATCTCCGCTCGTCGCCATCTGGTACGGCATCTTCCACGCCGTCTCGGCGTTCTGCAACGCAGGGTTTGATCTTCAGGGCGGCTTTCGGTCGATGTCTCGCTACGAGACATCGCCATGGATCAATGTGACCCTGATTGCCCTGATTCAAGCCGGTGCGCTGTCGTTCATGGTGTTGAGCGATGCGTACGGCAAGCGCTCGTGGAAGCGATTCTCGCTCGATACCAAGCTGGTGCTGCTCACGAACGTCATTCTGATCGCCATCGGTGCCGTGCTGTTTCTGGCAACCGAGTGGCGAGCAGCGCTGCTCGACACGCCGACGTGGGCAAAGCCGATGGTGGCGATTTTCCAAAGTACGTCGGTCCGAACCGCCGGCCTGACGACAGTCGATTTCGGCAATGTCCATTCACCGACCGTCTTTCTCTGGATCGGCATGATGATGATCGGCGGCGCCTCCGGGTCGACCGCAGGTGGGATCAAGCTGGCAACCGCCGCCGTGATCTTCATCGCGGTCATCTCGACGCTCCGAGGTCAGACCCAGACGCAGGCTTTCGGACGCCGGGTGCCGACCTATCTCGTCTTCCGGGCGATGGCAATCATCGCGGTCTATCTCTCCGTGCACTTCCTGTTCACGATGCTGCTGGCGTTCACGGAAGACGTCCTGGGGACGAACAATCTCTCCTTCCTCGACCTGATGCTGGAAGCGATGAGTGCGGCGGCAACCGCCGGCCTCACCACGGGGATCACCCCGGATCTCTCGGACGCCGGAAAGATCGTGCTCTGCGGAGCGATGTTCTTTGGCCGGCTCGGCCCATTGACGCTCGTCTACGCGCTCACCCAGCGGCAGCGGACCACTCGCTATCGCTTTCCGGAGGCGCCTATCCGGATGGGATAGGTGCGGTGCCTGAATTGCCTCTGCCTGGTGTCTCGTGCCCGGGCGCATAGCGGCTTGCGCATCAGCATGGGATACCCGGCAGATTGCGTCGAACGTCCTTGTATCGACGAATCGATTGCGTTCGGTCGTGATGGAGAATCGGGATACCTTACATACCGTTTCCATGTAATGGTATGCAGCGGCCCTGGAATGTAGCACAATTGTACGACTATCCGATCTGGTGAAGTCGATTGCGCAGGATGGAGTGGCGGAATGTCGTGGATTGGGAAGGTCTGGTCGCGACACGAGCGTACCCCTTCCGTCGCGGCATCACATCCGGTTGATCCTGTTGCGATCGAGTTGCTCCATCAGTTGACAGGTCATCCTGGCGCGAGTTTTCGTGATGATCAGTGGGAGGTGATCGATGCGTTGGTCAATCGTGGTGAGCGCATCCTGCTCGTGCAACGAACGGGTTGGGGGAAATCTGCCGTCTATTTTGTGAGTGCGAAGATATTGCGGAATCGCGGGCGCGGCCCGACGGTGATCATCTCGCCGCTGCTGAGTCTGATGCGAAATCAGGTGATGGCCGGCAGGCGCATGGGGTTGCGAATTGGAGCCCTGCACAGCGGTACGAGTCATCGCTTCGAGGATTTTCAGCGGATGGTCCTCGATGACACGATCGACGTCCTGCTCATCGCGCCAGAGCGATTTGCCAGTGAGCGTTTTCGCGATGACTTGCTCCCAGACATCTCCCGTCACATGGGGATGCTGGTCATCGACGAGGCGCATTGTGTTTCGGATTGGGGTCACGATTACCGGCCCGATTATCTCCGGCTCGGAAGCATCTTGCAGTATCTGCCACGTGAAAGTCCTTTGCTGGCAACGACGGCGACGGCAAACCAACGCGTCGTAATGGACATTCAGGGCCAACTCGGTGCGCTTCGGATTATTCGTGGTTCGCTTGCCCGGGAAAATCTCTCGCTGCAGGTCATGGATCCGATGTCGGTGAAAGAGCGATTCGCCTGGTTGGCCGCGGTTCTGCCCACGTTGCAAGGGCAAGGCATCGTCTACACGTTGACGAGACAGGATGCGGACGACCTCGCCGGTTGGCTTCGCGACTGCGGGATAGATGCGCGGGCCTATCACTCGGGGAGCGCGGTGGATGGTCGTTCTGGCCACGAGGATGCGCGCGTCGACCTCCAGGAGCACTTCACGCGTGGAGATCTGAAGGTACTCGTCGCAACATCCGCGCTTGGAATGGGATACGACAATCCTCAGGTGAGATTCGTCGTCCACTATCAAACACCCTCGTCGATTCTCGGTTATTACCAGCAGGTGGGACGAGCAGGGCGCGGGAAGGAACGTGCACTCGGGATCCTCATGTCCGGTCCGGAAGATGCAGCGATTCAGGAGCTTTTCCGCACGAGTTCCCTCCCCACCGTCGATGAACGCGCGTGGGTCGTCGCGGCCCTGAAGAAGGTTGAACCGGCATCGGTATCGATGATGACGCCGGTGTTGAACCTGCCCGAAGCAAAGATCGATCACACGCTTCGCTTCCTCTCTGTCCAGGCCAATCCGCTTGTGTCGCGCGAGGGCGATACCTGGACTACCAACAAGGTGCTGTGGGACACGACGTATGGAAGCCGCCGGGATGCACTTGTCAGCATCCGACGTGAAGAATGGGAAGGCATTCAGGATTATCAGCGAGAGAAGCGGGATTGTCAGATGCGTATGCTGCTACGAGGGGTAGATGATCTCGCGCCGGCGCGGCGTTGCGGCCATTGCGCCAATTGCCTGGGCAAACCGCTGGTATCGCATGACATTGACGCTGACATGCAGGCCAAAGCCGAGCGGTTCCTGCTTCGTCCGAGTACCGTGCTGATCCCCGCTCATCTCCACATTCCCGAAAACGGTCTTCCGCGGTACGGCTTCTCCGGCGCGATCCCCTTGAACAGGCAGGCGCGAGAAGGAAGGGCCATGACGTATTGGGGCATCCACGGGCTCGGTCTGCATGTCGGTGACGGCAAGCGGTCGGGCCGCTTCAATGACGTGCTTGTCGACGCGATGGTCAGGTTTCTGTCCGATGTTTGGCATCCGGATCCGAAGCCGGTATGGATGACGTCCATCCCATCCTTGCGCCATCCCGAGCTCGTGCCTGATTTTGCCCGGAGGGTTGCCGAGCAGCTGGGCATTCCGTTCGCGATGGCCGTAGCGAAAGTGCGCGACGTCGAGCCGCAGAAGCAGCAGGACAACGATGCCCATCAATGCCGAAATCTTGACGGCGTGTTTGCGATCTGCCTGCCAACGAACCCCGGTCCTGTACTGCTCATGGACGACATGGTGGATTCCGGCTGGACGTTTGCGATAGTCGCGATGTTGCTGCAAAGGGCCGGAAGTGGTCCCGTGTTTCCTCTGGCACTGGCTTCGACGCGTTCGAGGGAGGAGGTGTGACGTCCGTTCCCACGCGGGTTGCGCTCTTGCTGACCCTCCGTCTCGATACAGCGGCCACAAGCGCGCTCAAGCCACTCGATGTTGCCGAGATGACCAGGCTTGCGAGATGGCTGCAGGGCCAGGGGCGTTCATGCCTGGAGCTGCTGGATAACCCTGAGCCAACGCTCGAAGGATGGGATGATCGTCGCATTCCAAGTGAGCGTGTTCTGCGGTTGCTCGGACGCTCCATGATGGTCGACAACAAGATCGAGCAGTGGCGAGCACAAGGAGTCTGGGTCGCGGGTCGGACGGACGAGAATTATCCGCGAGAGCGACTGAGAAAGTGGCTGGACGAATCACGACCGCCCCTCCTCTTCGGGATCGGAAACTCGCGTCATCTCGATGGTGGCGGTACGGCGATCGTCGGCTCGCGTGACGCCACAGTCGAGGTCCTGCGAATCGCTGAGCGTCTTGGTCTGCGCGCCGCGCGGCACGGGAATACCGTGGTGAGCGGAGGAGCACGTGGCGTCGACGAAAGAGCGGTGCAGGGAGCGTTTCTGGGAAGTGGACGCGCGCTTGTCGTGCTAGGAGATTCCCTGCTCAAGAACGCACGCAAGAAACAGTACAAAGCGTTTCTTGAAAACGAAACGTTGACGCTCATCTCGCCGTATTCTCCCGACGTGGGCTTCACCGCCGGAAACGCGATGGGCCGCAACCGTCTCATCTATTGTCTGGCCGATGAGGCGATCCGTCGTGGCGTCGACGGACGGTATCGGGGGCACCTTCGGTGGCGCGAGGGAGGCCATTCGCCGGGGGTGGGGACCGATGTGGGTCGTTTCGAGCGATGACTCCGATTCGGGAAATCGGTTGCTCCTGGAGGATTCTGCCCAACTGCTTCCCGCGGCGGCCTATTCGCTGGCCTCATCGATGTACGAGATATTCATGGAGGAGTGGCAAAGCAGGGGGGAACGAGGAACGACGATCGAGTTCTTCTCGTCCGAGTTCGCGTTGCAGCCGACACAGGTCGAGGCCTGGATCGCACAAGGAATCGCCGCAGGGCGGGTGCGCTATGATCCTGAGACCGATCAGTATCATCTCGCCTCCCCGAATACGTGATATGCCATCTGTTCCCGCCTCCGCCTCCACTATCGCCTGTCGTGATTCTGGACATCCGGAGATCCGGGACGCTGAGATCCGAACGATGCGTCACGCTTCGAACACCGGGTCAACGCGGGAGAGATTTCTCGACTGCGCTTCAACGCGCCGCTCGCCGCTCGCCGCGCCGCCCGCCGCGCTGCAATGACATGGCGGGATCATCGCTCGCCGATGAGTGTTCCATGGCTTTCAGTTGCGACAGCGCACTAGGTTCCCGACCCATAGCCCTTGCGCTGTTTGAGCGCGTCGAGACTGAAATCAGCTACCCGGATGAACTCCATGTCCGCCTGCTCGCCAGTTCGCACCTTGGCGACCGCCTCTTGCAATCCATCGATGGTCTCGTCCGGGATGAGCACGATCCCGTTGCGATCCCCGTGCAGCAGGTCCCCGGTTACTATTCGCTGCCCATCGAGCACGATCGGCTCGCCGACCGAGACGATCTCGAAGTTTGCGTGCGAGACTACCGGGAACCGCATGAAGTAATGGAAGCCCAGCGCGTGAACTTCGTCGACGTCGCGGAGTCCGCCATCGGTCACCATTCCGACCGCGCCGAGGCGCTGAGCAAGCGTCGCCATGATCTCGCCGGAATATGCCACCCGGTTCGGAGCACCGCTGACATCTGCGATCGCGAGGACCACAGGTCCATCCATCGCTTCAAGTGCATCCCACATTCGCCAGTAGCCTTCGCGACCTGCAGGTGTTCCCTTCGAGTTCGACATGGTGACAGTCAAGGCGCGCCCGACCATCACCCCCAGATCGGAGAACTGGCATTCGATGGCTCCGCCGATAAAACCGTCACAGCGATCGCGGACGTTGAAAGGCTCGATTGCATTTGCAATTGTGGGACTGTCGATACTGTGCAGGAATGTCAAGATCTCGGGTGAGAGATTGCCCATGATACCTCGGCTTTCAACGATGAATGGCAAATCGGTGGCAATGGTGCTACCGGGCATTCTAACGCTGATGGAGGATTTGGGAACGGTTTTGGACAAAAAGCAGCCGTACGGGAGATGGCCCGTACGGCTACACACACCAATGGAAGGAGGGGGGAATTCGTGCTGTGGCTGGCAACACGATTCATATGGTGCTACCCCTATTGTAGGTGTGACTGCTGGGCATATCCGGTCCGAAAGGATAGCGTTTAGGGTACGTTAGGTCGAAAAACTGAACTGGTTTCCGACTCTCGGGATCGGGGCGGTCGTGAACGCCGATTCACCATCCGGAAGCTTCCGGGAAGACATCGTTTGTCCCCGCCGGAAGCGACGATTCACAGGAGGTCGTGCCAGATCATGGCACGCCATGTTCTGACTGCGGTTCCTGCCTGCGAATCGGTCCTGATGAAAGATTGTGATATCATACACAGGGTAATTTGGACTGGCATTTCCGGCTCGACGAGCGGGTATCCGGTTTGAACGACGCGTACGGACGTGATGATTTGCGGTGCGCGTCGACATCTTGCAGGGCACAACAAATGCAGCGTCGCGTGTTGTGTGCAAGAGCCTCTCATCTACACAGGAGTAGGTATCAGTGCAAACATTTGGTGACAACTGGGTTGTTATCGTCTTCATGCTCACCGCCGCCTTCGGGATGGGGATGGCGTTGTTGACGCTGAATCAGATTGCTGCACCTTCACGCCCCAATCCCATCAAGTCGATGCCCTATGAGAGTGGCGTCCCCGATGTGACCCCAGTCAGACCCCATTTCACACCGCGCTTCTATGTCATCGGGATGCTCTTCGTGGTCTTCGACCTCGAGGCGGTCTTCATCTACCCATGGGCGGTGTCACTCGATCGGCTCGGGCTCTTCGGCTTCGTTGACATGATGATTTTCCTCGGTTTGTTGCTCATCGGCTATGCCTATGCATGGAAGAAGGGGGCCCTCGAATGGGTCTGATCGACGATCGCTTCGACAAGAATGTCTTCATCACCTCACTCGATTTCCTCTTCAACTGGGGTCGTCGTTCTTCTCTCTGGTGGCTTCAATTTGGCCTTGCATGCTGTGCGATCGAGATGATCGGCGCGTCGATGGCCCGGTGGGATCTTGCCGAGAGATTTGGCATGCTCTACCGCGCCTCGCCTCGGCAGGCGGACCTGATGATCGTCGCGGGAACGGTGACCAAGAAGATGGCGCCGATCGTTCGCACGCTTTACGATCAGATGCCGGAGCCTAAGTGGGTCGTCTCGATGGGTTCATGTGCCAATGTTGGTGGCCCATACGACACCTACGCCGTGGTACAGGGCGTGGACCAGATCATTCCCGTCGACATCTACGTTCCAGGTTGCCCTCCCACACCGGAGTCTCTCTACTACGGAATCCTGCAATTGCAGAACAAGGTCATCAAGTACGAAACGATGTCCAAGAAGCACGGGCTCGATGCCGCGGAAGTGCAACGGCAATCCGATCGCGTCGAGACAATGGCCGGCATTCGCGGCTAACAGCCGGCGCAACGTGTAATTGGGAGATCTTCTCGCCAATTCGGTGCGCAATGTGGAGGACATTACTGTGAGCGATGGTGAGGCAAAAGCCAAAGCCGAGGCGGACAACACACCGACTGCTGCGCCCAAGCCGACCGCCGAAGTCTCGGCGCCAATCGCCCAGCCGCAACAAGTGATCGATGCTGTCACCTCTCCCACACCTTTGGAGAGCGGGGCGCAGGACGGACCGTCGGCGGTGGAAGAGTCCGTCGTAACCGCGGAAGATCCCCTCGCGAACCTGGAGGCCATGCAGCGGCGACTCGATCGTGTCGGCGAATCCGAAACCGGTGCCTGGGGACGTGGTCTCTACACCGATCCGGATCTCGAGAAGCATCCTGTTGTTCGAGCGCTGCGTGCAACGTTCCCCGATGATGTGTTGGACATCATTCGTTTTCGTGACGAAACGACCATTCATGTCACGCCGTCCCGATTGCGGGATATCTGCTTCTTTCTCCGGGACCATCCGCAGATCGAGATGAACTTTCTGACGGATCTGACAGCCGTCGACATGCTGAGGCTGCGTACGTCGCCCCGTTTCGATGTCGTCGTGCAGGTGTATTCGATTCCCAACCGCGTGCGCCTTCGGCTCAAGGCCGGCTGCAACGACGGGCAGACCGTGCCATCGCTGGTTCCGGTCTGGAATGGTGCGAACTGGCTGGAGCGCGAGACCTACGACATGTTCGGCATCGTGTTCGATGGCCACCCCAACCTGCGGCGGATGTTGCTGCCAGACGATTGGGATGAGGGACATCCATTGCGCAAGGACTATCCGTTGCGTGGATGGAAGGAATTCCCGGTCTATAACAAGGAACGAGTCATTCCACGCGTGCGCACGCGTTGGACCGGAAGAGGGGTCTGACCCATGTCTGATTTCACATCATTTGCGAATGGGGCGGGCAGCACCGGATCGGCTGTTGTCGACTCAGGTTCGGTCGAGGACATCGAGGGGACGCCGTTTGGGCGGCCGGGGGAATTTGTCAACCCCAACGTTCCAGCCACGGGCACGCTCTCGGTCTCGGACGAACGCGAGCTTGGCAACGGCAGTCGCCTGTTGACGCTCAACATGGGTCCTCAGCATCCAAGCACGCATGGGGTGCTTCGGGTCATGCTGAAACTCGACGGCGAGGTCGTGGTCGATTGCGATCCTATCATCGGGTACCTCCATCGTGGGACGGAGAAACTTGGCGAGGCGCATCGATATGCGCAGCTGACTCCGTGGACCGATCGTACCGACTATGTATCTGCCCCGCTCAACAACCTCGGGTATATCCTGACGGTAGAGAAGCTCTGTGGAGTCGAGGCTCCGGAAAAGGCGCAGTATTGGCGCCTGATCATGGCGGAACTCAGCCGTATCGCCTCGCATCTCGTCTGGCTGGGTACCCACGCGCTCGATATTGGCGCGCTCTCGATGTCGCTCTACTGCTTCCGTGAGCGCGAGATCATCATGGACATTTTCGAATCGTTCTGTGGTGCCCGGCTCACGACGAACATGATGGAGATTGGCGGGTTCTCCCGGCCGTTGCCAGACAATCTCGTCGCTCAGGTCCGCAACTTCCTGCGTATCTTCCCGTCTCGCCAGAAGGAATACACCACGTTGCTCGACGCGAATCCGATCTGGATGTCGCGGACGAAGGGCGTGGGCGTGATCTCTCCGGAAGCCGCGATCTCGTACTCGCTGACCGGCGCCTGCCTGCGCGGATCCGGAATCAACTACGATGTACGCAAGGCAACCCCGTACCTGGTCTACGATCGACTGGACTTCGAAGTTCCGATCGGTCAGCATGGAGATACATTCGACCGATACCTGGTGCGGCAGGAAGAGATGCGGCAGTCTATCAAGCTCATTCAGCAGGCGCTGGATCACGTGGAGCCGATGGACACACCGTTCATGGCGTATGAATCACCATATGTCATCCCGCCACACAAGGGAACGATGACGACCGCGGAAGACATGCAGCGGCATTTCATCTGGACGATCAAGGGATTCAATCCGCCTGTGGGAGAGGCGTCGGTTTCCATCGAGCAGTCCAAGGGAGAATTGACCTACTATCTCGTGTCCGATGGGGGTCCGATGCCGTATCGTTTCCGCATCCGGACCCCGGACTTCGTGAATCTCTCGGTTCTGTCACATATGGCACAGGGATCGATGCTGGCCGATATGGTCGCCTTGATCGGGACAATCGATATCGTGCTGGGATCGGTCGACCGCTAGCATCCCAGGTCCACGCGACGTGCAGCGCGACGGTTAGACTGCACACAACGTTCGGATCATCGATCCGAATGCCGGAGAACATTGGGGAGAGACGGCGGAGCGATGACAGTCCTGCCTACCATGCAGGACTCGCCAGCGTGCGTCGAGGGCTGAAAGCGAACCATGGCAGATCAACCAATTTGGGTTTCGTTCATCGTGGCCTTTATCGTTCTGAACGTCTTGCTCGTCAGCATGGCGTACATGACGTGGTTCGAACGAAAAGTACTGGCCGCGATGCAGGACCGCCTCGGTCCGACCCGTTCCGGCCCACACGGCTTGTTCCAGCCGCTGGCAGATGCCGTCAAGCTGCTCGGCAAGGAAGATCTCGTTCCAGCCGCGGCAGACCGATATGTGTTCCTTTTGGCTCCAGTGGCGGTTTTCGTTGCGGCGCTGACAGCAGCCTCGGTCATTCCGTTTGGCGGCACGATCCACCTGTGGGGTCATTCAGTCAACCTGTTCGCCGCTGATCTGAACGTCGGGGCGCTCTTCGTGCTGGCGGTGGGTTCGGCTGGTGTCTACGGCATCATCCTCGGCGCCTGGGCGTCCGCGAATCGGTATTCCCTGCTGGGTGGACTTCGATCCGCCGCGCAGGTGATCTCCTACGAGCTGATTCTCGGTTTCTCGCTCGTCGGTATCTTCATCCTCTCCGGTACCCTCAGCCTTCGTGGGATCATGGAGGCGCAACAACGCACTTTCTCGGTCGGACCCTTCGAGATCAGCAACTGGTATATCCTCTCTCAACCGCTGGCGTTCGTCCTGTTCCTGATCGCCGCCGTGGCTGAAACCAACCGTGCGCCGTTCGACCTGCCAGAGGCGGAAACCGAACTTGTCGCGGGTTTCCATACCGAATACTCCGGCTTCCGGTTCTCGCTCTATTTCCTCGGTGAGTACATCAACATGATCGTCGTCTCGCTCTTTGCGAGCACGCTCTTTCTAGGTGGCACTGGCGGACCGGGTTCCGAGAAGTATTGGGGACTCGGTCTCCTGTGGCTCTTCCTGAAAACACTCGCGTTCCTTTTCTTCTACGTCTGGCTTCGCGGGACGCTTCCCCGGTTCCGGTTCGATCAACTGATGGGTATTGCCTGGAAAGTCCTGCTGCCGCTCGCACTGCTGAACATCTTTGTGACGGCCTTTATCCGGATTGTTGCGAACGGGCAGGTGTTCTAAGCCATGACACAAATACATGCACCGACGTGCGCAGTCTCCATCCGAGTCGAACACGGTGACCATCGCAGCCTGAAGACAGCGAACACCCGCGTGCGAGGAACAGTCTGATGCCTTGGGATGTCATTTTCTTCTATCTGATAGGGGCAGTGTGTATCCTCACTGCAATTGGCATGGTTACCGCGCCGAATCCCGTCCATTCAGGCATCTTCCTGGTGCTCTGTTTCCTGAATGTAGCGGCGATATTCGTGATGCTCGGTGCCGAATTCCTGGCGGTGATTCAGATCATCGTCTATACGGGCGCCGTGTTGATCCTGCTGCTCTTCGTCCTGATGCTGGTCGACCCGGAGGACTTGCCGAACTTCACGTCTGCCCGTCCGCTCCAGCGCAATCTGAGTCTCCTGCTTGGGGTGGTGCTCCTGCTCGAAATCGGAGCGGCGATCATCACGCGGACGTCGATTGGCGCGGTCGGTAACGATTCGCCACAGGCCATTACGGCGGTCGGCGGCAACGTGCAGGCGCTCGGACTGACGATCTATTCAAAATACCTGCTTGCCTTCGAGGTGACGTCGCTTGTTCTGACCGTCGGTGTGATCGGTGCCGTGGTCCTCGCATTGCCTGAGCGGCTTGGCGAGAAGGTTCAACGTCGCCGAGATTCGATCAGCCTTGCCCATCCGCGCGGTTCTGACGATCTTTTGCCAGAGGGTCCCCGTGGGGAGACACCAATTGCCGTCAATCACAACCGGCAGGTTCCTTCACCTACCGGTTTCCGCGAGTTGATCATGACCAGTGACCCGGACGAGTACACGTCTGTCGGCGTCCGCAGTACGAGAACAGACGATGAGTAGACGCATGGCGTTCGCGGGGGACGGGAAGTCGTATGGGTGAACTGAACGTCAATCATTATCTGTTTTTGAGCGCGGCGCTCTTCATCATTGGCATGATGGGGCTGCTGACGCGACGGAACATGCTGGTCATCTTCATGTGTGTCGAGTTGATGGTGACCGCTGTCAACATCACACTGGCGGCCTTTGCGGCGGAAACGCATACCCTTGATGGTCAGGTCTTCGTGCTCTTTACGCTTGCCGTCGCCGCCGCCGAAGCGGCCGTGGGACTGGCAATCATTGTGGCCATCAGCCGTCGCGGCAAGTCCCTTGACGTGAACGACTTGCGAGAGCTCCGTGATTGACGCGAGCATCAGGCGGACGCCGGGGTCCGAATGGTCCGGGCTTGGATGTAGGTTGAGGACGCATTGATGGCGAACGTGTTATTCCTGATCCCATTGCTCCCGTTGCTCGCCTTTGGCGTGAACATCCTGTTCGGACGCTCCGCGATTCGTGGCAACGCGCACTGGATCTCCATACCCGCCGTAACGGCTTCCTGGTTGTTGTCGATCGCGGTGCTGTTGCAGGTTCACGGCGATGGACATGCGATCAGCCAGCGACTCTTCACCTGGATTCCGGCGGGAGATTTCAACGTCGCCGTCTCGCTCTACGCCGACCAACTGACGTCGATCATGCTGATCGTGGTGACCACTGTTGGCTTGCTCGTGCACGTCTATTCCGTTGGCTACATGCATGGAGACGGCGGTTACTACCGTTTCTTCTCGTACCTGCCGCTCTTCGTGTTTTCGATGCTGATGCTGGTCCTTGCGGATAACCTGCTCCTGCTCTTCGTCTTCTGGGAGGCGGTGGGACTGTGTTCCTACCTGCTGATCGGCTTCTACTTTCGCCGGCGCTCTGCGAACAACGCCGCGCGAAAGGCCTTCATCGTCAACCGGATCGGTGACCTCGGATTCGGCCTCGGCGTGATCCTGATTTTCTGGACGTTCGGCACCATCAACTTCTATGGAGAGAATGGGATCTTCGCCCGTGCCGAGAACCATCTGGCGCTGGGGATCGCAGGTGGCACGCTGACCGCGATCGGCATCCTGCTCTTCATTGGCGCCTGCGGCAAGAGCGCCCAGTTCCCGCTCCATGTCTGGTTACCTGACGCCATGGAGGGCCCGACCCCGGTCTCCGCCCTCATCCATGCCGCGACGATGGTCACGGCCGGGATCTACATGGTGGCCCGAACCCATTCCATCTACATGCAATCGGAAACCGCCATGCTGGTGGTTGCGATCGTCGGTGGCTTCACCGCGCTGATGGCCGCCACGATCGCACTCACTCAGAATGACATCAAACGTGTTGTGGCCTATTCGACGGTCAGCCAACTGGGGTACATGGCATTTGCGCTCGGGACCGGCGCGTGGGTTGCCGCGATCTTCCATCTCATGACGCACGCGTTCTTCAAGGGTCTGCTCTTCCTGGGTTGCGGTTCGGTCATCCACGGAATGCATGAAGAGCAGGATATCCGCAAGATGGGTGGCCTGCGCAAGCAGATGCCTATCACGTTCGTGACGTTCCTGATCGGTTCACTCGCGAACGCTGGCGTGATTCCCCTGGCAGGGTTCTGGTCGAAGGACGAGATCATCGTCGGCGCCTGGTCGAGCGATTCCCCCGTTGGCAAGCTCGTCGCAATCGTCGGACTGCTGGCCGCGTTCCTGACCGCCCTCTACATGTTCCGGCTCGTTTTTCTCGTCTTCTTCAACAAGCCGCGGTATGACAGCCACGTTCATCCCCACGAGTCCGGCAAGACGATGACAATTCCGCTGATCCTGCTGGCAATACCGTCGCTGGTGATCGGATTCGTCGGCTTCCCGCCGGAGAAGGGACCGTTCCAGCATTTTCTCGAGCCGGTCTTCTTTCCCGAGGCTGAGGAATCACACGCGCAGTTGCAAGCCTCGCAATCCCAACTCTATGTCATCCAGGAAGACGCGCATACTGCCGAGGCTGCAACCACCGCGAACGAACCTGTCGCGTCCCAAACCCATGCTGGTCCGCATGTCGTGTCAACGCGGACCACGATCATCTTCGGGATCATCTCGACCATCGTGGCGCTGAGTGGCATCGCCGTTGCCTACCTGACCTACATCAGGAAGTCGATCAGTGCCCAAGCGGTCGGCGCGCGGTTCCCCGGTCTCTACCAATTCCTGCTCAACAAGTGGTATATCGATGACATCTACGCGATGGTGATCGTGAAGCCGATGGTGTCGCTTTCCAATTTCCTTTGGAAAGTAGTCGATGTGAACATCATCGACGCGGCAGTCAACGGCGTTGCGATTGGCATCGGTGCGCTGAGTCAGCGGTTGCGGCATGTGCAGACTGGACTGGTTGCCAACTACGCATTCGCGATTGCACTTGGCATGGTATTGCTGGTCGGTGTTTACCTGGCCGGGTTCTCGAACCTTTTCCGGTAGATCGAGGGTGGCACATATGAGATCTGAAACCTGGGGCATCGCGCGATACGCCAGCACACGAATGACGAAGATCGTAACGGGGTCGCGAGATCTCCTGAATCGCTCCGGAGGAGCTTGTGGATAGCTTTCCGATTCTCAGTCTCATAGCCTTCGCACCGGCGCTTGGCGCGATTGCGATCCTGCTTGCTCCCAAGGCATCCAGCGAGCATCCTCGCCGGATCGCGCTCGGTGCCTCGATCGTGAGCTTTCTTCTCTCGCTGATCATCCTGTTCACGGTGAAGCACAATGCCGACTTCCAGTTCACCGAACATCGGGTATGGCTGAAGGATCTCGGCATCAGCTACTTCATGGGTGTTGACGGGATCGCGGTTCTGTTGATCGCGCTGACGACACTCCTGTCGGTGATCGCGATCATCTGGTCCTACGACACGGTCAACATTCGGCGTCGCGAGTATTACATCGCGATGCTGCTCCTCGAGACCGGCATGCTTGGTGTCTTCATGGCGCTCGATCTCTTCATCTTCTATATCTTCTGGGAGTTGATGCTGATCCCGATGGCGCTCCTGATCGGCATCTGGGGCAGTTCGAACCGGGTTTACGCAGCGACGAAGTTCTTTCTCTACACGCTTTTTGGCTCGTTGCTGATGCTTGTTGGCATTGTCGCCACGTATCAGAGTTACTTCACACAGACCAACATCCGAACCTTGAATATCCTGGAACTGCAGGGTGGCGATTACAGCCGCAGTTTTCAGTTCTGGGTGTTTGCCGCCTTCTTCATTGCCTTTGCGGTGAAGGTTCCGATGTTTCCCTTCCATACCTGGCTGCCGGATGCACACGTTCAGGCGCCGACTGCCGCTTCGGTCATCCTTGCGTCAGTCATGTTGAAGATGGGAGGCTATGGTCTCCTGCGGTTCAACCTGCCACTTTTCCCTGACGCGGCCCGGGACTGGACGCCAGTGATTGTCAGCCTGTCGGTGGTTGCCATCATCTATGGTGCGCTCGTCGCGCTGGTCCAGCCCGACATGAAGAAGCTGATCGCGTATTCATCGGTCAGCCACATGGGATTCGTGACGCTCGGCCTGTTCGTGGCCAACCTGCAGGGCATGGATGGCGCGATGATGGTGATGCTGGCGCATGGATTCAATACGGGTGGCCTCTTCCTCGTGGTCGGCGTTATCTACGAACGGGCACATACCCGCGAGATCTCGGCGTTCGGAGGGCTGGCTACACGGATGCCGCGCTGGTCCGCATATTTCCTGATCTTCATGTTTGCCAGCATCGGTCTTCCCGGCATGTCCGGGTTTATCGGCGAGTTCCTGGTCACATTGGGAACGTGGCATTACAACAAGTGGGCAGCCTCGATCGCCTTCGTGGTCGTGATTCTTTCCGCCTGGTACATGATGTGGATGTTCCAGCGGGTCGTGTTCGGCCGAGCTTCCGGGCAGGCGCCGGACCCTGCCGACGGGGCGTTGACTCCTGACGAGCGGGCTGAAATCGCTGACCATGGAGATCACGGTCATGGCCACGGTGGCCTTGCTCCGGTAGCCGGCGGCAGTCACGATCATGGCCATGGTGCTGACGATGCGCACCACGGTGAAGAGAGTGGCAGCTACCCGACCCATCCGGGTCAGGTCGACAGTTCTCGATGGAAAGACCTCTCCCTGAAGGAAACGGTGACCTTGCTGCCACTTGCAGTCCTCACTATCGTGTTCGGTATCTACCCGAAGCCCTTGCTCGCGATCGTCGAGCCAAGCTTCCAGGCGATTCTCTCTGGCGCGATGCGCGTGGTGGGGAATTAGAGGATGCACAGGTCTGCCTGTTTGATCCACGAAGGTCGGAGCTGTCGCAATGTCTTTTAATTTGGTCGTCCCGGATTTTGGACTTGTCCTGCCGCAATTCATCATCCTGATCACGGCGATCGTGCTGTCGCTGGCGGATGCCTTCTTGCCACATCGCCTCCATTTCAAATGGCTTACGGCGATCTCACTCCTCGGCTACGCGCTCGGGCTGCTGTTTCTGTTTGGTCAGCATGGGCGGAACGAGAGCACATTCTATGGGCTCTTTCGGGCCGACGGTCTGACGATCTTCCTGACCATCATCATTCTCAGCGCTGCGATTCTGACGGTGCTTGTCTCGGCCAGCTATATCGAAAACCTCGAGGGACGCATGCCCTTGGGCGAGTTCTATACCTTGCTGGCCTTCGCGATCCTCGGCGCCTTGCTGACAGCGTCGGCCGGTGACCTCGTCATGATCTTCGTCGGGATCGAGCTTTCGTCGCTGGCGACGTATATTCTGACGGCGTTTGCCAAGCGGCGCGAGACGTCGCTTGAAGGTGCGCTCAAGTACTTCTTGCTCGGCATCTTCGCCAGCGCCATCCTCCTCTATGGCATGGCCTGGATTTACGGTTCGACGGGAACCACCGATCTTGACCAGATTTCCCGAAGCCTGCAAGGCTTCGTCTCGGGACAGGACCATATCGAAGCGTCACTGTTGCTGGGCCTCATTCTGTTGATCGTCGGGCTCGGTTTCAAGATGGCGGCCGTTCCCTTCCACTTCTGGACGCCGGACGCCTACGACGGTGCGCCAACACCGGTCTCGGCCTGGATGTCGGTCGTTCCGAAAGCTGCCGCGGTGGCGGCGGCGATCCGTATTCTCGTTCAAGGCCTTGCCCCGCTTCGGGATGATTGGGTCACGCTGATCGCGGTGCTGGCCCTGATTACCATGGTATTCGGCAACATCGTGGCGATCTCCCAGCGCAACGTGAAGCGGATGCTGGCGTATTCATCGATTGCCCACACCGGATATATTCTGGCTGGACTGGCCGCCTATCAGGTGTCGGATGGGTTTGGGAACGGTGGCACGTCGAACGGTGCGATCTCGAGCGTGCTCTATTATTTGCTCGCCTACACGTTCATGAATATCGGCGCTTTTGCGGTCCTCGCCTGGATCCAGCATCGCGGTCGCGGCATCATGCTTCAGGATTTCAACGGCCTCGCTTCTCAGCACGGCCTGCCTGCAGCAGCGATGGCTATCTTCCTTATTTCCCTGATGGGGATCCCGCCGATGGTTGGCTTCTACGGGAAGTACTACGTGATTGTCGCCCTGATCGATGTCAACCTGCTCTGGCTGGCACTGGCGATTGTGGTGATGTCCGCAATCAGCGCGTTTTTCTACCTGCGTGTGGTCGCGGTGATGTACTTCAATGACGCCTCGGAAACCGCAGAACAGAAAACGTTCGACAAAGTCCGCACGCCGCTGCTGGACGCCGGGATCGCGATCATGGTGGTTGCCGTTGTTCTTCTCGGCCTCTTCTCCGGCCCGATCGTCAATCTCGCCGATCAGTGGTCGACAGCGCTGACGCTAGCGGCAGCTGTTCGCCCATAGCAGCTCAGCGCGACATGTAAAGCACAAGAATCATACGGAATCTGGTCGCACGCTGGGTGGTCAGCGGTCGCCGGTCGGGGCTGACTTTCCGCAGAAATGTTAGCACGATCGACTGGAGAGCTTGCCCTCGCCATGCCACGAAGCGAAGCCGAATTGGTGGACACCCCCAGCGGGTCTTGGTGATCGGCGCTTGCGGTGTCAGGCTGCAGACGCCACAGACGACGCAACTGGATTCCGTATCAGATAGTCAAGAACTTTCTCACCACCATGAGCACCGACTCCAACGTAGCTGTTTCGACTTCGCCGCGCTTTCGAAGAAAGCGTTCCTGAGAGACACTCCTGATCTGGTTCGTGAGTAGTGCCGAAGGGGACTTCAACCCACCATCAGGTGGGTTGAGATGAACTTCAACTGTCGTTCCACGTAGTCTGGTGGTGAGTGGTACAACCAGACAAAGCGCTGAAATGTTCCGATTGAACCGATCGTGGGAGACGACCAGCGCTGGTCGTCTCCCACCTTGCTCATGACCACGGATCGGATCGAAATCGACGTCCCAGATCTCTCCCTGCCTGGGGCTTATTCGTTGTTCCACGGATCGTCCTTCAGCCCGTCCTGCAGGGTTCCGTCGAAAGCCGTCATATCCTCTTTGTACCTATCCCAGGCGTCTGGGTCGGCTCTCAGTTCTGCCGCCGAGCGATCGTATGCATCCCAGAATAGAGTATCTTCGTAGTGCTGTACCGCCTCAGCGATGATGTCGCTGACACTCTTGTGCTGGTCCCGAGAAATACGGCGAATTTTATCCTGTGTTTCTGTTGATACGCGAACCGTGACAGAGGTCATCTCGTACTCCGTTTGCTGACACGCTCGACGACACGATGGTTGACGATGAATGTATGAACCTCGTTCTCGTAGGTGTACCCTCTATGGGTGCCATGTTGCAACGCGATCCATCGTCCACAGGCCGATATCCGCATACTGTTCATCCGGATTCCGCATAAAACCATATCGCTCCCCGGCCAAGACCGTGAGCTTACTCCGGCATGAAAATGAAGTTGTTGACATACTCGTTGGAGAGCACATTGGCGGACGACGTAATCTGGTGCTTCGACACATCGAACGCGGAGAGCGGTCGCCGGTACTTTCCGGACTCCAGAAACTCGCCGCGATATCCTTGTGCCATGACCAGATCGAAGACCTGCTCGACCGATCGATGACCGGGATCGTTGTTGACTTCGATCAGGATCGCGGGTCGATGAATCGCGAGCGTTTTCAGGCCGCCGTTCAGCACGTCGATCTCGTGCCCCTCGACATCGATCTTGATGAAACTCACCGGCAACTCGACCGCGGCGAGCACATCATCGAGCCGTCTGGTCTCGACCCGTCGCGTCTCCATTGCGGAATCGCCTGGCTCCAGACTGGACAACGCGGTCTTTTGATGCCCGTGAAGCGATGGAATATGCATGTCTGCAAAGCCGTTTGTCGACGACAGGGCATAGTTGATGACCTCGATCGGAAGGCGAAGCTGTTTCGCCGCGCGAGCGAGCATGCCGGCATCTTCCTGGATCGGCTCGATGCTGATGACCCGTCCATGCTTCCCCACGAGCCTGGCGAGGGTGAGACTGTAGGTTCCGAAGTGTGCGCCGATGTCGACGGCAATCGTCCCGGGACGAACAAGCTTCGAGATCTCGTGAAGCTCCGGCTCACCGAAGAACCAATGAAGCCTGGCATTGCTCCAGAGAACCGCACCGGGCGGCAACTTTCGCATGGGACCACGTTCGGTTCGAACGATAAGCGCTTCCAGATTCATGACCCTCTCCTTCTGCTGCGCGTATCTCCCATAAAGTGCTGCTTCAGCCTTTGGCGCACAAGTCCCTGTCTATAGGTTCGAAAGTCGATTGCCCAGGTGTTTCTGCTGTCGTAAGCAGCAACGTTGGTCCAGTGGTGAATACGGTATAAAGCAGCGTCCCGTACCTGTCCCGAGCCTCACCCTTCATCGCCAATGGATTGCGCGTTTGAACCGTGCAGACTTCTGCACTACTGCGCTTCCCGCCAACAACAAGAAGTTCTCCGGGAACAACGACAGGCGCTTTTGCGATGTCAGTTCCGAATTCTGGGACATCTGTTACCAGTCCAGCCAACCCAGGCACCATGTATGTCCATTGACCGTACCCTTCATAGCTCATCCAGACAGATCCTGCGAGCACGATTGGAGGTAACACTTCCAATTGCTGGGTTCGCCAGGCGATATCCCACACGGCCGTTGCGTCTCGATCGCCATACATCGAGTTTTGACGATCCTCCGAGAAGTAGAAGTTGGCGTTCCAGCTGCCAATACCAATCATCGCAGCCAGCAACAGCAACGCATAGCGGCGAGTGTTCCAGTGCAGAAACTGATCTATCCCCGCGATCAGGACAATCACTCCCGTTCCCGCTGCCAACGCCCAGATAATCGACATGGACAGGAATCGCTGACTCTCCAACCCCTCGGTTTGCGATATACCCGCAGAAATCACGATCCATGTCAGGATCGGAACTTCCGGCCGGGGTCGTGCCGGATTGAGCCGGCTCTGGCGATCGATGAGGCCGCAAACCGCCCATACGCCCCAGCAGACCAAACCAATCATCACGAAGGGGGCAACAAACCAACCGAGGAAGGGAGGATCATGCCGGAAGAAGATGCCGCCATGAACACCATAGGTGGTCGTTTGGCGATCGATAAACGGATAGAGAAGCGCATTCTGAACGACCACGATGCGATCCAGAATGCTGGGAACAACGCTGCTCTCGACACGGGCCGAACGAAACCGTGCCATGAAGATATCCGGGCGACCGGAAAAATAGCCGAGGATCGGCGCGGCGCAGATCACAAAGCCCGCAAACATCCAGAAGCCGAGCCGAATCATTTCCCGTACTGGCAGGCGCTTGCCGTAGATGGGAATCACAACTGCAACACATGCCGCCAGTCCCATAACGAGCGGAAACACCCGTGCCCCGAAATAGCCGTAGAATCCGAGCCCCAGCACGATACCCGACAAGACGGCATCCCAACGTCGACGGGTCGTCAGGGCGCGGTCCAGGAAGTACAGGGCAAAGACGAAAGCAAATGCGTCGCCAATATTGTTCAGCGCATTTCGGCTTGCCCAAACGTGCAGGGGCATGAGCACCAGGATGCCAGCACTTGCCAGCCCGATCCTTTCTCCAAACAGGCGCCGCCCGAGGAGCAGGGTGCCGAGCACGCTCAAAGCGCCAAGCAGCGCACTCCATAGCCGGTAGGATTCAAGACTGGCCCCGAAGATTCGAGGTGCCACGCTATCCATGACCATGTACAGGGTGGGCATTGAGTAGTGTTCGGTCGTGAACGGATTGAGCGGGAGCTGATTGAGGAAATTATTGGCTTCTCCAAGCACGATACCCTCGTCGTTGACGACAATCGTCGGGAACCGATCAAGCATGAAGACGCGCGCCAGAATGGCAATCGCTACAATGAACGCTCCGACGATGACGATCTCGCGGTCCCATCGCCAGGCGCGCCAGCGGCGACGCACAATGCCGGGATCTGCGCGTACGGATGTCCAGAGGCTCCAGCCGCAGGCAATCAGAACGAGGAGAAGACCAAGCAACCAGAGGATGAGGATGTCGGTTGTCGGCTGATCGTTGTGGCGCAACCAGGTGCGTCCAAATGCGATCCCACCGCTGATGAGCCCCGCCGCCGCAATCCAAACCGGGGGCGACGAAACGTCTCCCACCCTAAGCGGTGGAGAGAGGCTCGCTCTCGTCATTCGGGGGATCGATGGCCATGCAAGGAGCACGAGTGCAAGCGCACCGAGGAGATAGAGGCCGAGCGTGAGTACGCTGAGACCCCGGTGGATAAATCCTGCTTGCCCCCCTGCGATTCCCAGAATTGCGAACGCCGCCAGCAACCCAGGTCGCAACCGGTTCCACGCTCCGCGCTTCCCCGGGCTGTTCGAGGGCTCGAATGCAAGCCTGCGGGAAGGCGATAACGGATTCGCGCTGGACGTCGTTTCGACACTCACTGGTTCGGAAACTCCCGGTCAGACTGAACGCCTACGGGGGACCCGGTCGGTTGGATGGTGGACGCAGGCGTAGCTTGAGGGGTTGCCGCAGGTGTTCCCATGATCTGCGCGCGTGCTTCGGGCGAAGTACGTGGTGAGACGGCAGGTGTGCCGATCGGTGAAGCTTCTGGTGAAGCCTGTGGTGATGCTTCTGGTGAAGCATCAGGCGAGGCAACTGGAGTCGCTGCTTCTGGGCGGGTCGTGGTTGCCGGAGTTGCCGGAGCTGCCGGCAGATTTTCAGGTGGCCACGGCTGCGGGACGTAGCTGTAAATCGTGACGCCATCCTGCTGGTAAAGCACATCGAGTGTCTTCTCGCGGGCTGCGACATCGAACTTGCTCAACGCTTCGGAGCCGTAGATGGCCCGCTCCAGTTCACCGACGTAGATCAGCTGGACGTGATATTTGTCGAGCACGGGAGAGACCGATTCGAACGTCCCCAAGCCTCCGTAGATCGTTGTCACATCTGCGATCCGCTGCATGACGAACGGATCGAAACCCGGTCGTTGGAGAAGCTCTTGCTGCGACCAGCCGATCACGGTCGGGATGCCGGTCATTGCGCTGATACGGCCTCCCCATTGGTATTCGGAAGTTTGAGCCTCCAATAGCACCGGCAAACCGCCGACATGACCGCGTAACCACGCAACGCCAGCCAGATCCGATGCCAGCGGGATTGTTACTTGCTGTCCGGTGGCGTTCGTGACCGCCAGGTTCGCCTCATTAAGATAGGCGAACCCGTTCATGGTCGGCGGAATGTCCGAGAAACGGTCCTTCCATCGAAGCGGTGTCGCCACCACCGGATAGGCAATCGCCATCACGACCAGGATCGTGAGCGCTGTTCTCCATGGCAACTCGATCGCATAACTCCACGTCCTGTCCGTCCTCGACGGCGGGGCCGGAACTTCGCCTTCCCCGGTGTGATGTTCAGCCCAGGCGATATCCTCCGGACCTTGCAGTGCGCGTCGCTGGAAGCTGTCGATCATCATCGCCATTCCAACGGAACCGGCGATACCGAGAAGTACCCATGCCATCAGCGAGAGCTTGAATGCCGTGTTCATTCGGCCGATGTCGTCGGCGAGCCGAATCCAGTCGGTCGCCAGCAACAGCACAAGCCCCAGACCAACCATGCCGAGGAGGACCAAGTGCACGCGATCCTGTTGCCGATACCACATGACGATTGCCACGACGATAAGCATGCCGGCAAGCAGCACCGAGGGTGAGTTCAGGATCACGGCAGCAACTGCCCCGGCGATCAGCAGGAATGCGCCGAACGAGGCGTTGATCGCACTGAAGGGTTGTTGATTCTCCTCCAGCGAGGCTCGGCGGGTCGAACCGATCAGCCGAGCCAGTTCGAGTCCGAGATAACTGGCAACCGCAAAGATCAGCACGCTGTTGATCGCCAGGAAGTCGCTGATCGTCGTTTGAGTATCGCGATACACTTCGACCGCGCTCGGGAGCGTCCCGTAATGGGAGAGATACGGTTGCCACAGGATGCGCGAGCACACCACCGAAACGATCGTGAACACACCCAGATCGCGCACCAGCAGCCATGGTTTGGTCCAGCCGAATTGGGTGCCTGCGGTGACGATGGCAACACAGATGAGCAGAAGCAAGGCAGGCGGGTAATACCACGAGCTGGATGTCATGAGCAGGCCGCAGAAGAATCCACCCAAAACCGCGAAAATAAGCGCCTGTCGCCAACCACCAAGACTCGCCAGCAGCTCCCACGACTTGAGTGGCGTTCTCGGCATGCCCGCGTCCGAGAGATGATCCGCGGCTTCTACACGGTCGACCGATTGGGCTCCATCGACAACGGGACGCATGCCGTCGCTCGGACGAATCGTTGCATAAGCAAGTGACACAACGACGATCAGGAACGCGGTCAGAAACGGAAGTGCCAGATAATGCGGCTGCAGGTCGCCAAAGAGGAAACTGAAATAGGGGAATTCGTTGATCGTGCCGGGGATCACACGCGTCGGATCCCAATAGGTGTTCGATTGAAGATCCGGCCGAGACACGAAGAGGACGACAACCCCCCAGACGTAATCGGAGAATCCACCTAGGTTGGTCAGGATTTCCGGTTTTGCCCGCGCACCCTGGTAGCCCTGTCCGAGCGAGCGAATCAACTGCAGATTTCCGAGGAAGCCGACCAGCAACGGCCCGAACAGACCATATCCGATTATTCTGAGGTGTGGGCGAACGGTGCCCACGGTATTGCGGAGCGTAGGGATGAGGCGGGAGATCAGCGCGGCCGTAACACTCCACGTGTTGAGCATCAGGAGCGCGAAAATCGATGGGATGGCGAGATTGTATGAAACTTCCGGCACGATCCGTGTCAGGCGCGTCAATACAGCCCAAGGCACAAGTCCCCAGTAGGAGTAGTGGATCGTCCCACCCGAGAACCAGGGATCGTACGGCGGGAAGTAGGGCGTGCGGATCGTTGCGATGAAGAAGGCGAGGTCGATCGGTTTCTCGCCTCCGCGGAAAGGATGCCAGAGATCGGGATTCCGAGCCCTGACCCAGACTGCGAACAGGAAGACGACAAGGAAGATGACCTCGGTCCCGGCAACCCACAACCAGCGCGCGCGCATGTCCTGCCACCACGCCCTGCGCAAGTCACCACGGATCATCAACAACGCCGCACCGGCCATCACCAGCCAGCCAATCACGATCGGAATCGGACCGAACGCCAGCAGGCGCAGACTCGCGATCATCCAGGCGACATACGAGACACCCACCAACCCGAACGTCTTGGCCAGCGCATAACCGCGGTCCGGCAACCGCCTGAGAATTCGCCAGAGGATCGGGATCGCCGGCAGACTCAGAAGTTGGAGCGCGAGATACCACCACAACGCTGGCCAGTGTGACGTCAGCTGCGATGGAAATCGATCGAAGATGTCGCCCCATTCGCCGGTCAGATAGTAGGCGTCCTGTCCCTGGGCATCGAGCATCTGAACGCTCGGGGAACCTTGCACGGGCCGCAGGTTGATCGCGCCGGATTGGAGCAGCGCGTCATCGAGATAGGTCCACGCCGTGTGGTAGTTCCAACGATCCGACTTCTTGAAGATGTACACCGTCGGGTGTTCGTAAACTGTCAGGCTTTCTTCGGAGGAGTGGTCGTCGATCCGGATCGGTCCGATCCGGGGGGGGGAATCGAATGTCTTGACGAGATCGAAGCCGAGATCGCCCGAGAACAGGGCCTGATAATAGGCGGTTGCAGACGGGTAGCGATAAGGCATTCGGCTGATCGAGTCGACAAGCCGGCGACTGCTGATAATGACATAATCGGCACGGTTCAACGTCCCGACCAGATCGTCGATCTTGCCCTCGGTTTCATCGGCGTAGGGGAACGTCTGAATACTGACGAACGCCGAGCAATCGACATCGGGCACGCAGTAGGGGAGACCATCGTCCCAATACTCGGACGTGATCGTGCTCCCCGCCGGGATATTCTTGTACATCCATGAAGACGCTTCGATTCGAGAGAGTGGCTGGATGAAGATATTCGTGTACGCCACGCCATAGAAGGCGGTTATTGCCACCACGAGGATTGGGACGATGTAGCCGGGGTGGCTCCATTTGGGCCATGACGACGGGAGCCGAAGTCGCTTCCCCGAGAACCACGGCACGTCACCTCGGCGGCGGGCCCAGAACACCAGCTGACTCAGCAGCATGCCGGACAGGATCGCCAGTTGGGGGAATGCAGGCAGGATGTAGCGCTGTGTTTTGACGAACGTGGATCCGTAATACACGATATGGAACCCGCACCAGACGACGATTCCCAACAGCCACCAGGATGGCCACCTTCGCGAGAACAGGATCCGGTAGGCACCGATCCCGAGGGCGACAAGGGCCGTGATTCCAAACGCGGGGAACATGCTCCAGCGAACCATATTCTCGACCAGGAACAGGACTGGCGTGCGATTCGCCCATTGGATGCTGGGCGGGTAATCGAGCTTGTTGGCCTGCATCTGGCTCCAGTAGCTCAACGCCGACGTCCAGCGAGGATCGAGCCGGAACGACCACGGCGACGGACCTTCGAACGCATACGGTTGCGTGAACCGGAAGGTGAACAGGGCGACGATCAGCGTCAGCACCGTTGCCAGCAGGATTGGAAAGGCGTGTGCTGGCCGCGGCGAGCGGAACATTCTGCTCGGCCTGGGCATCAGTGATTGCCAGCCCCACGTGCGAATTTCCTCCAGCACCGGGAGCGCGAGGAAGCCAAGCGTGATGAGGGCGTTCGGCTTGCTTGCGACCGCCAGTCCAAGCATCAGCCCGGTCAATGCGAACCAGCCGAATCTCTTCCGCCGGGATGCGTAGAGACAGAGGGTGAAGGTCGCGGTGACGAAGAAGAGGGCGATGGAATCGACCGTCGCGTAATGCGCGGTCTGGATCATGAGGGCGGTGAACGTCAGCAGGAGCGCGGTGAAAATCCCGGCCAGCCTGTTGGCGAGCATGCGGGCCGCCCAGGCCGCCATCGCGACCGTACCCACGTCGCCAAGCGCAGAGAGCCAGCGACCTGGCAAGTGCGCGTTCCCATATGCGGAATTACCCGTCAGCAATCCGATCAGCTTCGTGAGAAAGAGAGGAAATGTTCCATACAGATAACTTCCTTGATCGTTGTTGTATGGATTGAGGGGAGATGTGGCGCTATTGAAGTACTCGTGCAGGTTGTGTGGCCATCTGATCGCGGTCGTGACCATCGTGACGTATCGCTCGTCGGGGTGAAGGTAATAATTCGAACCCCAGCCAATACCGGTGAATCGAAGAATCGCCGCGACGATCAGGATCAGGAAAAGCAGACCCCCGAACTGAAGCTCGATCGGCCCGACTCGAAGCATCGGCGGCTCGGGGGTCGCCTGTTCGGCTCGTCGATCGTCGATCCGATCGGTTGCTTCCCGGCGTGGCTGCGGTACCTGTCGTGGCGAAATTCGTCGTCGGTGATGGTTACGCAGGTGCATGGCAGATCTCGCATCGGGGTTCGGTCGTGAGCCGGAGTGATGTTGAAGGGCTGGCCTGGCGATCGTGTCTATGGCCGGCTTTGCAGCATGCATCATGCGAACAAGGAAGCAGAATGGCGGCAGGATCTATGCAGAGCTTGCTCATTTAGCACCAGCGTGCGAATCGACTGATGCCGATGTCGCTGGTTGGTGCACGCCCGCATCCTCACCTCGGTAGACATGCTCGTAGGCGTCGACGGTCCGCGCGAGGCTGAAACGCCGTGAAATCTCGTCCGCCGGTCGCGTGAAGTGTTCGGGGTGGCTGATGACGTCCAGCAGCGCGTTCGCCAGATCTGCCACGTCTCCGGCTTTCGCGGTGCGTCCCATCCCCGTCATGCGGACAGGCTCGCGAACACCTGGAAGATCGCTGCTGACACTGGGCGTTCCGCACAGCATCGCCTCGACCTGCACCATCCCGAACGTCTCCGTGCCATTGGTGCTTGGCAGGGCCAACACGTCGCAGGCGGCGTAGAAATCTGTGAGTTCTTGATCGCTGAGTAGCCCCAGGACGCGGACGTGCTGCTGATAACGCGTGATCCACTCGTCCCATGGTCCGTTGAGCGGAAGATTGGTCCGCCCATCCCGGTTCGGGCCCGCCAAGGCAAACGTCGCGTTGGGGAACGACGCCAAAATGGTCGGGATCGTTTGCATCAGGATGTCGAGCCCCTTCTCACTGGTAAATCGACCAACGTAGCCCACGACCGGTCCGTTGCCCAGGTTGCGCTCGGCACGGAAACGGCTGCGCGCATCCGGTGATGGCTGCGGAATGACGATTGGCGGCGGAATAATGCTGACCCGCGTACCAACCCGCGTCACAGTCGGTGATATCGATGCCTGGTCCTGCGTATTGGCGATCGTCCGATGCGCGAGCCGACCCGCCGCGATACTGCTCCACCGTCCCACCTTCGGTGCCAATCGCTTGAGGAGGCTGCCATCGAGCTCGAGATCTGCATGATGTGTCACCACGACGCGTTTTCTCATCGCGCGGCCGATCGCGGAGAATCCAGCCGCCTCGGCCATCGGCAGATGCAGATGCAGTACATCGTGGTCGCGCAGCAATCGCACGCCGGTCGGCAGAAAGCCAGGCATCAGCACAGCCCGGTCAAGGTTCGCGGCGATCGGCACACGCACGATTCGCACTCCCTCGGCCGTCATCTCATCACGCGGCATAGAAGGATCGTGCAGGGATGTCAGCACCGTCACCCGGTGACCTCGCCGCACGAGTTCACGGGAAAGGCGTTCCGCGTAGATGGTCAATCCACTTGTGTATGGCGTGTAAAAATAGAGGACCTGGAGGATATCCAAGGTCGACCTCCGGGACGTTGACGTATCGGTCGGTTCGTGGGCCCAGCCCATTGTGGTGAAGCATATCCGCTTGTGATCGCAGCGCCCGTGCAAGCATAGCAAAGCTTGCGTCCTGACGGGGTCCACTCCGGGAAGGGGCGCGGCGATGACTGTTGGCCTATCCGGCGAGTGCCATCCCGCCACGATCCTTCCGTCGATACAACGAAACCATATTCCGTTTCGACGCGTTGCGTTCATATAATAGAAGGCATACGCACGTTCTTTCCCGGAATGGCACTCACGTGGCTTCAAGCGACCTGCCGCATATCTCCCCCACGACCATGATCCCGTTGCCGTCGCGCGAACGATTCGCGCATCCGGGGCCGGTGAATCTGCCACGCCCGCTGACGCTCTTTGTCGGCCGTTCCTCCGAGATCCAAACCATTCTCGCCCGGATCCGGATGCCGGGCGTTCGCCTCTTGAACCTGATTGGTCCCGGTGGTGTTGGCAAGACCCGGCTCGCGATTGCCGTCGCTGGGCAAATGAGCGAAGACTTCCCCGATGGGATCCGTTTCGTTCCGCTGGTCGCTGTCGAGGATCCGGCGCATGTGCTGTCGATGATAACGGGCACGCTGGGCATTCGCGAATCCGGCCGGTCTGTTGCGGGCGATCTCGCACAGTTCGTTGGTGGGCGACGCATGCTGATCGTGCTCGACAATCTGGAGCAGGTCATCTCCTCGGCGTCGTCTCTCGCGCACCTGCTCGGACGCTGCCCAAATCTTGTGATACTTGCGACAAGCCGGGTCCGGATGCAGGTCTCCGGTGAAAACGAATATCTGGTACGGTCCATGCACCTTCCCGATCTGGCCACTCCCTTGGTCGCCGGCGAGATCGCGTCGTTCGATGGTGTGGCCCTCTTTATCGATCGCATGCGCGCGATCGAACCGGAATTCGTGGTCTCCGACGTGCAGGCGAGGACGATTGTCGAGATCTGCCATCAACTCGAGGGCCTTCCGCTCGGGATCGAACTTGCCGCAGCCCGCACCAGCATCCTGTCGCTGGCCGATGTGCTCACCCGGCTGCGGAATCCGCTCGATTTCCTGACGGGAGGCGCAGTCGATCATCCGCCGCACCAGCGCACGATGCGCGATACGGTTGCCTGGAGTTACGAGTTGCTCTCACCTGTCGAGCAGCAGATCTTTCGCCGCTTATCCATCTTCTCCGGTGGATTCACGGTCGAGGCTGCGTCGATCGTTGCGACCGTGTCTTCTCTCGATGTTCTGGAGGACCTTTCATCGCTGGTTGATAAGAGCCTGATCCGCAAGATGGGAAACGATGTCCAGGCAGCGCGTCTTACCATGCTCGCCGTGATTCGTGAGTACGGCTTCGAGCAGCTGAAACTGGTCGGAGAACTCATCCTCGTCAGTGAGGGTCATGCGTCCTTCTTTCTTGCGTTCGCCGAGGAAGCTGATCGCCACCTGGTCGGACCCGATGCCTCCACCTGGCTGAATCGGCTGGACGCCGAGCGGGCGAACTTGCGGACCGCATGCGGGTGGTTTGCCGGCGCGGGTGATGGAGGGCGGTTTATCCGCCTGATAACCTGCCTGCAAAAATTCTGGATCACTCGTGGACACTACAGTGAGGGTCGTCAGTGGTTCGCCCGTGCAATCGAGGTCGCGAGCATGCCTGATGCCGACCCCCGCTGGCGGTTCGAGGCGTTGCGCGGGGAGGCCTGGATTGCGCTCCGTCAGGGCGATGGCGCATCTGCCAGCCGCGATAGCGCGGCGAGCCTGGCTCTCGCACGGGAACTCGGCGACCGTCGTCAACTGGCACGCGCGCTCGAACTCGCGTCGGCGGTCGCACGGCGCGTGGCGGATGACACCCTGGCGCTCGAATTCCTGCGGGAAGCGCTGGAGTGCAGCCAGGCGGAACAGGATCTCGCCGGTATCGCTCAGGCGCTTCATCAGATCGCGACCGTGACGATGAACCTCGGGCGGCTTCAAGATGCTCGCGACCTGTTCCCGGCCGTGATCGCCGCCTATGAGGAGACTGGCGATGCGCATGGAGGTGCCATCGCCCGCGATTCGGAGAGCATCGTCCTGTATTGCCTCGGTGATTTCGTGGCAGCAGACGAATCGGCGCGAATGGCCGTCCGTGTCTTGCGCGCTGTCGGTGACAAGCGTGCGCTGGCGGTAGCTTTGGGCCACGTAGCCAAGTGCGCGCAGGAACGTGGCGATCTCGAACGCGCCTGGTTGGCGCACGAGGAATGCCTTCCCATGCGACGCGATATCGGGGATCTTCGTGGGCTCGCCGTCTGGCTGGAAGGGATCGCGATGCTTCTGGCCAAATGCGACCAACCGGAAGCTGCGGCGATGGTGCTGGGAGCGACCGGAGCTGCGCGGGACCAGGAGGGCGCTCCCTATTACGGCAACGAACTGATCGATCACCAGCGAACCGTCGCCCTGATTCGCGCGCGAGTGCATGAGGATCGTTACGAGTCGGCCGTCCGCACTGGACGGGCAAAAATGATCGATGCGGTGATCGACCACGTCGTCCGGATCGTTCCGGATGTCCTCGCGACCGCGACCGCCACGTCCACCGCCGTGTTGACGTCTGAGGCGGAGGCATTTTCGTTTCCCTCCGCCTGGGGTTTGACCCCACGCGAAGCGGATGTCTTGCGCCTGATCGCCGCTCGACACAGCGATCGTGAGATCGCCGATGCGCTCTTCATCAGCCGGTATACGGTTGCCCGCCATGTTGCCGCACTCCTCCGCAAGCTCGATGTTCGGTCCCGTCATGAAGCCGCCCGTCTGGCGCTCGAACATGCTTCCGACCACAACTGATCGCACTCGTCATTGAGCGGGTCTCGTCTGCATGGCGTGTTCCGTTGGCAGACACCGCTGGTCGCACCGCTGGTCGCACCGCTGGCTTGTCCGCGATCTCTCCTGTTCCCCTAACCTCCTCGATGCAGGTCTTCATCTGATTGGAGGCTTGGAAAGTTGGGACTAACCATGTCCTTCCCGAGATGCTGCATCCGACTAACCACATCCCTCGCAGCAAATGCTTAATCTCTACCGATGCCTCCACCGTCACGCGCACCCATGATCGTAAGACCAGTGCGACGTGCGGGTAGCCGACGCTCGGCATCGCGCTGGATCGTATTGATTTCGTCGTGATGGCGGAGAACGTGTCAGCAGCGACTCCGGTATCCAGCGTCGATGGGAGTAAAGACATGTCGCACCTAGGACCCAATCGGTATCGCCCGGCAGGCCGGAGATCACAACAGCGAGCCCGGCTCCATCTGTTTGTCACGATCTTCGCGATGATGGCTTTGGTATCCACTGGGCTTTCACAGACGATGCAGGTTGCTGCTTCGGCTCCCGGTGATGAAACGCCGACGGAGCAGGTCGAGCAGCCGACCGAGCCGCCACCAATCGAACCCACGGATGAACCTGCGCCGCCCACCGAGGAAGCAGTACCGACAGACCCGCAGGTGACGGCCACTGTCCCGGAGACGCCACCGGCAACGACGGAGACGCCTGCGCCGACCGTCGCGAACGAGCTGATCGGCACTATCAACGTCTACTATGCCGAGTGCTCGGCCGGTGTCGATGTGACGAGCGCGACGAGCGACGATCTCACCAACACCTGCGTCACGCAGCGAAACGGGGTCCAGTTCCAGATCAGTGCCTCGGGCACAGTGATCGGGACGCAGGCAACGGGGTACTTTGGCGACAGCTTCGTCGGCTTCGACCAGGTGCCAACCGGATCTGTCACCGTCAGCCAGTCGACGGCGCCCGCAGCGCTTGCCGTCTATTGCAACGGCATTGTCTCCCACGGCGGACCGGAGACAGGGCTTCAGCGTATGCCCGTCTCTGGCGGTGCAATCACCTGGAATCTCCTTGATGACGAGATCGCATACTGCTCGTGGTTCGTCGGAGCAGAAACCGGTGCACCGACGGCCGGTTCAACCGTTTCCTCCTCGCCGACTGCCAGCCCGTCCACCCAGGGCGAGCAGCTCGGAAACATCAATGTCGAGTACTGGCAATGTGCTGCCGGGTTCGATCCCTCGGCGGCGAGCCCCACCGATCTCGAAACCAACTGCACCGCCCAACCCAACGGCATCGTTTTCAAGATCAGCAATGCATCTGGTCCAATCGCGACCGAGACGACTGGTGACGACGCCGACGGAGCGGTCGATTTCAGCGAGGTGCCCACGGGATTGACCACGATCAGCCAGGTTCCGGCTCCCGGATCGGCGGCGGTCATCTGCCACGGCATCGTTTCCAACGGCGGTCCCGAAACGGGCGACATGCGTTTGCCGGTCGCGAACGGCGCGGTGACCTGGAATCTGATCGATGAGGAAATCGCCTTCTGCAACTGGTACACCGGTGGTGTCACCGGCACGCCATCCAGCCTCGCCAGCATTGCCATCCATGCCTTCACCTGTCCGGCAGGATACGATTGGTCCACGAACGCCGTGTCACCCCAGAACGCGTGCGTCATGCCGATGGATCGCGTCTCGTTCGACATGACAGATTCGTTGCCGAACAGTGCGGGGTGGATGTTCGAAACCGGTGGAGTCGGTACCGGCGTGGACGTGATAGAGGGACTTCAGCCCGGTTCCTACACGTTCAAATCCTTGCCACGCGCGGATGCCTCACAAACATTTCTGTGGGATTGCTATCCGGCCGATGGAACATCCTCTCGCACCGCACCGTTGGCCGAGGGGCTCGATTTTTCCTTCAATCTCCAGGCGAACACGAGAATTCGCTGTGATGCGTTCGTGGTGCCATTGCCATCCGAGACCGGTTCGCTGGTAGTCCAGTACCGGACGTGCCCCGCAAATTTCGATGTCACGACCTCCACATCCGATATCGCGCAAACGACCTGCACGACAAGTCCCGCCGGCATTCAGTTCCAAACCCAGAATGTCGACGGAATGAGCGATGCAAGAACGACCGATGCATCGCCCGGCGGAGTGATCTTCGATCCTGTCGCCGCCGGATCGATCACCGTCGTTCAGACTCCGGCCCCGGCCCCGGCCAGCAACGGGGTGGCCTTCTGCCAGACCTTTGCACCGGGACTGACGTCGATCCCACCGGTGGAGAACATCGCGATTCAGAATGGAGCCATCAATCGCACGATCGTGGCGGGCGGCATTCTCGAATGCACGTGGTATGTGGCCGATCCGAATTCCGGCTTCGGTACGGTGTACATCAACAAGCATGCCTGCCCGGCCGGATTCGAGGCCTACAACGCCGACATCTATCAGATGTCTGCCAACTGCCACGACAACGCGGGCGCAGTCGACTTCTCGCTCCATTACCCTGATGGCGTGACAGCGCAAGGAGGGACCACCAGCGGCTCGGGAATCAACGATGTGCGATGGACAACCGTTCCTGCGGGCAAAAGTTCGATCTGGGAGGACAATCCGACGGGCTATGGTTCGCCCGTGGTGTTCTGCAAGGTCGAACTCGAAGACGGAACTGACGTCCTTCCCTATGCGGAGATCCCGACAATCGACGGCCGCGCGATCGAGTGGAATCTTGCAGGGGGCCAACTCCTCTCGTGCGACTGGTACAACGTGCCGTCCGGGACGGGTACGGTCCACATTCTGAAGCATGCCTGCGCGGCGGGCTACGATATCACCGGCAAGACGATCTACAACTTCGCCGCCGATTGCCACGAGAATGCTGGTGCAGTCGAGTTCAAGGTGAATGCCAGCGGGACGATCTACACCGGCACTACAACCAACAGCGGCATCAACGATGTCAACTTCCCCGGACTGCCGGCGGGAACGATTTCGGTCACGGAAACCCTGGCAGCCGGCACCGGGTTGGGCAGGCCCGTCGTCTTCTGCAAGGTCGATCTGGAGAATGGGACGGATGTCGTGCCCTTCGCCCGGATTCCGGTCGTCAACGCCTCCACGATCGATTGGCAACTGGGCACCGGTCACGTCCTCTGGTGTGACTGGTACAACGTCCCCCAGCCCACACACGTTTCCGTGACAATCTACAAGTTCGGTTGCGGTGGCAGCCCGAACACCTATATGACCGGCGGCCTGCCGGATTATCAGAAGTTCAACAGCCTCTGCACCAATCCACTCCCGGGAGTGATGTTCACCGCGACGAATGCAGGCGGAACCGTCGCGACCGGTACGACGACCAATTCCAATCCGCTCACACTGGCAAACATTCCGGTCGGTACCGTCTCGATCTCCGAAGCGCTGCCCAGCGGGTACGGGACGCCATACATCTTCTGCGGTCCTGACTACGCCAACGGATTGCAGGTGGCTACCGACGCCACGATCACCCTCTCATTGACCGGACCGAGTGGAATCATCTGCAGCTGGTACAACGTGCCGACCACTCCAGGATCGCTCAAGATCTACAAGTGGACCTGTCCACAGGCGTACGACTACACAAAGCCAGGTGCGAATCCGGTCGTCGATTGCACGAAGCCGACGAACGGGATTAATTTCACCCTCACGGATTCGGACCCGGCGACGGTCGATCTTCAGACCATGACTGGTGATTCCATTCAAGGCGCGGTCACGTGGGGTGGCCTCCCGAACGGCGATTACACCGTCAGTGAAACGGTGCCCGATGGCATCGCCCAGGTTTTCGTGCTCGATTGCACGGGGAGCCTCGTTCCAGCCATTCATCCGACTCCGCTCTGGGTCGGCAATCCCTTTCGGATTTCGGTCGGCAGCGGTGATGCCATCGTCTGCAACTGGTACAACGTGCCGATGAAGAGCGCAGATAGCGGCGACCTCACCATTCATGCCTACATCTGCACGACCAGCACCTATGTCTCAGACGTGCAATGCGAAACCTACGAGCAAGGCAGGAAGTTCTCTATCCAGCCGGGCGCGCTCTCGGGAACGACCAACCAGTATGGTGTGCTTGCACTCCAGGGCCTGAATGCAGGCAATTACACGATCGCGGAGGCTGATGATGGCCAGCCATGCAGGATGGTCGCGACCCAGCTCGACGGGAACAACACCGCCGTGAACGTGCTCGACCCGAGTGGCAGTGTCAAGGTCACCGGTGGGCGGGAGACCGTCGTCGGTGTCTACAACTGCACAGCCAAGCCGTCCGGGGGCGGCAAGCTGCCCACCAGCGGCAAGCTGCCGACCAAGTTTCCGAACACCGGCATGCAGGATACCCAGGTGATTCAGCCGGAAACCGCTCCTGATATCGCAGGAACACCGGTCGGCGAATCCTGCCTCCCTGCCGGAACGCCGACCGCCTCGACCCCTGAGTCGGGCACCTCTTGCGGCTCGGTCCCGGTGTCGATCCGGATCGACGCGATCACCGTCGATGCGACAGTGGAAGTGCTTGAAACAGTCAACGGAGAGATGCAGCAGCCAACAGGTCCGTCCGATGTCGCCTGGTACAAGGAAACTCCCAAGCTGGGAGCTCCTGGCAACATCGTGATGGCGGGCCATCTCAATTACTGGGGCGTCCCGGAGGGCGTCTTCTTCAACCTGGCCACACTGCGGTCTGGCGACCGCATCGAACTCACCGGCGATAGCGGCAAAGTCTTTGTCTACCAGGTTGAATCGGTTTCGCAGGCGGATGCAACACTGCCTCCTGCGGAAGGTGTGCTCGGTGTCACGACTGAGCCGATCCTGACGCTGATCACCTGCGGTGGGCCGTGGAACGCCGAGACTTCGCTCTACACCGAACGGACTGTCGTCCGCGCGGTACTCGTTCAGCCCTAAGCTGGCTCTGCAAACCCTATCAATGCCGGGCGGACATCGGGTCCGCCCGGCATCTCTTGATTCACATTCAACCGCTGGCCCTGCGTACCATCGTAGAGGCAACCTCAGGGTTCGCCTCTACGATGGTGTCAGACCTCCGGATCGAGATCGGTTGCCGCAATCGCATCTTGTCGTTCCGGCAGCCTCAATATCCACTCGCACACCAACGACTCCGATTCCGCAAGAAACGTCAAACGCTCACACCCTGGCCGCTCCTATGCTTCTCTTCTCCACATGCTTGCTGTCCGTTCTCGCTACGACGCGACCCACCTCACCCTTGGGCGCACCGACCAATAACGGTCCCCACAATTGTCACGCCGCATTTCGGGATCACGAAAGCAGCTTGGCCTTCTGCTGTTCGAACTCCTGCTGAGACAGTATCCGTCTCTCTTGGAGTGAATTGAGCTTTTCGAGCTCGTCTGCCACGTAAGAGAACGTTGAAGGGCTGGAGGCAACGACAGCGGGATTGACCGACCCATCCCGCAGATCATCAATCTTCAGCTTTAGTAGCCGGAACTGGTCAAACTGTTGATTATTGGCAATCGTGATACTCAGTTCGTCTTTGTACAGCACCCCAAATCCCTTGCTGCAGGTTAGTATCCCCAGGTGCGCTGAACTGGATATAACTCTTCGTGGTTCCTGGTCTCTTCAGTTGTATGCCGGTGATATCCCGAATGCGTATCTCTGAGGTTCCGTCAGAGCGTCTATTGATCTTTGACAGGACACCCGTATGACAGAGCACGACTCTATTGTTGAAAAGCAGCACATTTCCATCGGCGCCGACAACCTCCATCATTAAACTATCATTCGGTTTGACGCCACTCTGAGCCTGCAAGGAGCGAATATGAGCCAAAAGTTCTCCATGGCGTCTGCATCGTTCTTGCTGGCCAGCAGAATCGAGTCCTGATCCTTCACCGCCGTATTTCTCGACGGTGGGGGAGTATGGTCTCCAGCCAGTCGGATAGTGGCAGACCCACGTGTGCCCCACATGGGTGGATCTGTAATCTTGATGTCGCCTATCTCGGATACCTGATAAACATTCAAGTTGGTGAAACCTCGAAAGACTTTGGTCGCAACGCCTTTTCGACGTAGCTCAAGCCGGTCTTCATACAGTTTCAAGGTACCGTCTACGCCACTTACAGAAAAGATCGGGGATTTGTCTATGCCCATTGGTTGCTCCACTATCCGGGGAATGGCGGGAATGCGATTCCTGCTAGAGTAATCAACAATATCTCGCTTTTTGGAGTCAAGCGACACTCTCGTTGCCCTTGACTCCTGCGTGAGGATGGACAGGTATGTCCAGCAGTTAAGGGGGTAAGAGACAGAAAGACAGCTTAGTGCGCAAGTACCACGGCCGTACAACAAGACTCATTCGGCGGATCGGCCCGTTGCGCTGGTCATGCGTAGGAAAATTCTTTGACAACTGCAGTATCCGTCGGCAAGTTTGACTCGTTCGTGGACGAGCAAACTCCTTGCGAAGAACGTACCTTTCATCCCTGATCGGCCTTTTCTATACCGATCGGTATATTAATTATTTAATTTCTTCATGCATCTAGGCGCTGACACACGCGCCTCTATCCGATGTGCAGAAGCGAGACGAGCACCAGTGCCATCGTCACGAGGAGCACGGTCAGCCCCGCGATCACGACGGCAACTCGCGCACCGCCCTGTCGTACGCTGCGCACGTCGACCGTCAATCCCAGCGCAGTCATCGCGATCGCGGTCAGCACCTTGCTGACATCCTGTGCGTGCGTGCCGATCGTATCCGGGACCACACCGAGTGTCCGCAGGATCGCGAGTACCAAAAATCCGATCACGAACCATGGCAGAAAGCGGGTTATCTTCGATAATGAGAAGGCCCGCGCCGTTTTCTCGGGGACCTCGGTGCGGTCTCGGAATATCCAGGCAAAGATCGCGACGACCGGTCCGAGCAACAGGACCCTTGTCAGCTTGACGAGACTTCCAATCTGACCGCTCTCCACGCTTACCGGGAATGTCGCGGCCAGCACTTGCGGAACGGCGTAGACCGTCAAGCCGGCAATGACGCCGTAGCGTTCGTTGGAAAGATTGAGTGGTGAGATCAGCAACGGGAGGGTGAGCACGACACCGACACCAAAAACAGCGGTCAGGGCGATCGCGCTCGCGACTTCCTGCTTCTTCGCCTTGATTACGGGCGCCACGGCGGCGATCGCCGAGTTGCCGCAGATTGCATTTCCGACTGCGACGAGGATGGACAGGCGCGTACCGAGACCAGCCGCCCGTCCGATCCCTACTCCCATCAGAATGGTGATCGTGACACTGATCAGGACCGCGATCACGAGTTTGGTCCCGGCGTCGACGAGCTTGTGAAGATCCAGTGACGCGCCAAGGAGGACAATTGCAAACTCCAGCAATTGCCTGGACGCGAAAGTGATTCCGGGCGTGAACAGGTCGCCGGGTTGCCAAAAACTCCGAATCGCGATGCCGAGGATAAGCGCCAGCACCAGCGGCTCCAGCAACGGATAGCCGATGATCGCTTTTTCGACCTGCGCGAGTCCGATCGCCACCAGGGTGATGATGGCCGCTATCGCCAGCCCGGGTGCAATGCGCCGCAGCCAGGAACCGTTGTCTCGAATATCAAACGTCGTCGTCAGCCATAATCGAAGGTCGTGAATCGGTGTATCCTCCATCTCCGCCGCTGATCATCGCATGATTTTCGCCGCTCGCAACATGCTTGGGGCGCTCCGTTTGCGGAGCGGGATCGTGCGATGATATCCGCATGACAGCGCTCGACATCGAATCATCCAAATTACTCGGGAGATTGAACCAAAAGTGACTACTGAACGAAAGCGCGTGCTGGTGACCGGAGCCGACGGTTTGATCGGGAAAATGGTGATCGATGCGTGGCGAGACAGTCCGCGATTCGAAGCCATCGGGCTCGCCCGCAAACCTGGTCCCTACGCCGATCTGCTGGGAGACATCGCCGACCTCGATGCGATCCGACCGGCGTTCGACGGGGTTGATGCCGTGGTCCACCTCGCGGCGACCTCGGCTGTCTCGTCATCGTGGGATGACGTACTGGCGAGCAATCTGATCGGTCCCTACAACGTCTTCGAAGCCGCTCGTCTGGCTGGCGTGAAGCAGGTCGTCTTCTCATCATCGAATCATGCGATCGGGACCAACGAGACGCAGAACCAGCCTGAACTTTGGGAACTCGATGATCCGCGAGTATGGGACGAAACTGCCGAGATCAAGCCGGACTCCCTGTATGGTGTGTCGAAGGCATACGGTGAGGCACTTGCCCGCTACTACGTCGATCATCATGGGTTGAGCGCATATTGCCTCCGGATTGGTGGTACCCGTGGCAAGGATGATCCAACCCATCCCGCAAACCTCTGGAAGACGGAGTTCGATCGCGATCCCGAGAAGCTGCATACCCGCAAGCGGATGCGGGCGGTCTGGCTCAGCGAACGCGATTGCGTTCAGCTGATCGAGCGATGTCTCGACTCTGACGAGCGCTGGTTCCTTGGGTATGGCATCTCCGACAACCCGCGCAAGTTCTGGGATATCGACCATGCAAGGCGGGTGCTCGGCTACGATCCTCAGGATAGTGCCCCAGTGGAAATCGTCCCCGATCGCAGCGGGAACCAGTAGGTTGTTGCGTCTCGATTGAGGGGCAGCATGACACTCATCCGCTGCACGAGTGAGTTGTCGACCTCCGACGTGCTACCCCCCGACGTGCTACCCGACGTGCAACCCGAGGCGCGGCAGAACTGACGGGAAGCTCGACGATGTTGCCGTCTCGGTTCCCGGGACTCCCTGACGAGCCGGCGGGACGGCGAGCTGGATACCGGCGCAATCCAATCATGTTTCTAGAGCACGAGGAAGCGCAGCGAATGATCGAGTCGACGCCAATGCACGCACCCCTGACATCGACCGTCCACCTGGTATCTGAAAGTGAGGGATGGGCGATGCACACGCGTCCAATTGACCCTGCATTGAACGGTCTGGTGATTCGCATGTGCGGGTTCGCGGACGTCGCCCGTGCCGGGCTGGTTCGACGCGAGTTACCCTTCGCGAAGTTCCCGCTGATTCTCTCGTTCGGCGCGCCCTACCTTCTCAGTTAGTTGACTGACCCCGATCAGCCGACCGTCGCCCGTCGAAGTTTTGTCGCCGGTCTGCATGAAACCCGCACGACGTGGAAAACGACCGGCGCCACCTGGGGAGTGCAGATCGATCTCACGCCAATCGGGGCGTATCGGATTTTCGGCCTGCCGTTGAGCGATCTCGCGAATCTGGTGGTCGATGCGACGAACCTGTTTGGACCTGGCATCGCTCAGCTCGAACAGAGACTCTTTGATGCGCGATCGTGGGATGACCGCTTCGATCTGATCGACGGGTTTCTGATGGCGAAGCTGCTTGTCGGTCCTCGCGAGTCGAATGAAATCGCATGGGTCTGGCATCAGGTTCGATCGACAGGCGGCAACGTGCGGATTGCCTTGCTCGCCGATAAGCTCGGGTGGAGCCGCAAGCGATTGATCTCGGCCTGTCGCGATCAGCTCGGCCTGTCTCCCAAGATGCTTGGCCGGGTGCTCCGCTTCCAGCACGTGCTGAAACTGAATGACAACGATGGCTCGGCGTCATGGAGCGACCTTGCGTACAAGAGCGGTTATTGCGATCGGGCCCATCTTGTCCGGGAGTATCGGACTTTCACTGGGATTGCCCCGGGATGTATCGGCGAGATGCGGCTGCGGCAGTCGCCGGGTAACTTTTATCCAAGACGGCGCTCGGATCACTTCTCGTAATCGGATTGTGGTTGAACGCGCGGTTCGACCTCTCGATCCCGGACCGAAGGAGATTCGCATGACACCGACATTGTTCGCGACGCTCAAGTACCAGGTGCGCGTAAGGCAATGACATGGCAGGCCGACGCATTCGGCCTGCAACTGGGCAACTATTCGCCAGAGAGTGGTGACACGGTCGATCACGCCGAGATGTTCTACGGGAACCGCGGGATCATGTTCGGCTCGAGTGGGAAACCGCAGCGGCGCGAGTCGCAATTCCCCCGTTCGTTCCAGCCGAACTCATGGGCACGTCTCATCTCAAACACACAGGGTGAATGGCGAGTTCTTGCACGCCATTCACCCTGTGTTCTATTCATCTTGAGCCTTTGGCACCCTGTCACGTGGATGAATCGGATGCGTGGACTGGCTTCCGGCCTCACGCACTCGCTATCCCTTGATGCCCGTATGGGTGACACCTTCCATGAAGTAACGCTGGAACAGGAAGAAGAGGGCGATCATCGGGATCGTAAAGATGACGGACGCTGCCATCAGGAGCGACCATTGCGTCCCGAGCTCCTTGAATGAATCTTTCAGGCTTGCCAGGCCCAGGGCGAGTGTGTAGTTGTTGGGGTTGTTGAGATAGATGAGCGGGGACATGAAATCGTCCCACTTGGCGTTCGCCTCGAAGATCGCCACGGCGACCAGAGCGGGCTTGACCAGCGGCAGCATCAGGTTCCAGTAGATCCTCAGGAAGCCTGCCCCATCGACTCGCGCGGAATCGACCAGGTCCTGCGGGATGGTGAGCATGAACTGCCGCAACATGAAAATGTAGAACGCGGAACCGAACAGGTTGCCCGCCCACAACGGCCAGAAGGTATTGACAGCGCCCAGCTTGTTCCAGATCAGGAACGTGGGAATCAGGGTCACCGAACCCGGCAGCAGGTAGGTTCCCATCACCAGGCCGAATAGCGCACCCTTGCCCCGGAACCGGATGCGCGCAAACCCGTAGGCGACGAATGAGCTGGACAATACCACCGAGACGACCGCAAGCGTGGTGATGATGACGGTGTTGATCAGCCACTGAAACACCGGAGCCTGGTTGAACACATCGCCGTAATTCTGGAACCTCAACGAGGAGGGAATCCAATTGGGCGAGAAGATCTCGTCGGCCGGCTTCAGCGACGTAACGATCAGCCACAGGAATGGCACGCAGAACATGATCGCCAGCGCCGAGAGCGCTACATACGTCCCCAGTTCTCCCATCGACGGGAGCGAGATCTGCCGCCGCGGCGATCGCGTTGCGGTTGTACGGGCAGGGACCCTGAGTATTTCTTCACGAACAGCCATCACTCCCACCTCCCCTGTACGGCATGGTCAAGCGCTTAGGCGCCCCCATCATGCTCGTAGTAGACCCAACGCTTTGCCAACCGGAACTGAACGACGGTGATGACCAGGATAATGAGGAACAGCATCCAGGCGATCGCGGACGCGTATCCCATCTGAAAGTAGCCACTTCCGAAGGCGCGTTTAAAGAGATACATCACCACGAACAGGGCGGAATTGTCCGGACCACCATCCTTGTCGAACATCACGTACCCCTGCGTGAAGACGTTCAGGGAGGCGATGATCGCGACCGTGGCAATGAAAAAGGTGACTCCTGAGATCAACGGAAGTGTCACATTCCGGAATCGGCGCCAGCGACCGGCACCATCAAGCGTCGCCGCCTCATAAAGATCCTTCGGAACGCCTTGAATAGCTGCCAGAAAGAGGATCATGGCGCCGCCCATCATCCAGACCTGCGAGATGACGATCGTCGGTTTTGTCCAGAACGGATCGACGGTCCAGGCGGGAGCCGGAATATGCAGGGTGCGCAACGTCCGGTTGATCAACCCGTCATTGGGGTTGAGAATCCAGACCCACAGGTAGGCAGTCGCGACCGCCGGTGTCATCGAGGGCAGGTAATACGCCGTCCGGAAGAACCCTTTCATCTGCCGAGCCTGGTTCAGGAGCAGCGCAACACTGAGCGCGGCGATGAGATGAAGCGGAACGTACATGAGCGCATAGATGAACGTGTTTCTTAGCGCGATCGGAAACAGGCGGTCGTTGGTGAGCAGCCGCCGGTAATTCTCCACGCCAATCCATTGTGGCGAATGGATCACGTCGTATTTGGTGAAGCTGAAATAGAGTGAGGCAATGAACGGGAATGCGGTAAAAACAATAAATCCAATGATCCATGGGCTGATCGTCACCCAACCTGCGGTAGTCTCGTCCGAGGGCCGACCGCGGCTCTTGCGAGTCGGATTGCGTATCTGGTCAAGCGAGACCTCGGCCATCGCAGCGTCCTTTCCACCATCACACGAGAGGCGAGGCGAGGGGCTTGAAACCCGTCCTCGCCCCGCCGGTTGACACATCAGAACGAATCGATCGCATCCTGTGCATCGGTGTTGGCCTGGTCGAGCGAATCCTGTGCCGAGGATTTCTTGCGGAGCGCTGGCTCCACGCCTTCCTTCGCCATCAGGTCATCGAGCTGACCTGCGACCGGCGACTTCGAAATCTCGCGGTTCTCGCTTTGTTCCAGCAATTGCGGGAAGAATTTCACGGCCGCGTCGAAGGGACCGGCGATCGGTTCGTAGAGCTTGTCGATTTGCAGCTTGTCGGCCGTCTTGCTGCCGGTCAGTGCGGGAATGTACGGTTTCTTCTGACTGATCCGATAGTCCTTGGTCGCTTGCGCCCCGATCATCCACGTCTGGTCCGAGTGCATGAATTTGATGAACTCCCATGCGGCGTCGGGGTTTTTGGCATCAGCCGTGATGTACCAGGAATTGCCGCCGATGAAGCTGACCATCTTGCCGTCCTTGCCGGATCCCTGCTCGCGGATCGGCAACACGGTAAAGTTCATGTCTGGTGCGACAGTCGAAATCGGACCGCTCATCATCCACTGTTCGTACAGGGTCATGGCAACCTGACCACGAGGGAATTGCTCGTCACCCTGCCACGTCGTCGCGACACCCTGATACGCCTGGTATCCGCCCTGCGCGTCATAGGCCTTTACGCCCCAATCGAGGGCTCCGACGATTTTTTCGTCATTGAACGTCGCTTCGGTCCCGTCGTCATTCATGAAATGACCGCCGTTGCCACGACCCCAGAGCCAGAAGTTGGTTGCCTGGATCTTGGTGTCAAACCCCCAGCGCTGGATGGCGTCGCCATTTTTCTTGACGAGCTTGCCTCCCCACTCGCTGAGTTGGTCCCAATTCGAGGTATCGATCGATGCCGGGTCGGCGCCGATCTCCTTCAATGCATCGAGGTTGACAAACAGCGCTCGAACATCCATCCCTCCCGGAACCCCATAAAGTTCATCCTTGTATGTCGATTCGTCGAGCGCGGATTGATAGAAGTTGGAGGTGTCGTAGCTGTCCCGCTTGATGTAATCGGTCAGCGGTTTCAAGACGTCGCGACTGGCCCACGTCGCTGTCTCGAAGCGATTCAGCCAGATCACGTCCGGCACGGTCTTGGACGCGGCTGCGGTCAGCAGTTTCTGATCGTCGAAGGTCTCGACCACTTCCAGCGAAATATTCGGATACGCTTTCTGAAACGCCTCGACACGTGCCTTGGCGAGTGGATTGGTTTCCTGAATACCGAAGCCCCACTCGACAAGCTTTCCGGATGCCTCGGGCGTTTGCGCGGCAGCCCCGATCGATGAGCCCAGCAGGCCAGGGGCAATTCCTGCTGCTCCCAGCAGTGCCGACGATTTTACGAGTGTTCGGCGAGACAGATCGTTGCTCCAGCTCGTCATCTTTCTCATGTTCGTTCTCCTGCACGATGAATTGCGTTCAGACCGGGACGACCCGTGAGAAGCAGACGCCACGACCCTACCCTCAAGGCAATGAAGGAAATCTGCAATGACGTTCCCCTGCCCAGTCACAAGTTAGAGGTGATGGAATGCATGCATACAGTGTGCCAGCGGATCCCATATGGGTACGCGACAGTGCGAACGTGCGCGGTTTATCGGTAGCTTCTGGTGCAGGTGTGTTGGTGTCAGCGCAGGATTACCGGGACCTGACAACCCATCGGATTGTTTTCCGCATTGTAGCAGGATATGACGCGATCGCGGGAAATATCAGGAGCCAGTGGAACCGCGACAGTAATCAGGGGAGACGATTGTTCTATCGTCGGCTGTCCGGACGCAGGCGGCACAGCATGAACGTGAAGGTGCTGGTCCACCGGCAAGGCTTGGGAATCCCTCGATCTGATTGGGACGTCAGAAGGCGTGCGCCCATTCAGCCTCCGTTCGGTGTCAGCACTCATCGCTCGGGGATGGTGAACCGGAACGTGGTTCCCTGGCCGACGACGCTCTCAACGGTGATCGTGCCACCATGTGCCTCGACGAGCTGACGAACGATCGTCAGTCCGAGACCACTACCGCCAGCCTTGCGCTTGCCGCGCTCGGCCTGGTAGTAGCGATTGAAGACATGCGGCAGGACGTTCGGCGGGATTCCCCGCCCCGTATCCGTGATCGAGAGTTCGACGAAACCGGTTCTGGCGACCGCCTGCACGATGATCAGCCCGCCTTCTGGTGTATGGCGCAGGGCGTTGTAGAGAAGGTTGTTGATGATCTGACGGACGCGCGCACGATCGGCATAGACCAGTGGCAGATCCGGCCATAAAAGCGTCTCGACTGTCACCTTCTGCTGGGTCCATGCCAGATTGCGCATGCCAGTGACCGCTTCCTGCACGACACCTGCCAGTTGAAACGCATCGAGCTCGAGCTTGAGGCCGTGCTCCTCGATTCTCGCCATGGTAAAGAGGTCATCGATCAGCCGCGTCAGCATCGTGGTCTCGTCCTGGATGACCTTGAGTGAGGCAGGGTCGATCGTGCCTCCCTGATCGGAGACGAGGAGCAATCGTTCGGAGGTGCCCTGGATGATCGCGACGGGCGTGCGCAGATCGTGTGACACATTCGAGATGAACGCTCGCCGGGAGCGATCGGTGTCTTCCATGTGTCGACCCATCTCATTGAAGCTTTCGGCCACCTGACCTATCTCGTCATGTCGGGTGACGATCACACGAGTTTTGAGGTTGCCGTTGGCAAGCGCCGAAGCGGCCCCTGCGAGACGATCGAGACGTCGCGAGATCGATCGCGCTCTCCACACGCCGAATGGTATCGCGACCAGGAGCGCCGGAATCGAGAAGATCCAAAGCTGTCGAAGATACGTGAGCGCAAGTGTACGTATAACGTCAACGCGATCGGATCCCACTCTGTCTTCGAACTCGGACCCTTCCAGCAACAACGCACCGTATATGGTGCCGTTGAGTCCGATTACGGGATAACTTGCAAGCGTGCGCGAGTTGTCGATCGTCATCGAATAGAGCGAACCCGTGGCAGGGTCGACTGTCCCATGTAGCTTCATGGTTCGTCCGGCGAGAGCTGCCATACTGGGAAAGGGGAACGTGGCTATCTTCTCGCCGATCGCTGCCCAGGACGGGTTCGAGGTAGCAATCACGGTTCCGCTGGCATCGATGATTGCCGCGTATGAAACCCTGGAGGAGATCTTGGTCGGCTGAGGTGGCTCAAATCCTGGAACGTCATCGGCCACGATCCGGCGCAGATCGCTGTTCAGGGCCTGGTGGTCTGCCATTGATGCCTGGTCGGTGGCTGCGCTGGCGATCTTTTCGGTCCCGATCCATTGCGTATATGAACGCGCGCGCTCTCCCAGATAGGGATCGATGGTAATTTGCTCGATCCCGAAAAACTTCGCTGCCGGCATCCAGAAGAGGGATCCGATAATGGTCGCCTGCAGCAAGACGATCGCAATCATGACGACGGCTACATAACTCACGATCATCTGAATGCTGGTACGCTGGCGAAAGAGACGAAACGGCGTGACCAGCCAGAAGATACCTTTGTCCAGCCACCGCCTGCTGCGCCGTTTGGAAGCCGGGGTTACTGGTAAGCTCATCGGCTCACGGTTCGATATCGTCATCGTGAGTCCTCGCCGCGACCTGGGGCGAGCCCGTCCGCTCATACTTGTAGCCGACACCCCAGAGCGTCGCAATTCGATCCGCCGCGGCACCGGATTTTCCCAGTTTGCGACGTAATCGCTGGATATGCGTATCTACCGTACGCTCGAACCCGGAGAACGAATCGCCCCACAGGCGATCGAGCAGGTAGTTTCGGCTGAACACACGTCCAGGATGCGAGGCCAGAAGGTAGAGGAGATCGAATTCCTTGGCGGTCAGGATGATCTCTTCACCGTTGGCCATCACATCTCGTCCGCGAGGATCGATTTTCAGTCCGTCATGAACGATCGGCTCGTCACTCGGATCCCGTGTCCGTGATTCGACTCGCATCATCTCCACGCGACGCAGAATCGCGGAGACGCGAGCTTGCAACTCGCGCAGCGCCACCGGCTTGGTGAGGTAGTCGTCCGCGCCGAGCTCAAGACCCAGAACCTTGTCGAGTTCGGTCGATTTTGCGGTCAGCATGACGATCGGGACAATGCGCTCCTGGCGAATCTTGCGGCAGATCGTCAAACCGTCCACATGAGGCAACATGAGATCGAGAATGATCAGGTCCGACTCGGTGAAGTCGGGACCGCTCAAACGATCGAGCGCCGTCTGGCCGTCACTGATGATGTCCGTCGTATGGCCATCTTCGCGCAAGGTCTGGGCGATAAGCTGAGCAAGTTCGCGCTCATCCTCGACGATGACGATGTGGGCCATGGATGAAGTACTCCCGATGGGTGATGTGGCAGGAAATCTTTTCGCCGGTTCGACGACGGTTCCATATGAGTTTAGGGCAGACCGCTGGTGTTCTGCCGGAGATTGGGAAACCCATGGGGGAGGCGGGACGGTTGAGACTGGCTGGTTCCAAACCGTCCCGTGGGGAAGAGGAGTCGATGGCAGGATTATCGGTCCGGTGATGACCGGGTTTGATGGCTGTGCTGCCTCGACTCCCTTATCATGGGACGAAGACAGGGAGAAACTATGGAGCATGTGTCACGAAACTGTGACATCGTCCGAGATATCCGGGATCGCCAGGCGGAACGACGGACAGGAATTGATCCAGGATATATCTGTCGGCAGCACTCGGCGTTTTCTGCAAAACTGCTCCACCTGACAGCCCAATCCGCCGCCGGCGCCCTGCAGCCGCTTCGAGTTTGCAAAGCGCAGATACCCCGCAGGAGCGCGTCGCGATTGAATGCATGAACGGTGTTCTTCGCAGAGGGCACAATCAACTCCAGGCATGAAGGACGTGAGGCTTCCAAATGCATGACTTTGTGTCATAATCGTTCGGGGATTGATAGTGATCCAGAACACACCTCCAAACCAAAACGAGCTTTGTCAGTGAGAAGATTCATCTCGAACCACGACCAGAAAGCATGTCAGGTCTCGTTTGGCATCCTGTTACGTCGTTCGATGGCTTCTTCTTCGCCTGCTACGATCGCGATCTTCGTGCAAGCACAGGTCTTCATCTCGTCTTGCTCGTGTCGACCGGCAGTCATTTCGCTGCCAGCACATGGGGAACGTGGCGAGTCGAAGTGATTCGCGGTCTGGGCCAGGCATGAGAAACATCTGGGAATACAGGGATTATGGCGCAGCGATTGCCCGCGACAACGACAACCGATGTACCGTCTCGGCGTGCCGGGATCAGTGCTGGACTTCCACATCGCCTTCACGGGGTGCGGCGGACCATACGCGATCGGGTGCGTTTACTCAGTCCGGTGCGCATGAACTCGGATCAGTCGAGGGGGGATATACCGGCTGAAAACGACCCCAAATACGGGTCGCAGCTTGCCAAAGGTGTATCGAAGTTTGCCATTCTGCTCGTCTCGCTGATGCTGGTTGGGGCAGTCGGATTGTTCCTCTTTCGTGTTGCCTACAGCGATAAAATCTACCCAGCGGTAACCGTTGGTGATGTGCCGGTCGGTGGTCTGACTGTTGGCGAGGCGGAAGCACGGCTTGACCAGCGTACCGTAGAGCTCAAGGGCGATTCGCTGGTCTTCTCCTACAATGGAAGAACCTGGTCCCCAACACTTGCCGAACTTGGTGTCGATGTCGATATCGATGCGTCGCTCGCGAGTGCACATGACCTCGGACGTACCGGCGACACCTCCTCCCGGCTCGAGTTCACGCGTGAGCTCCTTCAGGATGATCAGGTTGTCCCCCTCCAGACCCGGATCAACCAGGGCACACTGACGAAGTGGTTCGACAAGGTCGACGCGGATATCGACAATCGGGCGATAAATGCCGGAATTGTGATTGAAGGGTCGACGCCGAAAATCACCGCGGAGTCGACCGGCATCATGGTCGATCGCAAGCACGCATCGGCGCTCATCCAGTCGACGCTGCAACAACTCGAATTCTCGCAGATCGCGCTGCCAACCCTCGTCGAGCAGCCCTCCATCGTCGCAGCTGATCTCCACCAGTATCTGGATGAGATCGCGGCCATCGTCGGCAAGCCGATCGTGGTGACGTTCGAGAACGAATCCTGGAACATCGATCCCAAGGATGTCCTCGATCACATCACCGTTGAAACGACCATGTCGGATGGCAAACCGGACGTCCACGTCACGCTCGATGTCGACACGCTCAGCTCGTATCTAAACGAGCGGTTCTCGGGCCTTGTCAATCGCAAACCGACCGACGCCGTGGTCGGGTGGTCCTCCGACTCCGGGTTGATCTCAACGACGCCGAGCATTGACGGCGCTACCCTCAAGCCGAAGACATTCGCGGAAGCACTCAACGACGGATTTCTGAGCGGGAAAGCAGTGGCCATTCCTGTCGCCGTCACCAAACCTGAGATCGATTCCAACAACCTGAAGGCGCTCGGCATCGAGAACCTGATCAGCCGGGGGGATTCGAACTTCTCCGGTGGTGATGCGGCCAGGGATACGAACATCTACATCGGGGCCGAGCTGGCGAGTGGCACGCTGATCCGACCAGGGGCCGATTACTCGTTCAACAGTGCAATCGGTGCCATCACGGAGGACAAGGGCTACGTCGTCTCGAACGTCATTTTCGGGGAGACGCCGGGAGTCGACATCGGTGGCGGTATCTGCCAAGTTTCGACTACCGTTTTTCGGGCGGCGCTGCTAGGCGGATTCCCGATCACCGAATGGCACCCGCACAGCTTTCGCATCTCGAATTATGAATATGACGGCTGGGCACCAGGGTTCGACGCATCCATTCTGCAATTGGGAGACGACCCTTCGACATGGGGCGACTTCAAATTTACCAACGACACGGGCGGATGGCTGCTCGTACAGACGTGGGCTTCGTATCCTAATGTCATCGTCGAGATCTACGGTGCGAAGATGAACCGCACGGTGGACATTTCGGAACCGTGGACCGGAACATCGGAAAAAGGTGCGCTCACGACCGGCTTCGTACGCACGGTGCTCAATTCCAAGGGCGAAGTCGTCTACGAGCGGGAGTTCGTAACGGCATTCGTATATTGATTGTGGCGTGATCGAGCACAGGCAGGACGGGTTCCATCGCCGTCATGGACGAATCCGGATGCCGTGACAGGACGTTTACAATACGAGATAGACGCTGCTTCACGCGTTGGTGGCTGTGCGTCGTTTTCGCGCCAGAGGTGGTATCCGCTCCCTGATTGCCTGCAAATCATCTGCAGGGATTCATCCAGGGTGAACAACATTTGACGCGAGTGCACGTACAAAGCTTTCAGCAAGACGGTGTTCAGCGTAGAATGTCATTGATACCGCCGGTCAGAGCGGATTGATCATTAGTGGATCTGGCATTCGGCCGATCCGGGTACTGGGGTAAGAGAGTATGGCGCAGAGATCATCCGCACAATCCGGGAGTATGCAGGGCTTAGGGGAGGCAGTGCGCGGTTGGACTTCTCGTGGCAAGGATGGGTCCTCCTCGGACAAGCAGCCGCGGCGACCGGGCCAGGCGCATGCGACCGGAAGTGGTCTTCGATCCAGCCTTTCGGCGGTTCTCCCCCGGGTGGGAATTATCCTGACAGCGCTCGTACTTGTTGCCGCTGCCGGGCTTCTCATTTTCCGGCTGACATTCAATGACCGGATTTATCCTGCGGTCGTTGTTGGTGATGTGCCGGTTGGTGGATTGTCGATGTCTCAGGCTCAGGACAAGCTTGACCAGCGCGCGAGCCAACTTGAAAACGGCATAATCACCTTCAACTACAAGGGCCGCAACTGGACGCCGAAGCTCTCCGAGTTGGGTGCTCAGGTGGACGTCACCTCCTCGCTCGAAAAGGCCCACGAACTGGGTCGTACCGGCGATGCTTCGTCTCGTCTGGCTTTCACCGGAAATCTCATCCAGGGTGACCAGACTGTCCCACTGCGTACTGCGATCGATCAGAACCAGCTTATGGGGTGGTTCGACCAGGTCGACGCCGATATCAACCATCGTGCGGTCGACGCCAACATCGTGATCGACGGCGGCACTGCGAAAATAACACCAGATGCCACCGGCGTCATTATCGACCGCGACGTTGCCACGAAGGAAATCCTGTCAGCCCTCCAACGCCTCGAGCCGGTCAGTCTGACGTTGCCAACTGTTGTCGAGCAGCCGCAGATTCGCACGGCAGATCTTGAGGCTCATTTTTCGGAGCTTCAGGCAGCACTTGCACAACCCCTCACTGCCCAGTTCGAGGGAAATCCAATCCGGATCGATCCGTCTACGCTCACAAAGTTCCTGACGGTCAAGACGGCGCTCGTCAATGGCAAGCCGGATGTCGCGTTGACCCTTGATAACATGAGCCTGGCGTCAAGCCTGAACGAGCAGTACTCCAGCCAGGTAGATCGCAAGGCCGTCAATGCTGGGGTCGCATGGCAGGATGGCACGGGACTGATCGCCACCAGCGCCAGTGTCGATGGCGTGACCCTGCAGGCCGATGAGTTCGCCAAAGCAGTACGCGATGGTTTCCTTGGTGGCAACAAGACATTCGACATGCCGGTGGTGATTACGAAACCGGATATCGATTCCAACAACCTCGGCGCCCTCGGTATCACCAGCCAGCTTTCCACCGGTGATTCGGATTATTCCAACGGTACCGCCGACCGCGACAACAACATCGACGTCGGAATCAGCCTTCTCAACGGAACACTCGTCAAGCCGGGAGCCGATTTTTCGTTCAACGGGGCGATCGGCGAGATTACCGCTGACAAGGGCTACACCGAGGCCGGCGTGATCGTCGCCGAGCGTGTTGGACGTGATATCGGCGGCGGGATCTGCCAGGTATCCACCACGACATTTCGTGCCGCGCTCCTTGGTGGTTTCCCGATCGGCGACTGGTGGCCGCACGCGTATCGCCTGGCTGGGTATGAAGCCGATGGTTGGGGTCCGGGCTTCGACGCCTCGATTCTTCAGGAAGGCTCCGATCCTGCAGGTTGGGGTGACTTCACCTTCACGAACAACACGAGCGGCTGGCTGCTCGTCGATTCATGGACCTCCTACCCCAAGGCGTACGTCCGAATCTATGGCACGGACGATGGTCGCAAAGTCGACATTTCGAAGGCCACGATCGGCGAGCCAATCACTAACCATCCTGACATCGAGGTTGTCGACGACACCTTGCCAAGCGGCACTGTCGAGCAGACAGAATATCCTCAGGATGGCGTCGAAGTCAGTTTCGAGCGAATAGTCACCGACAAGAGCGGAGCAGTGGTCGCCGATCATGTCTTCGACAGTCCCTATGGCGGCCGTGGCAATGTCTACAAGGTGAGTCCGGATATGGCAGGGCAATCCCCCGCTAAAACCGGATCCTAGTCTGAGTTCCGAAAAAATCGAAGCGTGCAGAAAGCACCGATGGTCGCGCGACCATCGGTGCTTTCTCGTTGGAGAAATGCTGTCGAGGTCGATTGCGTGACCTCCGGGCACGAACATCGTTCACTTTCGGTAGATGAATGTTGTGGGTATGGGGTATGGTGATCTCGTCGTAAGTTTGCGGTTGAGGCCGTTTCAAGGGGTGAAAGGCCGTAATCTGTCCGGGGAATCGCTCGCTTTTATGCGGTTGGGGCCTAGTGATCTTGGATGTCAGCGTGCCTCGCAGGCGATGAGATCAGCGGATCAAGGGGAGTTCGAGACCATGCAGCATGACCAGCCGAATGACACGGGAACGACCATCTCGCCACTTTCTCGCGCTCGATACCGGGAGATCCCAGGACGACCGCTCGATCGTCGCGTCGTTCTGAAAGCCACGGCCGCCATGAGCGCCATCGCCGCAGCCGGAGGAATCGGTGCCGGTGTGTCCAAGGGAAGGAATGTGGCCCTTGCCGCGGAAAGCGGTGGCACACGCGCAAACCGATTTACGCCGTCTAACCTGCGGAACTCCATCGCCACCGCTTCGGTCGAGGAATTCGTGACGTTCCAGGCCGATTATCCCTTCTTTGCGCTCGGCGCCAACTGGACAAAGGATGTCGGGTACTGGCCGATCGTCGACATTCAGGTCAGCACCGACGGGATAACGTGGACGGAGACGCAGCAACTCGCTGCCAACTCCGAGGATGGCGGGCGTCCCAATCGCGAAGACCGGCTTTTCACGCCGCTGATGTTCACCAATGGCGAATCCATCGTGCGCTATCGGACGGTGGACGCCGAGGGAAATCCGGGAACCGTGAACGGGCTGTCGTTCACCTATATCGACGCGTCGGATGGCCCCTGGGAAAAGGACCTCGACGGTGGGCGGTCCTTCACCGCATTGACGACGGACGATCGCGTGCCTCCCCAGATCGTGACGCGGGAAGCATGGAATGCGGATGAATCCTACCGGTTCGACACCTACGGCGAAATTTGGACGCCCGAGTACGAGACGGTTCACCACGTCATCATCCATCACACCGATACACCGACGTACCAGGATCCACTGGTTGCGATCCGTTCGATCTACTACTACCACGCGGTCGACCAGGGATGGGGCGACATCGGCTACAACTATCTTGTCGACCGCAATGGCCGTATCTATGAAGGTCGTTACGGTGGTCAGAATGTCATCGGCGGTCATTCGTATGAATACGCGAACGGCAGTTCCGGCATCTGCATCATCGGCGATTATCAGGAGGTCGCGGAGAGCGCCGCTTCCCAGGCGGGGCTGGTCACTATCGTCTCGTGGGTTGGCCGGGATCTGGATCCCTTCGGACGCCAGGACTTCCTCGAAGCGCCAAACCTGCCGGTCATCTGCGCCCATCGTGATGTGAACTCGACAACCTGTCCTGGCAACATGCTGTATTACGATATCCCCGAGATTCGCAGCCTTGTGGCCGCCACGCTCGATGCCGGCGATCTCGATACGAACAATCCTGGCGGTATCGCCGTGCGGGATCGGGTGATCGTCCAGACAGACGATGGCGGTCCGCTCAACGTTCGTAGCCAGGCCAACGCTACCAGTTCCATCGTTGGTCAACTCGCACCTGGTGATAGTGCCCTTGTCGTCGATGGACCTGTCGTCACGGCGCAGGAGAACTGGTACAAAGTCAGTTGGTCCAACAAGACCGGTTGGGTCTCGGCGCGATACCTGATTGTCTCTGCCCCGCAACCACCGCCAGAGGCGGGTGATTATACGTTCGGCGTGAATATTCGCTTTACCACGACGACCAACATCCGGCGTCAGCCAACACAGACCGCTGGCGTCATCTCATCCGTTCCTCGCGATACATGGGCGTTTGTGATGTCTGGACCAATCGCTGCCGAGGGGTTTGACTGGTATCAGGTTCGGGCCTATCAAATCGGCGACGGATGGGTGGTCAAGGACAACTTTGTCGCAGCTCCCCTTGACAATGCACCGGCCAACGCCAAGTTCAAGGTCGGTGATACCGTTCAGGCCACCGAGACGATCAACATCCGGCCGCGTCCGGGTATCGCTCAAACCATCACCGCCACAACCTATGCAGGCAGCCAGTTCAAGATCACGCAACCCGCGCTCAATGTGACTGAATTCAACTGGTACGGCGTGTATGGCAGCTTTGGCGGCGGCTGGGTCGTGGAAAATACCCTGCGAGGGATAGCGGTACCACCACCTCCGGCGGGTAAATTCGTTGTCGGTGATACGATTCGTGTCACCAGCATCATGAACTTCCGATCGGGTCCAAGTACCTCGGCGTCGGTGCTGAGCCAGCTCACGGAAGGGACCATCGGGACAATCCTCGCGGGTCCTTCCGCTGGCGATGGCTACGTCTGGTACCAGTTCAAGACGAGCGGTGGAACCACCGGCTGGGGCGTGCAGGACTGGCTGGAGAAAACGACCGTCACACCTCCTCCTCCAACCACCAACAAGTTCGTCGTCGGCGATACGATCAGGGTGACGGAAGCGATCAACTTCCGATCGAGCGCTGGCACATCCGGCTCGATCATCTCGCAGCTAGCAGCCGGCACGACGGGAACCGTCGTTGGCGGACCGACTGTGGCGAATGGGTATACCTGGTACCAGTTCAGGACGAGCGGCGGGACGACTGGCTGGGGCGTGCAGGACTGGCTGGAGAAAACAACTGTCACACCACCACCGACGACCAACAAGTTCGCAGTGGGAGATACGATCAAGGTGACGGAAGCGATCAATTTTCGATCGAGCGCTGGAACCTCGGGATCGATCATCTCGCAGCTCCCGGCCGGGGCGACCGGTACGGTGCTCGGCGGGCCGACAGCCGCGAACGGCTACGTTTGGTACCAGTTCAGGACGAGCGGCGGAACCACCGGCTGGGGTGTGCAGGACTGGCTGGAGAAAACGACCGTCACGCCACCACCGCCGACGACCAACAAGTTCTCGGTGGGCGATGCCGTCAAGGTGAACCAGTCGTTGAATCTGCGGTCGATTGCAAGTACGTCTGGCAGCGTGATCGCGATTATGGACACCACCACGACCGGTACGGTTCTGGCTGGTCCAAGTTCCGGTAGCAGCTATATCTGGTACCAGATCAAGACCTCCGGCGGCGTCACCGGCTGGTGTATCCAGGATGGAATCGACAAGAGTTAGCCACAGCGACCACTTCACAAAAATGGAGATTGACCGGTACGCTCAGGCGTACCGGTCAATCTCCATTCTCGTTCCTCGCTGCCGCGTGGGCCTTAGCGCTCGACCGCCTTGCCTCCCGGATCAGGAGGACGGACTAGAACACCGGCTTGCTCATCACGAAGATTTCTGCCGGCATGCCACGGATGACGACCGGAATCGACTGCTCGAAGATCAACCCCGGCCGGTCCTTGAGTGCAGATCGCATCAGCCGACCCTCGCTCGTCAACAGGACCATGCGTCCGCCCGGTTTCAGCACACGCGACCATTCGGCAAGCGCGGCAGGATAGAGCAACTGGTTGTCTGCTCGCGATCCAATCTGCTTCCCGAACGGCAAATTGCTGCCAATTGCCGAGATCTCGCCATCCGCGAACGGCAGTTCTCGCGCATCCCACTCCCTGATCTCGAACGGTCGATGACGATTGCCGAAGTTTTCAAGCGTCGCCTGTACCGCCTGGTGGTCGATATCACCGCCTTCGAGCTTTGCGTAGCGGCCGACTTGCGCACGTTCGATCAGGATCGTGCCGGCTCCGCACATCGGGTCCAGGAAGATATCATCGTCGGCGGGACGCGTCAGCGTGACGATTGCCCGGGCGACGGTCGGCTTCAGAGACGCTGGAAGATTGATCATCTTGTAGGTGCGTTGGCGCATGGTCTCGTCAGAGAGGCGCAGCCCAACAATCAGGCGATCCTGTACGAGTTGGGTCCATATCTCGAAACGTGCATCCTCATCAAGGGCCCAGGACGGCTGGCGACCCTGCACGGCGACTTCGGTTGCCGTTCGGAGATCGGTGCGTCGATAGGCATGCTCGCCCGATTTGCGGGCAATCACCCGAAATGTCGGCTTGCGGCGATTGCCGGGAAGGATAGGGTTGGCGATGCTGACCGCCCGTTCGAGACCGGGACCTGCCGTCAGACCCTGGATCGTACTCAACGCCGCGCGATTGCCGGCAATCCCCTGACGATCGACGATCAAGGCAAATACATCCTCAAAGTGCTGAAGCCGGAGCAGCTCGACGGGATCGCTGGGCCACGTGAAGAGCAACAGGCTCGTTCGCTCGTCGAACTGCTTCAGCGTTTCGAGAACGGTGACGTCAGCTTCTTCGAACATCGATGTCAACTCGCGCGCCGCCAGCTTCTCGAGGCCCGGCACGACATGACCGATGTATACCTGCTCCCCGGTCCGGGTCGCCTTCGTGGTGATTGGCGCAGGAGCCAGGGTCGGTTTCTTGCGCTCGACGCGAAGTCGGGAAGCATCACGCGGTGGTCGGGGTCGGTCTGCGCGCTCGGAGCCACGTTCGACTGGTGCGCGCTTCTTGGGTGTGCGAGTGGGACGATTATTGACACGTTTTGGCACGAGAGATTTCCTTAGAGTGTGGTGTCCCAGACCAGGGGACCGTGGGAACGAATGCTGAGTTGCTTCCCCTATTGTCACCCATATGACGCAATCGCGACGAATCCGCGCATCTGACGCATGGAATGACACGTCGCTCCCGGTTCTCCTGGCTGGTCGACGTTCTGACGTCATGCCCGATACAGTATCCTTCCGCGGGGCTGGCCGACATACGCAGGTCACATAAGTGGGATCGTCGTGAGCACAGCGGGCGCATGGTGGCACTCGCTGGAAGTGTATGCAGGGGATGACATAATCAATGGAACAGACGTTGACGCAGGAGGCGGACTGCGCCGCGCCAGATCATACGGGAACCTGGTCCAGGTTTCGTCCCGACTTCTTCGCCCTGGCAGCACTCGCGATCATGACCGGGATCGTCAGCTGGCATCGTTTCGTCAATGACAACTGGCTCAGCCGGCATGACCTGTTGAGCTTCTTCATCCCCTGGTATGGCTACCTCGGCGACAGGCTCGCCAACTTCCAGATTCCAGCCTGGAATCCCTATCTCTTCAGTGGCGCCCCGTTCGCTGGCGATCCGGAGTCCGGCTGGATGTATCTGCCAGCCATGCTCACCTTTCCATTCTTCGAAGTAACCGTCGCCTTCAAGGCGTTCATTCTGGTTCAGCTTGTGATCGCGGGCATCTCGACGTATGCCCTTGGGCGAGTCCTGGGACTGGGAGTATTGGCCTCTCTGCTCAGTGCCACCGTCTACGAATTCGGTCCCTTTCTTTACGGCCAAACCGATTGCTGCACAGTCGGCACGCAAACCGAGACCTGGGTCCCGCTTGCCCTCCTGGGCATCGAACTCGCCTACCGGGCGAAAACCTGGCCGTCCCGCATCGCGTGGTGGTTTGTCGGTGGTCTGGCGATAAGCCAGCTTTGCGCCGCCTGGCTGGGGCAGGGGCTGTTCGACACGATGCTGCTGATCGCGGCGTGGGTGGCCTACCGGGGCATTATCTCGCCGGCGATCGACGATCTCTCGCTCAGAAGCCGGATCCGGGAAACCTTGATGACCGGGCCGGCTGTGCTGGTCATTGGGTTGGCGCTCGGTGCTGCCGGTATTCTGCCGAAGCTCGCGGTCAACGCGGCGTCGACAAATCCTGGTGGGACCTACGAGGGGCTGGCGGGTGCCACCGATCAGGCGTTCCTGCCTCTCTACGTGATGATGAAGACGCTCGTCTACGACACCTATGCCCAACAGGGTGCCTCGCTTGCCGGCGTGACGATTGTGCTGGCATTACTCGCGATCGTGCTGGCTGGAAAGAAGTACGCGACGCCGTTCTTCTTTGCGGTAACGGCAGTCATCTACATGCTGGCGATGGGTACCGAACCGGTTATTTCCATCTTCGATCTGATTCCCGGCTTCCGGGAAATCCATATCCACAGTCCCGGGCGTATCATCTGGATCCAGATGATCGGTCCCGCGATGTTGGCTGGTGCCGGGTTGCAGGGTGCGCTCTGCCGCCGGAACTCGGCATGGCTCGCACCGTTCGTGATGCTGCCTTTGCTTGTGGTCGTGCTGGCCGGTCAATGGCTCTCAAGTCATACGCTGTGGATCGGGTGGACGGTGTATATTGGCGCCGCGCTCGCCACGATCTGCGTCCTCGTCTTGCTGTACCTTCCCAAGGAGGGGGGGTATGGGACGTTGAGGTGGGACACGTTGGCCCGGGTCATGGCGATCACGCTGATCGCATTGGCATTCATCTTTCCGGCCGGCAAGAACATCATGGATTCGGTCTTCGACCTCGGTGATGACCGGATGGTGCAGTTCATGTGGGGACGCGACGACGTCACTCAGGCGGCGATTGCGCGAAACCTTGCGCGTACCGATCCCGGCACCGGCGCCGAGTTCCTGCAGGAACAGGAACGCACCCAGCCAGCGTTTCGCTATGTGGGATACGGAGGCCGTGGATACGAGAACGAGGGTTCGTTCACGTATCCCGACCTGCGCATCTACCCTCGCATCATGGCGATCATGACCAACGGTCGTCCATTCCGGCTGGGGTTGGAGCAGACCCAGGGGTACAACCCCCTCCAGTTGAAAGCCTACGCCGACTACGTGACGGCGCTCAACGGCAAGCAGCAGAACTATCATTATCTCGACCTGCTGTGGCAGGGAGCACAATCACCGCTGCTGGACATGCTGAATGTTCGGTACATCGTCGTCGACCTGTCCATCCCATCGAACCGCGCCGATGTTGTGGTATTGAGTCAGGGGAGGACGGAAGCTTATCGGGATAGTCAGGTCGTCATCTACGAGAACCCGAAGGTGTTCGATCGGGCGTGGGTCGTCCATGAGGTTCAGGCCGAGAACAACGGGTCGGGGATGAACCTGCTCGCGACCGGAGCCGCCAACGGCCATACGGTCGCATTCGTCGACGGCGAGCTTCCCGCCGTTGCCCCGTTGCCAACCGGCTCGAGCGATACGGTGACCGTCTCGTCATCGCGGCCGGAGGTGCTTTCGGTCGATGCGACAACCGCCTCGCCAGGCATGCTGGTTGTGAGCCAGATCTATGAGAAGGGCTGGTATGCCTACCTGGATGGAAAGCGCGTGGACCTGCTCCAGACCAACGGGGCATTGCAGGGTGTCGCGCTCCCTTCAGGGCAACACAAGATCGAGCTTAGGTACGAGCCGATCGAGTTGAAGGCGGGCGTGATCGTCTCCGGCATCGCAGGCGTCGCGATGCTGATCTCCTTCGCGGGAGCTGGCTGGTATGCGCAGCGCCGACCGAAAGCGGGTCCACGGTTGAAAGAGATGCCAGAGATCCAGGTGGACCCTGCAGCCTAGTGGAGGGAAGCGAAACAGGCGGTTGCTCGTCCCAAAAAGGGAGGAGCGGCCGAGTTGTCACGGTCACAACGATCACGTCTTGAGGTCGATTTCTACGACGTCTCTGAATATGTTGACCTCTCGAACAGCATCATCTGGAATAAACACTCCACACCGTTCAATCGAGGGGTGAAGCCGGGTTACCTCGATCATGAGTCGGGACACAACGTCAAGCGTCGTCTCTGGATCCACGCTTCGAATGGAAGGCATGGAAGGCGTGGTTCCAGCAGCTGCACGGGGGACTTCAAAAAACAGGCTGACATGGGCGCATTCGCGAGCGTGTTATCCCACATGTTCGCGGCATCTTGACGAGAGAGGAACTAGGTATCGGACGTAGTTCATTACCAGCACAAACAACCAATCGTGGCGGGATGTGTTTCGTATAAGCTTGTCCCTCGCCGTGTTTGAGGTGACATAAGACGCTGATCGCCTTCTATCTCTTTTGAGAGTTTGCCTCTCGCGATGGTCTCACGCAGATACGGTGAGGAACGGCGGAACAGCAAGCCCTTGACATGTGATGTCATTGTCGGGTATTGTCCTGTGGCGCTCGTGACGGACATCACGATAGCGGGGTGGGGTGTCTCCTGGACGCCGTGTTCTTGTACCTGTCACGATTCACGATTCATTCCTGGACCATGCAGTAGCTTGCTCCAGTGGCGATCGTGAAAGGCACAAGGCGGCATTGCTGAAAACGGTTCGGGTCTTGTGAGCGCAGGACGTCCATGATGTACTCACGTCGTTCGTTCTTTCGTAGGCGAATGTAATCCGCTCCGGCGGCAGAAGGCAGAGGTCACGGGTTGATTCACAGATTTGAACATCCTGGTGTCGAGCAGGAGTTGCTTTCCCGCTCTCCCCAACGGCGGCCCTCGCCGCGTCGTCTCCGAACGACGCGCTGACGGTCGCCGGCCGCAAGCGCAAGCGTACGACCAAACTCCAGACCAGCATTCGTTCGTTACACAGATTTACACCTCACGACATCCCGCGATGACGGGGAAGAGTACGAGGACCGAGCATCGAAGCGACCCGGGGATGGTGCAAGCCCGAGATTGGTGCAGTTCCTCCGAACGCGTCCCGGAGCGGCCAGCCGAAGAAAGACGGTCCCTTTCGCAGGGGATCGATCAAGTAGGCCCGGATGGGTGGCTCCCATGGTCACAACAGCTGAGAGATGCGCGAGCGATCGATTCGATCCGCTTTCGCAAGAAGGGTGGTACCGCGAGTAGTGACGCTCGCCCCTTCGGTCTGGTCGTCCGATCCCGGGATCGGTCCACAGGCCGGCGTCCGCATGTTATTGCGAGCCGTGATCGAAGGGAAGTTTTCATGCACCATCTCCACGTGTCAGAGACAGCCGGTTCCGAGAACGTGTCCGGCACTTCCACGATTCTTCATACCGTCCCCAGCGTGCAGCAGCTTCCTGGCCAATCGGCTCAGGATCGCACCGTCGTGCTCGGCGGACCTCATGCCCTCAGCCAGCCGGCATTCTCCGTGAGCACGCGATTGCGCGGCCGACATGTGCTTGTGGATACCGACCTGACACCGGACGAACTCTCCGAGGTGCTCGATACCGCCGCTCGCATCAAGCGCGCCTGGAAGACCGGGCAGCCGCATGCGTATCTGGCCGGCAAGACACTCGGATTGATCTTCCAGCATCCAAGCACGCGAACTCGCGTCTCGCTCGAGGCCGGAATGGCGCAACTGGGTGGCCAGGCGATCTTTCTCGGGGTCAACGATCTCCAGATGAAACGTGGCGAAACGATCGGCGACACGGCCCAGATTCTGAGCCGATATGTCGATGCACTCGTCGCTCGTGTGGCGGATCACGACGATCTCGTGACGCTCGCCTCCGCCGCTTCGATCCCGGTCATGAATGGTCTTTCCGACAAGTGTCATCCGCTGCAGGTGTTTGCGGACATGCTGACGTTGCAGGAAAACTTTGGAGCGCTCAAGGGTTTGAAAGTCGCATATCTCGGTGACGGCAACAACATGGCCTCGTCCCTGATGCTTTCCGGCGCGGCGATGGGCGTCAGCGTCTCGGTCGCCTCGCCAGCGTCGCTGCAACCGGATGCAAGTGTTGTTGCGCATGCTCAGTGGATGGGCAAGACGTCCGGTGCCCGGATCGAGGTAACGATAGATCCCTACGTGGCCGTCAAGGACGCGGATGCGATCTACACCGATGTCCATGTCAGCATGGGTCAGGAAGACGCCGCCGGTCGGGCAGTGGCCCTCGCGCCGTTCAAGGTAACGGCGGACATCATGGCGACGGCTCGTCCGAAGGCGGTCTTCATGCACTGCCTTCCCATGCATCGCGACGAAGAGGTGTCCACGGTAGTCGCCGACGGTCCGCAATCGATCATCTTCGACCAGGCCGAGAATCGGCTGCACATGCACAAGGCGCTCCTGTTGCTGACAACCTGCTAGGAGGGTGCGAAGAGCACACCCAGTCCGGGGTGATATGACCTTGTGGGGCATCGGAACGATCCCATCCGCAGCTGCGAGACCGATTCGTGAAGACGCAGACAGTCGTTCATATCGTCATTCCGAGCTTGTCGAGGAATCTCTTTTGGAGGGCCGCAGCCCGACGAAACACCTCAAGGAGAACCATTCGGTGGTCGAACTGGATCAGGACCCTGACGCAATCGAGATGGGATCGGCGGAGACGACAGAGATGCCGGAGCCAGTTGTCGATTTCGATATCCGATTGCGCGGACGGAGCATTCTCACCGACACCGACTTGTCGCCAGCGGAGATTGTGGAGATCCTCGATACCGCTACGACGCTGAAAGATCTGAGACGGCACGGGATATCGTATCCATGGCTGGCGGGGAAAACGCTCGGGATGATCTTCCAGCATCCAAGTACGAGAACCCGCACGGCGTTTCAAGCGGGTATGGAACAACTCGGTGGGCAGGCCATCTTCCTGGGTGTGCAGGACCTGCAACTCAAACGTGGGGAAACGATTCGCGACACGGCGGCGATGTTCAGCCGATATGTGAGTGCAGTCGCGGCCCGCATCTCCGATCCGAATGACTTGAACGAATTCGCAGCGGGTTCGCAGGTTCCCGTCTTCAACGGCCTGACGTCGATCAATCATCCGATCGAAGCGTTGAGTGATGTCATGACGTTGCGAGAGCGATTCGGCCACTTGCAGGGGCTCAACTTCGCCTATCTGGGTGATGGTAACAATGTCTCTCATTCATTGCTGCTCTCCTGCTCGGCAGTAGGCGTCAATGTGCGGTTTGCAGGACCGGAGGCGTTTCAGCCGGACGTGCGCATCGTGGAACAGGCTCGGCAGTTGGCTGCGTTGTCCGGCGCCACGGTGACGATTACCGATGATCCGTTCGAGGCGGTGTCGGGCGCAGATGCGGTCTATACCGACGTTCACGAGAGCATGGGGGAGACCGTCATCCCAGGAAAACTGATGGCGCTCGCGCCGTATCGGGTCACGAAGGGCATCATGGTGGTGGCGAAACCAACAGCGGTCTTCATGCACTGCCTGCCATTGCATCGCGGACAGGAAGTCGAGGCGGCGGTCGCGGATGGTCCCCAGTCGATCATTTTCGATCAGGCCGAGAACCGGCTTCATGTACACAAGGCGGTGTTGTTGCAGGTGCTGCATGAGGAGCGTTGGGTGGATCGGGCCGAACCGGTCTTGATCGCCTGACCATCTCAGGTGCAACGAATTTTCGGACGTGTCGATGTGGTGGCGATGAGCCACGAGATTCCAACACACGTGTTGGAGAGGATCACGAGCAATGGCAACATGCCCCGAGTGTGAAGCGGACGTTAATGTCGAAGGTGTCGAGCAGGGCGAGATCGTTCCATGCCCCGAGTGTGGCGCCGATCTCGAGGTGCTCAGCACCGAACCGGTGAAGCTTGGTCTCGCGCCAGAAGAGGGCGAAGACTGGGGTGAGTAGGTCCACGACAGGCTGCAGCTACCGAACCTGCCGGCCCTGCCGGCTGTCGGGTCACGAAGTCAGGAGCATCCACGGTGAAGGCAATTGGCGTGCTGAGTGCACGAGTGCGGGTCGAAGAGAAGCAGATCATTGCGGCAGTCGGCATGGCTGGTGCTGTTGGACTCTGTGTGCCTCCCCCTAGCACGGCCATGCCTCCCGGCCCGGCGATGCTTGATTTTGCGTCGCTGGGGATCGACCACGCAGCTGCAGTCGTGGAGACTCCGGGTCTCGATCGGTCGTTGTCGGCGGTGATCGATCGCTGCCAGAATCGAACGATCGCTGCCGTGGCGCTTCCCATTCTGCGGGCGTCCGGGATTCTGGTGCTTGATGCCGGCATGGTCGCCGAGCGCAGCAGACTCGATGTGGCCCGGGCACTCAACGCCGCCGGTATCCCTCGTCCAAATTGCATGGTCGGGTTCTCGGAAGAATCCGGAGTTGAGGCGGCCCGGGCCGTTGGGTTTCCATCCACCTTGCTGCCATTGACGGCTGGAAGCACGACGACATCACTGCTCGACTCGGATACCGCCGAGGCGGTAATCGAGCATCGGGTTGTGCTAGGCAGGTCGACTGAAACGATTGTGCTCATTCAGGCGGGATCACCGAGTGCGGCGGAGCGCACGCTTGTGCACGTCGTTGGTGGTCGCGCGGTGGCGATTGAGAACGCCTCCGTGGGAGCGGTCGGCTTGAAGATGGCGGAGCAGGCGGCAGATGCCGTCGGCGCGAGCATCATCAGCGTCGAGTTGGCGATGCTCGATGGAACGCTGGTTGTCTGGGATCTTCATCCGGTCGGAGACTTCCGGTTGGCAACGGTCCTCGGTACGCAGAGCGTGGCCGAGGCAATCGTCGATCTCGCGATGAATGGCATCCGTTCAGCGAGTTTCGCCCAGCGTAACCCGAAAGGTGTGGTCCCTCGCTCGTCGTGGGACGTGGAGGAGAGACATGGCGTCGCTCTCACCGCCTGACCTTGGTCCGGTCGTCCACACAGCCGCAGAAGAAGCCGACATCCTGATGTTGCAGGAACTCGTATCGATCGAGAGCCTCTCCCGTCACGAATCGTCCGCCGTCGCATTTCTGCGTGGCGCGATGGCGGCGCGCGGGTTTCGGGTCGAGCAGGACGCGGTGGGAAATGCCGTCGGCACGATAGGTTCCGGTGAGCGGCACATCGTCCTCCTGGGCCATATCGATACGGTCACCGGCCATCCTCCCGTGAAGATCGAGGACGGTGTCCTGTGGGGAAGAGGTGCGGTTGACGCCAAGGGCCCGCTTGCCACGTTCGTGGCAGCCGCCAGTGCTGCGGCAGCCGACCTGAAGGTGAAAGTGACCGTCGTTGGCGCGATCGGTGAGGAAGCGATTCATTCCCTCGGTGCAACTGAGGTTGCGAATTGGTCGGCGCCTGCGTTCTGCATCATCGGTGAACCGAGCGGGTGGGATTCCCTTTGCCTCGGCTATCGCGGCTCGCTCTCCCTGATCTATCGCTTGCAAACGGACATGCGGCACACCGCCGGTCCGGGTGAATCGGTCGCTGAACAGGCTGTCGCATTCTGGAATGGGGTGCTGGCAGAAGTAGCGGCTCGCAACGAGGGAGCGAAAAATCTCTTCGAATCGATCGGGCCCGGACTGCGCTCGTTCAATACGTCCAGCGATGGTTTGAGCGAGACGGCTGAGCTCTCGATCGGGTTGCGGCTGCCTCCAGATCTCGACGTTCCGGAGTTACTGCAACGGGTCGAAGCGTTGGCGGGGGAAGGTCAGATCACGGTCGATGGCATGCAGGAGGGATATCGCACCACCAAGCAATCGAAGCTGGTGCCCCCATTTCTGCGGGCGATTCGTGACGAAGGCGGAACTCCCCGGTTCAAGGTCAAGCTCGGGACATCGGACATGAATGTGGTGGGTCCGAACTGGAAATGCCCGATCGCCGCCTATGGGCCGGGTGATTCCTCGCTCGACCACACACCTGAAGAGCGAATCGACCTGAGCGAATACCTTCGCGCGATTCGCGTTCTTCGCCATGTCCTGATCTCGTTCTCATGACGGGCAAGTTCCAGGAGCCTTCACGATGGTAACCATTAGCCGTGGGCATGGCCTGAAACTGGGCGTGCTTGTTTCTTTCCTCCGGCAGGAAGAAAAACTGATTCTCAATGCAGCGCGTGCGCGTGACATGGATGTGACGCCTGTCTTCGATCGCGAGCTGGTGCTCAACATTTCAGCACCGACCGCGAAGGACAGTGGTGTCGATTTGGACGTGTTGCTGGATCGCAGCGTCGTCCATTCTCGTGCCGGATATACCCTCTTCGCGATGGAGCGGTGGGGCATTCCCACGCTGAACTCTGCAGCGGCGGTCTCTGTCTGCGACGACAAGGCACGTGCCAGCATGGTCCTGGAGGCCGCTGGCATTCCGTCGCCGAAGACAGTCATCGCCTATTCGGTCGAGTCAGCCCTTGCGGCCTGTGAGGAGCTGGGGTACCCGGCGGTCATGAAGCCGGTCACGGGATCGTGGGGACGACTGATCTCGAAAGTGAACGGTCCGGAGCAGGCCAAGGCGATCATTTCGCAGAAGTCCGAACACGGGTCGTTTCATCACGAGATTTATTACATCCAGGAATTCATCGAGAAGCCGGGCCGTGATATTCGGGCCTATGTAATTGGCGGTCATATCGTGGCGGCCTCATACCGGACGTCGCAGCACTGGATCACCAACGCCGCTCGCGGCGCGGTATCCCTGCCCTGTCCCATCACCCCCGAGATCGAGGATCTTGCGCTGCGATCGTGCGCGGTCGTCGGTGCCCGCCTCGCGGGTGTCGATCTGATCGAGACCAGTGAGGGTCTGAAAGTCATCGAGATCAATACGGGCGGTGAGTTCAAGGGGCTGATGACCACGACGGATCGTGACATCGCAGGCGAGATCGTCGATGAGGCGGTCAGGATTGCGGAGGAGGGCTCGCCAGCTACATTGGCACCATCCTTCGCGCGTGCGCTGTGACATGGGCTCACCGCAGCCGCAGAATCCAAATGCATCATCATTGATACTATAAGGACAACAGGCGTTGACGGGGAACGTGTCATGCCAGGGGTGCCCGCAAGCGAGCGGATGACCGGTGAGAGGTCCGCAGGTGCGCCCGGCATGAAGAAGACCCCAGAAGCCGTCGGAAGAACATCGTCGAACATGCCACCGAGCGTGCGCGGGGAACGACCTCGTGTCGATTCAGGGCATGACCCATGACGACTACTAGAACCGACCGGGAGCTCCCGATAGCGAGCGAGGGTACGACATGGTGCACCCGAAAAGGCGGTTGCCTGTGAAGGCACGGCGAACAAAGGTGGTACCACGGCGTGAGATCCGCCGTCCTTTGGACGAGGGATCTCACGCCTATTGTGTCGAGGAACGGCGATCAGCCATGACACGACACATGTTCGAAGGTGCGGCAAACGGCCAGCACCGGGAAGGAAACATTCTGTGGTCGACCACAATCGGATACCTGAGCAACCCTTGATCGTCGGCGTGTTGCTGTCGCGAGTTCGCGTCGAGGAAAAGCTCCTCCTCGCCGAACTCGAAAGCCGAGGGGTGACGATCGTTCGTTTCGACGATCGCGAGTTCGTGCTTGACCTCCAGTATCCTTCACCGGCAATGCTTGCCTGCGACGTCTTCCTCGAGCGATGCATCAATCATCTGCGAGCGCTCTACACCTTGCGGGTGCTCAATGATTGGGGGATCGCCACCGTCAACACATACGAGGTCGCCAATATCTGCGGCGACAAGTTGCTGACGTCGACCGCCCTGGTCCGTGCGGGTGTGCGAACACCGCGCACCCGGATTGCGTTTACCCCGGAGTCGGGAGTCGAGGCGATCGAGGATTTGGGTTACCCTGTCGTCCTCAAGCCGGCGGTTGGCTCGTGGGGAAGGTTGCTGGCGCGGGTGAACGACCGCGATGCCGCCGAGGCGCTGCTGGAGCACAAGGTAACGCTGGGGTCGTTCCATCATGGCGCCTTCTACATCCAGGAATATGTCGAGAAACAGGGGCGCGATATTCGAACGTTCGTTATCGACGATACGACGATCTGCGGGATCTACCGTGAATCCGACCACTGGATTACCAACACCGCGCGGGGCGCTCGAGCCAGCAATTGTCCGATCACGCCGGAACTGGACGAACTTTCTCGCGCGGCGGCTCGTGCGGTCGGTGGCGGCGTTGTCGCAATCGATCTCTTCGAGACCGCCGATGGGCTGCTTGTCAATGAAGTGAACTACACGATGGAATTCCGTAACAGCATCGACACGACCGGGGTCAACATCCCTGCCAAAATTGTTGACTACGTGCTGAAGCTTGGATATGAATCTCGTGCACGCCGTGCCGATGCGCGATCGGTCGCGGCAGATTAGGGATGGACGATGACCGGGCACTCGCCATCATGCCAGGCACTCGCCTTCGTGGCGAGCGCCCAACCGTCATTTCGAGCGCAGTCGAGAAATCTTATCCGGTAATTGCCACCATGATCGATGCCTCTTGGCAGGCAGGCGCCCAGAATAACAGGCTGACTTGTTACTGGGGACGATCCGCGTTTCGGCCGGTGGAACTCGCAGGCGAGATTTCTCGACTGCGCTCGAAACGACGGGGCTGGCTCAGTGGGGCGGGAGCCTGGTCGAAACGACGGGACTGGCTCGATGGGGCGGGAATCTGCTCGACACGACGGCAAGAGCGCGAATTACTGGAACGAGACTATCCATTTGAAGGAGATTCGTATTCATGCTTGACGTATCGATCATCGGCGGCTCCGGATATGCCGGTGGAGAACTGACCCGGTTGCTGCTTTCCCATCCAGAGATCACCATCAGTCAGGTGACTTCCGAGCGCAACGCCGGGAAATTCGTGCGTACCACCCATCCCAACCTGCGCAATCGGACCGACCTCAAGTTCGTCAAGAGTTCGGATCTTGAACCGTGCGACGTGCTGTTTCTTGCCTTGCCGCATGGCGTGTCGATGGAGAAGCTGCCCGACGTGCGGGATATCGCACCGATCATCATCGATCTGAGTTCGGATTTTCGGCTTTCGAACCCAGACGACTACCCGATGTGGTACGGCCACGAACATAATGATCTGGAGGCGCTCGGCAAATTCGTCTATGGTATGCCGGAGCTGCATCGCGAGGAGATCCGGACGGCAGACTGGATCGCCAGTCCGGGATGTATGTCCACTACGTCGATCATCGGACTCTATCCACTGTTTCAGGCTGGTGTCGTCGATCCCAACATCCCGGTCGTGATCGAGGCGAAGACGGGATCGTCCGGGTCCGGTGGATCGCCCGGGCTTTCATCGCACCATCCGGAACGTGCGGGGGTCGTTCGCTCGTTCAAGCCGACGGGTCACCGCCACACGGCAGAGATCGTTCAGGAATGCACCTTCAACGGGTGTACGCCGAAAATCTCGTTCTCGGCAACGTCTACCGATGCAGTTCGCGGGATTCTCACCACGTCGCATGTCTTCACCACGGAGCCATTGGCCGACAAGGATCTGTGGAAGATCTACCGCAATGCCTACAGGAACGAGCCGTTCATCCGTATCGTCAAGGAGAGCGCGGGCATCCATCGCTATCCGGAACCGAAAATCCTCAGCGGTTCGAATTACGGAGATGTTGGCTGGGAGAAGGACCCGCATTCCAACCGGATCGTGGTCCTCGCGGCGATCGATAACCTGATGAAGGGCGCCGCCGGTCAGGCAGTGCAGGCAATGAACATCAGGCTTGGCTTTGCCGAGGAGACCGCTATCGATTTCCCCGGCATGCACCCGATCTAGTGGGGCGTCAGAGTAGGGAACGGCACAAGGCCGTTCCGATCGGGCACAGTGTGGCAAGCAAATAGCGCGCGACAGATCGTGATTGGCGTGTCGTGGCTCAGTTAGTGGCGGACGCCGCTGCCAGCGATTCAAGCGTGAGCTGCCACCAGACCACGCACGTTTGCAGGTCGACTCCTTGTCGACCTGCAAACGTGCAATGGTGAATCTGTGTCGCTGGACGAGATGACGTGGGGCATTTACGAGCAGAGATGGTGGGAGCAATGGCCGAGATAGCAAGACTGCCAATCCGTGGGTACGGGGATGCCCTTGTCCCGAACCAGTTCCTGAAACAGGATGGGAATGCAAATGGGCTAGCCATACTGCTTCCCGGACTTGGTTATACCTGTGACATGCCGATCTTCTACTACACGGAGTTGCAGTTTCTTGTCGGCGGATTCGATGTACTGCGTGTGGACTACGATTATCGTCAGCTTGGGTTTCAATCGTGGTCGGATGCCGAACAGGAACGTCATTTGATTGAAGATGTCATGACATCCGTTCAGGCGGGCTTCGCTCAACGCTCGTACGATGAGGTAACGGTGGTTGGCAAGTCTCTGGGCACTTTGGCGATGGCGCATCTTGCGCAGAGCGGCGACATGCCGTCGTCATGGAGAAGTGTCTGGCTGACACCCTTGTTGCGACAGGATGTCGTATGGGAGTCGATGCAGCAAAGGCCGTCTCCAACTGCCGTCGTCATTGGAACCGAGGATCATCACTTTGATCCGGAGCGGCTTTCCGCGTTCGACGGGCGAGACAACATGACTGTCGTGGTTGTGGAAGGCGGCAATCACAGTTTGAATACAGGCAAGACCGCTGGGGACTCCTCGCAAGCGTTATCAGATGTGATTCGTAAAATGGAAACGTTCTACAAATTCCCTCGGCATGAAGCTGGAGAAATGGATTGAAAGGGTTCAAGAAGTCATGCTGGTAGTTAAGATCGGTGGCGGCAAGGCGATCGACATGGATGCCTACGCCCGCTTCGCGGAGGATGTAGCCACGATCGACGAGCCGCTGGTGATCGTTCATGGCGGGAACTCGGAGTTCAGTGCCCTGTCCGAGCAACTGGGCATGTCGCCACGCATGGTGGAATCGGCATCAGGGAGGGTTTCCCGCTACGTTGACGCGCCAACGATGGATGCGATGCTGATGGCGTATTGCGGCAAGGTCAACAAGCGCCTCGTTGCCGCGTTCCGGCATGCCGGTGTGAATGCGGTCGGGCTTAGCGCGATCGATGGCGGGATCGCCGTCGGCACCCGCAAGCCGGTCATTCGCGGAACCGAGGATGGCAAGACGCGCGTCTTCCGTGACGATCACGCCGGCTCGATCCATACGTTCGATCCCTCGCTGATCGTCACCCTGATGAATGCAGGCTATGTCGTGCTGGTGACCCCGCCCGCCCTCGCCGATGAAGGCGTGCCGATCAACGTCGATGGTGACAAGCTCGCGCTCGGTCTCGCCGAGGCACTCGGCGCCCGCGGGTTGTTGTTCTTCTCCGACACACCGGGATTGCTGGCAGACCGCTTCGATGAGTCGACGCTGATCCGGACGCTGGATGCCTCCAATCCCGAACAGGCCCTCGCTGCAGCGGCAGGCCGCATGATCGTCAAGGTCGAATCCGCGATCAAGGCCGTCGAGCGTGGTGTCGGCCAGGTGATCTTCTCGGATGCGCGCGTCGAGCGCCCCATAACGCGTGCCTTGGCAGGTGAGGGGACCGTCGTTCGGGCGTCCGAAGGTCAACCGGTAGCGTGAAGACGTGAGGATGTGAGGAAGGTTCAGGGCATGGGTGTGGTGCAGGCAATCGTATTCGATCTCGGAGAAACGCTGGTCGATGAGACTCGCATGTGGAAAATCATCGCGCACGAAGCGCAGGTTCCCTTGCTGACGTTTGCCGGTGTCCTTGGGGGCGTCATCGAGCGCAGGTTGTCTCATCGCGCGGTCTTCGACGAATTGGGCATCGAGCTGATCGAGGCGTCCGATCACGGATATTATCTCGAATCGTCCGACTTCTATCCCGATGCGATCCCGACGCTCCATGCGCTCCAGGAACTGGGATATCGGCTTGGAATCGCAGGGAACCAGCCTGTCGGTATCGTCGAGCAACTCGCCGGGCTCGATCTCCCGCTCGCCCTGATCGCGTCATCCGCGACATTGGGTGTCGCAAAACCTGACCCCCGATTCTTCGAACAACTTGTCGAGCAACTTGGAGTTCCCGCCACCTCCATCGTCTACGTCGGAGATCGTTTGGATAACGATGTCCTTCCAGCGCAGGCGATCGGCATGCAGGCCGTCTTCATCCGGCGCGGTCCGTGGGGGTATATTCATGCCAACTGGCCGCAGATCGCGCGGGTGAAGTATCAGATCTCCGGCCTGAGTGAACTTCCGGATATTCTGGCTCGGATCACGGACAATGGATAAGCTCATACTCGAGCCGCGGTTGATAGCGACTGTCGGTTTGCCATTCTCGGGGAAGTCGACCTTGGCCCGTGCCTTGGCGCGAACCCTTCCGGCGGAACTCGTCGAGCTCGATGTCGCGACCGGAGATGTCCCTGCCCTTGCTGATGATGCCGTCGCCTGGATCGAACGGTATCGCCTCGCGCACGAGCAGATCCGCCGCGTCCTCGCCGAAAGTGACGAATTCGTGGTCTTCGACGCGGTCAACCATCGCCGGCACCAGCGTGATCGCCTTCGGAACATTGCCACGGGCGCGGGTGCCGGGGTTCGGTTCGTGTGGCTGGATGCGCCGGTCGGGATTGCGCTTGCCAGATTGCGCCGAAACTGGCTCGCACCTACCCGCCTTGAGGTGCCTGAGCATGCGTTCGCCGAGATCGAGGACGCGTTCGAGGCACCGGGTGGCGAACCTGATGTCCTGGTCTTCGATGGCACCCTGCCCGTCGCACGGTGGGTCGAGGATCTGGTCGACGCGCTTCTGATCTCGGGCGACCTCCGAACCGACGGTGATCTGGCCTTCCGTCGATGCTGAATAAGCCTTACTGAGCGCCAATAGTGCCGATCATGCGTATCCCGAAATGGGAGAACACGAGCAAGGATCAAAGCCCATGAGTGTCGAAACATCCACCGATCAATTTCCTGCCGCTGTGAGCGACATCCTCGAGATAGAGCGAAGTCGGCAGATTCCTCTCTATGCCAAGCGCGATATCGCGTTGGTGCGTGGGGAGGGCTCCTACCTGTACGACAGCGATGGCCAACGCTACCTGGACGCCATGAGCAACTACGGCGTTGCCGTGCTGGGTCATGCCCATCCACGCTACGCGGCGGCACTTTCCGATCAGTTGCTGACGTTGACGACTGGACATCAGAGCTTCGGCAACGATGTCCGGGCAGCGCTGTTGCTTGAACTCGATTCGATCGCGCCACAGGACGTACGTCGTTCGTTCCTGAGCAATTCCGGCACTGAGGCGATCGAGGCGGCGCTGAAGTTCGCCCGCGTGGCAACCGGACGCCACAAGATCGTCGCCCTTCGGCGCGCATATCACGGCAGAACACTCGGGGCGCTCTCGGCGACGGCGGACAAGAAGTACCGGGACCCGTTCGAGCCACTTCCGATTCCATCCACGCATGTGGCGTTCAACGATGCCGACGCGTTGGAGGCGGCGATCGATGATGACACGGCGGCCATCATTCTCGAACCGATCCAGGGCGAGGGGGGCATCCATCTTCTCGACATCGAATACCTTGCACGAGTCCGCGAGATCGCGACGCAGCGCGGTGTCGTGTTGATCGCGGACGAGATCCAGTCCGGGTTCAGGACCGGTGAGCCGTTTGCGAGTGTCGCGATGGGAATCACCCCTGACATCCTGTGTACGGCCAAGGCGCTCGCCAATGGCTTTCCCATCGGTTTGACGCTGGTCACCGAACAGATCAGCGGTTCGGTCCCGGGAGGTGCCCATGGATCGACGTTCGGTGGCAACCCGCTCGCGATGCGGGCCGCGTTGGAGACGCTGCACATTCTCCGGGACGACAGACTGTATGACCGGGCCTCCGATCTCGGAGCACAGATTGTCGAGCGGATAACTGCATTGAAGAGTCCCAGGGTGAGAGCGGTTCGTGGTCGAGGCTTCATGATCGGCATGGAGTTGAAGGCAAAGGCGACCCCGGTTCTTCGCGGTCTGCAAGAGCGGGGAGTGCTTGCATTGCCTGCCGGGAACCTGGTGATCAGATTTCTGCCGCCGATGATCTGGGAGCAGGCGCAAGTCGATGAATTGATGGTCGCTGTCGAATCGGTCCTTGCCGACGGTGACTGACATGCAGCCCACACGTTCGTCGTGCGCAGGGAGCGTGGTGAATCGTCGAGTGCTGCTGCGTGGCCTTGCCGGGTTCGCTGGCGTGGCAACGGCGATCGCGGCATTTCCGCATTCCAGTCGCGTGCAGGAGGCATCACCGGCGCGGAACGTGGGCGGACGTCCTGTCGTGGCACTCGCACGGATTCCGACCGGAGGCGATCTGGCAAGCGGGATGCGCCCCGAACTTTCCTGGATCGGCAGTCTCTGTCACGACACCCTGACCATGCCGGACGACAAGGGGATGCTCATCTCCAGTATCGCGATCGCGCCCGTGCTGAGTTCGGAAGGGCGCGAACTTGTGTTCGGGCTTCGCCAGGGAGTTATTTTTCCTGATGGATCGCCGATGGTCGTCGAGGATATCGTGGCAAGTCTGGAGCGAGTCAGAGGTGGCGGGGCTGGACCGGAGCACAGCTGGCGGTTGGAGCATATCGAAACCGTCGAGGCGCTCGACGCTCAAACCGTCCGGTTGACGCTCTCCCAACCCGATTCCGCCCTGACCGGCTGCCTCTCGTCGCCGATGATCCCGATGTTGCCGGCCACTGTCGCCGAAAATTACCGGATCTTTGGTCTCTCCGACATGCCAGCCGGTTCGGGACCATTCGTGCCGGGTGCGGTGCCTGATGCCGAGACATACGAGTTCGTCCGCAACGGTGCCTATTGGCAGGTGGGACGTCCTTATCTCGATGGCCTGACCCTCACCAGCATCGAAGAAGATGCCCAGCGCACGATCGCGCTCGTGACGGGGAGCGTCGATCTGATGATCGATGCTCCGTTGCTCGATATCCCCAGCCTCAAGCTGGATCCGAACATCGTGCTGGTTGGTGGTTCGAGCGTGCGCGCCTGTATCCTGATACTCAATGTTCAGCGGGGCGGGATGGCCGATCGACGGCTGCGAGCGTTGGTGTCGGGGGCGATCGATCGATCTGCGTTGGTGCGGACAGCAACCGGAAACGAAGCATCGGCCGAGCAAACGCTCTTCCCAAAATCCTCCTGGCCCGGTCTCGATGAGCCGCCAGCGCCAACGGATTGGGCCCAGACGCGAACCAATCTGACCGACCTGGGGTATCCGATTGGGCTGCCGCTGCGATTGATCGCAGACGACCGGGATGGTTCGCTCGCCAACGCGGCTGTCCTGATGCAGGAACAACTCGCCTATGCGGGAATCTCGTTGACCCTGGATCTGCTCGATGAAGCGGCGCTGCGGCGCGCGCTCGCGATTCGGGACTACGATCTCTATATCACCTATACGCCGCCCTGGGTCGATCCCCACGAACTGGTTCGCCCATTGCTCATGTCTGACGGGCCCGACAATCTGATGGGGTATCGAAGCGCTCGTATCGACCATCTCATCCGCCGTGCAACGCTCGTGAGCAAACAGGACGATCGAGCCGAGATCTATCGTCAGCTCCAGCGGATCCTGCTTGAGGAACTGCCAATCCTCGTCCTCTTCTTTCCGAACTATTACGACGCAATGTCCTCACGTCTCAAGGACTTTCGCCAGTATCCTCCGATGCGAGCATTTGGCTTGCGGACTGCCTGGTTGGAGGCGACCAAACCTTCCAGCTGAGATCATGGCATTATTAGTCGGCAAACGTTGAATCGCGGCGTCGAGGCTCCACACTTTCCGGATCGATGCCATACAAGGAGTACCAGCGCACTGATGAAGACGAACGGAATGATCAAACGGGGCTTGACGGCATTGACCGCCGCCGCAGTCCTCGCCTCGACATTTGTTGGATTGACCGGAAGCATCGCTTCCGCCCAGGACGCGGGCGCCACACCGGCTGCCTCGGCATCTGCATCTCCTGCCGCGATCGGCGCAGTCGATACCTCGAAATGTTGGACCACTCCTCCGACGTTTGCGGCGGGGTACGCCCAGTGGAGCGTTGCTCCCCAGATGGTGATCGATCCCGCCGGGAAATACACGGCGACGATGTCCACCAACAAGGGCGATATCACGATCGAGTTGTATGCGGCCAAGGCGCCTATCGCCGTCAACAACTTCATCTGCCTCGCAGGCAATGGCTATTACGACCTGACGCTGTTCCATCGGATTCTGGCCGGATTCGTGGTCCAGGGTGGAGATCCAACCGCCACCGGTCGAGGCGGCCCGGGATATTCGATCGCCGATGAACTGCCAACCGATCTCAACTACGATGCGGGAACCCTCGCCATGGCGAATGCGGGTGCCAACACCGGCGGCAGCCAGTTCTTCATCTGCCTCGATGACTTGAGCACCAAGCTCCAGAAGAACTACACGATCTTCGGCAAGGTCACCGGCGGCATGGATATCGTGACCGCACTCGGCCAGCTGCCGGTTCAAGCGAGTTCTCAGGGCGAGGTGTCGTCACCGGTATCACGCGTCGGGATCGTCAGAATCACGATCGTCAAGCAGTAGCACTACTCGGAACATCACGATCCTCGATAGAGACCCCGGAGCTGGTTCGAACCAGCTCCGGGGTCTTTGCATGTCTGCGGATGGTTCAGGATGCTTCGCCCTGCCCGCCATGCCCGGCATGCCCGGCACGGCCGCAACGCCCGAGGGAACCGTTCGACGGCCGTCAGCGTCCTCTACATGTATCTGTTGTGACCGCGTCGTGACCACCGCGTGGTCACGTGCCGTTCGCCGTTCGCCATTTGGAGGAGTGTGCAGTGAACATCGTCATCTGGATCATCGTCTTTTTGGTGGGTTTGCTTGGGGCTGGTAACGGTGCTCGCGGTGCCAGGGCTGGTGTGGACCATCCATGCTCGTCCGCTGCGCCGGGCTGTGCCGTTCCTGCTCCATCGTGGCCGCGGATCACGACGAATGGCGTGGATGGGGTGATCGTTCCAGAGCAACATGTTCCCGAACTTGCTCCATGGGGAGCATCTGGCCCTATCGAAGGCGTGTGGACGCCGTCAGTCGGCGATATCGCCCCGCTGGAGGCACAGATAGAGGACTACGCGAAGACCAGTGACTCTGGGGCCGGCAATCCCCCGCCAGCGACGCTGATCGACTACAAGCGTCAGTATGCGGGCATCCTCGAAGGGGGAGAGCGCAAGATTTTCGTGAACGGATTCTGCTGGTCAGATGGCGATTCATGGATGTCACAGGCGTACATCGTAATGGATGGCGGTGATTGTTACTTCGCAGCGGTCTTCAACGTTGATCGGCAGCAGTTCGAGCGGTTCCGCTTCAATGGCAATGCCTGAAATGCCTGAGATCATCGCGGCCCTTACCCTGCCGCCACCGGGAACGCCGGTGAGGCGGGACGTCTCCCGACCGTATGTGCCGCTACGGCGATGCCCAGCATGCAGACGGCGATCGCGATCGCGATTGGAGTCACCCCAAAGATATCCATCGCGATGCCGGCGATCAGCGTCGGTAGCAGCGAACCTATATTCCCGATCAGGCTCTGCGTGGCGATCACCTGACCCCGGACATTCGGTGGGGTTCGCTTGAGCAAGATCGAACGTGCCGCGACATTCACGATGGCCGAAGCGAACCCGGCGGGAATCGAGATGAGCATCGCCATGGCGACCAACGGCGGAATCCGCATGAGATTCGTGACGTCGTCCAGCGGCAGGCGGAGCATGTCGTTCAGGAAATTGTAGGTAACCGTGACGAAGCCCAGTGCACCGACGCAGAGGGAGAAGAGCACAAGGCCCACAATTGCACTCGCCTGTTCGC